>Ga0315548_1000204_pt1 | contig 55665 bp, 46 predicted proteins | sample SalMarSW160110MG_2_FD_202540 | JGI IMG/M metagenome (GOLD analysis project Ga0315548, IMG submission 202540) | Salt marsh sediment microbial communities from the Plum Island Ecosystem LTER, Massachusetts, United States - Salt Marsh Sediment SW1601-110 ... | reverse complement strand
TCAGTTACCTCTGTCGGAGCTTCTTTTTTTGTACCCACCTATAAAATATCAAAGCTCTGCTTCTGATGAAATGAAAAAATATATTTATTGTCGAATCACGCCGTCGTCCGACTCTAAAGTCTGGCGGTAATCAATAAAAAAAAGCCTCGCTTTTCGACGAGGCCTCTGGCTTTCACCGTTACTGCACACTAAGATTTAACTCAGCATGGGCGCACATTAGTTGCTTCAGGTCCTTTTCGGCCTTGTGCAACCTCGAACTCTACTGCCTGTCCATCCTGAAGAGACCGGAATCCCTCTGCTGCAATGTTCGAGTGATGGATAAATAAATCCTCACCGCCATCATCGGGGGTGATAAAACCAAACCCTTTCCTCTCATTGAACCATTTTACTGTACCTTTACTCAACTTTTTTCTCCTTCGGCCTTTTTGGCCTGCGTAAAAATTCCCTCATCTTTTAGCATGAGTATACTTTTGAGGGACTAAAGAATACTCCTTAACACATAACATTATTGCTGGAAATGCTATCAAAGCACTCGCCATTTGTCAACAAAATAATTTGAACGACTTGATACTTGAAGTTCGGGAGCAGAAATTATTCGCATCGGACAATTCACATATTGATATTGATACAGTCTTTACCTTCCTTGCTTGGAAAAACACCAGGAATATGCTAAATGGAATACGCAAGGTTTATAACTTACAGCTTAGTTTTAAGGCAGTCTTTCATAAAGCAGCAGTCGGTGTTAGAGCATTGGCCGTTTGAGCGGCCAAAGCACGGTGTGCAACCCTCTGCTGTCTGGATGGCGTGGATAAGCTCCGGCTTTTTCATTTTCCCTGGGTTTATCCCAAGATAGTTTGCCTTTGCTTTGATTTCCGTCATACTAATGCTTTTTCGAGCTACTATTGTTGCAGGCATTTTTTGTCTCCTTATAATCGCCTAATTTGGGCTTACGCCAGATATGAATATCGGCATATGAAGCCAAAGACTATCTCAATTTTTGTCATATTACCCACTAACCCGGCTGGTTTTCCACATCGATTAAGATATCCAGTTATTATATTTTCGATAATTTCAGTGTAGAAATATTAGAAAAACATGTCAAAAACTTTGGCTTTTGCGCCTTTTGGCTATTATTGTTCATTTTCTCGGACTTTTAGTTGCTAACCATTATGTTTAATGGAAAAATGGATTTGATTCTTGATATTTTGCTGTAATAAAAGACTTTGCACGTAAATATATGGCGCTGAAAATTCTGCTTGTAAATCCTCCGATATATGACTTTGCTGCGTATGATTTCTGGCTAAAACCCTATGGACTGCTTGGCATAGCAGGGTATCTGCGCAATAAAGCCGAATTTGTTCTGTTTGATTATCTTGACCGCCTGCATCCTTTCGTGGTGAAGCAGAAGGAACTCCAATCCGACCGGTGGAGCCGAGGCCGGTTCTATTGCGAAAAGGTACCAAATCCGTCCTGTTTGCAGGAGATTCCACGATACTTTCGCCGGTTTGGTTTACCTCATAAAATGTTTACGGATTTTCTGGCACGGCAGGGGACGTTCGATTTTGCTCTTATCCAAACCACAATGACTTACTGGTACCAGGGTGTAGTAGAAGTTATTGAGGATATTCGCAAGGTCTGGCCGCAGGCAAAAATCGTTCTGGGTGGTAATTATGTAACGCTTTGCAATAATCACGCACAAAAATCAGGGGCGGATTTTTTGGTCCAGGGTACGAATCTTGAGCCACTTTGGAAATACCTGGGAATCACGCCGGATTTGAATCAGCCGGCTTTATGGGAAATCTATGAGAAACTGAATGTTGGCGTTCTGAGACTGGCCGATGGTTGTCCTTTCAATTGTACTTACTGCTCGGTGCCGAAGGTTTATGGCCAATTCAAAGCACGGTCTCTAAAACGGTCTTTAGCTGAGCTGGAGCTATTAGCCAAATGTGGTGTTAAGAATATCGCCTTTTATGATGATGCTTTGTTGTGTGAGGCGGATAAAGTGCTTGTGCCGTTTTTGAATGAGGTTATAAAGCGTAATGTAAGAGTTAACTTTCACTGCCCGAATGGTCTTCACGCACGTTTTGTCATGAAAGAATTTGCTGAGCTTATGGTTTGTGCCGGCTTTAAGACCTTTTATCTTGGTTTTGAGAGTGCATCTTCTGACTGGCAGAAGCGCACCGGCTCAAAAGTCTTTTGCGATGAACTTGCCCGAGCTGTGAAAAATCTTATCATTGCAGGAGCAGAACCACAAAATATAACGGCATATCAAATTCTTGGCCATCCATACGGTGACATTCAGGAATTAGAAGAAACGATGCATTTTGTTCATAGCTTAGGTATTCGCGGGATGTTAGCGGATTTTTCGCCGATTCCATCAACGCCCGACGGTGAATTCTGCCGAAAGTGGGTTGATATGGATGAGCCGTTGTTCCATAATAAGACCGCATTTCCAATTGTCCTTCTGGGATTCGATGAGTCGAACCGCCTGAAAGACTTGCAGCGGCAGTTGAATCGGGCACTGAGCAAGGCAAATTGATTTCGTACTCCAAATTTCGTATATTCCATCGGTTATGAGTGGTCGGAAATTAAATGAAGGGTGCCCCCGCAGTTTTGCCGTGGCAAACCTACGGGTGAACTTTTTTTGCGGCTTTACCGCACCTTGTATTCTTTCTTTTCAGCCCAAGGCTGATCCGCCTCTGGCGTGTTCCGCACCGCCTTTTATGTGCCTGCTTCCCCCTTAAAGCAGGTGATTGTTATTGTTGTTAAAATATGTTAAAATGCATCAGGTTAAAAATGTATGGGTATATTAGGAGTATTGCTAGTAAATGAGCAATGTAAGTGTTGATTTGCGCTTAAGGCCTATCAGGTTTGCTTTTCTAATTCGCCCAGATGATCAAAAGCATGTTCTCAAAGCATTTTGCATTAATACATGCTTATAGGGTGGAAAATATAACCCTAAAAATTTTGGTTGACCGAACGTTTAAGTACCTACGGATGATTCTGGGACTATTGAACAAATTAGATAAAACTTGGTTGCTAAAGGAGGTGCATTATGAAGCCAAGATATAACTTCATATTAGTTTTTGCGATCTGCGGATGGATTTTGTTAAATTCCGTTAACTTATTAGCAGATGATGAGGTGCCTGGCGGACATCCATCTGACTGGGGATCGGGCGTAGATACACGGCCGTCAGGAAATCAAGGTCAGCCGTCTCAAGTTAGAACTTCTACTTCTCCTCAACACCATAGATATGGTGTGGTAAGTAATAATAACAGCTATCCTGTTAATATAGTTTTGAATGGTTCAGAAAGGCATACCTTAAGGCCAAATCAGGCAATGGTTGTACCTATAGGGACTCAAGAAATAGAGGTTCGCCGCCATATATTAATGCCTTTAGGTAATACTGAAAGGCTAAATGTTGATTTTCGCAGTGGAGGGTATTTTACCGGAGAAAGAACCAGAATCCAGGGGTTTGATGATAGTTTACAGCTTAGAGAGCCTACAGGAGGCTATATTCCTTCCAACTTTGGGAGAGAATCTGAAATACAGGTTCTGACTCAAGCCTGTTACCCTCAAGATAGATTAGAATTAGGTTTAAGAAAGCTGCAGCACAGAAATTCTCTCGTTCGAGGCGAAGGTGCAGATTTACTAGGAGAGTTAAGAGACCAAAGAGCTGTTGAACCGCTCTTAAGAGCGATGGAAGATGAAAATGAATGGGTGAAAAAGTCTGCTATGGTCTCATTGGGTGAAATAGGAGACCAAAGAGCTGTAGGAGCACTTGCCAGAGAGTTAAGCTCATCGAGTGATAGTGAGATTCAGCGGCTTGCCTGCGGTGCTTTAGGAAAAATCGGAGGCGATGAAGCTTTTAATGCTTTAAGACAGGCAGCAACTAGTTCTTCCCACTATGGCACCAAGGCTTATGCAATAGGGGGATTAGCAGATACCAGAGACCCTAGAGCAGCTGAGGCTATACGAAATGCATTAAATGATGATAATCAGTTTGTTAGGGCGGCGGCTGCTCGAGAATTAGGTGAAGTTGGTTCCCGCCAGGATATTGATGCCTTAAAGCGGATTTTAAGCAGTGATAGTAATGCTAACGTCCGCAAGCAGGCAGCAGAAGCAATAGGAAGACTAGGCAATTCCGATGATTTAGCTGCTTTAAGCCAGGCTTTGAATGATAGTAATCAACTAGTTAGAAACAGAGCTAGAAGCGCTATACAAAGAATAGGCGGTCAAGGTGCAGTTGATACATTCAGAAGTGTTTTAAGCTCTGGTTCTCCCGATGCCCGTTCACAAGCCATGAGGGGTTTAGTAAATATGGAAGGGAGAGAGGCTGAAGCTGCATTAATAGAGGCTTTAAGCCATGATTCTGAACATATTCGAGCTCAAGCAGCCTGGGTTTTAGGACAATCAGGAAGTGATGAAGCTATTGCTGCTTTGGGTAAAGCGCTTAAAGACCCTTCAGAAGATGTTCGCAGATATGCTGCTCTTTCTTTGGGGAGAATAGGTGGAGACAATGCTGCGAATGTTTTACGCAGGGTCGCTAAAGATAGCAATGAGTCAGTACGTACTAATGCCCAGCAGGCTTTAAGGCGAGTAGAAGCAGGAATCGCCGAGAAAGAGAGGTTAGAAAGAGCAAGACTCAGAGGCCAGCAGAATCAAACACTCAAAGATTTAAATGAGACTTACATGGAAGATAGAGCAGCTTTACAAAGATTAGACCCTAACAGTGAAGAGGCAAAGGCTAGGATGCGCAGGCTTAAATCGACTGAGGAGCAGATGAATCGGCTCATGCAAGAAGAAGAGACAAAACACGGCAGTAACTGGAGAGATATTTATCGTGATGACCAAGGAAGACTTCCGGGAGGGCTCCTAGAGGATGACCAGTCACAGTTAGTAAAACTTCAAGACTTACGCCAGAGACAACAAGAAAGGGCAGATGAATTGCAAAGAAGATTTGAGCAGTTAAGAGAAGAGAGTCGCCCGCTTACTGAAACTTGGCAAGAGCGACTGCGCAGAGACCAGCAGAGATTTAGAGAAGAGTTTATTCGAGAAAATGGGCCGCCAGAAGAGTGGGATGAGCAAACCCAGCAAAGATATATGAGAGAGTATCATGATTTAACTGAGCAGTCAAGAAGGCAATGGGAAGCAGACAGAGAAAGAATTGCCCAGAAAAACAGAGAATTAGGTAGAACAATTAATGAGTTAGCCAGAGCTAGAAATGACCTTAATGAAACTGAACGAAGAATAAGAGGTACTAAGAATAGGATGAGTGAGGCAGAGGCCGAAGTAGCCCAAATACACCGGGGCCAAGAAGAGAAAAAAGCTGCTAGAGCCAAAGAAGCCGCAGGACTTAGTGCGCCAGAAGGCATAGGAACTCCTTTGCCCGGTGTAAGTATAGGCAGCATCCAAGGATACGCTGTGGATTACACTGATGATACTATCGGGTTTTGGAATTCTGGTTATCCAAACCTTAGCTTTGATGATGAGGAAAACAGGCGCGGCCTACCCAATGGTGTCTGGGAAGGTTCTTATTATTTTCAAGAAAATACCCTGTATCTAGTTATTGATAACTTGCGAGTTCCCTACCCTCCGTTACATACATTAGGAATAGGTTATACAGTAACATTGGAGGGTGCTACCTTTGAAGACGGCTCAAATACTAAAAATTTGATTTTATACAGATATTCGGGAACTCCTGACCAGACAAGAATCGTCCAGTCGTTTAGAATTATTCCTATAACGAGAGGAGACGAGGAATAAAATTATTAAAGGAGATCAAGATTTAACCACCTACACTTGCGAAAAACTCAAGTGGGTAGATCAAAACGATTGCAGTAATCCTTATACAGTCGACCCCAAAATTGATGCGATCCGAAATGAGATCAGCGTGTTCGATTTTCCAAAAAACTTTATTAAAATTTGCCAAAAGTATAAGTATTCGACCTATTTTTATGAACGGTACAGGTGTGGGCTTGTTCATGAGGCAAGAATTCTTAGGGATTCTACATCTGCTTGGGATTACACAGGAAAAGACAGTCCACATTATATAAGATACACTCCAAAACTCCCCTCGAGCAGTCAACCCATCGAAACGAAGAAACATTTAATCTTCCCATCCACATTTATTGTAGATGAGACCATAAAAATAAACAACCAAGTGAGGGAATGGCTCATAAAGCAAAATATAAATCCTTATAAAAGGTATGGCTTAGAGTGACGTCAATCGGCGACAAGAACGTATACATCAAGAGTTTCGACAAAGGAAAATTATGTCAAGAAAAGTCACACGCAAAAGTAAATACTGGGTTTACATAGTTTAGTGTAAGGATGGAACATATTATACAGGTAGCATGAATAATATAGAGGATAGGGTTAAACTGCATAATAAGGGTCATGGTGCTAAGTATTTAAGAGGAAAGCTACCTGTAAAGTTAGTTTATGCCAAAGAGTATCGGTATTATAAGAATGCGTTGTGTGCCGAGAGGCGGATTAAAAAATTGACACGGGAGCAGAAGGAAAGACTTATAAGAGTTTATGAAACCAATAATCAACGTAATTATGATTAAAGGGTGCCCCCACTGTTTTGCATTAGCAAAACAAAACGTGGGGGCAACCGTGTTTAGGTTTGGAGGCACACTATGAAAGTGTGCCTCCAAACCTATGGGTGCCAAATGAACAAGCTCGATTCAGCTCTCGTATCTGCTGCGCTTAAAGAGGCGGGATTTAAAATATCTGGCAGTGAGAAAGAGGCGGATGCGGTTTTGATAAATACCTGTTCCGTGCGTGAACATGCGGAAGAAAGAGTATTTTCGCATCTTGGACATCTAAAACATATTAAAGAAAGCCGGCCTGATATGGTTGTTGCCGTAATCGGCTGTATGGCGCAACGGCTTGCAGGAGAATTATTAAATCATCCCGCAGTTAATATTGTCTGCGGGCCGGGACAGATACCACAACTCGTCAAATACGTCAAAGACGCACTTTCACAAAAGAGAAAACAACTTGCGGTTACCGAAAATATACGCACCAGCCCACCGGAAAATCCGCAGCTCGAGGAATTTGAAAGCGTTTACGACAGCGATGACAAGGCCATTCCAAGCCAGGCATTCGTGCGCGTGATGCGCGGCTGTAACAACTTCTGCAGCTACTGCATTGTCCCTTATGTTCGCGGGCCGGAGGTTTCAAGGCCGCCTACAAGAATCATCGAGCAGATTAAAAGACTCGCAGCCGAAGAGATAAAACAGGTAACGCTCTTAGGACAAGCGGTGAACTTCTATAAATACTATTCAGGTGAAAAGACATACCGGCTGTCAGACATTCTCGAAATGGTAAACGACATCGAAGGTATTGAGTGGATAAGGTTTGTCACGAATTATCCTTCGGAAGATGATTTTGTAAAAATATGCGAGGCAATGCGAGATTTACCGAAAGTTTGTCATCATCTCCATATGCCGGCACAGTCCGGCTCGGATAAAATCCTGAAAGCAATGAACCGCAAATACACGGCAAAACAGTATCTTGACTTAATAGAAGCTGCCAAAGAAATCGTCCCGGAGCTGGCTATTGCAAGTGATTTTATTGTCGGCTTTCCGGGTGAAACAGAAGAGGATTTCCAGACAACGGTTGATTTGGTTAAAAAAGCAAGATACAGAAATTGTTTTATTTTCAAATACTCGCCTCGGCCTGATACAACTGCGGACAAAAGATTACGGGACAATGTCCCCGTGGAAATAAAGAAAAGACGAAATATAGAACTGCTCGCAGTACAGGAAAAAATAAGCGATGAGCTGAGCCGCGACTTTCTGGGTAGGCAGGTTGAAGTTCTGGTAGAAGGGTTAAGTAAAAAGCCGCATTTAAACGAAATTGATAGTGATGGTAATCCGCAACTGGTCGGCAGAACCGCAACAGATTATATAGTGGTTTTTAATGGCCCCGAATCCTTGGCTGGTGAGTTTGCAAAAGTAAAAATTACAAAAACATCGTCCTTAACACTCTTTGGAAAACTAATCTGAAGCGTTCGAAGCCCAAAAGATAACCGCCGGGCATCTTAATTTCCAGATAAAACAGAGCGTATCTGGAATATGCAAAAACAGCTGAAAACAAAAAAGGCAATTATCAATCCAGCCGCGAATATCCGGTTTGGTTTGAGTATCTCAGCTGCATCTTTAGAAAGCATCTTAGGCATCACTATAAACAAACCAACCGCCACCAAAATGGCCTGTAGAGGCGTCAAAAGCAGCCCATCAAGAATAGCACCGACCTTTACGAGAACGACCGGTTTGAAGCCGAGCGTATAAATGATGACCATACTGGTAAAAAAGAAGAAGATAAGAAAAAACCTGTACTGGATTTTCCAGGAAAATTTACCTGCGAGTGAGGGAAAACAGATTCTTGTTGAGTCAGCGAGCAGTCGTGGCCAGCCGGCTAATTGTCCGATTTGCGTTGATATAAGAGCTGCGGCACCGGCAAGCATAAAAAGGACCGAGCCTGTTTTACCCCAATTTGTTGCGAAAGTTTCTGAAAGCATAATAGCAACATTAGCGCCTTCAGGAGCAATCTGCCTTGGTCTTAGGATACCGGCACCGGCGATTAGAAAGGCACTGGTTACTGCAATTCCTATTACCATAGCCAAAGTTGCATCGCAGTAAAGAACGTGACACCAGCCCTTTATTTTTTCAGCAGTGGCCCGGCTCATATTTTTCAGCATAGAAACATCTGCTGGTTTTCCGCAGCTGCGGCCTTCGGCTGCTCCGTAGCCGGCACCGAGAACCCAGTATGTATACCAGACCTGGCTTGCAAAGCCGCCTGCACCCCAGCCGATAAGTGGTAATATTTCTTTCCAGGCATCATTGGCAAGTCCTTTTTCAAGAGCCCAGTCGGGAACATCAGGAACATTAGGAACCAGGGAATGGATAAGCTCAGAAAGCGGCGGGAATACCCGGACAGAGACATAAATTGTGCCGAGGACAATTATAAAAACAAAAATGCTCATTATGATTTTGAGAATTTCGAAGGTGCCTGAGAAAACGACAGCTGCTGCAAAGATTGACACCGACCAGCCGCAGATGATTTGAACAATGCGGGTGCGAACACCTATAAAACCAGCGAAAAAAATGCCTGCGGCATTAGCCAGTGCCGCTATTGCAATAATTGCGGCAACGAACTGCACAATAAGTACAATCCAGACCGCCCAATGACGTGGCCCGGCAATGCGGTCGAACATATCAATCATACCCTCGCCGGTGCAGACAGTATAGCGGGCGCCGCTCATACCAATCCAGTATTTTAAGAATATGCCTGTGATGACGGCCCAGAGGACAGTGGTGCCTAAAATAGCGCCGGTTCGTGTAGCTAAGATGACTTCACCGGAGCCGATATATTCGGCAACCCAGACAAGCGACGGCCCGACCAATGCGAGAATTGCCAGGCCTGTGGGCGGCTTGCGAATTGCCGGGTCGCTGATTTGATTTACGTCTCTTTTCATAGGTTTCGGTGCTCGCTAACGCGATTTTGCCTCTGCCTTGGAGGTGGTCGAGTGTAACTTACAGCTTTATATGTACGATGTCTATGAATTTTTTATGTAGTTTGTTGTTGGCCGAAAATTTGAAAAAATAAAAAAATTCGTGATTTTTTTATGTCTGGATTGTCCGATACCGAAGCTGATTTTATTGGACAGTTAAATTAGCAGGCAGGGCGGTTTATTCACTTACTCTACATATTGTAGTCCGGGCAAAAGTAGTTCGGCTATATGGTGTTTTGCTTTATAGGTCGTTGCTTTAATGGCCGACGGCTTGGCTAAAGAAAAAATGTTCACTCTGTCGATACTTGTCTGACGGCAGTCAAGATTGCGTAGGTTAATGAGGGATTTATCCGCCGGACATACGGCGGATTGAAGGATATGTGCGTATGAGTAAACGGGAGTTGATAGACTGCATTTGTGCAATCAACAAAGGTGCCAAGCCGGAATTTCTTGTCCTTTTTTCAGAAGAAGAGTTGAAGGATTATCTTGAGCATCTTATGGAGTTGGATTTAGAAGAATTGGTTGCTTGCGGTTAACGGCAAATCCAGTAATGCGGCAGTTCTTTGCCGGTAGCTATTAAAACATACACCTGTACACTGTAACTTCATCTAATACCAATCATTTTGAGTAGATAAAAGATTTTATGCTAATTGTCTTCGCCCGCGCTAAGAGTGACGGACCTGCTGATGTCGCTGAGGCTTGCGTTATCTGGAGGAGGTTTTCGGCCGTCTCGATGCTTTGTTTCTACCTTGTTCTGAAGATGCATCACGTTCTGCAGCATCCTTATCTTCTTCGGTTTTCTCTATGAAGGGTATTACCGGTGGTGCTTGTTCCGCAGGTACTGGCGGCTTGACCTCAGTAATGCTGTTTAACTTGAATTCTACGAACACCGGCACAAAATCCTTAGGAACGTAAAAACCGAAGTCAATCCATTTTGCTTTTTCGCCGGATTCAATGCGTTCTATTATTATCTTGTCGTTTAATTTCTTTTTTTGTATTTGGTTCTGTGCTTTTAAGTATCCGATGGGGTAAACGTTTTTGCCTTTTCCGGTAAGCCGGTTTGAGTCGCTCTTTGGTTTGCAAATCAATCTTAATTGAGAAAGTGTGAATGTGCCCGCCTCTCTTATCGCAGCTCTTTTTATTCCAACACGTACGATTATGACGTCGTATCCGCTTTTTTGTAGTGTGTTGTCGTCTGAATCTTTTATATCTTCAGGAGCGTACCAGGTGCCATTTTTCGTTGGAACTTCTATTGCTTGTGAGCTGGTGATAGTTGTTATCTTGTCTGTGATGATGTGCCGATTCAGGAAAACCTGGTCCAGAAAAGCCGGATGCAGGGTGTCAAAACCTTTTTTGTTAGCTATAGCACTAAAACTGCCGTTACTTAACATACTGAACCAACCCGTTGCGAAACCATCAGCGTTCAGCAAGGCTTTATTAGGCTTTTCAGTATCCGGATTTCTTTCATCAAAACGCTGGTAAGGGTACTTATTTGGTAATGGGGCCATTGCAAGTGCTGTAAGCAAAACGCCGGATAGAATAAGGCCCGAGAAAATTCCGCAGACAACGCGTCCGATACGTTCGGGCAAAACTCCCAAATCAACCGGCTCGCGAGTTAAGAAGATGAGGGCTGTTTGTAGGATGGCAAAGGTCAGGATAAATAGCAATGCAAAACAGAGCGGCTGTGCCCAGGATATAAGTGCAGATTGTTCGGTGCCGATGTGGCTGACTAATACACCTGCTAATGTCTCAAAATAGCCGAACGCAACTACGCTTGCGCAAATAGTAATTATTATCGTGGCAAATGCTCTGACAAGTGTGCCTTTTAGATACTGATAGGCGACACTGCCTGCAATGATTAACAGTATAATTAAGTTGGCCATTACGGTCTCTCTGGTCTTTTATGGTTCGTGGTTACAATGTTTTTTTCGTTTTTACCCTTTAGGTTTTGATAATGCTCTGATCATTTCATTTATATCTGTTATCCCGGCAATGACTTTTCTCATTGCCTGCTCCTGTAGGTAGAGCATGTTAGCCCGTCTGAATTGAGAACCAATTTGCGACAGCGATTTTGATTGCACTATAACCCTTCTTAGTTCATCACTCAGGATAATGATTTCAAACACGCCTGTTCTGCCTATATAACCTGTCCCTTGACAATTTTCGCAGGTTCTTTCTCTGCCGCGTTTGTCGTACTGAACTTTGCCGGCACGGTAGAGCACTTTGGTCTTTTCGGGTGCGATGTTAAATTTTCGCAGAAGCTCTTTATCCGGCGTGTATGCCTGCTTGCATTCTTGGCAAAGTTTCCTGAGTAGCCGTTGGTTGCTTATGCCAACCAAGGTCTTGGCGATGGTTCTTCTATCACCGACCAATTTAATCCATCTGCCGAGCGCTTGAATCACGCTGTCCGCTTTGAGTGTGACGTATGTGATTTTTCCGTCTCTAGCGCCGGCGCAGGCAATCTGGGCCGTCTCGGCATCATCGCAGTCTGCAACACCAACGATATCAGGCCCCAATCTTATTATTTCCTGAAGCTTTTTGGCAAATGTTTTTGTGCTGGTGTCGCTGAGGGTGTAAATGTTTTGAGTTATATTTGGCAGTTCAGCGGTGGGTTGTCTTTCAATTGTGTTTATACTATTAATGAAGGCATCGTGGTTTCGAAGCAGTGCGTAGAGTGTGGTTGTTATGCCGCTTTTCTCAGGGCCGGTTATAAGGAACAGGCCTTGTTTTAGCCCTTGAAGTTTTTTGAGCTGCGCGTACTGCTCAGGCATTAAGCTGATATCTGTTAACCTTATTTCACCTTGTTTGATTATTTGTTTGAGCTTGACTTGCTCTCCAGCGGTTGACCCGGCTGTGGTTACTTCCCAATCGGTCTTACCTTTTGCTCGCAAAACACCGAACTTTCCTTTTTGTGGTTTTCGCTTTTCATTGGCATCTAAATCGGCAAGATTCTTTAGAAATCGGTTGAGATATTCCATCTGGTCATAGGTTATGGTCGGTTGTTTCAGCATAGCGCCATCAACATAGTAAGTGACGTTATAACCTTGAGGCGTCGGCGAGAAGATGATACTGCTTGCTCTTTTCAGGCTGGCATCGGTTAAAACGTCATAAGCAATCTTATAACCGAAAAAGTCGGATGTTTTAGGGGCAGGTATGGGTACCTGGTTATTGTTAGCTGTTACGAAGGTAACACTTTTCAAGTCTTCGAGTTTCTTCTCCTCGCTGACGAATAGACTCTTAACGTGTTCAGCGGTGAAGACACGTTCATAATCCATAACTCTGGTATTGCGGTGCTTTACATAAGCCAGAGTTGCTGCTGTTATGGCTATTGTATAGAGCACCATCCCGATGATAAAGACGGGCATAATCAGCCAGATTATTGATGCTGCTGCTCCTGCGACCAGAACAATACCTGTCCAGAAAACCTCTTTGGTTTCTATGGCCTTGGCGTCTTTGTACACCCAGCCAAGTAATGGCAGCCACAAAAAAAATAGAATCAAAAAGGTAATGAGTTTAATTATGGATATGTAGCCGCCGTATTCAATTGACATTAGTACTAAATCTGGCATAGGATGCCCCATTAGCAAATTCCCTTGAAGCTCATAAGATACCTTCGGCAGTGGTTCTAATTCCCTTTAGCGCCATTTTTAATTCCTCCGTATTTGGTGCATATTTGTACGCATCCTTGGGGTCAATAGAGCCGTTTTTAATTAGTTCACAGAGGTTTTCTGTAAGGTCCTGCATGTCTTCTTGTTGGGAGCTTCGTATGACGCTGGGCAGGTCAGCTTCCCGACCTTCCGAGATTAGTTTTCTAACAGCCGGGTTTGTAAGAAGAATCTCGACGGCTGGTATCCTGTCAATATCTTCCTTGATGCAGGGTAGCAAGACCTGGCTGATGATTGCTTTGATTGCCAGGCTTAAAGTTTGTCTTACAAGGTCCCGTTCAGCTTGTGGAAAGAGGTCCAAGACTCGATGAATTGCCTGCGATGCATTTGCAGAGTGCATCGTTCCGAAAACAAGATGTCCGGTTTCGGCGGCTCTCATCCCTGCTGTAACTGTTGACGAATCGCGCATTTCGCTAACGTATACGACATCGGGGTCTTGTCGCATCAGATATGTCAGGGCCTCCTCATAGTTTGGTACATCAATGCCTATTTCTCTTTGGGACACCATTGCTTTTTTGTCCTTGAACAGATATTCAATGGGGTCTTCGATAGTAACTATATGGCAGGCACGCGTGCGGTTTATATGGTCTATCATTGACGCAATGGTTGTGGTTTTGCCGCATCCCGTCGGACCTACGACAAGAACCAGCCCTTGATTGCTATCGGATATCTTTTCGAGTATAGGCGGCAGGTGCAGCGTCTCAAACGGTGGAACATAGGCGCTGACTCGTCTTGCCGCCAGACTAATCACGCCTCGCTGGTGAAATATGTTTATCCGGAAGCGGTTTTCATCGCCGACTTCGTGAGCGAAATCCAGAGTTCCTTTTTTCAGGAAGAACTCTTTCTGAGCAGGACTTAATATCTCGAAGACCAGCTCTTCCATTCTTGCCGCAGTTATTACTTCGCCGGTAGTGTTTTTTAGTTGACCGTAGAGGCGTAATTTCGGTGGCTGGCCGACTTTGAGGTGTATATCGTTTGCATGAGTTTTGATAGCTGCCCGGAAATACTTGTTAATCTCTGGCTCATGGTCTAATTTTTTTTGAGTATCGAGAGGTTGTTCCGTAGCCATAATCAGTTCGAATTTCAATTCTTATCGAAACAAAACTAACACAAAATATTTTTCATAAGTATTCAGCCCCAACTTTTGCCGGGGTGTATTTATATGTATTATACAGGATTTTGATGTGAATTGTCAACCCTGGCGCTTGCTGAAACTTCCAGAAAGCTACTTATTGGTTGGGTGTGCTCCCGGCTACGGCTCGGCCTCTCGCCTCCGGCAAAGCCTTCGGCGGAGCTGGGTCGCCGAGGCGAGCTGCGTACCATTATCTCTACTCACCCTGCATACTACATATCTATATTGCTAATAGAAGCGTCAGAGTCATATAGATGGCGACGCTGATGGAGTCGTTGGCCGTAGTAACGAGCGGGCCGGAGCTTATAGCTGGGTCTATGCCGATTCGACGGAATAAAAAGGGCAGAAGTAAACCAAGCGTTGTGGCGACCATTATTGCTGAAAACATAGCAATTCCGAGGGCAAAAACAATCTTCATAGGTGCAATAGCGGCTGCCAAAGCCCGAAAGTGAAGAAGAGCTGCACAAACGCCCCCTCCTGTCAGACCGCAAGCCAGCGCAACTACAAGAGCAATCCGTACCTCCCGTGCAAAAACCTGGCTCAATTTCAAGGCAGCTAAATGTCCGGTAGCCAATCCGGAGACTACGATAGCTGATGTTTGCAGCCCGGCATTTCCGCTGATTGCAGCAACCATAGGTGCAAAAGCAACCGCTGCGGTGTAGACAAGAGCCATATTTTCGAAGCCGAATCTCCTGTGAAAGACTATCAGGACAAAAGCTGTTATGCCGGTGCCGAACAAACAGGGTAGAAGCCATGTCATCCTGATACGTGCGGCGTGCAGCACCGAAACGTTATCCAGCTCATCCGGGTCTGTACCTGCCATTGTATAAATGTCCTCAGCGGCCTCTTCTTCTGCCACCTCGATAACCCGGTCAGCGGTAATTCTGCCGATGAGTTTGTGTTCTGCGTTAAGCACGGGCACTACAATAAGGTCGTTATTTCTGAATATATTGCGGACTTCCTCCTGGTCGGCATCGGCGGTTATATAGATCGTATCTGAGTCTATCAAGCTTTTTATCTTGGTGTCCTCGGGACGGGTCAGCAACAGGCGGATGCGAACGTCACCGAGGAATTTACCATTTTTGTCAACGACAAAAACTGAATAGAAATCCTCGTCTATTTCAAAAGCTCGGATTTTACTGACGGCTTCGGCCACCGTGGCATCTTCGGAAACACTGATTACAGCAGGGTCCATAATACCGCCGGCTGAATCTTCAGTGTAGCTCATCAGCTTTTCAATTTCAGATGATTCTACAGGCGCTAAGCTTTTGAGAACTTTCCGGCTTAATTCACGCGGCAATTCGGCAAGAAGGTCGGCAGCATCGTCGGCATCAAGGTGCGATATGATACTCTTGAGTTCCTCATCTCCCAGAATCTCGAAAAGTTCTGACCGTGTCGCTTCATCGACCTTTTCCAAGACTTCAGCCGACAATGGCTTGTTTAATACATCGAAGGCAGTTCGTCTTTGCTCGTTATCCAGAAGTTCCACGACTTCGGCAATGTCGCTGCTGCGCTGCTCGTTGAGCAATTGCCCCAGTGCGGAGCTGTCTTTGGCTTCGAGCAGTTCTTCAATTTGCTCGAAGAGCTGTTTTTTTTCGTCTCTTTCTTCAGCCACTGAACTACCCCGTTCCTTTTTCGACCACAGCTATTTTTTTCAGCCGGTTGCCTTGACTTCAAGAGTTAAATCTGCAAAGAGCTTGGCCCTAAATTTGTGATAACCCAGGGAAGCTACCATAACCGCATTGTCAGTGCAATATTGTTTTGGCGCAATAAGCAGTTTTTTGGCTGGCTCAGCAGAATTATACAGTTGTTGCAGCTTTGTCCTTAACTGATTATTGGCGGCTACGCCACCACCGAGCAAAACCGTTTTTGCGCCAATTCTTTTGACTGCCCGCTCTGTTTTTTTCACAAGCACATCAATCATCGCCGCCTGAAACGACGCCGCAATATCCGCTATTTCCTGTTCGCTCATCGAATCAACTTTGTTTTTACCTTTCATATCCTGACCGTGGCAATAATACAGAACCGCCGTCTTGATACCGCTGAAAGAAAAATCCAGCGAATCAGGCCCAAGCATCGAACGCGGAAATTTAATTGCGTCGGGATTGCCTTTCTCTGCTGTCTTTTCGATACTTGGTCCGCCGGGATAGGGCAGTTTCAGAATCGTTGCAACCTTATCAAACGCTTCACCCGCAGCATCATCAATCGTACTGCCCAAAAGTTTCGGCTCCAGAGGCGAACGATAATCATAAAGGCAGGTATGTCCCCCTGAGACAATAAGAGCTGCTGCGGGTAGTTTCGGCTTTTCCTCGGCCAATATCGCCGATTGCAGGTGTGCGTGTAGATGATTGATTGCTATCAGGGGCTTATCCCACGCGAAGCTGAGAGTTTTTGCTGCAGTGACACCGACAATCAAGGCAACGGTCAAACCCGGCTGATTAGCAACTGCTATTGCATCAATATCATCTTTGTTTGTCTTTGCCTGCTCCATTGACTCGGTTATCACCTGATATATATTTTCAATATGTGCACGGCAGGCTATCTCTGGCACAACTCCGCCGTATTTCTCGTGAAGTTTAGTCTGCGATGCGATTACAGATGATTTTATAACTCGACCATCAGCAACCACCGCCGCAGCGGTCTCATCACAGCTGGTCTCGATACCCAGAATGTTTATAGACTTTTCCTGCATAAGCAGGGATATTAGCCGGATAACCAACGGCTGTCAACGTTCCAAGGATTTCGGTAGGATAAAACATACTGGATTTTCTTGCCGTAGGTTGTGTAACTTGCTATGATATTTAGGTTTCTATTGAATAAGGGGAGCGTATGAGCGAAGAGCTTGAGGTTCTTAAGATAGTTACAAAACGATTAAACGAAGCCGGTCTCAACTATATGGTTTCCGGCTCTATTGCTGCAAATTATTATACGGTTCCGCGCATGACCAGAGATATAGACATTGTAATAGAATTGCAGCAACCTGATATTGATAAATTCGTTGGTCTTTTTCAAAAAGATTTCTATGTAGATAGGCAGATGCTTGAGAGAGAAGTCTTGCAGCAGGGGATGTTTAATCTCATCCAAAATCAATACGTGCTTAAAATAGATTTCATCATTAAAAAGGGCTCTGCATATCAACAAGCAGCATTTGCACATAAAAAGCACGTTCTAATCGAAGAAAGCCCGATGTGGTTTATCTCTCCGGAAGACCTGATTATATCAAAGCTGCTCTGGGCAAAAGACAGTTTGTCCGAAATGCAGATCAAAGATGTAAGAAATCTGATAAAAACAGTGGACAATTTAGACTTAAAATATATTGATAATTGGGTTGGAAAATTGCATTTGGAAGGACTGTATAAAGAGGCACGCAATGAACGACACACATCCTGATATTGCTGTTCGTTTTCAAAATCTGATGATGCTCAAATCCGGCGAGCAGCGACTGCTTATGGGCTGCTCTATGTATGATACTGCTAAACAGATAGTGCGCAGTTCCATCTATAACAAATACCCGCAAATATCTGTCGGACAAGTGAAAAAAGAAATCTTTATCAGATTTTATGGCCAGGATTTTAGTCAGCCCGTTCTGGAAAAAATCCTTTCAGTTCTCGGCTGATTTTCAATCCACAAGTGATTCGTGTATTCCGGCGATTTGCATATAATTCCTGTTTGAGTTTGATGATAATACTTAAGAGCATTATAGACTTCGGATTATTTTTTAAAAGTTTGTTCTTGACGGCAGGCATTTCGAGTGATAATTGATAAAAACCGGAATTTAATCTTTGTTCGTACCCGTGAGATTTGGATAGAGGCCGAAAGGAGGCAATTATGGCAAGGATAGTTTTGACCGCAGTACTAATAGTCCTGTTAAACGTGTTGGCCGGCTGCGGCGGGGCCGACAAAGGCAAAGGCCGGCTTATAGCAACTTCTGCGAAGAAGTACAGCTATACCGGCGAGGCCAAGGTCAGCCAGAAGGAAGAGATTGATACCGTCGAGCAGATGGCAGTCAATCGGCAGGCATATCGTCAGGGACTTCAATTACTGATAGACTATTACAACAAGGTAGGCAACAATATGAAGCTGCAGTGGGCTAAAAAGGAGCTGGCTGCTCTGAACGCTATGCCGCAATATAAATACATCATCGAGGCGGAGGTGGCCGGTCCGAACCTGAAAGCGGCCACTGCGATTCCGGAGGCGGACGAGCTTTATGGTGATGCAGTGCGGCTTGAAAAACAAGGCAACCGGCTAATTGTAATTAAAGACAACGATTTATTACGACTGGCCTTGGATAAATACAACGAGCTTATAAAGAAGCATCCTTCGAGCGATAAGATTGACGACGCAGCGTACAGAGCGGGCAAAATTTATGAGTATTTTAAGGACTACAGCATAGCTCTTATATACTACAAAAGAACTTATCAGTGGAACGCTGAAACGACTTACCCCGCAAGATTCAAGGAGGCCTATATCTTAGACCAGCGGCTTCACCAAAGAGCAGAGGCACTGGAGCTTTATCAGAAGGCCCTGAAAGCAATCAAGAAAGAAGGAGAGCATAAGCAATGGCAGCTGTGGACGGAGGAACGAATTAAGGAGCTGACTGAGAGTAAAAAAGGCAGCAAATTGGATTGATGAAAGTTTGAGAAAAATTTTTCGATAGAATTTTGGGCCTGTATAGACGTCAGGCCCATTTTTTTATCTTTTTCAAAAACAGACTTGTCCTCCGTTAGGAGTCCATAGGACTGAGCGAAGCCTGCGGTGAGCTCAGCCGAACCGTCGAAGGATTTACACTGTATAAAGTTAGGCAATGTTGACCGGATTTGAGAACAAGGTTGCGGATTTTATAAAGGCAAATGCACTTTTTGGCTCGTCGGGTAGAGTTTTGTTAGCTGTTTCCGGCGGAGCTGACTCGACGGCACTTTTATATGCAATGTGTGCATTGAAGGCCGAGAACATTTTAAGTGTGGAGTTGCTCTGCGCTCATATAAATCATCAATTAAGAGGGGCTGAAGCAAATAAGGATGAAGATTTTGTTATTGAAGAGGCGGCGAAACTAAAGCTGGCCGTAATAACCAGACGTGTGGACGTACGGGAGTTTGCTCGTCGTAATAAGCTATCGATTGAAACCGCGGCCCGGAAGCTGCGGCTCGACAGTCTGCTTGATATTGCAAAGGCCAACAACTGCAATTGCATAGCAACGGCACATCAGAAAAACGATAACGCTGAGACCATTTTGCAGCGGCTCAGTCGCGGAACCGGCTTTCGTGGCCTGGGAGGAATCTGGCCGAAGCGAGTCTTTGCTGGCAATATCAATTTTGTAAGACCTCTGCTGTGTGTCGGGCGCGATGAGATTATTGAGTATTTGAAAAAGCAAAATCTAAAATGGCGGGATGACCACACGAATGTCGATTGCTCGTACAGGCGAAACTTTATTCGGCATCGGCTGATGCCAGAGTTGCAGCAGCAATGCAGCAGTTCTGTTGTCGAGCAGTTGTTTAATTTGTCCGTCTCAGCCGAGCGGTTTTACACTCTGCTTTGCAGCGAAGCAGAGAGAGTATGGCCCAAGACGGTCGAGGCCAGCGGTGACAGAATTACGTTGGACTTGAAGAGTTTTTTGGCCCAGCCGCAGCCGGTAAAGGTTGAGCTTGTCCGGCGGAGTCTGACTCAATTAGGCAGCGGCGAGAGAGATTTAACACATCGGCACTATGAAAGGATATTGCAGTTGGCAGAACAAAAAGCCAGCGGTAAGAAAATCACATTGCCAAATGGTTTTATAGTTCAAAGAGAATACACACACCTAATCTTTACCCATCCTGAAGGAAGCTTTACTGCTGATGAGTCGACAGGTAAGACCATCGAAATCCCGGGAAAAACGAAATTCGGATGTTATCTGATAGAAACCACCATACTTGATGCTCCAATTACCAATTACCAGTTACCAATTACCAGTTACAAGCTTATTGAGTGCTTTGATTTTGATAAGGTCAAACTGCCGTTGGTGGTTCGTCATCGCAGAGCAGGCGACAGATTTTGGCCGTTGGGTTTGGCCGGGGAGAAAAAAGTGGGCAAATTCCTGACCGCTGCAAAAGTCCCACAAGAGATGCGTCAAAAGGTGCTTATTGTTTCTGATAGCGAAAAGATAATCTGGGTCTGGCCGATTCGAATAAGCGAACAAGCCAAAATTACCAGCGAGACTCGAAAAATACTTCAAATGCAAATTACCGATATGGCGAGCGCATAAAAAAGACCGAGCAATACCCAATGGTGGTGCTGCAAGCAAACTTGCTTGACATAACTGCGTTAGTAGAAAACAATAGTAGGCCAGCCTCGTCAGCCGCACATGGCTGAGCTGTGGCTATTGGCGCATTGGGTCATAGCGTCTGTATAATGGGATTTGATATGGAAATAAAATGTCCACATTGTAACGTCGTATTTAAAACTCCCAACGAATATAAAGGCAAAAAAATTAAATGCCCTAAGTGCAAACAGATTTTTGTGCTCGATAGTAAAAATGAAAATCGCAGCTGTTTCCCAAAAGCAAAGTGGAAAATTGTTGCCATCTTTGCGCTTTTAGGCATCTTTACCTTAATAGGTATAGTTGGCCACTATCGGAAAGTTAAGAATTCCGAGAGAGCTCATCAGCCGTATTATAAAAACAGATTGGACGGCTCTACAACCGATAACGAGGTTTTCAAAGCTTCCAAAGAAATCGACGATGCCGTTGAGCGCATCGAAGCCATCTCTTCAACCGATAACGAAGTTTTCAAAGCTTCCACGGATACACAAATCAATAAAAGCCCAGAAGAGTATATTTTTAAGCCTGTCAAATCTTTAACCCCGGCAGAACGTCAATTTGTTTTGGACTCCGCCAGGAAAAAACTGATTTCTGTATTAGACAAAGGCACAGGAGCATTCATAAGATGGCTTCGTCTCCACACCAAACCCATGACATCAACAGAGTTGGAGGTTTTGGGGGATTATATACAAAAGGAATTAGCCCCAAACCGGCCTTCGTTTGTACTTAAGATCGAGGATTATTGGAACAGGAGGGTTGCTGAGACTTCTATGGCTGCTGAAATGCATCATAGTTCGTTCTTTTATAATTCTTCCCATGAAATTGGTAATAGAGTGCTTTTTGGGGATAAGTGCGAACCAAAATCTTTGGACGATATGGGTTTGTATGATTATTTTTTAAGGGAGGGGCTGTGCTTTTACCGCGTAAAGCCCTTGGAATATGACACAAAAAATCAGGTGCTGTACCTGGAACTCCCTGTAAAATCCATGATTGAATTGATATTTGATACTTTTGAGGCTTTAGGCCAATCAACACGGGTCTGTGTTTTTGATAGGATGCCAAATCTTCAAAAGGTGACGATTATCTATAAAGACAGTCAGGGCAATAAGATAGGATACGGCAACTACGATTTACAATATTGGCAGGAATTAGCACTAAGCGACCTGTTCTCCTTTGAAAAGGAGTGTGATTATACAGATAAATTGTTACAACTCAACTTGGAATATAAATCTAAATTGATTACAAAGCATGAATATCAAACGCAGACCAAGTATCTTCGTAGTGCATACAATGAACAAAAATTGCAATACTATCGGGAGAAATGGCTGGAACTATTTCCTCTTATAAAGGATTTTTCACTCGATAAGGAATTGCCCTTAACTACCGAAGATTTCTATTTTTGAATGATAGAGAATTGAGAACGACCGGTTGTTAATAAGGGGGGCAATGATGCTTCACAATTTTTGCCATAGCATCAACCATCACCACACGTATAATTGCGCCGGAAATAGATATGTTACACCAAATTACAAAAAAACTCTTGCAAAATAGACACATAATAAATAAAGTACTTTGTTTGTTGTTGTAAAAGACGTTAAAACCAAAAAACCGTATTTAAGACATTGTAAATTAGGAGATTAGCAAATGGCAACAAAGGTTGCAATAAATGGGTTCGGCAGAATCGGAAGAGCAATAACAAGAATTATTATGCAAAGAAAAGGCGAGCTGGAACTAGTAGCCGTCAATGACCTATCAGATGCCAAGAGCTTGGCACATCTATTCAAATACGACACGGTGATGGGCAAATGGAATGGAACGGTCGAAGCGGGAGACGGCAAGCTGGTCATTAACGGCAAAGAAATAAAAGTCTTGGCTGTTAAGAATCCGGCTGAGCTGCCCTGGAAGGATATGGGGGTGAAGATTGTTGTTGAATCAACCGGTATCTTCCGCACCAAGGAATCACCCAAAGGCGGTTACGGCGACCACATTAAAGCTGGTGCAGAAAAGGTATTGTTGAGTGTGCCTGCGAAGGATGATATCGATGCCACGATTGTTTTAGGGGTTAATGATGATATACTTACCGGCGATATCAAATGCGTATCGAATGCAAGCTGTACGACAAACTGCCTTGCGCCTATAGCCAAAGTTCTCAACGATTCGTTCGGTATTGAGCAGGGGCTTATGACCACTATCCACGCTTATACCAACGACCAAAAAGTTGCAGATATGATACACACGGATTTACGTCGTGCAAGAGCTGCAGCAGCGAATATTATTCCTACAACAACCGGTGCGGCCAAGGCCATCGGCAAAGTTATCCCTGAACTTGACGGTAAGCTTGATGGATTTGCCATTCGTGTACCTGTGCCGGTCGGAAGCGTGGTTGACCTGGTCGTTAACGTCAAAAAGGACGTTACCGTCGATGCGGTAAACGCAGCAATGAAGAAAGCAGCAGAAGGGCCTATGAAGGGTATCCTGGTTTACTGTGATGAGCCTATCGTAAGCAGCGACATCATTAATAATCCTGCTTCGAGTATCTTTGATTCTCTGTTGACAATAGTCAAGGCCAGGGTTGTCAAGGTTGTCAGCTGGTATGACAACGAGTGGGGCTATTCGAACCGCAGCGTTGATATTATGGAAAAAATGGCAGCATTGTAAAGACAAGGCACAGGGAAACAGAAATCTGACCCTTCGACTTGGTTCGACCCTTTCGACTACGCTCCCTTCGACAGGCTCAGGACAGGCAAGACGGGCTTGCTCGCCACAGGTCGCTCAGAGCAGGCTTCTGACTTCTTATTTAGATAGGTAAGCAAATGGCTAAAAAAACCGTAGCTGATATTAATGTAAAGGATAAGCGTGTTTTGATGCGGTGCGACTTTAATGTGCCGTTAGATGAGAACAGCAATATCACCAGCGATGACCGGATTGTAAAGGCCTTGCCGACCATAAAGGACATCTTGGAGCGTGGCGGTGCGGTGGTTCTTATGAGCCATCTTGGCAGGCCCGAGGGTGAGCGGGACGATAAGTATAGTCTTGCGCCGGTGGCGAAACGTCTATCAGAGCTGCTCGGTAAGAAGGTAATTTTTACCAGCGATTGCATCGGCCCCGAAGTTAAAGCAAAGGCAAAAGCCCTCAAAAGCGGCGATTGTATGCTGCTTGAGAATGTCCGTTTTCATAGAGAAGAGGTAATTAAGGATAAAGCGGCGAAAGAAGATAAGCAGCTTCGAGAGGCTAAGGACAATTTTGCAAAACAACTGGCGGAGCTGGCGGATATTTACGTTAACGATGCCTTTGGCACCGCCCACCGAGACAACGCCTCGATGTACACCGTGCCGCAAATGATGGAAGCAAAGCCACGGGTTATCGGTTTTTTGATTGAAAAAGAATTAAAGTTCCTGGGTGATACGGTAAGTAATCCTGAAAAGCCGTTCGTAGCCATATTAGGTGGCGCTAAAGTTTCTGACAAAATACGTGTGATTGAGAATCTGCTGGATAAAGTTGACCGGCTGCTGATTGGTGGGGCGATGGCCTATACCTTCTTTAAGGCCCAAAATCAGACGGTCGGCAAAAGCTTGTGCGAGGATGATTTTCTCGATAAAGCGACTGAACTTCTGGAGCGAGCGAAGGATGTCGGCTGCGAAATGGTCCTGCCGGTTGATACAGTGGTGGCTAAGGAATTTAAGGCTGGTGCCGAGAGTAAGGTCATCAGCGGCGATATCGAAGCCGACTGGCAGGGAATGGATATCGGGCCGGATACCAGAAAGCTCTTTGCAGAGAAGCTCGCCGATGCCAAAACGATTGTCTGGAATGGGCCGATGGGTGTTTTTGAGATGCCGCCTTTCGATGAAGGGACAAAAGCCGTCGCTCTGGCGGTAGCCAAGGCTACTGACAATGGCGCACGCAGCGTCATCGGAGGCGGTGACAGCGCAAGTGCGGTAGAGAAGCTCGGCCTCGAAGACAGAATCAGTCATATTTCTACCGGCGGGGGGGCTTCTCTTGAATTTCTTGAAGGCAAAAAATTCGTCTGCCTCGAAATCCTCGATGAAAAATAAATTTTACAGTTGAGAATTTAGGGCATTGCAAACAAAATAATTTTTTTATGTCTGATTTACGGTTACCCAAGGCAGGGATAATTGAGGTTGTGCCGTCGATATTGAGTGCTGATTTCGCACAACTGGCTGATGAGCTGGCGGTTATAGAGTCAGCCGGTGTGAGTATGGTGCACCTCGATATTATGGATGGGCACTTCGTCCCGAATATTACAATCGGCCCGCCCGTTGTTGCAAAGCTTCGTCAGCACAGCAAATTATTTTTCGACTGCCACCTGATGATAAGTGAGCCGGACAAGTATATCGAGCATTTTGTTGAAGCCGGCGCTAATCATATAACATTTCACATCGAAGTAGTTGATGAGCCGCAGAAGCTCATCGACAAGCTGCACAAGCTCGGCTGTACCGCCGGAATATGTGTCAATCCGGACACGCCTGTGCAGCGAATCGAAAAAATTGCTCCGCTTTGTGATATGGTTCTGGTGATGACGGTTCATCCGGGTTTTGGCGCACAGAAATTTATGTCGGAGGTGGCTAAAAAAGTTATTAAAGTACGAAAAATTGTCGGCCCTGATATACGGGTAGAGGTCGATGGCGGGATAAATCCTCAGAACACGCCGACCGTAGTGTCTTACGGTGCTGATACCCTTGTGGCGGGCAACGCAATATTCGCAAAAACCGACCGTATCGCTGCAATAAACGCCATTCGAGACGCCGCTAAGTAATTTTTATAGCAATTCTTTGAATTTTTGGTAGAATTTTCAAAACGCGCAGAAACCCCACGTGAAACGTGGGGCTAAATAAAGATTGATATGGCTCAGGAAGCAAAATCAAAGTGGAACGGCTTCTCACTGAAGCCGCGTAAAGAGATGCCCGACGGCCTCTGGATGAGGTGCCCGGGCTGCGAGCACATGCTCTACAGAGAAGCCGTCGAGAAAAATCTCAACGTCTGCCCGGAATGCAACCATCACTTCCGAATCAGTGCCGAGACCAGAATCAAATATCTTACCGATGAAGATTCTTTTCAGCAGATTCTTGGCGACTTGACAACCAGCGACCCCTTGGGCTTTAAGTTCAGGGGCACTACCTATAAACAGCGTGTAAAAGACGATGAGAAAAAATCCGGTGCAAAGGAGGCAATGCTTATCGGCAAGGCCTTTATCAAGGGTAGAGGCATTATACTTGGTGTAATGGAGCCGAATTTCCTGATGGGCTCGATGGGTTTCGTGGTTGGCGAAAAACTCTGCACCGCTGTCGATAAGGCAATGCAGGATAACCTGCCCTTGGTGGTGGTCAGTTGCTCCGGCGGGGCAAGGATGCACGAAGGAGTGGTGTCATTAGGACAGATGGCCAAAACTTCAGCAGCGCTTGCTAAATTTGATGATGCAGGAGGACTTTTCATCTCGGTTTTGACCGACCCGACTACCGGCGGGGTGACCGCCAGCTTTGCGATGTTGGGCGATTGTATAATTGCCGAACCTGGTGCCTTGATCGGCTTTGCCGGGCCTCGAACAATCGCCGAGACCATAAAAGTGGAGTTGCCGGAAGGATTTCAGACATCTGAATTTATGCTTGAGCACGGCTTTGTGGATATGATTGTCCACCGCATAGACCTCCGCAGCGAAATCGCCCGCCTTATTGACTACTGCCGGAAATAACTCGTGGTTTGTCATTCATAATCTCTGAGCAGTACCTTTTAAAAAGCAGACAATATAATCAAACTTTAAGTTTGATAGTCAGCAAGTCCCTTAGAAATGTTAACTATTTCCTGAAGCTGGCCTGATAGTCCAATAAAATAAACATTTTATTATCTTATGAGATACAAATAAAAGAATTAAAGGTTGATATTACTTTTACAAAATTGGCATCTTTGTTTAGCCGATTTATGACGTATACTTTAAATAGGAGCTTTTTATATTTCGATATTGGTTTTTATGAGATGCCTCAGCTATGTTTAGGGCAAAGAATAAAAAAAGAAATATCCATGAGCAAATAGTTATTGCACTGGCCTTGATATTAGTAGTGGTGTGTACCATTAAGGTACAATTATGCCTGGAGCATCACATAGTATCTAATACAGTAACTGGTATAAATAAGTTGAACCATCAGGAAAGTTTATTTGATATGTCTATTGAGGAGTTGATGCAGGTAACCGTCGTCTCTCGGTCTTAGCAAGGATACTACCAGGTTTTCATCTGTTAAATTTTCCATTGTTATAATCCTATTTTTGTTCAAAGGCCTACCTGACGTAAGCACATCGATTTTTACAAAATCATCCTTTCACTTCCGGCCCAATATGCGTATAATCTGAAGCAGATAGCGTTTAGCGTACAGCGCGTAGCGGATAGGCGATGTGATTATTTGTACGCAATACGCACAACGCAATACGAGAGCGAAGTGGATATGGGCTATTTTCGTCGAAATATTGAAAGTGCAAAAGGTTATGAGCCGGGGTATCAGCCGGCCGAAACCGATGTGATAAAGCTTAATACCAATGAGAATCCTTATCCGCCCTCGCCTAATGTAATGAAGGTGCTTTCGCAGATAAGCTCCGAGCAGCTTCGCCGATACCCCGACCCGATGGCAAACGCATTTCGAGAGGCGGCTGCTGATGTTAATGCTGTCCAACCCGACAATATTATGTGCTGCAATGGCGGAGATGAGCTGCTGAAGATGGCTTTCCAGGCATTTTGTGACAAGGACAGGCCTGTCGCCTATCCTGTCCCGACTTATTCGCTTTATCCGGTTTTAGCTAAATTGCTAAATTGCAAAGCGATTGAAATTCCCTTTGATACTGAATTTAATCTGCCGGCTAAACTGGCTGACACAAGTGCAGCTCTGACGATTGTTTGCAATCCAAACGCTCCGAGTGGGACTTTTATAAACATCGAAGAACTTGCCTCTTTAGCTGATGAGTTGTCTGGTGTGCTGCTGATTGACGAAGCATACGTGGATTTTGCTGAAAATAATTGCACATCGCTGGTAAAAGATTTTGATAATGTGCTCATTCTTCGCTCGATGAGCAAGGGATATTCACTTGCGGGGCTTCGGTTCGGCTATGCAATTGCCCAGCCGGGTTTGATAGCCGGCCTTATGAAGGTCAAGGACTCCTACAATGTCAATACCATTGCTGTCGCTGTTGCGACAGCAGCGATAAAAGACCAGCAATATTTTGAAGAAAATATCGAGAAAGTTAAAACCGAGCGTACAAAACTGACCGAGCAACTCAGAAACCTCGGTTTTGATGTTCCTGATAGCCAGGCAAATTTCGTACTGGCAAAATGTAAAAACGAACTCGTCAGGGCGGAGCCCTCCGCAGCCCGAAAGGCAGCCGAAGTTTATGAAAAATTAACGCAGCAGAATATATATGTCCGATACTTCAATTATCCGAAATTGAAGGATAAATTGAGAATTACAATCGGCACAGCCGAACAGAATGACAAGCTGCTTTCCGCCTTGGAAAAAATCTTATCAGAATTTGGTTAAATGGTTATTGGTTAAATAATAACCATTTACCAAATAAGGATGTTCTTATGAAAGAGAGAATCGCCAAAACCCATAGAAAGACGAAAGAAACCGATATTGCCGTAGAGCTTAATCTGGATGGCCCCGGCAAATATGAGATTGATACAGGCATCGGCTTTTTAGACCATATGCTCACCCACCTCAGTAAGCACGGAAAAATCGATATGATTGTAAAAGCCAAAGGTGATTTGAAGGTTGATGCGCACCATACGGTTGAGGATATTGCGATATGTCTGGGTGAGTCTTTACTCAAGGCGCTCGGCGACAAAAAAGGCATTAACAGGTACGGGCACAGTTCTGTTCCGATGGAGGACGCTCTGGCGAATGTATCTGTGGATTTGTCCGGCAGGGCGAGTTGTGTGTATAATGTTGAGTATCGTACTGATAAAATCGGCGATTTTGATGTCCAGTGCCTTGAGGAGATGCTGCGGAGCTTTTCAAACAATGGCAGGTTTAATCTTCATATAAATGTGCCATACGGAACGAACAGCCATCACATAGCCGAGGCGATTTTCAAGGGTTTGGGTAAGGCCCTGGCGATGGCTGTAGCGATTGTCGGGACGGATGTCCCGAGTACGAAGGGACAATTGTGATTGAGCAACGCCCTCCAGAATACAGATGTGGTATCGGCACCGATATCCACAGGATAGTCGAGGGCAGAAAGCTAATGCTTGGCGGTGTTTATGTGCCGTACCCCGCAGGACTGGCCGGCTATAGCGATGGTGACGTCGCTCTGCACGCTATAATCGATGCACTGCTTGGGGCAAGCGGAATGGGTGATATAGGGGCGATGTTCCCAGATACCGACCCAAAATTCAAAGATGCAGACAGCAAGCAGCTTTTATTTATTGTAAAGGAGAAGCTCGAAGAAAAACAATGGGAAGTGGTTAATGTTGATTTAATAATACACACGGAGCAGCCGAACTTAAAGCCGGTCAAAGGGCAGATTAAACGATGCATTGCCGAGCTTTTAGGGATTGATTTTACGGCGGTGAACGTCAAAGCAAAGACAAATGAGCAACTCGGTGATATCGGGGCTGGCGAAGCAATGGCCGCTACGGCTATAGCACTGTTGAAAAAGAAACAAAAACGAACTTTATAACGTTTAATATAACACGGATAAAATATGAGACCGGAAAACCGGTGAAAAAGGGCAAAAACCTTCAAATTGACTACTTAAGAAAATTGCTAAAAAAATTAAAAAAGTGTTTGTAGATGTGCCCTTAAGAAGGTATCATACCCGCCAATATACTAAAAACGTAGATAATAGCCTGTGTCAACTCTTGCTAATGGGATTTATTGCAGGGTTGCGAAACTAATTCCTAATTCAATTTAGGGAGGTAAAACAAGTGAGTGTTGATGAGATAGATGCTCAGGCAATTGAAAAAAAAGTTATCGAAATAATTAGTGAGCAAATGGGCGTCGACAAAGCTGAGATAACACGTGAGACCTCGTTTATTAACGATTTGAACGCTGACTCTTTGGATACTGTTGAGCTTGTTATGGAGTTCGAAGACGAGTTTGATATGAGTATTCCGGACGAGGAAGCCGAAAAAATCCAGACCGTCGGTGCCTCAATCGATTACATTATCAATATCGCACAATCCAAAAACAAAGAGTAGCGAATAGCTTTAGCATGAAAAGACGCCGAGTTGTTATTACAGGCTTGGGCTGTATTACCGCTTTAGCCGAATCCGTCAATGGACTTTTCGCCTCTCTTTGCGAGGGTAGAAGCGGAGTTTCTACAATAGAATCCTTTGACACCGGCACATACCCCGTGAAGTTCGGCGGCGAAGTAAAAGCTTTCGATGTGACCAAATACATCGACCATAGAGAAGGCAGGCGGATGGACCGCTTCTCACAGTTTGCCATCGCTGCCGCCATCCAGGCCGTAGAGGATAGTGCTCTGGATTTCTCAAAAGAGGATGTTCATCGAGTCGGTGCCATCGTAGGAACGGGCATAGGGGGCATCAAGGAAATAGAAGACCAGCACATAAGGCTGCGGGACAAAGGTATAAGGCAGGTTTCGCCTTTCACTGTTCCGAAGCTTATGGCTAACGCCGCCAGTGGCAATATTGCCATTCGTTATGGCCTGAAGGGACCCAATTTTGCTGTAACCAGCGCCTGCGCTTCTGGTAATCACGCTATCGGTGAAGCTTTTTGCAATATTATTGCCGGCCGAAGTGACATTGTCATAACCGGTGGTGCAGAGGCCGCTCTTACGCCGATAGGACTCGCTTCATTTTGCGCCGCAAGGTCTCTAAGTACTCGAAACGACAATCCCCCGGTTGCCTCAAGGCCGTTTGATAAAGACAGAGACGGCTTCGTACTTTCTGAAGGCGCCGGCATTCTGGTTTTAGAGGAATATGAACACGCAAAAAAACGCAACGCAAACATATATGCGGAGTTGCTCGGTTACAGCGCAACCGATGATGGCCATCACATCACCGCGCCGCTGCCGGACGGTGCTGGTGCTGCAAAAGCAATGGAACTGGCCTTAATCGACGCGGCTGTAGAGAAGGAAAAAATTGATTATATCAACGCCCACGGCACCGGCACCGAGCTAAATGACATAGCTGAAAGTATAGCCATTAAATCCGTCTTTGGCGACATCGCATATAAAATATTAGTAAGTTCAACTAAAAGCAGTCTCGGTCATCTGCTTGGGGCCAGCGGTGCCGTTGAGCTTATTGTATGCGTAAAAGTCATCAATGAATCGATTATTCCACCCACTATCAACCTCGAGAATCAGGATGAACGGTGCGACCTGAAAATGGATTATGTGCCGTTGCAGGCCCGTCAGGCAAAGGTCGATATTGCGATGAGCAATTCTTTCGGCTTTGGCGGTCATAATGCCTGTCTGGTTGTCGGAAAGGTGTAGCGGATAATTCAACACAGGTTTTACAAAGCTTGCGAAGTCTTAAATCGACCTGTTTTCCTTCCCCTGCCGAATCTTCGGAAATCAATTTCAATGGTAAATTACGCCAAACTTAAAAAATTTTCTATGATTTGTATCGCAGCAAATCTATTCGCTCGCTGAATATCCACGATTTCCCAGCGGAATTGCCGTTTTCCGATGATAGCAATTTTGCTAAGGCATTAAGTACACTTAAGTTATGGAATTCAGTTAAAGAGGCCACAGAAAGACTAAAACCAGAAAAACAATCAATCGGCGGGGAGTTTGGGTAGTTTGTAAAAATTTTTCTTGAACTTAAGCCCTCTAATATGGTATAAATAACAGGGGTGAAGCCTGTGCCCGCGTAGGCGGGTATATGTAGGTCTTCACGTTTATAATTTGTTAATTTTTTGAGTTTTTTGGTTGATGAGGCATTGTTATGCGAGGTACAGGGTCTTGATAAGAACTCTATGCCTCGCAATTCTGACTATACATACCTTTATTAACAGCTCAATTTGGGCTTTTGAAGGAAGGAGATAGGGCAGGGTCGGAGAGAAGTTGTGCTGAACAATCACATAATTTGGCGAGGATGAAATTATTATAGGTCTTTTTGTGAAGACAACAAGGTGTTTTTGGTGTGTGGTTAGTTAAATGTTGTAAGGTAATATGACTCGATTTTCAAAGGAGAATTATTATGTATAAAAGAGTATGTTTTTTAATTTCTTTTGTTTTGGTGCTGTCTCTGGCGTCCACAACCTATGGCATCCAGCTGGGTAATTTTGAAAACCCCGCAGACCCTAACCATGATGGTTGGAGTGTCGTCGATCCCAATGACCCCAATGTCTTGGTAGACTACGACGACACGAATGGGGTTACTTTAGGAAGCTATAGTCTCAGGGTTGACTCGAACATGTTCGACCCTAATAACGGCTTTCGATCAGCTCTCCAGTACAGCCTGACAGACCACAACATGGTTGATGACTTCAGGCACAATCTCAAGGTCTCGTTAGACGTTACGCGGCTGGCTTCCGAGTGGGTTGCGGAAGATGGCGGCCAGTATTGCGAGATCTTCCTGGTTGTCCAGGCAGGTAGGGATGGGGACCCTAACGAACCTAACGACCCTAACGAATGGGATTTGTGGTTGCAGTTGAGTGAAAACGCAGGTTGGAGCCCTGCCGAGGGGAATGAACCGATGAGCGTTACCTACGACTACTCTTTGACTCTCAATCAGATTGACTTTAACAACCTCGGGTATTTGAATTTTATCTTATGCACAAATTGGGGTGAGTACAACCCCGGCGGTATTTACTATATTGATAATATACAAATGTTCGGCGGTGGGCCGGCTTACGATCCGAACCCAGCTGACCGTGCGATAAATATGCCGAGTGAGATTACTCTTAGCTGGACGCCGGGATGCTATGCTGACAAACACGATGTATATTTCGGAACTAATTTTAATGATGTAAGCGACGCCAACAGAGCTTCGCACCCTGGCTTACTGTATTACAGTGAGAACTATGCCGCTAATACCTATGTTCTCCCCGACCTTCTCGATTTCGACCGGACTTACTACTGGCGGATTGATGAGGTCAATGATGCCTGTGCTCCCTACCTGTGGAAAGGTGAGGTCTGGACTTTTGCGACTTCGTATCTTGGTGGGGGCCTTGTGTTAGGCGACTGGGAAGACGATATGGACGGATGGACGAAAGTCGTCCCCCGTGTCTCGCTAAGCTATAGCACAATTGGGGTTACGTTGAATGATAAGAGCCTCAGGATACAGTATCCGAGTGGTGAAGATGGCTGGGAGCAGGCTATAGAAATCGAAATTACCAATTTGGGGTTGGTCGATGAGTTATTAAACCATGACACCTTCACATTGGACGTGACTTGGCTTACTTCCGACTGGACAGGAGGCGACTGGGCCAAGATCGAGCAGCTGGTTGTCCTTGGCGAGGGGATTGGTTGGAACGAGTTGGGCTTTCCTGATACTGATACGAGTAATCCTGGTGCTCCTGGTAACTGGAATCTGTCCGGTTTCGGGCGATCTGATACAAGGACAATCACTTGGGACTACAAAAAACCTGAAGATGTTAATTGGGCTGCTCTTCCTCCAGATCCTGACTACATGCGGTTGATTATCGTCACGAATTTTGATACGGCTTTCCCTACCGGGACTTTTTACTTCGACAATGCGCGATTGCTCGATAGCAGACTTGCTCTTAACCCGAAACCACCACATAATGCGACGGATGTAGAGTGTAACCCTACTCTGAGCTGGAAATCTGGAAAGTATGCTGACAAACACGATGTATATTTAGGCGACGACTTTTTTGATGTAAGTGACGCCAACACAGATAATCATAGTCAGCCCGGCTTACTGTATTATAGTGGGGACCAGGATGCTAACAGTTATCCTGTTTCTATTCTTACTCCGGGAAAAACCTATTACTGGCGGGTCGATGAGGTCAATGAAGCTGGTCCAGACCCAAAATTCTGGCAGGGAGACATCTGGAGCTTCACGGTTGGTATACCAAGAGCTTCTAATCCCGTCCCCCCTGATGATGCTAATTTTGTGAGCCCGGTTGTCCAGCTAAGCTGGAGAGAGGACCCCTATACTGACAAGCACGATGTATATTTCGGCATCGATTTTAACGATGTAAACGACGCCGACAGAGATAATCATACTCAGCCCGGCTTACTGTATTACAGTGAAGCCCAGGATGCTAACTATTATCCTGTAGGCGGGGCTCTTTATTTAGATTTCAACCAAGTTTACTACTGGCGGATTGATGAGGTCAATACAGCCGACCCCTGCGTCTGGAAAGGCAGTGTTTGGAGCTTTACGACGGCCCCCTATCTTCTTATTGACGATTTTGAGTCGTATAATCCGAGTCTCGCGGGTACATGGATAGCTGGCGGCAATGCGACGGCAAGTCTTTCGGTGAAACCAATTCACGAAGGCGAGCAGGCGATGGAGATTGATTACAGCAATGCGGGCGCACCCTATTTTTCAGAGGCCTCTGCCATTGCCAATACGCTAAATAGTCTTCTTGGCAACAACTGGAGAGCACAAGATGTTAAGGCATTGTCACTATGGTTCCATGGTATTCCAGACCTTTCAGGCAGCTACACCTACGCTGGTGGCAAATACACGCTCACCGCTGACGGCATAGGCATACCGGCCACGGGCAAAGCAGATTCCTTCCACTTTGTCTACGGGCTGACCACTAATGCTACCGGGTCGATCTATGCGAGGGTGCTAAACGTCAAGAACACAGACCCCTATGCCAAGGCCGGTGTGATGATACGCGATACGTTAGACCAGGACGCCAGATTCGGCGCGGTAGTTGTTACACCGGAAAAAGGAGTTATGTTCCAGTATCGCGCTACCGCGGGCGGTTCTGCCGCGTCCGTAACTAAAACTGGAATCACTGCTCCGTGCTGGGTAAAGGTGGAATATGTGAAGCAGGGTCCAACAGCTTTTGTTAAAGGCTACTATGCAACTACGGAAGGTGTACCCACGAGCTGGACGGCGATTGGCCAAGCTCAAGTAACGCTGGGCACGCTAAATCTTGGTCTGTGCGCTACCAGTAGTTCTTATGATAAGATGTGTACAGCCAGAATATCTGACGTTACCACGCTTCCAGTTACCGCTCTAACTAACAATCAGGACATCGGCAGGGTTTACAATGACGCTGCGCCGATGTATGTGGTTCTGGAAGATGGTCTCGCTAATGACGGGATTGTGTATCATCCAGACCCAAATGTAACGCGGACAGGCGCCTGGAAGGAGTGGCGTATTGACCTGAACGACTTCATTGTGCAGGGCGTGAACGTGGCTGATGTCGACAAGATATATATTGGCTTTGGTGACAAGGCGGCGCCCGGCGGTTCAGGGATAGTGTACATTGATGATATTCGGCTTTATCTGGCAGAATTTTATGAGCCTGAGTGCCCGTGGGATAAAGACCTTGCCCGCAATGGTGTGATTGACTTTGGTGACCTCCGTCTGGCAGCAAAGAATTGGCTTATGAGCGATTACAACGTTACACCGGTGCCACCTACTGTTGGTCCGGTATCCCGGTACCAGCTTGATGGTAACGCAGACGATAGTGGCCCCGGTGGCCACGATGGTGAGCCGTGCGGCGTTGGGATAGCATATAATACGACTGATTATAAGGACGCTTCCGCTTCCCTTGAGCTTACCGGAGACGGCAGCTATATCAGTACCAATGCTAACGCTGCGGTTTATGGAATCGACGGCAATAATCCGAGGACCATTACCGCCTGGGCGTATGCACGTGACTTCAGCGACAACATTGCTGGTATTTATGAGATTGGCGGGTATGACTGGCAACAGCATGGGCAGGACTTCGCATTGAGAGTTACGCCCGAGCCTAATGTCTGGCGGGCGCAGCACATAGGTGAGCCTGACTGGGACATTGACTTTACCTATCCGTCGCTGAATAGATGGGTGCACTTTGCTCACACTTATGATGGTACCACAGTCAGGGTATATGCTGATGGTTACATCGTTGCTGAGCGTGTGCTGGACATCAATACGGCCACCGATCCCAATGCGAAGACCTTCAGCATAGGCCGGTGGAAATTCGGGAGCGACAGTTACTACTTCGATGGTCTCATTGATGATGTGCGTATCTACAACGAGGTTCTGAATCAGAATGAGGTAGCGTCTCTTGCCGGTAAGACAGTTACGTTTACCCAGCCGTTGCATATGGCGAGGACGTCGGCTGTTGACACCGATTTGTATGATGATGGCACGATGGACTTCAAGGACATTGCTGAGTTAGGTAAGGTCTGGGGTGAGCAGCGGGTCTGGCCGACGTGGGATCCATAAGCAGCTTTGTTACAAGGCTATAGGTAAGCCGTTAAACTTGTACTAGTTCGGGGCCTACACCGATTAGCTCGGTGTAGGCCCCGTTTTTAATGAGTAAATCACGTTAGTAGGACGAAGATTTGCCGTTTGCCGGGTATGATTTTAGTAGCGCTATTATTGTGGCCCATTCTGCACAATCTATCTTTGTCCCGTCGCAGAGTAGCATTAGCGAAGAATTTGGGTAATTTGTAAAAATTTTTCTTGAATTTAAGGCCTCTAATATGGTATAAGTAATAATGGTGAAGTCTGTACCCGCGTAGGCGGGTATATGTAGGTCTTCACGTTGATAATTTGTTAAATTTTTGAGTTTTTTGGTTCAGGAGGTGTTGTTAAGTGAGGTACAGAGCCCTGATGGGAGTTCTGTACGTCGCAATTCAGTTTTTACAAACCTATTTTTTATTAACCGCTCGTATTGAGCTTTGAGGGAAGGAGGTAAGGCAAGTGGGAGAAAAGTTGTGTTGAGCAAGCCCCCGTGCTTTCGGGCGAAAGCAATGGACTTGGTCATCCCTGGCGGGAGAACGGGGGGTGAGGGGGAAATTATTGTCGGTCGTTTTATTTTTGTTGAAGGTTGTTTGAGACAGGTACGCAAAGGATTCAGAAGTCGGAATTGAAAAATTATCTTTTATCCTTCTGCATTCTGTCTTCTATATTTGCTGCCCGTTGAAAACAATAAGGTGTTTTGGTCTGTGGCCAAGGCATAGTTTATTATTTTAACTTTTTTTGAGGGAGGAATATTATGTGTAAAAGATTGATTTTTTTAATTTCTTTTGTTCTTGTGTTGGGTCTGGCTGGTTATACATCCGCCGCTGTGGACGCTAATATTCCCAAAACGGGAATTCCAGCTCCGGTTATCGATGGTATTAAAGAAGGTGTATGGTTGCCCTCAGAGGGACACCCGATGATATTCACCGTCCAGGGCAGCGCTCCTGATTCGCCTGCTGATTGTTCTGGTAGTTGGTGGGCCCTGTGTGATTCAGACTATCTTTATGTATTCATTGATGTCAACGATTACGACTTGTGGAACGATTCTTCGGGGGAGTCCTATCAGGATGATAGTGTAGAGGTTTGTATCGATATTGGCAATGACAAGAATGACCAGGAAACTGGTTATGGTGAGGATGACTACCAGTATCGTGTTGGCTGGAACAGCGATCCTAATGTAAAGGACTTAGAGGAGAAATGGCACCCTGACAGAAGCTTTGTCGGCGTGGAATTTATCGTGTTGACAAAGGACGATGATATGGGATATACCCTCGAGATAAAATTCCCATGGGAGACCCTGGATGTTGATGATAGGGGTCTTACGACGTTAGGTGATTTTCTGGGTTTTCTTGCAACGATTAACGACGATGATGCCGGTGGTGCCCGTGATGCCCAACTCTCCTGGCTGCCAGATACCGCAAACGCCTGGATAAATCCGAGTCTTTTTGGGACGGTTGTATTTGCGCCCGGTCTTAATAAGGCCTACAACCCTAACCCACAGGATGGTGCAGAAGGTGTTCTCGTGGGACTATTGCAGTGGACAGCAGGAGTGGATGCAGTATCACACAATGTGTACTTCGACCCCTGCGAAGCAAAGGTTCAGGCCAGAAGTGGCTGTGATGTTAATGATGTTAACCATCCCGACCCGAACTATCCTCTTACCGGCCTTGTTCCGGAGACCACTTATTACTGGTGTATCGATGAGGTCAATGACCCCTGCCTCTGGCCAGGCGACATCTGGAGCTTTACGACTGGGCCATTGATAGCACATCACCCTGACCCTTATGATGGTGAAAGATGGGTAGATGTCGATAAGGACCTTACCTGGATGAGTGGTGTGAAAGCGCAGTCACATGATGTGTACTTCGGCACTGATGAGACTGCCGTGGCTACTGCAGACCAGGATTCGGATGAGTTTATAGACAATCGGGCCACGACAGTGTATGACCCGGACACCTTGATTGATAACAAAACGTATTACTGGCGGATTGATGAGGTCAATACTAATGATCCTAATCTTTGGCCAGGTGATGTCTGGAGCTTTACCACTCTCAGCGTCAAGGCGGGTATATTGGGCGAGTACTACAACAACAAAAATTTGTCAGGCCAAGCGGTGCTCACCCGTACGGACTATAGCATAGACTTTGACTGGGGTCCAGAGTCTCCGGATAGTAAGCTAATTAACGCAGATGATTTCTCGGTTAGGTGGACCGCTGAATTAGATGTGCCATATGCCGAGACCTATACCTTTATTACCCTTCGAGATAAAAAAGATGGCGTCCGATTGTATATAGGTGGACAACTGATTATCGACGACTGGCCTGGAAACAATACCCTGCCTGAAGAAGATAGCGCCATCATCGACCTTGATGCCGGGCTGGTACCCATTGTGATGGAGTACCGAGACGCTGGTCAAACCGCATTGGCAAAGTTAAAGTGGGAAAGTCTATCCATAGAACCAAATGAAGTTATCCCGAGAGATACATTCTTTCTACCACTGAGGGCCGTGTCTCCAAATCCGCCAAACGGTGCGACGGGTGTGCAGAGTGCTCCTGTTCTTAGCTGGTCGCCGGGAATGTTTACTGCAACACACGATGTATATTTCAGCACAGATGAATCCAAAGTGACCGACGCCAATAGAACCAATCAACTCGACGTTCTGGTCATGCAAGACCTTACAAGTGTCCGTCCACGTACAGCTTATGATGGGCTCGGAATCCAGGAATTCAGCACAACCTACTACTGGCGGATTGATGACATCAATGGTCTCGACATCTGGCGAGGCGGTGTCTGGAGCTTTACGACAGACGGCTATCATGTTGTGGACGATATGGAGAAATACACGGACGCTGCTAGCATCGGCGCTGTATGGCATGACGGCACAGGCGGTTCGGATATAACCACTTCGACTGATCCTTCTGTGGCCACTCAAATTCACGGAGGTGCCCAGGCGATGGCCTATTCCTACGACAACAGTGCCTCGCCCTATTATTCAGAGGCCTATGCCGATACCAATGAGGTCAATGAGCCAGATAGTCTCGACTTCGGCATCGACTGGAGATTAGAAGGTGTTAAGGCATTGTCGCTGTGGTTCCGGGGTGCTCCAGACCTTAGAGGCAGCTTTACCGAAGCCGCCGGCACCTACACGCTCACAGCCGACGGTAAGGGCATCTCGGGCACTGCAGACTCCTGCTTCCTTGTCTACGGGCAGGCCAGTGGTAATGTCGGGTCGATCTATGCGAGGGTGCTCAGCGTCGAGAAAATAGACCCCTTTGCCAAGGCCGGTGTGATGATACGCGATACGTTAGCCCCAGACGCCAGATTCGGGGCGGTAACTGTTACACCGGAAAATGGAGTTATCTTCCAGTATCGCACTACCCAGGGCGGTAATGCCTCGTCCGTAATTAAAACTGAAATCACTGCTCCGTGCTGGGTAAAGGTGGAAGCTGTGCACCCGCCGTATCAACCATATTTTATTAAAGGCTACTATGCAATTACGGACGATGTACCCACGAGCTGGACGCTGATTGGCCAAGCTCAAGTAACGCTGGGCACGCCAATATATCCTGGTCTGTGCGTTACCAGTTCCAGCTACGGTGAGATGTGCACAGCCGAAATCTCTAATGTTACCACGACTCCAGCTACCACTCTAACCAACACCCAGGACATTACTAAAGCTTACAATGACGCTGAGGAGATGTATGTGGTTCTGGAAGATAGTGACAGTAACGGGATTGTGTATCATCCTGACCCAAATGTAACACAGATAGGAACCTGGACAGAGTGGCGTATCGACCTGAACGACTTCAATGACCAGGATGTGAACCTGACGGATGTCCAGAAGATGTATATTGGCTTTGGTGACGAGGCGGCGCCCGGCGGTTCAGGTATCGTGTTCATTGACGATATTCGGCTTTATCTGGCAGAATTTTATGCTCCTGAGTGCCCGTGGAAACCCGACCTTATCCGCGATGGCGTGATTGGCTATGGTGACCTCGAGATGGTAGCAGATAACTGGCTCATTAGCGATTACAACGTTGAGCCGAACGCACCTTATCGTGGTCCGGTATCCCGGTACCAACTTGATGGTAACGCAAATGATACCGGCTCCGGTACACACTACAATGGTGAGCCGTGCGGCGTTGGGGTAGCATATAATACGACTAATTATAAGGACGCTTCCGCTTCCCTTGAGCTTACCGGAGACGGCAGCTGGATTAGTACCGACGCTTGTGCTGAGGACTATGGAATCGACGGCAATAAGCCCAGAACCATTACCGCATGGGCGTATGCACGCGACTTTAGCGACGACGCTGGTATCTACGAGATTGGCGAGCAAGCGGACGGGCGAGACTTCGCATTGAGAGTTACGGCCGAGCCCAACGTCTGGCGTGCGCAGCACTGGGGTGAGGATTACGACATTGACTTCACCTATCCGTCGCTGGATAGATGGGTGCACTTCGCCCACGTCTATGATGGTACCACAGTTAGGGTATATGCTGATGGTTACTTCATTCCTGATGCTGAGCGTGTGCTAAACCTCGATACGTCCGCTGAAACTGGTGCGAAGACCTTCAAAATAGGCCGGTGGAGCATGAGCGATCCGGCGGCGATTTACTACTTTGATGGTCTCATCGACGATGTGCATATCTACAACTATGCTCTGGATCAGGCCAACGCAGCGTACCTTGCCGGTAAGACAGGTGAGTTTGCCCAGCCATTACACCTGCTGATGACGCCGACCAATCCTGACATCGATGTGTATGGTGATGGCACAATTGACTTCAAGGACATTGCTGAAATGGGTAATGTCTGGGGTAAGGAGAAAGTCTGGCCAACGTGGTAAAGCTGCGTTGATAAGGCAGCTAAATCGAGTTTCCGCTCCTTCGACCTCGCTCAGAGCAGGTCAGGTGGAAACAAGATAAAGTATTATTTCGGGGCCTACACCGATTAGCTCGGTGTAGGCCCCGTTTTTAATGAGTAAATCACGTTAGTAGGATGAAGAGTTCCAGCTTGCCGGAAAGGCTGGCTTTCTAACGGCGTAAATAACTTGAATTAATATGCACTTTCAAGTATCGTTTTTTCTATGAATATTGTTTGGGCGATTTTGCTCTTGGCTGGCGGTTTCATTATACTTGCCAGGTGTGCTGACCTGCTCGTGGAGGGAGCGGTCGGATTAGCAAAATTGTTTGGGGTCAGCCAACTTGTCATTGGCCTGACGGTCGTGGCTATGGGGACATCGGCACCGGAGGTAGCAGCCAGCATCACTGCTGCTATCCAGGGTATGGGGGATGTGGCAATTGGTAATGTGTACGGCTCAAACATCGCCAATTTGGCTCTTGTAGGCGGTCTGGCTGCCCTTATCAGGCCGTTACAGGTCCAAAAAAAGACACTTTGTCGCGAGATACCAGTTATGATTTTAGTAGCGCTATTATTGTGGCCCATTCTGCACAATTTGTCTTTATCTCGCCCGGAAGGAATTATCCTCTTAGCTGTTTTTGCTGTGTTAATCGTCGTGACAGTATTTTTAGCGAGGAAGGAAGCTGAAATTGTCAATCGCAAGCTTGTCCTGAGTGACACCGAAGGATCGCCAATCGCAAATCGCCAAACGCCATACGACAGACGATATATGGGAAAAAACATTTTGTTCGTCCTTATTGGCCTGGCAGGTCTGGCTCTGGGGGCGGGTATGGCTGTACGTGGCGCAGTGGTTATCGGCGAGCTAATCGGCCTAAGCAAAGCTGTCATCGGCCTGACCATTGTAGCTGTCGGTACATCTCTGCCGGAGCTTGCAACCTGTGTAGCAGCTGCCATCAGGGGACATCACGATATTTCCATTGGCAATCTGGTTGGTTCAAATATCTTCAATACACTTCTTGTTGTCGGCACGGCTGGTACGGTTCGGCCGTTTATAATCGGGCCTCGGCTGGTCGGAGTTGATTACTGGATTATGATAGTTGTTAGTGTCGGATTTGCTGCTGTAGCCGTGATTGGCAGACGAAAAATTAACCGGCCTTTTGGAGCAATGCTCATTTGTGCTTACATTGCATATATGATTTACCTGTTTGGATACACAAGGGCAATATAAAAACTTCAGCTTTGAAAACGGCTAATTTGGTTTTGTATATTCTCCGTCGAAAAAAATCAGCCTCAATCACTGTTACCTTGTCCTGAGCTTGCCTGCCCTGCGTAGCTTTAGCAAAGCGGGGTCGAAGGAATCTGTGTCTAAAAACCCCCTGGGTTCTGTTGCTTTGAAAAAACCGGCTTAATCTTTTCGGGGACCTCCAGATAAGTCAGAGTTCTTTCCATTATTTTAGCGGCCACCGGTGCCGCTACAGCTCCTCCGGTGTAGCCCTTGCCGAGACTTTTGTTTGGTTTGCGAATTGAAACCAGGACAACAACAGCCGGCTCCTCTACCGGAGCACCGGCCACGAAGCAAGCAACGTAATCGCTTTTCGAATAACCTTTTTCGCTGCTTTTTGCGATGTTTGCCGTTCCGGTTTTGCCGAACAACTGCCATCGGTGTAGTTTAGCGTTCTTACCTGTACCCTCATTAACAACGCCGACCATAGCTTCACTAACAATCCATCTGGCAACTTCCGGCCTGACAACGTAGCCAATTCGCCCCGGATTAAGCGATGATTGTTTGAGTTTGATAATCTCGCCGTTATTATCGACTATTGCTTTTACCAGATATGGCCGAACTGACCGACCGCCATTGGCAAGTATACAAAACGCTCGAACCAATTGGAGCGCTGTTACGGTAATTTCCTGGCCGAAAGGTATTCGAGTTACGCTGTAACCCGTCCACTTTTGCGCAGGCCACAGCAGACCATTAGCTTCGCCCGGCAAATCTATCCCCGTCTTTTTGCCGAAGCCAAAATGTGACAGTCCCTCATAAAGTTTGTCTTTACCGAGCCGCTGTCCGATCTTAGCCATTCCTATATTGCTCGAGTTGACCAGAATCTCACGCAAACTCAAATCTCCGTAACCTTGGCGGTATTCACCTATTCGGCCGAAGCCCTTGCCGGAATAGCTCCCATTTTCACAGAATATTTTTTCCTGACGGTTCACAACGTTGGCATCGAGTGCAATTGCTGCTACAATCGGCTTTATGATACTGCCCGGCTCAAACTCGTCGCTTATCACCCGATTGCGAAGATTATTTGCGTCAGCCGACCGGGCATCACTGGGCTCAAAATCAGGCAGTGTTACCATAGCCAGAATCGCGCCGCTCTTTGGCTCTACCACGATTGCCACCGCCGACTCGGCCTCGTAGCTTTCACATTGCTTGATAAGCTCTCCCCTTGCAAACTGTTGAATCGTAGCATCAATGGTCAAAATAATCCCGCACCCATCTTTACCGCTCTTTTTGGAGCCGGATGGAACGGCCGAGGGTCTAATCGGATGACGGCTAACATCAGCAAAGTAAAAATTTTGTGATGCAATACCGCCAAGTTCCTTGTCGCATTGTAGCTCTATTCCCCCCAGACCACGGTTGTCGACACTTGTAAAACCAACCGCGTGTGCCGCCAGGTTTCCCATTGGATAATGTCTTTGCCAGTCGGCTTGAACGCCGATACCGTATATTCTGCACGCCTCATCACATTCTTTCGCATCGGCCTTTTCTTTAATCCTCACAAAGCCAGGATTTTTGCCTTCCACGATAAGTTTACAAATTTCATGTGCTCCCATATCGATAATTGTAGAGAGTCTATTGGATGTATCCTTGGGATGCTTTATAGCTCGTGGCTCGGCAAAAATGCTTTGGATTTTATTACTCGCGGCGAGCACTCTGCCCTTGCAATCAAGAATTACTCCTCGCTGGGGTCTTTGAGGCATTCGTCCACGCTGTTGGCAAAGACAAGCCGAACTGTAGTAACTATTTCGCAAATATTGCAGATAAAAGCATCGCACCACCAATGCAGCGAATACTACAATCAAAATCAGCAAAAAAGTAATACTAAGTCGAATGCTTCTATCGTACATCGTATCTGCTGTCTCGTAATTTGCTTTGTTGTTATTGACAGTGGACCCCCACGCCTGACCTGAGCAGCCTGTGGTGAGCAAGGTCGAACCAAGTCGAAGGGGCGACACAAAATACTTAGCCCTCCAATTTATTGGGGGGTTTTATTTAAACGTTGCGAAAGGGTAGCTGGGTTTATTAAACCTTCCAGCTGAAGCTGTTTCTGCCAAAGCTGCTGTTTCAGCTGCCTTTGCTCAAGCTCCTGGGCGCAAAGCTTATAGAAAATGCGGTCGTTGACGCTATGCAAATAAACGGTGAAAATCAGAATGGCAACAACATAAAAAACAACAAAAAAAAAGCGAAACGGGGACCTCATAATCCAACCATCATACAATGCCGTCATTCCTGCGAAACCTGTCCTGAGCGAAGCCGAAGGAGCAGGAATCCATTACACCTCCTGCCATTCCTATCGCACCGGCAGTTTCAATCTCATCCCAGCGAAAAGGTTATCCTCATCCTCTAAATTATCAGCATTTAGTTTGCTTATTTCAGGATAGCGCTCGCCGTTACCGAGTTGCTCGGCAGCAATCTTCCACAAGCTATCACCTTCCTGAACTACGTACACTCTGCTTTGTTTCGCCTCGTCCGTTTCAGCCGAAGGGTGTCTTTGGCCGATGGATTTAACCTTCTCAAACATCTTGCTTGTAAAAGTACTTTCATTTTCGTGTTTTTCTTGCGCAGTCGTCAGTGGTGGTATGACGAGTTCTTGTCCGACATAAATTTCACCAGGCGATTTCAGTAATTCACGATTGGCCTCAAATATCATTATGATGTTTTTTATTTTGTTACCCTCCTCAGCACCGTAAAACTTCTTGGCAATAACAGATAAGTTATCTCCCTCTGAAACAGGATAGGTCTTTGGCCAATTCGTTTTGACAGGCTGAACTTTCTCAACAGTTATCGTCGCTGCCGCCGCCGTTTTTTCACTTGAGACATCTTTCACTACCGAAACGCTGTCAGGCAGCGACATTTCAAAGCGGGTGCTTGTATCTTTTTCGACGTTATCAGAAGCTTGCTGTCTTACCGGTCTTATCTGCCTGACCGGCTCGCTTCTATCGATGATATCTCGAACCTTGCGCTCCTTGGCCCCAAGGGCCGGTGGGTCATTCTGAAATTTGACCATTTTCGTCGTTAGCTCGTTATTATTTTCCTCATTATGGCGAAGGTTCGGCAGGCCGTTAATTAGAAATGCTATGATAAATATAAATAACAGGCCTAACAGCAATCCGACTTTGGCATCACGAGTCATAACGGAAATCCCTTTATACTTCTTACGTTATTGTTTTTGTGCAATCCTCAATTTTGCGCTTCTTGCTCGCCGATTTTCGGCAATTTCATCTCGGCTCGGCACAATCGGTTTTTTCGTAATAATCCTGTAAATTCCCCCTCTTTCATTTTGTTTGAAATTATTTTTAACCAACCTGTCCTCTAAGCTATGGAAGCTAACAACTGCTATGTAACCATTTCTTTTTAATATGTCAGACGCCGAAACAAGCAGTTTCTCCAGATTTTCCAGCTCGTTATTGACTGCGATTCTAAGCGCCTGAAAAGTTCTCGTTGCAGGATGTATTCTCGTTCTTCGCTTTTGTCCTGGTCGTCCCAGTGCCTTGCATACTATCTTCGCCAGTTGGCCGGTTGTCGTTATCGGCTCACTGTTGCGGTGCTGAGCAATAAATCGTGCAATTCGTCGTGAGCCCCTGTCCTGGCCAAACTTATAAATCAAATCAGCTAAAGTTTTTTCATCTGCGTTATTAATTATATCGGCAGCAGTGGTCTTTATTCTTTTGTCAAATCTCATATCCAGCGGCGCATCCTCAAGAAAGCTAAGGCCCATCTCAACATCGGACAGTTGCACGGAGCTGACGCCCAAATCTGCCAGTATAAAATCAACCTTTTCTATGCCTTGCTTGTGGACTTGCTCGCTGATGTGAGAAAAATTACAATGGCACAAAATGACTCTGCACGCAAGGTCTTTTAGTTTAAATTGGGCCCTTCGGACTGCTTCCTTGTCGGCATCCAGGCCTATCAATACTCCCTCAGGGCCCAGGGTCTTGCCGAACAGATAACTATGACCTCCTTGTCCTGTGGTAGCATCGACCATCACCCCATCCGGCGGCAACGTTATCTGCCCGGTTAACGTTCCTGCAAGAACCGGAATATGCTCTACTATCGGACCATTCACTTCTATTGTATCGCGTCCGGTGTATTGGGATTTCACTTGATACTTACAATGCGCTACTGCTCTGCCTCGCGTGATTTAAACACCTGTCATTGCGAGCGAAGCAGTCTCAATACTTAGCCCCCCAATTTATTGGGGGGTTAGTTTTTGGGGGTTTTGTTTAGCCCACAGGTATTGCTTTTCGCTGCTCTTTAAGCTTTTTCACAGCGGGCGAAAATTCAACCTTAGAATATGCACTATCAAGTTCTTTCAAACGCTCCAGCCGGTCAGAAAGAACTGCCAGTGAGGCAAACGTCTCTTCGTCAGCTGCTCTTTCACCACATAGACTTTTTTCTACAATCTGACAATGATTCCAATCACCTTCTATCATTTTGCCACCGCATTAAAATTTACATTTCCTCATTTTGTTTTTGCAGGACTATTTGCCTTGCCTGCGACATCTGTTTTTGATATTGAGCCATATTGTCTGCAAGATACTGTTCCCAGTTCTCGCTGTTCCACAATTCGATATGGTCTCTGACCCCGACAAGGGTTATTTTGTCTTTCAATCCCGCTCTTTTACGCAGTCTTTCATTCAGGAGAAGCCGGCCTTGCCCATCCAGCTCCAGCTTGCTCGCCAGTGCGAAGCTGATTCGCTCGAACGCTATCACCTCATCAGGAGCTACGGCACCAGGTGCTATCGCAAGGGCTATCTGCTTGAAGTATTTCTCCGGGTAAAGACAAAGTATTCCGTTTGCGCCGAAGACGAGATAGAAATTGCTGCCGTGCTCGTCAGCATCGATTTGATTTCTCAGCTTGTTGGAGATAAGGACTCTGCCCTTCCCATCGACAACGTGCTGATATTCGCCTGTTAATAACAGCATGGTTTTCGTCCCACTCAAAGTATCTTATTTGGGATATTTTACCACTTTTTACCACTTCGTCAACATATAAATCCTACTTTTTTAGATTTTTTTCAGGGTTTTTTTATGGGACTGTTATATAGACAAGCTAATTAACGCTAACAGAAGTGGTTACAGACATATTAGAAGATTTTCGGACGAAATAGATTTTTCCTCTGCTCTTGGCTTTTTTCACAATGTCCTGTGAATTTAATAATTATTCAGAGGTTTGTCGTCCGTCCTCTGCCTGCCCTGAGCCTGTCGAAGGGTATTCTGTTTTATTCAGCCGGGCTTAACTTAAACAGAGCGACATCATGAGAACCAATTTCAAAATCAATATTTTTATTGGTTGTGCCAATGTCCTCTTTCTTCCACAAATCACGAACCTTATGGGTGCCTTTCACAAACCAGAGGTGCGACCAGTTTAACCTGATTTTCATAGGCTTATCGCTGCTGTTAAAAAAGCACACCGCCCAGTTTTTATTTGATAATTCTTTTACCCAGATTTCTTTACCCGGCTGAATCATAAACTGGTAGCCCTGTTTGCCTAATGGGTCCTGGTCGATGGCAATCACTTCTTTATTGGTAAGGATGTAGCGAACCTCGTCAGACATCTTTCTGACGTCATTGCCTGCCATTAAAGGCGCCGCCAGCATACACCACAGGCTGAAATGCGCCCTTGATTCTGCCAGCGTCAGTCCCGGATTACCCACTTCCAGCATATCCGGGTCGTTCCAGTGGTCTGGGCCGGCATATTTTTCCAGCCCTACCTGGCTTTCGAGGATAAATTTCCATCCCGTGCTATACACTTCCTGGCAGTCGTAGCAGTCGGTAATATCACCGCTGGTTCTCCATAGGTGGCCGACATCTTTTGCCCACAACCACGGCTTGTTACTTCCCCATTCACAAAGACTGAACACAATCGGTCTGCCGGCTGCATATAAAGCGTCCCGCATTGTCTTAAAAGTTTCTTCGGCGTTGGCCGTGCCATGTTCGCACCAGTCGTACTTCAGATAATCTACGCCCCACGAGGCATAGTTCCTGGCGTCCTGATACTCGTGTCCGCGTCCGCCCGGATAGCTGGCGCATGTCTTTGTCCCAGCACAGTTATGGATGCCGAATTTGAATCCTTTTTCGTGAAGGTAATCGCCTAATGCCTTCAACCCGCTTGGAAATTTATTCGGGTCAGGTATGAGATTGCCATTAGGGTCTCTGGTCTTGGTTTCCCAGCCGTCGTCGAGAACGATGTATTTATAGCCGGCCTCCTGCATCCCGCTGGATATAAGCGCCTCCGCCATTTCTTTGACTAACTTTTCATTGATATTTATTCCGAAGGTGTTCCAGCTGTTCCATCCCATAGGTGGTGTTGGTGCCAGCCCTTTAAATTTCTGGGCCAAAACACTAACCGGCAGACACAATATCAGCAAAATAATGATTTTTTTCATTTTGGTTAGCTCCTTAATTCAAATTGTATATCTATGTTTTTCGCAATTTCAAATTATATATTACATCATCCCCAAGTCAACTTATTTAACCATTCGGTTAGCCCCCGCGTTTATCCACCGTCTTTTTTGGCGGATTTCACGCGGGGTTGCCCATGGGAGGTATGCTTTGTTTTGCTTCGGCGTTTGCGGCGCTGTTTCTGTTTGCGAATCTTCTCGGCCTTTAATGCCGCAGGACTCTTAGGGCCCATTTTCTCCTGTTCGAGAAGCTCACACAATCGTTTTCGTGCATAATACCGGTTCAGCCCCTGCGACCGTTCCCGCTGCATCTTGACTTCCAGGCCGCTCTGGATGTGTTTCAGATAAACGCAGCTGGCGGTTTTATTTACGTTTTGTCCGCCAGGTCCTGATGAACGAATATATTTTTCTTCTATGTCCGCTTCGCGCAGTCCCAGGGCCGACATTCTTGCCGCAAGTTCATCCTGCTTCTTCCGCGTTACTCCAAAATTCATTGGCGTCAACTCTTTCTATTTATTTCTATTTAGCCCCCACCTTGCACGGTGGGGGTTCTTTTCTAAAGGCACTCAGCAAGAATACAAAAACCTGTAAAGGAGATTACCCACAGAAGATAATCAGCGAGTCGGAGATTCCTTTTGAAGAGACCATACAGCAGCCTCACTATGACGATTACATAGAAGATTGTTTTGTAGAAACCCTTGATGGCGCCTGCACGGCACATACACGGAGTGGACAGGAAATAGCCAACGATAAAGAAAACGATAACGCCAACAACTGCCCATTTCTGGATAGCAGGGCGATCTTTCACACTTTCTCCTTTTAACTCATCTACTCATTTACGCATCGATATACGCTCCATCCTCAACGCTACCCGCTATACGCTAACTTCTCTTTCTGAGGTCGATTCTTTTATGTATAAACTTCTTCCCATCCGGCCCCACATAATCCGCTACGATTTGGCCGGTGCCGAGCAGCTGCCATTTATAAATCAACAGGCCCTCAAGACCAACCGGCCCGCGAGCGTGGATTTTATTGGTGCTGATACCAACCTCAGCACCAAGGCCGTATCGGTAGCCGTCGCTAAACCGCGTGCTGCAGTTCCAGAACACGTTCGCAGAATCAACCAGAGCCATAAACTTATAAACCGATTCTCTATTGTCAGACACAATCGCATCCGTATGGCCGGAGCCGTATCTATTTATATGCTCAATCGCCTCATCGAGCGTCTCAACGACCTTTATCGAGATAATCAAATCCAGGTATTCGGTTGACCAGTCCTGTTCCGTAGCCGGCTTTATATCTATTATTGCCGCCGTTTTCTCACAGCCGCGAATCTCCACACCCTTTTCTTGTAGAGCGGATTTGACCTTTGGCAGAAACTCTTTTGCAATTGCGTTATGCACGAGCAGCGTCTCAGCAGCATTGCAGACAGCGACATATTGGCACTTGGAATCGACCGCGATATTTACAGCCATATCCAAATCGGCACCACTATCAATATAGACATGGCAGATACCCTCAGCGTGTCCGAGCACAGGTATATTGGTATTGTTCATAATGTAGCGGACGAACTCGTTCGAGCCGCGGGGTATAATCAGGTCGATATATTCATCGAGAGCCAGCATCTCAGCGACATCCTGCCGGGTCTCTAATAGCTGGAGCCATCCCTTAGGCAGCCCTGCCTTTCTTGCCTCGGCGTAGTCTTTTGACGAAGCCGGGTCACTCGCTTCGCTGATAACTTTGGATAGAATCCTGTTTGTATTGGCTGCTTCGCTTCCGCCTTTTAGAAGGACTGCATTTCCGCTTTTCAGGCACAGTGTTGATATTTGCACAAGTGCGTCAGGCCGGGATTCGAATATAACGCCGATAACGCCGATTGGGCAGCTGATTTTATAGAGTTTCAGCCCTTTATCAAGCTCGGTAGCCAAGAGGGTCCTGCCGACGGGGTCATCGAGCTTAATTAAGCTCTCGATACCGGCAACAACGTCAGCGATTTTATTTTCATCGAATTTCAGCCGTTTCAATAGTGGCGCGGACAGATTGTTCTTTTGTGCCTCGGCGAGGTCCTGCTTATTAGCTGAGATAATATCGTCACTATTTTGCTTCAGTGCCCTTGCAATCTCAGCCAGTGCGTTATTTTTCACATCTGTCTTGACCGCCGCCAATTGAATTGAAGCGGCCTTTGCTATTCGTGCTGTTTCTGCAATATCCATATTTCAATCCCAATTGATTATTGACCGTTGACGATTTACAATTTATAATTACGATTATAGTTCCGAAACAAATAATAATAAAAAATGATAAATAGTAAACAGTAAATTATCCGTGCGGGTGTAGCTTAGCGGCAAAGCCCCAGCCTTCCAAGCTGGTTACGCGGGTTCGATTCCCGCCACCCGCTTTAATCATGTCTTTGCAAACAGGCCGTTAGATTATAAAACAATAAGATAAACGTTGAAAGATATCCCGGCAATGCTATGATAATGCAAAGTTGAGTTTTAATGAGTCAGAAATATTTTGTGGTCAATAGTTGGGTCCAAGAAAGATGAATTTTCGTTTTCCGCGTAAGATAATAGAGCCATTACTGGCTGTAGTCTGTCCTACTGTTGCGTGCGTCCTTATAGGCCTGCTGTCATACGGAACCAATGTTTTTTCTCCAAAGACACTGCCATTTCAATTTGTTGTGATGGGGCTGGTTGTCAGCGTCCTTGTGCTGGCTGCACAGAAACTACCGCTGGCTCAGTTTGTTGGGGCTGCTATTGTTGTTGTTATTGCCATCATTCTAAGTACCGGCTCTTTCTCGCTGCGACTGGCTCCTCGTGTGATTGTTCCTGTGGCCGCTATGGCCGGGGCGGCTTTTCTGAATGTCAAGATTATAAGCAAGACCCGGCTGGCTAAAGTGCTTGGCCGATTCGTCACATGGAGTATCGTTTTCATCCTGGCGTACCTATTGGCTGGAGTGGTGCTGCTGGCTATCTTTCGTCCTACAGAAGTAATGAACTTTCTTTTCATTTATGGTCAATACTCCGTGCTCATCGGCGTCGGCCTGGGAATTGGATTCGGAGCAAAACAGTGGCTGATGCGTAAGCTGACTAAAGACTCAAGGCCAAAGACTCAAGACTAATTTAAGGCACAGATTTCACAGATGGTACAGAGTGGATAAATAATCAATTACTATTGAAGAATCTCCAGCAATATCTTAATATTTGTTTGTATGCGAAATTTTGAGAATGCAAAGCGAATAGTAGTAAAGATAGGGACGAATATCCTGACGAAAGACAGCGGCGTAGATACCGCCTACGTCGGCAGAATCGCCCGGCAGATTGCAGAACTACTAAAGGCCGGCAGGCAGGTAGTTATCATAACGTCCGGCGCTATCGGTATGGGGAGAGGTCAGTTATCAGGTTATCAGGGTATCAGGCCATCAGATATAAAGATGCGTCAGGCGTGTGCTGCAATCGGCCAGCCACTCTTGATGGCTGAATACAGAAGGGCATTTGGCCGTTACAACATCACCGTTGCGCAGGTACTATTGACCGCAGAGGTCCTCAACAACAGAAAGACATATCTTAACCTTCGCAATTCCATCGAGACACTCTTGAAACTGGGTGTTGTGCCAGTCCTAAATGAAAATGACAGCATCAGCACGGAGGAAATCGGCACTGCGTTCGGAGATAACGATAAATTGAGCGCCCTTGTTGCGAGCAAAATCGATGCAGATTTGCTTATCATGCTTAGTGACATTGACGCACTTTACGACAAGAACCCGCGAAAATACAGCGATGCCAGGGTGATACCTACGGTATTCGAGATAACCGAGACAATAATCAAGGCAGCGGGGGGTAGAGGCAGCGAATACAGCACCGGCGGAATGAAGACCAAAATCGAGGCTGCGAAAATCGCCTCCAATGCCGGCTGTCGAATGGTCCTGGCAAACGGGAGATTGAGAAACGTTATCGGCAAAATCATCGCCGGCGAAGAAATCGGTACGCTCTTTATGCCCAGACGAAAACTAAGTAATCGGGCAAGGTGGATTCTAAACAGCTCACCTGCAGGGACAATACGCATCGATGAAGGTGCGATGAAAGCAATTAAAAATCGCAAGAGCTTATTGCCAAGCGGTGTAACCTCTGTCGAAGGGTCGTTCGAGGCCGGCTCGGTCGTTATGCTGAACGAAAACGCCAAGGCGGTGACAAATCTAAGCAGCACCCAGCTAAAGGCCCTTGCCGGCAAACACAGTTCCGAGATTCGCAAAATCCTCGGGCCAAAACACCGCGATGTCGTCGCAATTCCGGAAGACATAGTCTTTATAGACTATTAGTGGCTAACCTCAGAGCACGGGAAAAGCAGCTGGGGTGAGTATATATATAACAGGAGGTGAGGTTAAGTTGTGATAAGATTTAAGTGCATATATTGCGGACAGAGGATACTGGCCCCCGATGATGGGCCCAGCAAGAAAGGCAAATGCCCGCATTGCCAACATATGCTGGTTGTCCCAAAAACAACCAAAGGCAGACCAGCCGTCAGCTCGGATAAAGAACCGATGCCCGACCGGCCCAAGCTGCGTATCTCGGAAGGGGATAAAGACTTGCGTTTTGGGTCTGTTTCCGGGTTTGGTGGTCAGGAAGATGCGGCGATAGAGCTCTATAAAGAAAGTTTCGGTTTTCTTATTCCCACGTACGATAAGCTATCGCTGTTTTTGGTGACTGTAGCGTTGATATCGCTATTTGTGATAAATACCGAGCTGCGAGATTTGATGCGAGACTGGATTCGCAGGTTTGGTACTGACTGGGATAACGTGCAAGCATTGGTCGGTACGTTTATCTTTATATGCATTATTGTTTTTCTTCATATGCTCTTAACATTAGGCAAAGAAACCGACTTAAAAAAGGGATTTATGCTGGCCTTTGCCATGTTGGCCAATATTGCCGGCGGCTTCTTCGCAGGAGTGTATGTTATAATAAATACCGCCGAGTTCACCTGGCTGCTTATTTTTCCGGTGTGGAACATAATCAACAGCATTCTGCTGGTGCTGATGGTGCAGTACAAGTTTATCGACGAAGAGTGTATAAGCGACCGCAGGGCCACGTTCGTTCAGGTTATTCTCGGCCTGTTAGCAGTCTGTGTCATTCTCGTTCTTTGCAACTATGTCTTTAAATTATATTGGGCCATCACTTTCTCGATATGTATTGTCTATATGACCAGTTTCGACAGGGCCCTGCAAAACGTCTTTCCCGGCCTGACGGACAGAGTGGATTAAGTCAGTTAAATAAAAAGCAGCACGGCGTGAAATGGCCGTGCTGCCATTGCTTCTGTAAAGAGTTATTCGTACAGGTTCGTACTTTCAGTTTCCTCAACAGGACGCTCAAACTCGCCGGTATGCATAGAAACCCTGAAGCGAACATCACCAGGATAGAGAGCTCTGACAACAATCCTCCAGACTGCCTTGGCTTTGGGGGCGAGACTTCGCAATGGAGCAAAAGTTACTGTGTTGCCTATTACAGTGCCGGAAGTTGCGCCACTTGAAGAAGTGTATTCTTGTGTGTCTTCCCAGGTACCTCTAATAACGATGTTTGTTCCCGGCATAGAACCCTGATTGGTTGCGGTAACGACGTATGTGGTTGTATCGCCTACCTCAACCGGGTCCTCAATGTCAATAACCTCAAGCAGCACTGCAGGGATTCCGACGACTGAGGTGGTTATCGAAGCAGTTTTAGCATCAGCACAGTAAGCGTTAGTGGTGGCAGTGTTTGTATAGTCACCAATTTTCACAGGAGTATAAGAGACACTAAGCTTTTTTGAAGAGCGGGCTGCAAGGTCGCCCAATTCCCAGACGACATTGGATTCGATGATCTTGCCACCTGAGGAGATTCTAACCCTGGTTACTCCTGCAGGAATAATGTCTTCTACAATAGTATTCTTTGCCACACCGTTGCCTATATTGGTGACTGTAATATCATAAGTCAGTGTTCGGTCGAGGTACTGCTGTCTGCGACCAGTCTTTGTAATCTTTAGTATTGGTTTACGGGCAATCGTAATTGCAGTTGCCTCGGCTGTAGTACCCAAGGCTGAAGTGGCCACTGCCCTATTAACGTACTTACCGGCTTCTGAAGCCTGCAGCTGCGTAGAGAATTGTCGCGATTGCCCCGGCTTAAGATTGCCGGCGTCAAATACGACTTTGTCATTGCCTTCAGCAGTTCTTAATCCCGAGGGAAGTCGGTCGATAATTTTGACATTTTGTGCGGTTCCGGTTCCAGAATTGGTCACAACGAATTCTACAGGAATGGGGTCGCATACAAGAACTTCAGCAGGTGCGGTCTTTGTCAGGTCCAACTTGGCCTCGACGACGTTCGTATATGCGCAAACCGGAATGACATAGCTAACAGTTGCACAGTTCTGAAGGCAACCGGTTTTTGTAGCTGTGCCAACAACCTTAATATCTATACTATCTTTCGGGTTGAGACTGCCTACAGTCCATACAAGCTTATTTCCGATTTTCTCCGCTTGCGGATTGGCAACTTCAAAATTGAAATTGTCAGCGAGATAGTCTGTGACAACAACATCGGAGACCGTTATATCTGCAAGATTTGTGACTTTGATGTTGTAAAAAAGTGGAACATTAAGGTGAACTTCCCTGGGCATAGTCTTCTGAAGACGAACGACATTCTGTACGGGGAAATCCCTCTCGGTAGAACACGGTCCGCACCCGCTTGCTTTGGCTGGTTTTTTCTTAGCTGCAGCGCGTTCCTTAACGCGTGCAGGAGCCGGCCTATGTTCCGCTGTCCAGGTCTGGCAGTCTTTGGACCAAACAAAATCGTCCATTAACTCCGGCGGTACCGGCCCTGTACCTTTCCACTTGTGGTAAGTTTTGCAACTGTAACAGCCTGATAAGAGCAAAGCCGTACCAAGTAAGACGAGGAACAATAGAAATGTTGAGATCCTTCTCACAATGAGCCTCCTTTCCTTAATTTGACGGTTTCACACCTTTCCTTATGCAGAAAGAATTGCATTAAGAGATTTCGGTGCCTTCCTTCTTATTAGTTGCGATACTATAGATAATGATTGTAAGAAGTCAAGTAAAAAAGGGCCTTTTTTTATAAAAATGCTGGGATTTTATTGTGCTCATATCTATATAAATAAAAGCAATTTATGTT
>Ga0315548_1000203_pt1 | contig 55720 bp, 44 predicted proteins | sample SalMarSW160110MG_2_FD_202540 | JGI IMG/M metagenome (GOLD analysis project Ga0315548, IMG submission 202540) | Salt marsh sediment microbial communities from the Plum Island Ecosystem LTER, Massachusetts, United States - Salt Marsh Sediment SW1601-110 ... | reverse complement strand
TGGCATGGGGATTCTATTTGGGTTGGCGGGAATCGTATTAGGTATCCTGATTGTGGGCTGGCTCAGTGTATGGTGGAAGAACCTCTTATCTATTCTTGCCTACTTCACCGCCGGAGGATCATTGTGGGAGGCGCCTCGATTAATTCGACGAGAAGTCCGGCAGCGAGCTGAAGAGGCTCGCAAATTCTCTGGCAAGAATCGCCGGCGGAACCTGCACAAAAAGTTTCCGGATTTTCCTGCGAAATGTCCCTCGATCAGGCTAATGAGGGGATAACAGTCCAACACACCAAATAATGAAGGGAGATTCTTTGCTTAGAATGACTGTTGAGATTATACACCTCTACCAAGTTCCCTCAGCTTTTTCCTAATCCCCCACAACCCCAAATAATTTTGCTGTTGTGTCCTACAGTTCGGCACCTGTTCCTAATTTACTTCGTGGCTTCGCCCCTGCGTAATACTAATGTTCCTCATTGCCTGCCCTGTGAGATTTGCCGTTTGCTATCTCTCCGGGGCGGCCTCCGGCAGCACCAGCATTTATGGCCTATCGCCAGCACCACACGACCCATCGTTATCAAAACCCTTCGTTCTCAGAACCCAACTTCTCAAATCCCGTCGTGAACACCGGCGCTATATGGCATTGCCATATAGTGAGCTGCCTCTCCCAAAATTTCTGTAAAAAAATCCCTATGCAATTATCTTCGCTAGGTGGTATTGCCACCTACTGAAATTCTACTCCCAAAATCGTCATAATTGAAAATTCATCATAAAATAATTTATCCGCCTCCGGTGGATCCGTGTCAATCCTATCAATTAGAGATATTCGATCTTTTTTAGTCAGCTACACAAATGGGGCATTGCAAAATGACCCGGTGGAAGAAGGCGGCTGGTTTTCACACCCCTTAAGGGGGAGAAAATCCATCGCCGAGTACACATAGCTGACTAAAACCCCTCTGCGTAACCAGCGAAATCCGCGTCAAAAAAATCTGTGAAAATCCGTGAAATCTGCGATTAAAAAATTTGTGTTTATTCGTGTTCATTTGTGGTTAATTTCCCTTAGCGGCTTGGCGTCTTCGTGGCGTCCGAAATTTTTGAATATTTTCGAACGTTTCTATACAACTTTTGAATATTTCCATACATTTTTCGAACGTTTCTATACAGTTTTCGAACGTTTCTATACAGTTTTCAAACGTTTCTATACGGTTTTCGAACGTTTTCGAATATTTTCCATCATATACTCATAAACACGCGCCGTTGACCCCTTTGAAGCCGTTTTACGAAAAAATTCGAGTGAATTTCCCCTTGCCTATCTTGCCTAACCGCCCCATTTTAATACCCCTATTTTATCGCTTTATGGTCATCTTCTTTTCGTTCATAGGGCTTTAATTTATAATCTGCCATCTTTTTTGTATAATCTTCAAACGACTTTTTCACTTTTTCAAGATGTTCTGTCTTTTTATTCGGCTCTTTTTTCTCTTCCTTGTATATTTGATACTGCCATATTCCGTATGCTATCCAACCAGCTACCACTATTATCGCACCAGCAATCAGTATTATATACGTAATGTTCATTTTTTACCTCAAAAAAGCTTATCCGCATTCTGCGTAACTGTTTTCTTGTTCTATCAAGAAACCATCTGCTTGTAGAATAATCTATGTTTCCAATTCCGTCAAAACAAAACTCTACCGACCAAGATATCCAGAAAATAAATTCTCAAATAGTCAAGATAGCTTACACCAGTGTATCATTTTATGCAAAATCTACCTTAAAACCTCAGCTCTGCCTTGAAATCAACCTAAAATCCACTTTTTTGAAATATCCAAAAAATAATCGAAAAATACTTGACAAGTTAAACAATTGTTTTATACTTTAGTTTGAAACGTTTGTTTAAGGAGAAACCTAAATGGTTAACCAAAATACTGATTTTCAGGCTAAAAATGGGATTTCAACTAAGGATGTCCGAAATAGGCTGCTTGACGCAGCTGAGAAATTATTCAGTGAACGCGGTTTTGCCGATACGAGCGTTCGGGACATAACCGCCGAGGCCAATTGCAACGTTGCCGCAGTAAACTACCACTTCGGCAGTAAAGAAAATTTGTACACAGACGTTTGGCGCCATCATCTACTTTTGCTGCGAGACAATCAACTCGCAAGCATCGAAAAAGTAATGTCAGAAAATCAGGGCACTCCAGCTCTGGAAGACCTGTTAAAATCATTCGCAGAAGCATTCATTGGCTCATTAGGAGATGAAACCGGAAGCAACCGACTTCTCAAACTCATGATACGGGAAATGCTGGATAAACACTTGCCTCCTAATATGTTTGCAGATGAGGTTATTAATCCCACGCTGAGTGCTATGCAAAAAGCTCTACTTAAAACCTGCCCCGACCTTCAGGAATCAAGGACAGCTCTAATAGTGTTTTCCATCATTGGACAATTGATACATGCAGTAAGGATAAAAACTATGATTGGGCAAAAGGACAAATGGAACCTGCCAATTTTCGATTTGGCTGAAATGGTCGACCATATTATCAAATTTTCGGCAGGCGGGATTCGGGCCTGCACCGGCGAAAAAATAAAATAAGAGAGCAAATGTTTACAGAAAGCATAGTTGATTGAGCTGATATATGAAAATTTTACTGATAAAAAACGGTTCACTTTTAGTATGTATGTTTCTTTTACTTCTATTAACCGGTTGTACGAGCAGTGAAAAGTTTTACGAGGAGGCAAGTTTATCCAGGGATGCAGCTTATCGTCAATGGAAAAGCCAAAGAGAAGACCGGGAGCAATCCCAAACGCTAATAAACGGCCTACTCGGCTTGAAGGATTGCCTGAAGCTAACTCTTGTAAACAACAAAACACTACAGCGTGTCGTTCAGGAAAAGGAAATTGCCCGCGGGAACGAACTGAAGTCGTATTCTGCAATCTTGCCTTCGGTAGGTCTTAGCGGCGATTATACACGGCTGGATGAGATTCAATCCATTGCCGGCTTTACGATGGGAGATTTGGATAATTATTCAATCGGTCTGAGGGTCACTCAGCCCGTCTTTGCCGGCGGCTCAATAATAGCCAGGTTAAATGCCGGAAAACTCTTCTCCCTGATTACCGACCAGACGGTCCGGGCAGCAACTCAAGATGTTATATATACAGCAGAGCGTTCCTACTATGATGTCCTGCTCAATCAGCATCTATACCAAATCAGTGCCGATGCGGTCCGTTCAGCCAAGGCACATCTGGATGACGTAAAACAAAAACAGCAGGGCGGAGTTGCTTCGAATTTTGACGTTCTTCGTGCCGAGGTAGAACTATCCAATTTCCAGGCTGAATTAATACAGAACAAAAATGCAATCAGCGTGTCAAAAATACAACTGCTTAAAGTAATGGGTGTTTCACAGGACAGCGAGTTTATTTTATCAGATGAGCTTGAGTATTTTCCCTTAAATGTAACTATGGAGCAGGCAGTTAAAACCGCCTATCATAATCGACCTGATTTATATGGTCGCCAGTTCGATATAAAGTATCAAAAAGAATTGCTTAATATTGCCCGAAGTCGATATTGGCCGACCATTAGCGGCTTTTATGATAATACCTGGGCAAAACCCGACCCCCACAACAGCATACTGATTGAATGGGGACAAGCCTGGCAGGCCGGTGTTATGGCGACGCTGCCTGTATTCGATGGTTTTGCCAGAGAGGGGGAGATTATACAGCAGAAAGCAAAGTATAAACAATCCCAGATAGACTTAATTGATGCAGAGGAGACTACTTTGTTTGAGCTTACTAAAGCGTTATTAACTATTGAGGATGCGGAAGAATTTGTTCAGTCGCAACAGTTGAACCTTACCAGAGCAGAGGAAGGAAACCGTCTTGCAGATGTTGGTTACAGAGAGGGCATAAATACACAAGTTGAAGTAATTGATGCCGAGTCGGCCTTGACCAAGGCAAAATCACTTTATTACCAGGCCATATATTCGCATATGATTGCTAAGCTTGATTTGCAAAAAGCTATGGGAACACTGACAACTTTTGACGTAGATGACACCGAAGACAAAATTAAGATGAAGAACTAAAACTACGAAAGAGATATTTATAAGCGAAAGTGAGAGCAGCCAGAATGAAGGCAGGTAGAAGGATTATATATTGGATAGTGGCGGCTGTATTGGTGCTTATTACCTTTTGGTTTGGAGTTTTTCATAAGTCCACCAAAAGCCAGGAGCAGGAAAGTATAGTTCCGGTTGAGGTTGAACTTGTAAAAACCGGCCAGATAGAAGAGACGATAGAGGTAACCAGCTGGATAAAGGCAAATAAGGTAGTGGATGTAACCTCAAAGGTGCCGGGAAGAATCGAGTCTTTACAGGTTATTCTGGATGGTCATGATGTAGTTGCTGTTGAGGAAGGACTTGCTGTCAAAAAAGGCTGGCATCTTGCAGTTATCGACCATGATGTTTATCTGGCACAGGCAGAAGCAGCCAAGGCGGATTTACAGGCCAGGGAAGTTGAGTTGGCTGATGCCGAACGCGAAAAGAAACGCATTGTCGCTCTTTATGAGGGAGGTTCAGCTACAGAGCAAAATAAGGACAAGACTATAACCGCTGCAGAGCTGGCTGCGGCAAGGCTTAACTTGGCCAAGGCCAATCTTCGGCTTGCTCAAATAAACCTGCGAGAGTCAACGATTGTTGCTCCTGTTGATGGCGTAGTTACAGCCAAGCATATTGACGAAGGTAATCTCATAAAAGCCGGAGACAGAATTGTTACTATAGCTGAGATGAAAACTGTCAAGATAGTTGTGGCTGTTGCAGAACAGTATGGTGGACAGATTATCGCCGGAACGCCCGCGAGAATCAAAATTGATGCATTTGGGGATAGAGTTTTTGATGCTAAGGTATACTCAGTTTATCCGGCTCTTGATGAACAAACGCACACCATACAAGTAGAAATACGTATGGACAATGATGAATTGCTTTTGAAACCCGGTATGTTTGCCAGGGTTACTTTAATCACAGAGCGTAAAGATAATGTAGTTGTTATCCCCAAGGACGTTGTTCTTGGCGGCAGAATAGACGAACCTTATGTTTACGTCGTTGAAGATGGAATCGCATATAAGCGTCTTGTGAATATTGGAATACGCCAGGCAGATAAATATGAAATAACCGATGGCTTAAGAGCACAGGATAAACTCGTAGTCAATGGAATGAATTACCTGACTGACCAAACGAAGGTCAAGGTTGTGCGATTAGAAGAAATCGGTGTAAGTAAAAACTAAAAAGGTAAACAACAGATGAAACTTGCGCAAATTTCAGTAAACAGGCCGGTAACTACTGCTATGATATTCATAATAATGGTAGTATTGGGGCTGGTGTCGTTGTCAAAGCTGGGATTAGACTTAATGCCGGAGATGGAAATACCCGCCGTTTCAGTTATAACTGCCTATCAAGGAGCAGGACCCGAGGAAGTGGAAACATTAATAACTGAGCCGATGGAGGACACGCTTAGCACTATCTCCGGCGTTGATGAGGTAATTTCAGTATCCAAAGAAGGAATATCAGCGGTAACATTGAAATTTAATTGGGGCGAAAAAATAGATGAAAGCACCAATGATGTGCGCGAGAAAATTGACCTGATTCGGGATATGCTACCGGAGGAAGCAGATAATCCCGTCATTTTCAAATTTGACCTTGCAATGATGCCAATCGCAATTATCGCAATTACCGCTGATGACAGCTATCCCGATTTACAGAATATAGTCGATGACGAAATAGTTGACCCGCTTAAACGCGTCGAAGGTGTTGCTTCGGTAACGCCACGCGGCGGATTGGAGCGACAGATTCGCATCGATATTGACCGCGACAAATTGGCCGCTTTGAACTTGTCGGTCGCACAGATAAATGCGGCTCTCGCCGCCCAAAACATCAGTACTCCCGGCGGTAACATAAAGACCGGTTACAAGGACTATCTCCTGCGAACGCCTGAGGAATTTTCCAGCCCGCAGGAAGTCGCTGAAGTTGTAGTTGCTCAGCGAAACGGCATAGTCATAAAACTCAAAGACGTTGCCGATGTAAGAGATTTTTTCAAGGAGCGGACTTTTGAAGTGCGAATGAACGCCAAAAAGGCAATGGCTGTTTTCGTTCAGAAACAGAGCAGGGAAAATACAGTCAAAGTCGCACAGGCTGTCAGAGAAAAACTCGAGGAAATAAAAAAGAACTTACCGCCTGATGTCAAACCCAAAATGGTAATGGATAATTCCGAATTTATTCTGGCCTCGGTGGGTAATTTGCGTAATACAGTTTTCTGGGCTGCTATCTTTGTCTTTATAGTGCTTCTTTTTTTCCTTAGAGACCTTCGAGCCAGTATTATTGTTGCACTTGCAATTCCCACTTCCCTTATCTTTACGTTCTTCCTGATGTACTTAGTTGATTACACGATTAATGAAACCTCGCTGGCCAGTCTGGCTATAGCCGTAGGCCTCGTTGTGGATAACGCAATAGTTGTTGTTGACAATATCAATCGTCATCGTGCCAAAGGCCAAAGGCCAAAGGAAGGCGCCATTTTTGGCGCAAACGAGGTAGGTGTCGCTGTTATTGCCTCGACGCTGACGACTATTTCTATTTTTGCGCCGATTATATTCGTTGGCGGAATAACAGCGATAGTATTTGGCCAGTTTGCAGCTATTATTGTGATGGCCCTGGTGGCTTCGCTGTTTACAGCCCTTATGCTTGTGCCGATGGCGTGTTCAAAAATGCTGATAGTACGTGATGCGAACTCACCAAAATCTATTTTGGATTCGTTTTATAACCTGGGCGAGAAAGTCTTGAATAAGACAGAAGACCTGTACGTTAGTTTCCTGAAGTGGTCACTGAGCAACCGAAAAACAGTTTTCATTTCCTGTATTATTTTGTTTGTCCTGAGCATCGGGATTATTGGCTTTATCGGTACAGAATTTTTCCCTGAGCAGGACCAAAATCGCTTATCAGCAAATTACGAATTGCCTATCGGCACAAGATATGAACGTACCGGAGCCGTGGCCCAGCAGTTACAAAAAATAGTGGAAAACAGTGTCCCTGAAAGGCGGGATAGCTTTATCCGCTGGGGTGTTTATGGTGGTGCCGGCGGTGGCCACTTTGCTACAGAGGAGGAAAGCTATAAAGGCATTCTGTTTATCAGCTTGAAACCTAAAAGCCAGCGGGACGTTACACCTAGCGGCATTATAAAGAGACTTCGAAAAATCACAGATGACATACCGGGTGTAACAATTCGTTACAGCATGGAGGACCCTGTTGAAGCAATAGTATTCGGCAGTGGGGGCAATTTGGCTGTCGAACTATTTGGCCACGATATGGATTTAGCCCGGCAATACGCAGATTCTGTCAAAGCAGCAATGGAGAAGATTGATGGCATCCAGGATGTTGAAATCAGCAGAAAAGAAGAAAAACCGGAGATTAAGGTCATCGTTGACCGCGAAAAAGCATCGAAACTGGGCCTTGATGTGAAAACCATCGGTAAAACAATAGAGACTTTTTTCGCAGGTAGTACCGCAACGAAGTATCGAGAGGGTGGAGATGAATATGATATAGAAGTCCGATTGCAGGAAAAGGACCGTGACAGAATCGAGGATTTACGTGATGTGTTTATCAGCCTGCCCACAGGCGCCCAAGTCAGCCTGGCGAATATTGCTGCAATCGAGCAGGGCTTTGGGCCGACAAAGATAGAACGAAAGGACCAGGCGCGATATATTACTGTCTCCGGCGAAACCAGTGGCAGGGACATCGGCTCTGCGGCAAAGGATGTTAGAAAAGCCCTTGATGAGCTGCCTGCCCCGCCCGGTTTCAGCTACAAATTTGCCGGTGCCGAGGAAGAAAGGACAAAAGCATTCCGTTTGTTGGTAATTGCTGTAGGTTTAGGAATGGGACTGGTATATATGGTGATGGCTTCGCAGTTTGAATCCCTTCGTGACCCATTTATTATATTTCTCTCAATTCCATTTGGTATTGTAGGTGTGATTATTGCATTAGCGATAACTGGTCAGGCGATGAGTGTGGTTAGCTTTCTGGCGCTGATTATGATGATCGGTATTGTCGTAAATGACGGGATTGTTCTCATTAGTTTCATAGGAATACTGCGCCGCCGCGGCCTTAGTGTTTATGAGGCAATTATGGAGGGCGGTCGCACGAGATTGCGACCTGTGATATGTACTACTGCTACTACGATTCTGGCGATGGTGCCGCTGGCTTTGGCAAGAGGCGAGGGGTCTGAAATGTGGCTGCCGTTTGCGGTAACGGTGATTGGTGGTTTGTTTATCGGTACGATTATTACATTGGTTTTGATGCCTACTCTTTATAGTGTATTGGAAGGTTTCAAGTTCACTGATGCGAGGGGACAATTATGAAAGCTGTTTTGATTGTACACAATGTCGCGATTGATGAGCAGGTAAATGAGATACTGGTCTCTATCGGGATTGATTGCTATACCAAATTCACAAATACCCTGGGCAAAGGCCGGCTTAGCGAGCCGCATTTGAATACCGATGTTTGGCCCGGCGTAAATTACGGCACTTTTATTGTTACCGACCAGGGCAAGAGCAAAGAAATAATGGATAAAGTCCGCCAGATGCGGGGAAAACTGGGCTCCGAAGGTATTAAGGCGTTTATGTGGGAAGTTGATGATATCACCTAAAGTCAGTTTTAGCAGTACTTACCGTTCTATAAGTAGTTTTGAGACTACGAGTTAACAAACGGCACAAATTTTTTCCTGTTTTCAAAAAATCTTCTGGCAAAATCACCCCTAACATCAGATAATATATTCTGCTTACATTCGGTGCATAAAAGTATGGAAACTACCGCAAACTATAAGCCTAATGTTGAAGTTGTTTCCGACACTGAGGAGCTTGCACTGAGAAGTGCTGCACTTTTTGTTGGCGATGCGGAAAAAGCTATAAAAGCGACAGACACTTTTTACGTCGCAATCTCAGGGGGGAATACACCTAAGCGCTTTTTTGAACTGCTCAGTGAAGTATCGAAAGCAAACGCTCTGCCCTGGGATAGAATTCAGTTGTTCTGGGTCGATGAGCGGTACGTTCCACCGGATTCACAGTGGAGCAATTACAAGCTGGCCGCCGATACTTTCTTAGCTAAAGTTGCCATCCCAAAGGAAAACGTACACAGGATACCGACAGAACACAACGATTTCAATGATGCTGCCAAATCCTATGAAGAAACCATTCGAAAGACTTTTGGTTTACAGGAAAATCAGCTTCCCCAATTCGACCTGATTGTGCTGGGTATGGGTGCCGAAGGGCATACTGGTTCGCTGTTTCCCAACAGCTACGCGCCTTTTGATACGGAAGATTTGGCGTGTGTTGTTTATGCCCTGGATGAGAAGCTTAACAGGATAACCTTGACGCATCCGGTTTTATGTGCTGCATCTCACCTGGCTGTGTTGGTCTCAGGGGAAGAAAAGGCCGGTATTTTGAAAGAAGTTTTAACCCACGAGCCGGACGAAGTGCAGTACCCCATTCACACTCTTTGGCCTATCCTCGATAAAGTTACGTGGCTGGTAGACAGCAATGCGGCAAAATTCCTGTAATTGGGGTTTTCTTTCGTTTTTCTCAGGTTTCAAGTTCACTCTGGAATGATTAATTTTGTTCCCGGCCTGAGTTTGTTTGGATTCTCTACTATCTCCCGGTTGGAACCAAGAATCTTTTGCCATTTTTCAGCAACGCCGTAGTATTTGTAGGAAATGTCGGAAAGGGTTTCGCCGCTGCGCACAATGTGAAACCTTTCGGTCTTTATCTCTTTAGATTGTTCATTGTTGACTTGCTTAGCTGGATTCCCTCCAATAGTGGTTTCTTTCCGAGACCCGGCACTGCGAGAGTGCAGAGGAATTCCCATTTTGCGATGCACTGCAGAATTGGATTCAAGCATTCGTGTTTTTGTACTCAGTCCGTCTCGAGTAGAAAGCCAGATGGTAAAAGCAGCTACCAGTACCAAACCTGAAATCATTCCTGTTTTAAAATCTTTCTGCATTTTCAAAGTTATTGGCAAATCTTATTTTTTGCTTTCCTTTCCGGTTTTGCTGCCGAGCAATAATACCGGTGCTGCTATTGCTATAGACGAATACGTTCCTATGATGATGCCGAAGCCGATTGCAAAGGTAAATCCTCTCATACCCTGGCCGCCAAAGATATACATTATCAGCACTACTATAAATGTCGTGAAAGACGTCAAAACGGTCCTGGAAATAGTTTGGTTAATGCTGTTGGTAATCACCTGCGGATTAAGCTGTGCCTTCTTACGGTTTTCCCGGATGCGGTCGAAAACAACAATGGTATCATTAAGTGAGTACCCGATGAGCGTCAGGAAAGCGGCTATCATCGCCAGATTGATTTTGAAATCTCCAATGAGAAGTTTTTCTCCGATTGGCGTTGTCGCGATATAGGTGCAGGCGGTAACGGCACCGAGCGTGATGCATACGTCATGCATCAGCGCTATAATCGCAGCGATGCCATAGCGGACATTCCCGAATCGAACCCAGATATAAACGACGATTGCGGACAGAGACAAAACAATGGCAATCAAAGCCCGTGTTTTTGCCTCCGCGCCGATTGACGGGTCTATCTGTGTTACTCGGGGCAGTGAGGTTTCCAGTTCGGTTGCAGCAAGGATCCTGGCTGTTTCGTTTTTAACGAACTGTGCCCACTCATCCTCGGTTAATTCACGCAGACCCGCCTCAGGCTTGACACTGATATAAATAAAAGATTTCACCGGCTGGTTCGGTTCTATTGTCGTCATAGCCTGACCGAGGAGCTCATAAGGATACCAATCAAGTTTTTGCGTATCCGGTTTGAATCGCAAATCCGCCAATCTCCGGTTGATTTCTTCCGCTGTAGCAGCTCTTTTGATTTTGCATTCAATTTTAACCCCGCCCAAAAAGTCAGTAAGTTCGGGGTGAGAATCTATAATCTGCTGGCTTACTTTTTCTTGCGAGATAATCTCCGGCTGAAGATTTTGCTGAATTTCCAGTTCGTCCGCAAAAGTAGTTAGTATTGTGGTATTAACAATCTCATCAACTCGTGGTTCCGCGATATCGGCACTTGGAAAAGCCGCACTGAGTACATCTTTTACCAAAGATTTGTTCACCTGGCTTGTCGTTATGACAAACTCATTGGGGTTACTTTGTCGGGTTACAAGCAAATTGCTTAGTTTACCTCCAAATTTAGCCTGGGCCTTTTTAATCGCTAAGGTTATAGCTTCGACGTTATGCTGAGTTCCCGGCTCAGATTCAGAAAAAGTAACAGTAGTAACAGCCTTATTTGTTTCAGTAGTATTGATTTCATATTGGTCATTTGTTTTTCCGATGCTGTAAACATTCGCCGCTGCAAGAGCAGAATTATTCATAGCGCCCGCGAATTTACGGATTCTATCCTCAACATCCTGTCTTGTGAGACTAACGCCGTCTTTCAGATTAATTTGGACGGAAGTTCCGCCGGTAAACTCGATATCGTATTTATTACTCTTTACATTATCTCTCGTAAAAAAAACAAAAAGGCCCGCTGTAACAAGCAAAATTGATATGAAGAAGAAAATCGGCCTGGAGCCCATCCAGTTTATATTCGGTTTGTGTATTAAACGCAGCATGACTAAGTGGTCTCTGATAATTCGTTTAGTTAATAAGAAATCGAAAATTACTCGAGTTACAAATAGTGCCGTGAACATACTCGAGATGATTCCGAGCATAAGAACAATAGCGAACCCTTTTACTTCTTCTGAAGCGACCCAGTAAAGAATCGCAGCGGTGATGAAAGTAGTAAGGTTTGCATCGAAAATAGTTCTAAACGCCCTCTGGTAGCCGTTCCTTACTGCTATCCTCAAAGATGAACCACGCTGCTGCTCTTCGCGGATTCTCTCGAAAATCAGTACGTTAGCATCAACGCTCATACCGATAGTCAGTATTATACCGGCAATGCCGGGTAACGTGAAAGTTGCCCGCAGCAACGCCATTGCCGACAGTACAAAGAGCAGATTCATAAGTAATGCCGCATCGGCGATAGAGCCTGCAAGAGTATAGTAAACTGCCATACATAATACGACCGCCACAAGGCCGATTAAACCGGCTTTGATTCCTTTATCACGATTATCGGCACCAATGGACGGGCCTATCGTTTTTACTGAGATGGGTTGCTCTATCAGTCTGGCGGGCAAAGAACCGGCGTTTAGTTTGTTGACCATATCAACGACTTCTGTTTGTGTAAAGCTGCCTGTTATTATGCCCCGCGTGAATATCCTGGACTGGACGTTTGGAGCGGATATTGCAATACCGTCGAGCAGAATACAAAGTGGCCGTTCAATATTTGTCCCTGTAACGTTACTAAATAACCTTCCGCCTCTTTCATCCAGCACAAAACCAATAGCCCTTCGACCGGTGTCGTCGGTTGTAGGGTAGGCTCTTTTCAGGCTCCAATCCCCGATTTTGGTTCCGTGCAGAACTGCTTCATTCTTTTTGTTACTCGCCAGAACATAGAATTTATCGCCGAATGAAGCAAGGAAGACGTCACTCCTTTTCCATTCGTCGATATTTTCTATTTCACACCATATATTTTTATTATCTGAGGCGTATCTGGGTCCTTTTGTCTTAAGCCGTTCAACATAGCCGGCCATCTCGTCGGCGTCCACTTCCGCGTGTCCCCGCGTTGGCAGTACCCTAAACTCCAGTATTCCGGCGCCTTTCAGCATTCGTTGCAGGTCTCTCGGGTCGTCGAGTCTTCCCTGAAAAGGACGATATGCGTCGAAAGCCGCAACTGCACTATCAATCTTTTCTGAACGGTCGGGAAATCCGGCTTTAAGCTCATCGATGGCGGCGCTGCGTCTAATTGACTTGGGGGGCATTTCGAGACAGGATTGTAGCTGATCCTCGGTAAGATTTAATTTATCGAGAGCATTTTTTGCCTCTTTGTATCGGACATTTACACCCGTTTCAGCATTCGTCATCTGTTCGACAACCTCAGCCCATTCGCTGTACATCTTTACATACCTGCTCAGCAGGTCCAGGTTGCCCTCAGAGCCAAGGTAGTCTAACAGAGCTTCTCTCAATTGCTGCTCATCCAGTTTAATCCAATCACCGAGACGCAGTTTTATTTCATCTAAGTCAAGTCCGGCAACGCTAATTATACTTTCCGGGGTTTTAAGCTCGGAAAAGAGCTCATCTCTTTTATCCTTTAAAACCTTGTATTCGTCGTAAACCTCAGCCAGATTGTTGAGTATTACCATTCTATTAGGAGCATCTTGAGCAAATTCTTCGAGATCTTTGGTTCGCTGTTCTGCTGGCTTTTGCAGGGAGCGCAAAATTATCGCAGGATTTACGTTTTCAGCCAGCATATCGCTGCGTGCTTTTTCAAAATTCTGCCGCTTCTGGTGGGTTTCTTCACTCGCCAACGGCATTTGTATCTCAAAACGAGTGCCACCCTGCGGACGCCAAACAAGGTTTTGGATGTTGGCAGGGTCTATTCGCCTTCGCAGGACAGTTATCATCCTTTGGGCCAGGTCTTTCTTTTCCAGCCCCTCAAGCCCCTGGGCATCAATTTCATAGATCAGGCTTGTTCCGCCCGCAAGGTCTATTCCCGGTTTTAAGGTTTTCTCCGGTGGGTATAAAGTCCACACTGCAACAACTAAAAGAACGACAATTAAAATGAATTTCCATAGATTCTTGCTCATAGATTCCTCACTGTTCGTAGAGCAGTTGATACGTTTATGTGTGTCATCTCATCTACTCATTCACGATTTATCCTGTGACATATTCTTTCCGACTGCTGAAGAGGCGATTTTTATTTTCGTATTATTTGATTCATCAATCTTCAATGTAATCTCGTCGCCTTTGATATCCACAACGGTACCAATAATTCCGCCGATTGTCTGAACTCTGTCATTTTTTTTCAGCGACTGAACCAATTTTTTGCGCTCCTGTTTTTGCTTTTGAGGCCCTCTAAAAAGGAGAAAGTACATCAATACAAACATTAGGACAATCCAAATCCACGCGATACCTCCAAAAGGCTTTTGTGCCGGAGTTCTGGTCGCAGGAGCATTAGAGTCGGATGCGACTATCGCTGTTGTAGTCTCTTCGGTAGTAACTGGTTCCGAAGTGATACCCGAAGGTTCCTGGTCGCCTGGGGCCTGAGCCAAGATCCACACATTATCCATTTTTATTTCCCTTTAATAATTGATTATTGATTACTGTTCATTGATAAGATGTTAAATCATCAACCATCAATAATCAATAATCATTTTTAATTGTTCCTTTGCCCAGTCGGAGAATTTATTTTCTTTCAGAACATGCCTTATCCTGGCCATTAGTCTCTGATAAAACCTCAGATTATGCAGGGACACCAAAATCGGCCCGAGCATTTCTCCGACATTAAAAAAATGCCTTAAGGTGGCCCTGCTGAAATTCCTGCAACAGTAACAGTCACAACCGTCTTCGATTGGCGACGTATCGCTTATATATGCACTGTTCCTCAGCCGCAATGAACCATTTTCGGTTTCAGTAAAGGCAAAGGCGTTCCGTCCGTTTCGAGTCGGCAGAACACAGTCAAACATATCGATTCCGGCGCCTACAGCGGTAATAATATCCGCCGGTGTACCGACACCCATTAAATAGCGAGGCTTATCCAGCGGCAGAATTCGTGTCGTACCAGTGACTGTTCTTATCATATCTTTATGTCCCTCACCAACGCTCAATCCACCGATAGCATAGCCGTCGAAGTCCAGTTTAACAAGTTTCGCCGCACAGTGCTCTCGCATTGGCAGGTCTATTCCGCCCTGGACGATACCGAACAATAGCTGGTTAGGGTTATTATGTACCTGCCTGGCGCGCTTTGCCCAGTGTATGGTTCTTTCCACGGCTTTTTTTAGCTGCGAGTCGCTGCAGGGAAACAGTGGGCACTGGTCGAAACACATTATTATATCGGCTCCGAGCCGGTTTTGAATTTGGGTGACGATTTCAGCATTCAGGTATATTTTCGCTCCGTCTATATGGCTGGCAAATTCAACACCGTCATCATCGATTTTAGCCAGTTGGCTTAGTGAAAAGATTTGATAACCGCCGCTGTCGGTAAGTATGGGACCGTTCCAGGCCGTCAGTTTGTGTAATCCGCCGACTTTTTCGACCGCTTCAACTCCCGGCCGCAGCATCAAATGATATGTATTAGCCAAAATCATTTCGGCTCCGGTCTCTTTGAGCTGTTGTGGTGTGATACCCTTTACCGCACCGGCGGAACCAACCGGCATAAAGACGGGCGTCTCAACCTCACCGTAGGCTGTGTTTAACACTCCGCATCGAGCTGCAGAGTTGCAATCTGTAGAAACAATTTCGAACCTGCTCATTTCAATAAACTCTTACGATATTTGAGCCGGGGTAATAATATGAAAGTATCTGTATTGCTGTTTTGCCTTGTCTTGCCATCTCCTCAGCCCCGCATTGGCACATTCCAACACCGTGCCCGAAACCCCTGCCTGACACAAATGCCCATTTATCACCCATATCAATAATTTGACAGCTTGTGCTTTTTATCTGCTTGCCGCTTGGGTCTGTTGCAAGCCGGAAGTCCTCGGCACGCAAAAATCCTCTTTTCCCGTTTGAGCCGATAAGTTCTATACGCGTCAATCTGGAAAATTCTTTATAGTCGCTTTGCTCGACAGAATTGATATCTGTAATTTCTCCAAGTTTTATCAATCTTGGATACCTCTTTAGCAGGCTGTTTGTAATGTCGGTCTTATCAAACTGGACCGTAGGCCAGAAGAAAAAGCTCTGCTTGGCCACTCTTTCACAATAAGGGCAGGGCACTCCCACAAGCGGTTCAAAAGAATCGCCGAACACATTTTTGCTGTTTTCGGTATGCCCGCCGCAGCTTGAGCCGTAGTAGGCGGGAAAGAGACCTTTGGCGCCACCGGTTTGTTTGCAGACCAAAACCTGGCCTTGCGTTAGATTGATAACATCCCAGACCTGAGTCGATTCGGCAGCGACTCCGAGGTAACGCTGATTGGCCTGTGTTTTGGTAACGTCCCAGTTGCGTTTATTCCCAAATCGTTTTTTAATATACAGGCAATAAGTTCTCGACGCGATTGCCTGCGCCTTCAGTGCCTCTGGTTCCCAGTAATTCGGCATCTCGGCGCTTATTACACCCGCTAAATAAGGCTCGAGCGGAACAAGATTTATCACATCGAAAGAATTGCTGTCAGGATTGAGTATAAGCTTTAATTTGCCGCGGTAATCATCACCGTTTAGGTTAAAGATATGTGGCTCATCGGGAAAAATAATTACCTGTTCACCGATAAAAGCCCGACCGGAAATATCAATTCTGCCGCCGGACATAGTCACCTCAAACGGCAATTTGGATTTGCTGAAATGAGCTTCTTTGGCCTGTGTCTGGGCGTCCAAAACAACAAATGGTGATGCAACTTTCAGTGTGCAGGCCTCGGCGCTGTCAAGGAGCAAAACCCGTATCCAAAACTGAGGCCCGATATCCATTTGCGGAGTTGTTCTGCCGAGTCGCTTCGTCCTGCAACCGCCTAAGATTACCAGCCAAAACAAAAAAACTATGCGGCAACAGCTTATGGTGTGTGAAGTATGGCGGATAGGAAGTTGTATTTTCAATTCTGAATTTTTAACTTTAGATTTTCCCCTGACTGCACCCAGACTCGTGCTGTATCCCTCAGGTACTTCGCAGAGTGGCAATGGCAAGCGAAGTCGAACCATTTAATCCAGACTTCGCAAAGATAGCCCAAGGTTGCCAACGGACTTTTTAATTTCGTTTAAGCTTGTTACACCGAAGTTCTTAATGCCGAGAAGTTCGACATCTGTTCTACGTATCAATTCACCGATTGTACGAATATTGAGCCTTTGCAGGCACTTTCGGGCACGAACCGACAATTGAAGGTCATCCACAGGCTTGCTCAAAAGACCTTCGTTTTCACCTTCTATGCCGCCGCGGTCAAAGATCTCCGCTTTAGGGAACTGCTTTTCCTCCAGAGCCATACCAAGATGTAATCCTTTCGATTCGAGGATGACCTTGATTTCTCTAAGCGAGGTTTCACCGAAGTTTTTATAAGACAGCAGCTCTATCTCAGTGATGTTCAAAAGGTCCCCGATTGTATCAATATTCATCTTCTTGAGGCAGTTTCTACTGCGCACCGACAGCTCAAAATCTGAGATTGGAGTTTCAAGAATTTGGGTCTTGCGGTCTTTTTTCTTTTCTTTTTCTTCGTCGTAGAACATTGTCTTTGAGCTTTCGATGTCTTTCTCGAACAGGATAGCTCTTTGGTTATTGGGATGATACTTTAAGACCTTATCAATACATCGAGCTGCCTTGTCGAATTCGCCCACATCTTCATACAGTACAGCTAAATTCAGCAGGGCGCTTACATAAACCGGCGATGTTGAAGCAATTTGTCTGTAGTAATCGATGGCTGCCTCTTCATCACCGGATAAATCGCAGCGATACGCTAAGTGGAAAAGGGCCCTTTGATGGTTTGGAGATAATTCCAAAGCTATTTTGTAATTATCCGTCGCATCTTCATATAGTCCCTGTGCTTCCTGAAGACGGCCAAGCTGATAGTGATATTCGGCATTTACGTTTTCAAAATTGGCAAGAGTTTTGAGTTCCTTGGCTGCACTGTCAAAGTTCGACGCATAACAATATGTAGCGGCTTTTTCCAGAGTTATGTTTAGTTTGTCTGCCTCGTAATCAAGGGCCTTTTGCAGGTTTTGGATTGCTTCATCGAATTTGCCAATCCGGCGAAGTGCAAAGGCAATACAGATTAATTTCTCTTTGCAGTCCTTTGCTTTTTCCAGTTTCTTGACTGCTTCGTCATCGCTGCCCAGAATAAAAAGGCCGACCCCTGTTGCCAGAGAAGCTTTTTGCCCCGTTCCTGACATATTCTCTTCGACTTGTTTACTGAAAGCCAGCCGATTGGCCTCACTGGAATGCACAAATTCGGCAAGCTTCTTTATTTCGTCCATTAACGGCAGATTATCAGCGAACAAGTCTATTTGGCACTCTGTAATCGGTTCCATAGAAATTGCTCCTTATTCATCTTGCATAGAAAGCACGTTATTATAATACCAGAACAAGGATTAGCAATAGATTTTTTCACCCCGACGGGCTATATTGCATTGACTTGCCGTCTGAATAGGCGGATAGTGTAATCTATGTCTTGAAAAACGAAGATACAATGAAGCTTGTTTTGAATAGTGTAACCTACCATAATTGCCCAGTGCACCTGCGCGAAAAGGTCGCTTTTACCCCAGAAAAACGCCGTCTCCTGCTGAAAAAAATGCACACCGAGCAGCGGATTTCCGAAGCGGTTATCCTTGAAACCTGCAACCGGTCCGAATTTTACACCTACGCCCAAAAAGATTTCGATGTAAGTGGATTTTTGGAAAAGCTTATCGGCCAGGTTCAGCCCGAGGCAATTGACTGCTGGAGCAAATACAGCCGGCAAAGTATCGGGGTTGATGCTGTCCGACATCTTTTTGAAGTTGCCGCCGGCCTCGATTCGCAAATGCTCGGTGAAAACCAGGTCCTCTCGCAGGTAAAATCCGCCTACATAGAATCCATCGACTCTCGTATGAGTAAATTTGTATTTCACCACCTTTTTCACAATGCCTTCCGGGTAGGAAAAACCGTGCGAACCAATACGAATATCAACTGTGGTGCGGTTTCGACAAGTCTGGCCGCTGTGGAACTTGCCAAAAAGAAAGTCGATTTAATCGCCGGGAAAGCTTTAGTAATAGGCGCTGGGGAAAACGCAGAGTTAGCAGCAAGGCATCTCCTCAAAGCACATCTGCCAACTCTGATTATTGCAAATCGCAGTAAGAAAAAAGCACAAGCCCTCCGGGGACGGCTCAAGCTTGTCCCGAGCGAAGTCGAGGGAGCCGGAAAAATAATCGGCTTGGCCGATATCGCCGCCAGCCTGGCTGAAGTTGACCTGGTGATTAGCTCGACCGCCGCCGCCGGGCCGATAGTAACCTGCCGGGCAGTCGCAGATATACTGTCGCGCAGACACAAGCCTCTGCTGATAATAGACCTTGCCGTGCCGCGCGATATAGAGCCGCAAATCAGCCGATTCGAATGTGTTTCTCTCTACAACGTTGATGATTTGAACAGCCGGATTAGCCGCAACAGAAAAAAACGCAGTAATGAAATCCCCAAAGCCCGGGCAATCGTCGAAGAATTTACTAATACATTTATGCAATGGTATAATTCGCTCAATCTCGTGCCGACAATCACACAATTGACACAGCAGGGATTGCAACTGGCCCATAGCGAAGCTAAGCGTTATGCAAGGGATTTCGCTGAAGATAGTGATGACAAACTCCGGCTTTTCGCTGAATCTCTCGTTAAGAAAGTCCTTCACGGCCCGATTACCTTTCTCAAAGAAGGCGCCGAAAAGCAGCCAGCCACAGAACATCTACGGGCGGTGGATTTGATAAATAAAATGTTCCTCTCACAGGACAAAAGTGACTAACGATGAATGTCCTTACCGCTGCAACACGGGGTGGAGATTTGGCCGTCGCCCAAACACAGATTATCATCTCGGCCTTGAAGAAAACCTGTCCGGATTTACAAATTAACATTAGAAAAATAACTACCAAAGGCGACCGCGAAAAACGCACACCCCTTTGGGATTTAAAAAGCAGCGGTTTCTTTACCTCACAGCTGGAAGATGCCCTCCTGGCCGGTGAAGCCGACTTCGCCGTCCACAGCTTCAAGGACTTGCCTACCCAGCAGCGAGAGGGTCTGGCCGTAGCTGCAGTTTGTGAAAGAACATTTGCAGAAGACTGCCTGATAGCCAATGTTTCGGTTGATTCGATAAAGCAGCTCCCCCAATCCACAAAAATCGGCACTTCGAGTTTAAGACGGGCGGCCCAGATAAAGCATTTACGGGCCGACCTTATCCCGGTGCCCGTTCGCGGCAATGTCCCGACTCGAATAAAATTGCTGCAGCAGGGCAAATTTGATGCTATCATTTTAGCTCGGGCCGGCCTGGAAAGACTCGGTTTAGGCGGAAAAATATCTTTATGCTTTGACCCACAGCATATTATCCCTGCACCGGCCCAGGGTGCCTTGGCCGTCCAAACGATAATAAATGACCCGGTTACAACAAAGTTGATTTCCGCAATAGATGATGAAAAGTTAAGAATGATTACTTTTGCAGAACGTCGGATTCTGTCTGCAATGCAGTGTGGCTGTCACGCCCCGGTAGGGGCCTACGCAAAAATAACAGCAGGCAATATGGAAATATGCGCATTTATATCGGATTTACAAGGCAAAAACTTTATCAGCCGTCGGCTCATCGGCCCGACCGCCGACGCCTATAGCATCGCGGAAAAAATCGCCAACGACCTCCTCGACGCCGGCGGCAGAAAGATTTTAGAGAATCTGGAAAAACAATGAGTGAAAAAGGCAAAGTATATCTCATCGGCGCAGGGCCGGGCATGGCGGATTTGATTACCGTTCGCGGCGCCAGGCTCCTCAAAATCGCTGATTGCATAATCTATGATAAATTGGCCAACCCTGCTTTATTAAAATTTGCACACCCGAACGCCGAGATTATCCACGTCCCGAAGCGAATCGGACCGGCCTCAACCACTCAGAACCAAATTAATAAGCTGCTGGTCGAAAAAGCAATGCTCGGTCAAACTGTAGTGCGATTAAAAGGTGGTGACCCCTGCATATTTGGCAGGGCAGGGCAGGAAATATCTGCCCTCACCGAGGCTGGATTAGATTTCGAAATAGTCCCCGGCGTAACAGCCGCTATCGCCGCAGCTAGCTCCGCCGGAATCATACTGACCGACAGGAACTACAGCTCACAGGTGGTCTTTGTTACCGGACACCAGGCCGAGGGAAAGAAAGATAGCGGTCTCGACTGGGACCTGCTCGCCAAATTCAGCGGAACTATCGTCTTCTATATGGCGATAGAGAACCTTGAATCTATCGCTGAAAGACTAATAAAAAATGGTATGAAAGAACAAACACCGGCAGCGGTAATAGCTGATGCTACACTGCCGAGTCAGAAAACCGTAAGGGCTTCGCTGAAACATATAGCCGAAAAGTGCAGTGTAAATAAAATTGGTCCGCCGGCGGTCTTAATTATTGGCGCTGCTGCCGATGAAAAACTCAACCGGCTTAAAAGCAAGCCTTTATTCGGCAAAAATATTGTCATAACTCGTGACGCCGAAGGCAATGCCGATTTCGCAGCTAAGATTATCGCCAAGGGCGGCAATCCCATAGAATACACAACAATAAAAATCAAACCACTGACGCAGACAAATCAGTTTCTACAAACACTCACAAAAATTACTGATTACAATTGGATAATCTTCACCAGCGCAAACGGCGCTGCTTGTTTTTTTGACACCTTGCAGCAACTCGAAAAGGACGCTCGCGTCTTTGCCTCCGCCAAAATCGCCGCTATCGGCAGTGAAACCGCTGCAAAATTAAACGAATTTGGAATAAAAGCGGATTTCACGCCGACCGTCTTTACTACTGACACCCTCGGCAGACAATTAATCGCCCTTGCGAACCTAAAAGGCAAAAAAGTCTTGCTTTTACGCTCTCAACTTGCCTCAAGTGAGCTTAACCTGCTCTTGCAAAGTGCAGGAGCCAAAGTCGATAATGTCCCCCTATATACCACTGTAGCCGTAAAAAGCGATTGCGGTTATCTTTTGAAAAAAATCGAGACCGGCGAAATTGACTGGCTGACTTTCGCAAGTCCCTTTTCAGCCGACGCTTTTTTTAAGCAAATCCCAACCGAGGTGGTAAATTCGAGTAATGTTAAAGTCGCATCGATTGGGCCGGTAACTTCCGAAAAATTGAAAAATCTTGGTATCAGAGTTGACGTCCAAGCAACTGAGCATACTATTGATGGCCTGCTCACTGCCTTGGAAAAGATATACAAATGATAAATATCTCGAGATTATATTGCGGCCTGTCTGGCGAATCCGACCATTTACGTTTTAAGCCGGATAACTCGTTCGGCCCCGTCGTCGCCTACAACTGCACAAGCCGATGTAATTTGAATTGTTTGCATTGTTATAGTAGTTCAACAGCCGACCATTGTAACAACGAGCTGACCACCGCCGAAGCCAAACTATTTATTCATCAGCTTGCCGAAGCAAATTGCCCAGTAGTATTATTTACCGGCGGTGAGCCTTTGTTACGCAGCGACCTGTTTGAATTACTAGTGGAGGCAAAGCAATTAGGACTTCAAACCGTAATTTCAACAAACGGAACTTTAATTGATTCATCCACCGCCAACAAGCTTGCCGAAGTTGGCGTAAATTACGTGGGAATTTCTATTGATGGAGAGGAAAAGTCCCACGATAAATTCAGACAGGCGGACGGAAGCTTCAAAGCAGCGGTATCGGGAATTGAAAATTGTAAAAGTGCCAATCTCAAAACAGGATTGCGTTTTACAATAACAAAAGCAAACAGCGAGCAAATCCCTGCTGTTTTCGAATTGGCTGCTTCAACAGGCGTGCGAAGAATCTGCTTTTATCATTTAATCCGCACTGGAAGAGCAAAGGACCTCGATGAGCAAACCCCAACGCCGCAGCAAACACGACAGGCCCTCGATACGATTATAAACAAAACTGCTGAATCCGTCCTCAAAGGCCTCGTTGACGAAGTCCTCACCGTGGGCAATCACGCCGATGGCCCAAACCTTTTGCTGAAAATGACTAAAGAAAAAAATCAGCGCTTTGAAAAGGCCAGACAGCTTCTCCTCGCCAATGGCGGCAACAAAATCGGAGAAAAAATCGCCTCTGTCGGCTGGGACGGCTCCGTCCATCCCGACCAATTCTGGCGTAACTATTCACTCGGCAACGTCAGGGATAAATCTTTCAGCCAAATCTGGTATAATCCGAACGAGCCTGTGCTCGAAAGGCTCCGCAATAAAAGCAGGTTCGCAGATAAAAGATGTCTGGCCTGCAAATGGTTCGATTTATGCAAAGGCAACTTTAGATTCCTGGGTCCTGAAAGCGACGACAGATATTGGCTCAACGAGCCTGCTTGTTACCTGACCGACGAGGAAATAGTATAACGGAAAGGATTTGTAAAATGAGTTTTCCGAAAATAAGAATGCGAAGGCTGCGTAAGAGTGACTCTATGCGGCGATTAGTGCACGAAACGTCTTTAAGTATCGATGATTTGGTTTACCCCCTATTTGTCCGAGAAGGCGAAAATCTTAAAGAGCCGATAAAGTCAATGACCGATTGTTTCCACTTCTCGCCGGATACGATAGCCGCCGAAGCTGCTGAGGTCGCTGCCTTGGGCATACCTGCTGTGCTTCTCTTCGGCCTGCCCGCCAAAAAAGACGAAACCGGCTCGCAGGCCTGGGCTGAGGACGGCGTCGTCCAGCGTTCTATAAAACAAATCAAAAAAGCCGCACCTGATTTACTGGTCATAACCGACGTCTGCCTTTGTGCATATACCTCTCACGGCCATTGCGGCCTGATAAAGAACGGCAAAATAGAAAATGATGCAACCTGTGAATTATTAGCCAAAGTCGCTTTATCCCACGCCCAGGCCGGTGCTGATATAGTCGCTCCTTCCGATATGATGGATGGCCGCGTTAAATACATTCGCGAGGCCCTTGAAGCTAACAATTTTACTGATGTGGCCATTATGTCATACGCCGCCAAATTCGCCTCTGCTTTTTACGGCCCGTTCAGGGACGCCGCCGATTCCGCCCCCGCCTTTGGCGACCGCAAAACCTATCAAATGGACCCCGCCAACGCCAAGCAGGCTTTAGCCGAAATTGCCCTCGATATAGCCGAAGGCGCCGATATCGTAATGGTCAAACCTGCACTTTGTTTTCTCGATATAATTTATCGTGCAGGACAGCGTTTCGATTGTCCCATCGCCGCCTACAACGTCTCCGGCGAATATATGATGGTCAATTCCGCCTCGCAGGCAGGACTTCTTGACAGACAGCAGGCTATACTCGAAATTTTATATTCGATTAAAAGGGCTTCGGCAGACATAATAATCACATACTTTGCAAAAAATGTCGCAAAACTCAGGAAAAGCAGCACTATATAAAGGCAAATAGCCGTTTTTACAGGAGAAAAACTACGTTGACTAAAATGCGTAATAACCTTCTCATAACTATTGTCGGCCAGGGCGTCGCCATTGGTGCAATGACACAGGTGTTTGACATCCCGGTCCTTGTAATATTTGCCATCGGCCTGGGCTTGATAGTCGGTGGTGTGTTTCGTGAAATCGCCAAAGTCCAGAACCAAATCAACCCACCAGCTTCTTGATTGCGAACGTAACTTCTGCTTGACTTCCATTCTGTAATCGATAACAATACCTTAGTATTGTAAACAATAAATACTTAAAGGAATACTATCTATGAAGATAAACATAAGAATCCTTGTTTCGACATTATGCCTATATTTATTGTTTATTTCCCAGCCTGCCTTTTGCAATGTCAAACTTCCACTCTTGATAAGCGATGGTATGGTATTGCAAAGAGACGCTGAGGTTAAGATTTGGGGTTGGGCTGACGCAGGTGAAAAGATAACAATAAATTTTATCGACAAAACATATTACGCTGCAACCGACTCGGATGGTAAATGGACGGTATCCCTTTCTGAATTAAAAGCGGGCGGCCCCTACGAGATGGAGATTACCGCCTCAAATCACATAACCTTAAAAAATATACTGATTGGTGATGTTTGGGTATGCTCCGGACAATCAAACATGGAATTGACAATGGAAAGGTTAAAAGATAAATACCCCGACGAAATAACTAATTCCGACAATAACTCTATAAGGCAATTCGAGGTTCCTAATAGGTATAACTTTAATGCGCCGCAGGAAGATTTAGAATCGGGCGCTTGGCAGCCGGCTAATCCCGAAACTATCTTTAAGTTCACGGCTATTGGCTATTTTTTCGCGAAGGAATTGTATCAGAAATACCACTTCCCAATTGGCCTTATAAACGCAAGTCTCGGCGGCTCTCCCGCACAGTCCTGGATGAGCGAAGATGCCTTAAAGGCGTTTCCTGAACACCTAAAAACAGCTATTAAATACAAGGACACCGCCTATGTTAACAAAATCATAGAAAAAGATAAAGCCCGTAGCGATGCGTGGTATAGCCTTTTGGACAAAAAAGATAAAGGTTTGGCGAACAAGGAAAAACCGTGGTTCGATACAAGTTACGATGCCTCGCAATGGCCGACTATGAATGTCCCCGGTTACTGTGCGGATGGCCCGTTAGGCCGCGTCAACGGCGTCGTCTGGTTCAGGAAAGATATCAATGTCTCCGCCACTATGGCCGGCAAGTCCGCTCGGCTCTGGCTCGGCAGAATTGTCGATGGCGATGAAACTTACTTTAACGGACAAAAAGTCGGTGCAATAACATACGAATGGCCCCCCAGAAAATACGACATCCCAGCCGACCTCCTCAAGGAAGGCAAAAATACTATTGTTGTAAGGATTATCAATACCCTCAACCGCGGCGGTTTTGTTCTGGATAAGCCATATCAGCTCACCGTAGCAGGTCGGACTATTGACTTAAAAGGTCCATGGCAATACCAATTAGGCGCGACTATGAAACCGCTTCAGCCCAAAACTTTTATCGAGTGGCAGCCGTTGGGTTTATACAATGGTATGATTGCCCCTCTGTTGAATTACTCCATCAAAGGTGTAATTTGGTATCAGGGCGAATCCAATGCCAGCAGAAAACCGTCTGAATATTACAAACTTTTTTCCGCCCTGATAACAAACTGGAGACAAAAATGGAATCAGGGCGGCTTCCCCTTCTTGTATGTCCAGTTGGCCAATTTTATGGATGTAAAAGACCAGCCCTCCGAAAGCAATTGGGCAGAGCTCAGAGAAGCTCAGCTTAAAACCCTCTCCGTCCCGAAAACCGCAATGGCCGTTGCCATCGACGTCGGCGAATGGAACGATATTCATCCACTGAATAAGCTGGATGTCGGCAAGCGCCTCGCCCTCGCCGCTCAAAAGGTCGCTTACGGCGAAGATATTGTCTATTCGGGACCAATTTATAAATCTATGAAAATCGATGGTAATAAAATCATTCTCTCGTTCACACATACCGGCGGCGGATTAGTTGCCAAAGGTTGTAGCGAGCTGAAGCAATTCGCTATTGCCGGCCGTAATAAAAAATTCGTCTGGGCAAAAGCAAAAATCGAAGGTAATAACGTCATTGTTAGCAGTGACAAAGTGCTCAAACCTGTCGCCGTTCGCTATGCCTGGTCCAACAATCCTGAAGGTGCGAATCTATATAACAAAGAAGGCCTTGCCGCCTCGCCCTTCAGAACTGATGATTTTTAATAAAAAACCTCGAGCATCACAGTAATCTCGTCACCTTGAAATTGGGTTCGATTGGGTTCGTTTTGGGTTCGTTTTGACCTCGCCCGAAGGCCGATAAATTGCCATAATAGCTTGTCATAAAATGGCTTACGCTCATTTTTTGGCATTTCAAAAATTGGGTTCGTTTTGAATAATTTAGTTTGTTTGTAGTCCATTGTTCTTGGTTGATAGAAAATCTCCTATGGGGTTACCGATCGCCTTAGAAACGGCGAGGTAAACTCCACAACACTATTTATTACCAGTCGTTTCTGACCCGGGCCTGCTGGCCCCATGACCTTGCCCTAATAGGCGGGTTGGGACAAAATACCCCGACGGGATAGCAAACAGCGCCCCGAAGAGATAGTTTCACATCTCATGGGGCAAGCATCCCACAGGGCAGGCTGTCCCTTCATAATAGGAGGTACCCGCGCGTTTGATTCGAAAAATCGAGGATTTTTCGGGGGCTAAAATCTTGTAAGTAGTTGTAAGAAAAGAGATTAAAAAAATTTGAAAAAATTTGATTTTACTCAGCAGGTACCCCCGTTTTTGATTGAAATTTAACCGCGCAAAGCGCAGAAAACAGAAGTCAGTAGACAGGAGACAAAATAATAAAATCCCTAGATTGCGCTGCGGCCTGCGCTTTTGATTGATTTTTCCCTATTGTCATTACTGCAAAGGCAGGAATCCACTTTCCCCTATTGAAATCCGGACTCTATCCCCGTATAATCTCCCTAAAGTGTTCGGAATTCCTTATATTGACGGGAATTGTGTGGTTGGAAAAACGGTAATCTTGTCATTGTGTGAGGAGATATATTATGCGAAAATTGTCCTGCAAATGGCCTATATTTGTGACTTTTGCTGCTATTTTATTGAGTGTCGGACTTTATATTCTTTCGTTGCAGGATAAATACCAGCATTTACAAGATAAATACTTGGAGCAAGCTCTCACGCATGTTGGGCATATTTATGTACATAAGCTAAATAAGTATAAAGCGGATAATGGAAGATATCCGGATTCACTTGATGCATTATTTCCGAATTATATAGCTCAGCAAAATTTATTTATTGCATATACATCGCAGTTGGTTCTTGAAGAAAAATATTTGATAAAAGATTTAACACCGGAACAGAAAGCACAGATAAAACAATTGCAGGCACCTAAATGCAGTTTGTGGGATAATTGGGGCTATGCACTTGACCAAAACGATAACACATTTAAGTTATATATCATTTATGAAGATTCTGATAGTAGCAATACTCTAGAATATTCTCCAGAACTGGATGATTTTTTTGTTGGAGTTAGTCTAACTTCTATCGATTGAAGAATTTTTTTCCTAATTATATTAGAAATGAGGTTTAGCAGCGTAGCTAAGAGTTTAATATGGGAAATGTCAGATAAATATTCTATCACAGGGAATATCCTATGCCAAGAAGATGCTAAAGGAGTGAAGAATCTTCAAAACGTTTAAATATCCTCAAACAAAAGTCGAGAAAAAATTAGCTCGATGCTTGATGCCCGATGCTCGATACTCGGTAACACAGGTTTTTTAATTCACTGAAAAATTTAATATTATGTAGGTAAGTAAAAATTTTTGCGGGTTCGACAAGTTCCCCGCAGGCTGATACGGCCTCTGGCAGCACGAACATAATCTCTTGCTCTCTTATCCAAACTTTAATATAATCAATAAAGAAAATTTAATTCGTCAAATTGAGAAACAATGCCAAAGCGACCAAAAGCCCATCAAATAGCTGAAAAGGCGGAAGGTATTTTCAAGCGTACCCTACCGGAGAGTTGGATTATACGGGGCCAATCTCCAGATTACGGTATAGATTATGTTATAGAAATAGTTGAGGGAGAAAGCCTTACAGGTCTTAAATTTGCTGTCCAGCTAAAAGGCAAGAAAAATCTCCGTAAAGTCGGTTCTAACGTGTGTTTTTCTATGGAAACAGAACATCTTGCTTACTATGTTGATAAAGAACGCCAACCGACTTTCTTGGTTCTCATCGATGTATCAAATGAAGTTGGATATTGGATATTTCTACAAAAATACATGTTGTATGACTTGAATGTAGACGATTGGAGGATGAAAAAGACAGTTACAATTCGGATCCCTAGGAAAAATATCTTGTCAGACGCTAATGGTTTCCACGAAGCAATTCAAAGCGCCGAAGAATTCATGGGAGGTTTAAGGCCTTCAGCAATTGATTCGGCAATACAGGCAGATATTGCACGCAAACAAAGCTTAGATCCTCGTTTTGCAGTAAGTTTAACTCTTGAAAATGGGGGAAAAAATTACCACCTCAATGCAAAAGAAACTGTCAAGTTCAATCTTTCTATTAAAGCAGACAAAACACAAATAAAAAAAATAGTTCATAATTTTATTGATCGTGGTGTTCCTGTTCAGCTTTCTGCCGACCAAATTAATGTTTCTGGCTCACCTCTAATTGCTGACATGATGAAAAAAGGGGGAACTTTACACTATTGTAGATCTCGGCCCGGAGCGATTAGTTTTACTGCAATCAATGATAAGCAACAGGAGATTGGTAAAACTGTTACGATCTCTGGGATGTTTGAAGGTGGCACAAAGGAAATTCGTTTTAGTGGATGCTTGCCGCAAAGCCCTTTCAGCATTAAATCTACTTTTAATCCAAGCCAAGATGGAAAAGTAACCTCTTATGGCATCCGATATAGTTTTGACAGTACCAAGTGGTGCCATCAGTACATTTTACATCTGGCATATTTTGACCAAGTGTTATTCCTCGTCAAGCATTTTGGTAAAGGCATTCCTTTAAAAGTTGATGTTGAAATACAAGGAAACCGTTTGTTCTCGAGCGTGCTTGGCTCTGGAAGTCCTAGCGGTCTCGACAAATCTATTTATTTATTGGAAACGTTTTCAAAAGCTCGCGAAATTGCGAAGGTTATCCAAGTGAATCCCAAAATTCCCCAAAACATTCAGACAGACCAGATCCAAGAAATAGAAAATTTATATAGTATGTTAATTCAACCCGAACAATCTATCGCAAATGAAGCCGTACTTTGTCTCCATATGGAACCAGAAGGTATAAAAAGAATATTAGCTATGGATAAATCCAAACTCATAGATAGTGAGATTGCTATTTCAGGAAGCTCCGGCGAGTTTAATTTTTTGGGTATCGCTGTAACGATAGCAGAAATTAACTTTAAAATGACTCATGCTAAAATGTTAACGAAACTTGATGATATGAACCGTAAACTTCAACAATACAACTCTGGGGGTATCGAAGTCAAATGGGTTGGAACTCCTAAAACACAAACTGCTTATGATGTGAAAGGTATTGAAGTTATTTAATTTATGTATAGTAGTCACTACTTCACATGGCAGACAGTTCCTTTTTGATTGAATCTCGCGGCAGATTACGCTACATTTATGCAATTATGGGCAAGAAGGTAACAAAGCCGCGTCTTATAGCATTTGAAGTTACCCGCCGATGCCGATATAGCTGCCGACACTGCCGGGCAAACGCAAGTGCTACTGTTGAAGAAGAGCTGACTACATCCGTGCTATGAGGTATCGCCACCAGCTGGAAAAACTCTTGAAAATCCCTGTCAATTTAAACAACTTGTTGCCAAGCCATTTATGACTCCCAAAACCACTTTTTGACCCATAAGTGCCGAGTTTTAATTCTCCACGGATTTACAGAAAAATGCAAATGTCTGATAATTTCTTTGAAATGCCACTTTTACTCCGATTAATATCGTTAAAGTTATATATAATGGTTCTTTTCATCGGAGAAATTTGAACAAAATGGAAAGCAAATTAATGCTTAAGATAAAGTTTCCGTCTAATCTCTCAATGTTCTCAGAAAAAACTTAATTATTTCGTATTTTCCACTGGACATATGATTGGAAAATTGATAGAAATATATAATATATTGTGGATTATTAGTCTAAAGGTTTAACATTAGTTTGCCTTTAATCCACCCTACAACCCAAAGGCCAAACATCTCATAAAACTATAAAACAGCAAATTAATATTGTTTGTAATATTAAAAACTTAAAAACTCTTAGATAACAATGAACGTTTTGAACATACATTTGTATCATCTTCGAGGCCATCGGATATATAATCCGGATGACACGAAACAGCCATCTGCTATAAGCGATTGTAAAACATAGGCTTGCGTTACAAGTTGCTTCGATGTTTTGCTTTATGTCTCCATAATGGCACTGGTTTTATCGAATCTTAGACCTCTTTCCCACTTGATTCACCCCCCTATATTTACTATATAATAAGTATTATGAAAAAGGTTTGGATTTACAAAACAAAAGGTGTTCAGGGCTGGTGGGTCGGTTGGTACGAGAGCAGCAACCGCAAAGCCAAGGCTCTACCCGGCAAGGAACTTGCTGAACATTACAGGCACATCAAATATACTCAATTAAACTCTGATGTCTTTACGGGGACAGTAAATGCCGCTTGGAGGCAAATGCTCGCAGAATATAGGGATGCTAAAAAGAGCCAGGGTGTCACTGAAGGAACACTTTATGAAATAGCTTTAAGTTTGAGGAACTTTGAGCGATTATCTGGTAAATGCAGTTCAAAACAAATCACTCAAAGTGTAATCGACCAGTTCATACTTCAAAGGGAAAGTGAGGTTAAACGAGCGACACTTAATAAAGATATTCGTAATTTAAAAGCGTTCGTCAACTGGTGCCGTGAAAGTCGATATCTGAACGGTAATATAAAACTCAAAGAATTGAAGGAAGAAGAAAGGCCGGTAAGATCGCTGAACGATACTCAGATAAAGAATTTGCTGGAGTTTTCAGGACAATATCCTGCAATAAAGATACGAATATTGATCCTGTCCTTCGCCATGCTGTAGAGCAATTACGAATTAATAACCGGCTATAACTTTAGAGTTTAATGCCAGTTTCCAAACAAATGAATTTGCTAATTATCAACTTAAAGTGTAGACAATTCAAGGTTTGACTTTTGTTGATTTTCTTGCATAATATGAACATTTTCAAGTGTAAAGCGTAAAATAATCAAATTATTTTTTTACTGGTTTGTGTACCCAATTGGACACAAATTATAAGATTTACTTTGCAGGATAAATAAAATTTGTAGGAGAAATTATTTATGGCTACAGATGTGAAACAAATCGGAAACCTAGTTCAGAAAAAAAGCGAATTTGTGCGGGCATTGTTTGGGGAAATGGACAAGGTAATTGTAGGCCAGCGATACATGCTGGAACGTATGCTTATCGGGCTTCTGGCTAACGGGCATATACTGCTGGAAGGTGTGCCTGGTCTGGCCAAAACTATGGCTGTGACGATCCTGTCACGAGCGATCGATGCTGATTTTCAGCGGATTCAGTTTACGCCTGATTTGCTGCCAGCAGATCTTATCGGAACCCAGATATATCGACAATCGGACGGTGAATTTCAAACCCGTAAGGGGCCAATTTTCGCCAATATTATATTGGCTGATGAAATCAATAGAGCCCCTGCCAAAGTTCAAAGCGCCCTATTGGAAGCTATGCAGGAAAGGCAGGTAACAATTGGCGAAGAAACCTTTGATGTTCCAAAACCGTTTCTCGTACTTGCAACCCAAAATCCCATCGAACAGGAGGGCACTTATCCACTGCCGGAAGCACAATTAGACCGCTTTATGCTGAAGATCAAGATCGACTATCCAAACAAGGACGAAGAAAGAAAAATACTTGACAGGATGGCTTCAACAAATCCCAATTTTGACATTAAGGCCGTTATCAATCCTGACCAGATAGCTGAGGTTCGCAGCGTAGTAGATGAAATATATATTGATGAGAAAATCAAAGATTATATCGTCGATATTGTCTGTGCTACCAGAGAGCCAAAGAAATACGGTATTGAAATGGGTAACTTCATAAACTATGGGGCTTCACCAAGAGCGACAATTTATCTCGCAATCGCTGCCAAAGCACATGCATTTATCCAGCAGAGGGGCTACGTCACTCCGCAGGATATAAAAAGTATCGGCTCGGATGTCCTACGTCATAGAGTTATTGTAAGTTATGAAGCTGAAGCTGAAGACAAAACCAGTGAAGATATCATAAAGGCAATTTTTGATAATATTGAAGTGCCATAGAGGAGATCACTTAAGTTTATTTTTAAAAATGCTATGATACCTCGAGAATTAATAACTAAAATTAAGAAAATCCAAATCTACACGTCCCGGATGGTAAATGCCAGCTTTGCTGGTCAATATGAAAGCGTGTTCAAAGGCAGGGGTATGCAATTCGACGAAGTTCGCGAATATACGCCCGGTGATGACATCCGTACTATCGACTGGAACGTCACTGCTCGTACCGGCAGAACTTATATTAAACGCTTTGTAGAAGAACGTGAAATGACCGTTATGTTCGTTGTTGATTTAAGTGCGTCCGGTGATTTTGGTACTGTAAATAAAGCCAAAAACGAGTTGGCAACAGAATTTTGTGCCGTGTTGGCTTTTGCAGCGGCGAAGAATAATGATAAGGTTGGGCTACTGATTTTTACCGACCAGATAGAACTATACATCCCGCCTAAAAAGGGAATCAGCCATATGCTGCGATTGATTCGGGAACTGATATATTTCAAAATGCCTAAAAGAAAAACCAATATCCCCCAAGCTTTGGATTATCTGGCCAAGGTTGTACGCAAGAGAGCCACGGTGTTTTTAGTATCTGACTTTATAGAAACTAATTTCAAAAAACCCCTGAGTTTGCTTAATAAGCGTCATGACGTAATTGCTGTTCCGGTTCGTGACAAGGCTGAAATTACATTGCCCGGCATAGGACTAATTGAGCTTGCTGATGCCGAAACCGGCGAGACCATTCTTGTCGATACGTCCAGCAGGAGATTCGGAAACCAATACAGTAGCACAGCTGCACAGCGATTTGATGAACTGAAAAATATGCTGCGAACGATTAATGTTGATTGTATCAGTATCACCACTGATAAACCATATATACAGGATTTAGTCAGGTTTTTCCACGTGCGACACCGACGGCACTAAGTTATCGGACGGAACATATGGCAGATAGAAATTGTGAGGTATAAGTTATGGAAGAAAAACTGGACTTTTCGTTACCCGATAAAAAACGGAAAAACTCCTTTGTGTCCAGAGCGGTTATAATATTGCTCTTGATTCTAATAGCTCTGGGGATCACTAATCTTCTCACAAAGTCTGGCAATCGCCGACTGCTTCCTGAGAAAGCAGATTCCTCTCTGTCACCTGAACAAGTCAAACAGTTGGCTACTAAGCTTGCCAGCCGTAATTTATACACCAGAGCAGCTAAAGTCTGGCAGGATTATCTATCTGCAGGCAAACCGGATGCAGAATACGCTAAAACGCTTTTTCAGATTGGCACACTGCTTGAGAAAGCAGGTTCTTTCGCTGAGGCAATTGAATATTACTATCGCAGTGAAGCAATTGCCGAGCTTGATGAATTAGAACCACAAATTAATAGCCATGTTAAAAGCTGCTTTGAAAAACTCGGTAAGTTTTCATCTCTGCGATACGAGTTAATGGATAGAACAAACTTCGAGAAATCCTCTTCTGCGGGCAGCAAAATAGTAGCTGAAATCGGATCTGAAAAAATAACTGAAACTGATCTCGATGCACTAATTGAAGCAGCAATCGACAATCAACTTGCTCCTATGGCGGCATTTATGACAACTGCTCAGTTAAATGAGCAAAAAAAGAAAGTGCTTCAACAGTATAAAGACCCCGCAGCTAAGGGACATTTTCTTCAATCATGGGTCATGCAGGAAATTATGTACAGACAGGCATTGGAGGACAAGCTGACCGAGGACCCTAAAGTTAATAGTTATATTAATGAATTAACACGCAATGCCTTGAGCCAACAGTTAATGAACCAGCAGCTTGCCGGCAAAGTTAATATCACAGAAACCGATCTTCAGACATATTATCAGGCAAACAAGGAAAAGTTCATCGAACCTGCAAACCAGGAAGACCCTAACTCTGTTGAGCGGCAAAAAAGTTATGAAGAGGTTAGAGACCAGGTAACCAGTGAGCTTGTGAGCCGTAAAAGCCAGGACATTCAGCAAAGCCTTATAAAACAATTGATGGACAAGTACAATGTTATTATTCATACCTCCGTTTTGGCTCCTGCAGGTAAAATCGAAAATGACAAGTAAAACAGAAAAATACAAAAGTATAAGGATGCTATCTTGCACACTTATAACTTGTGCACTGCTACTGGCTTTCACTAGTTGCGGGAAGGATACGGATTCAAGGGACAGAGAAACCGAATTTGAGATTGACAAAGATTACCAGCGAGGCCCTTTAACTGTTCATATACGCGTCGACAAAACCAAAATGACTATTGCCGAAACTTTCTTGCTGGAGTTGGAAGCAGCAATTGAACTCGGTTTTGAAGTCCAGATGCCAAAGGTTGGAAAAGAGCTTGAAAATTTTGGTATTGTTGACTGGAATAATTTGGGCGACAAGCTTAATGAAAATAACAATGTAGTCCGCAGATACCGGTACCGTCTTGAACCTTTTTTGTCCGGTACTTTCCCTATACCGGCTTTTGCATTTCAGTTTTCTGATGTCAATAATCCGGAAGAAAAAACGTATGAACTTATAACTGAGCCAATAGATATTGAAGTAACTTCTCTGCTTGGCGAGCAGCGCGCCGAGCTAGTAATAGCTGACATTGAAGGTGTTATCCAAATGCCTAAGAAAAATTCTTACTGGCCGCTTTGGGTGTTAGGTGCCGTTGGCATTATTGCCGCTGTTAGTTTCTGGCTTTATTTACGGCGAAAACAGGCAGCCGAACTTGTCAGGATTTTCAAGCCGGCCCATGAAATTGCCTATGACCGCCTGCGGGCTTTGGTAAAAGAGAACTTGGTTAAAAAAGGCAAAATCAAGGAATTTTACGAGCAAATAAGCAGTGTTCTCAGGCATTATATTGAGCATCGCTTTAATCTCAGAGCCCCGGAAAGAACCACAGAAGAATTCTTAATTGAGCTATCAACAGCGGAGGTTCTTGGTGCAGCTGACAAGGCTAATTTGGGAGAATTTCTCAAGCTCAGCGATCTGGTGAAATTTGCCAAACACAATCCGACTACAGAACAAATCCAAAAAACATTCGATCTGGTTAAAAACTTTATTGAGAAAACAAAATCTGACGAAAAGAAAATTGATGTAACGGAACAAATCGTAGAAGCAGGAGTAGCTTAAATGCAGCTATATTCGCCATGGGTATTGTTGTTGTTTTTGGTACTGCCGGTTATGGCATTTATATACCTGCACAAAAAACGTACTGCTGCGATAAAATTCCCCAGTCTGATGGACATGAATAATTGCCCTATTTCATTGCGTATCAGGCTTAGACCGTTATTGTTAATTGCCAGACTGATTTGTATCTGTCTTTTGATAGTTGCACTTGCCAGACCAAGGAAAGGAACGGTGTTGTCAGAAATTTCCGCCGAAGGTGTAGCAATTGAAGTTGTTGCCGACCGTTCCGGAAGTATGCAAACAGAAATGGACTATTATGGTCAAAAGCTAAACCGCCTGGAAGTAGTCAAAAAAGTACTTTCTGATTTTATTCAGGGCGATAAGAAAGATCTGGCTGGCAGAAGCAACGATCTTGTGGGGCTGATTACATTTGCTCGTTATGCTGACACGATTTGTCCTTTGGTGCTCAGTCATAATGTTCTACTTGAATTTCTGAAAAATACAGAGCTCGTTAGGCTTCGCAGTGAAGATGGCACAGCGATAGGCGATGCGATTGCCTTGGCAGCAGCTCGACTTAAAAAAGCCGAAGATGAGTACCAACAAAGAATGACTCAACTTATCCAAGCCGGTGAAAAGAATTTAACTGAGCAGGATAATAGCTTTAAGATTGCCAGTAAGGTGATTATCCTGCTTACCGATGGTATTAACAATGCCGGAGAACATGACCCATTGAAAGCCGCTGAACTGGCGAAGGAATGGGGCATAAAAATATACACAATCGGCATCGGCTCCGCCCAAGCGTATACAACTATCCAAACTCCTTTAGGAACTTACAAGATGCCGACCGGACAAAATCTTGATGAAAGACTGCTTAAAGCAATTGCCGAAAAAACAGGCGGATTTTATGGTCGAGCTGATAGTGCTGAAACACTCGAAAAAATCGTTGAACGAATCGATGGATTAGAAAAAACCGAAGTCAAATCGATTCAATATACTCAATATGCAGAACTATTTGGCCCATGGATATTAGCAGCATTGCTGATACTGGCCTCGGAAATGTTGGCAAACTGTACAGTGTTTCGTAAAATTCCGTAAAATAAAAGACATAAGGTAATTATGAACATAGGGAATGATAGAGCATTGTGGTTACTGTTTGTTGTGCCGGCGGTTTTACTGCCCGCGTACATTTGGTGTTTTTGGCAAAAGACTAAAGCGCTTAGTACTTTGGCCTGTAATGTAATGCTAAAGAAAATAAATGTTTCAGTGAGTTTGAAAAAGCAGGTATTCAAAGCGTTTTTGCTTATTGCCGGTTTTATCAGCATCGTAATAGCACTAACCGAGCCTAAGTGGAATCCACAGGCCCAAAGAATAAAACGCCAGGGCCGGGATGTATGTATATTACTGGACACGTCCCGCTCTATGTTGGCTGAAGACATTAAGCCGAACAGACTTGAGCGTTCGAAGATAGCGATTCGTGATCTGCTGGAAACGCTTAGAGGTGATAGAATAGCAATAGTAACATTTGCCGGCAACAGCACTGTTAAATGCCCATTAACACAGGATTATGCCTTTGTAAGGATGGCTTTAGCGGATATATCTACGGAAAGCAGCAGCAGAGGCGGCACAATGATAGGCGATGCAATCCGTAAAGCTACTGAAGAAGTTTTCGACAAGCAAAGCCGTGAATATAAGGATATAATCTTAATTACTGATGGTGAAGATCATGACAGTTTCCCCATACAGGCCGCTGAAAAAGCAAAAGTCGACGGTATAAGAATAATAGCCATTGGTCTGGGAGATGAAAATCAGGGTGCACGGATCCCTATTACAAAGCCGAATGGTGAAAGAACATTTTTAAAGTATAATGGCCAAGAAGTTTGGTCAAAAGTTGATGGTGATTTGCTACGAGAGGTTGTTTATGCAACTGATGGCGGAAAATATCTTTCAGTCGAACCAGGCACAACCTTGGACCTTGGGCGGATTTACGAAAGCCTGATTGCTTCAGCCCAGAAACGCCAACTCGAATCTACAACTATGTTAAAATATGACGAAAAATTTCAGATTTTTTTAGCATTAGGTTTGGCTCTGATTATCTGTGAGGTTTTTGTAAGTGAACGAAAAAAAACATAAAATACTTTTGCCCATATTGCTGGTTTGCTTTGTGTTTCGAATAGCTTTTGCTGGCTCAGCTCAAGTTTCTACCAGCCGGGGCAACCGTCTATACGAAAAGGAAAAATTCGACGAAGCCATCAAACAATATGACCAGGCTCTTATCGATAGCCCCCAATCCTTAGAGCCTAAATTCAACAAGGCAAACAGCTACTATCGTCTTGACGATCTTGACAAGGCAATGAATTTATACCGTCAGGTTTCTGCTGAAAGCAAAGATATGGAACTGGTCGCCAAGGCCAAATACAATCTTGGCAATAGTTCTTTTCAACAGGGCTCAAAACAAAGGGATTCGAACCTGCAAAAGGCAATTGAGGAGATGGAAACCGCCATAAGCCACTGGCGAGGTGTGCTGGATATTGATCCGGAAAATCAAAAAGCCGCAAAAAATATTGAAATTGCTCGCCTGACTATAAAAGATATTCTCGATCAGATTAAAAATCAACAAGAGCAACAGGACCCCAACTCATCGCAGCAACAACAAAATCAGCAACAGCAAGGGCAAGAACCGAATCAGCCCCAAGACCCCAATCAACAGCAGCAACAAGCTTCAAAAACCGAGCTGAACCAACCTGAGCAGCAGGAGCCGCAGCAACAACAGCAACAAGCCCAAGAAAAAGATGAAGAAGAAAAGCAAAAATCCGACACAACTGCCCAGGAGATACTCGATAAAGAACAGTGCGATAAAAAACAGAGACAAACCTTACAAAAAACTCGTTACCAACGAGTAGAAAAAGATTGGTAGTATGACTATTTTCAGAAAATATATTTTTCCCGCTTTGGCCTTGACAGTATTGTCGGCAGGCAATGCTGCTGCTCAAGTACAGGTCTTTGCCCAGGTTGATTCTAAGAAAGATATCTACGTTGGAGAAAGTTTCACCTATCATGTAATCATTGATGGCGAAAACCAACCAGGCCTGGTCGACTTAACACATCTGGCAAAATATAATCCCCGAAGTGCAGGCAACCAGGATGTCTCACAAACCTCGATAAGTATTATAAATGGAAAAACAACCAAAAATGTAGTCAAACGATTTGTGATGAGTTATTCACTCGTCTCTAACCAGATCGGCCGTATAGAGCTTAGTCCTGTCAAAGTTACCGTTGCTGGAAAAAGCTATCAGACCAATCCAGTTTCTGTAAATATTCTGAAGCCGGGTACAACTGACCAACTGGATCTGGAAGTAACATTGTCAGAGCAGCAATGTTACGTTGGCCAGCCTGTTTTGATGACAATTAAGTTCTACTTCTCTGCCGACATTAGTGACCCACAGTTTTATATCCCGGCTTTGAACAGTGATGCATTCTATTTGGAAAACCCTGATATCCTCGATCAGCAAGTCAAAGAGTTTGATTTAGGCTCTGGCACCACTGTCCTGGTTTCACAGCATCAGGTGCTTCATAAGGGTAAACAATCTAATCTGCTTGTTCTGCGAAAGATTCTAATACCTAAGACACCCGGCAATATACAGCTTGAGCCGTCAGTAATTTCCGCAGATGTTGTTGTGGGACGGTCGCGGTCAAGAGATCTTTTTTTCGATGATTTCTTCGGTTCTGGTAAACAATATAAGAGATTTATGGTAAGCTCAAACCCCTTGTCTCTCATCGTATTACCCCTACCAAAAGAAGGCAAACCTGATGGCTTCTATGGCCTCGTTGGGCGGTATACAATTTCAGCCTCGGCAAAACCTACAACAGATGTATATATGGGCGACCCCATTACAATAACCATCACAATTGGCGGCAGCAAATATTTAAAACCTGTCCAGTGGCCTAAGCTCGAACAAGTACCCGAATTGGCAGCTAACTTCAAGATGCCCTCTCAGAAAGCAACACCCACAATTGATAATGGCTCCAAGGTCTTCACGCAAACAATCAGACCTGACAACAATCGGGCAAATGTAATACCTTCGATAACATTGGCCTATTTCGATCCTGATACCGGCAGCTATAATATAGCAAAGACAAAACCAATAAAGCTCGATCTTAAACCTTCCAAAAGATTAACTGCTGCAGATATAGAAGGAAAAGATTTTGCACCAATCAACAAAGAGGTCGAGGCAATAAAAAAAGGCCTTTCTGCTAATTACGAAGGCCCGGAAGTTTTAGAAAACATGAGTTTTTCGCCGACAACAGCCTTAATCAGTCCTGCTTATGCTCCTATCTGGGCGGTGCCTTTAGGCATACTGATTTCAAGTTTCCTTGTGAAATTCCTGACCCACACCAGCCCTGAAAAAGTAGCTGCAAAACGACGTCGGCAAGCAAGTAGTAAGGCGATTGCACAATTAAAGAAACTCACTTCGATGGATTCTTCGCGGCGAAACGAGCAGATAGCTTCGACCATGAAACAATACATCGGCGATCGTTTCGACAAAATGGCCGGCTCACTTACCGGCAATGACTGCTATGAGATAATTATCAATGATATAGAAGATTCTGAAATTGCTAACAAATACCGCGAGACAATAGAACACTGCGAATCAGCACGCTATGCCTCAATAAATGTAAATATTGACTCTGGGAAAACTAAGGACATAATCCAGCTTATCCGCAATATCGAAAAGAAATTGAAACAATGATCGCAAAGAGACTAACAATAGTATTGATTGTTTGGCTCCTGATTAGCCTAATCACCTCTGCTAATGCACAGATGTCGAAAGACCAGGTCTACGCGCTTTTCAGCCAAGCTAATGAAAGTTTTCGACAAGCCAATTCGACTAAGGATTCGGAACAAGCTGAAAGACTCTATGAAAAAGCGATACTTGCTTTCGAGAAAATCATAGAACAAGGCCAGATTAAAAATGCTAAGCTATTTTACAATCTCGGCAACACTTATTTTCTAAAGGGTGATATCGGAAAAGCAATATTGAATTATCGCCGAGCGGAAAAACTTGATAGCTCAGATGCCAACATTCAAAAAAACTTAACCTTTGCTCGCAGCAAGAGAATAGATAAGGTTGGTATAAAAACAGAAAAACGTGTTTTACAGACTTTGTTTTTCTGGCATTATGATTTTGCTATTAAGACAAAATTTTTACTTACGTGTGTCTTCTTTAGTATTGTTTGTATATGTGCCGCAGGAACAATATGGTTCGGTCGAAGTGTATATTGGATGACACCTACAGTAATATGTGCCGTATTGACAGTCTGTTTGTTGTCATCGGTCATCGTAGAATCCAGAACTCAGGCTGGTAGAATTTGCGGTGTTATCATCACTAAAGAGGTCATTGCCCATCAGGGTGATGGCCAAAATTATTCACCCAGCTTCAAAGATCCTTTACATGCCGGAACGGAATTTGATATTCTCGAAAGCCGGCCCGGATGGCTTCATATAAAACTCTTCGATGATAGTGACGGCTGGATTCCTAACAGTGCCGCTGAACTAATTTGATGCATCGGCTTTAAGAGCATTTTTTGATTCTTTGTTCTGTCTCCAGAATGTCTCCAAGGCGATTCGAATGTGTCGCCAAAGGCTGCGGCGAGCTGAAGCAGTTCGCCATTGCCGGCCGTAACAAAAAATTCGTCTGGGCAAAAGCAAAAATCGAAGGTGATAATGTCATTGTTAGTAGTGACAAGGTGCTCAAACCTGTCGCCGTCCGCTATGCCTGGGCCGACAATCCTGAAGGTGCGAATCTATATAATAAAGATGGCCTTGCCGCCTCGCCTTTCAGAACTGATGACTTTTGATAAAAAACCTCGCTGATGGCGAGAGCCCTCGACTTCGCTCGGGACGAATTAGTTGATAGTCACTGGTCGCTAATCGCCAGTCGAAGGAACCGCCAGAGGCGGACAAGTCTGTCTGAGACGGACAAGATTGGGTTCGTTTGGGTTCGTTTTGGGTTCGTTTTAGATTGTTCATAGTTCATAGTTTTTTGTTCATAGTTCATTGTGATAACAGAACTTGCGTTCATTTTAGGCGTCCGTAAAATTGGGTTCGGAATTTTTGGCCCAAAAATCGATGTTCATTTTTATAACCCTCTGTTTTACAAGAGCTTACGGTCGGCCGATTTGTAAGAAAATTGGGTTCGTTTTAAATAATTTAGTTTGTTTGTAGTCCATTGTTCTTAGTTGATAGAGAATCTCCTATGGGGTTTCCATCAGCCTTAGAAACGGCGAGGTAAACTCCACTACACTATTTATTACCAGTCGTTTCTGACCCGGGCCTGCCGGCCCCAAGACCTTGCCCTACTGGGCGTTTGAGAGCAGAAAAACAGCCCTTCTATAATTAAAGGTACCCGCGGGTTTGATTCGAAAAATCGAGGATTTTTCGGGGCAGAAAATTTAGTAAGTCGTTGTGAGGTAAGGGATTAAAAAAATTTGAAAAAATTTGATTTTACTCAACAGGTACCCCCGTTTTTGATTGAAATTCTCCTCCGCCGATTGGCGGAGGAGTTCATAGTTGATAGTTCGTAGTTCATTGCAGAAATGGAGTTCCTGACTTGTTTTGAGAAACTAGCCGAGGGGGCGAAATAGTCGCTAGTCGCTCGTGACTCGTCGCTCGGAGCAGAAAAGAATTAGGTCCCAGATAAAAGAGCTCTGGGATCTGCGCTTCGCTACGAGGGGATGGGTCTTTTCATAAAATGCGTTAAAGACACCCAACGGCGCTGGTTTATGAGCATATGATGGAAAATATTGGAAAATATTCAAAAAATGTATAAGACCCTTCGACAAGCTCAGGGCAAGCTATTCGAAAAAAGTATAGAAACACACAAAAAATGTATAGAAATATTCGAAGATTCCGCTCTCCGTAAGGAGTCCCTAGGACAATTGCACCTAAGGCATAAACCGCCGGGGGCTTAAAAGCATTTGTTATTTATGATTTATGATTGATGATATAAGGAAAGCTGGCGCTGCGGCCTGCGCTTTTGATTGAAAGGAGGTTAGGGGTAGGGGGTAGGGGATAGGGAAGAAATAAAAAAACAAAATGTAAAAGGCAAAATTGTGGTATCCCTTAGGGATGGATTTTAATTTGATGCGGAGAATGTGAGGATTTATAGTTGATTTGGCGTAAATACCCGCAAAAAGTATCGACAGAGAAAAGACACAAGGATAGAATGCCGAAGGCGAAGTCAAAGAATAAGATTGGTATAAGAGGGCACTTTCAAGGCAAATGAGAATAAAAGAACTAGAACTAAAATATTTTGGACCTTTCAGGCATTATAGCATTACATTTGCAGCCGAAGAACAAGCGTGTATGTTACTAACGGGACGAAATAATGAGGGCAAATCGAGTTTAATATGCGCTTTACGCCTTGTTGACGCAGCTACACGGGTGATAGGTAAACGAAGACAAGAGTTTTTGCACAACAGAGAATACTATTCCCAATTGTTAAAACAAGACACTGAAGATGTGCTTATCGGAAGGATGGTTCACAACTATGAGAGAAAAGTTGCCGAAATTCACGCACGATTTACAGATGGGTTCCTTATTCGAATATTTGTTGATCCTATCGATAATATAATTTTCGCTGATTACCAAGGAAGATTGCCACCTTCAGATATACATGAAATATTCGGTTTCATACCACCGCTGGGGCCTCTTAGTGAAAGGGAGGATATAATAAAAGATCAAAATTACATCCGAGCATGCCTTAATAAATCACTTGCGCCGAGACACTTACGGAATCACTTTTACCAAATACTATCTGCAGATGAATATAGACTAGTGCAGGAAATAATAAGTTTATCTTGGCCAGATATTACTCTAATGGAATACGAGGTTAACTACGATGAAAATAAAATTTTCTGTTATTTTAAAGAAGGAAGAATTCTAAGAGAAATTGCATGGGCTGGTCAAGGACTTCAGGTATGGTTTCAAATAATAACGCACATGGTACGTCTTAGGTCAAAATCTGTTCTCATTCTTGACGAACCCAAGATAAACCTTCACCCTGAAAAACAAAACGATCTTATTCGGATTTTAAGAGAATATCATACCGGTAGTACAATTATTGCAACCCACTCTGTTGAATTAATGAACAATGTCAACATAAGCCACATTATTTATGTTCAAAAAAAAGACAAAAAACCAGTGATCAAATCCAGTGACGATCGAGTATCGCTTAACATTATCCGTTCAAAAATTGGGAGTAATTTTAATCTGATTGCTTCTCAATTTGAAAACTGTGATTTAATCCTTTATACTGAAGATACATTTGATTTTTCAATCGTCCAGGATCTTGCAAAAACTTTTGGTATAACAAAAAAGGTTTTTAATATACCAATTCATGGTATAAGTGAATTTCCTAAGACCAGTGCTTACAAAGAAGCTTACAAACTTCTCATTGGTAGTTCTACAAATCACACGATGCTTCTCGATAGGGATTATTACCCAGAAAGCTATTTGACTTCTATCCAAGACAAACTTGATCAAAACAATATTCAAACATTATTTACACCGGGCAAAGAAATTGAAAACATTTTCCTTGAACCTTCTGTAATAAATTTGCTGATCCCAGATATTTACAAGAAAGACTTTGAATCATATTGGGACGCCTTTTTTAAGGAGATCGAGCTTGATTGCTTTGGAAGTTATCAGAGTCTCCACGAACGATTCTTAGATCCTCACAAAGACCCTAAGACAGTTATTAAGGAATTCAAACCTATCTTTGATGAACGATGGAATGATAAGAAAACGAGATATTTAATTGTAGCTGGTAAGGAAGGACTGAGGCGTATCAGGAAATTTTACCAATCAATATGCGGTTCCAATCTTACACAGGAAACCTTAATCAAAGCAGTTGTCGAAGTTGATACTGGAACATTACGGTCCTTTGTCGAACAGCTATATCATATAAAACCATCGAAGAAACAGTGTTTGCATTACTAATAATCTGCCGAAACGGATATGTTGTAAAATATTCTTTTTAATTTACCTTCAAATCATCAGCATTTTTCAACGGTAAAAATAAGCCCTGACACCGCATAGGGTGCAGGGATTAATATTTGATTGAATCTGACCATAAATTCCGCTACATTTACGCAATGGCGTAAGCCATCTTGAAGATTATGAGTAAGAAAATAGTAAAGCCGCGACTTATAGCCTTTGAAGTTACCCGGCGATGCCAGTATAGCTGCCGGCACTGCCGGGCAAATGCAAGTGCTACCACTGAAGAAGAACTGACTACTAAGGATTGCAAAAAAATCCTCAAGGCCGTAGCGAAGTATAAGAAGTGCATCCTGATACTGACCGGCGGTGAGCCGATGGAGCGCAGCGATATTTACGAGCTTATTCGATATGGACGCAAGCTCGGCCTGCGGCCGGTGTTGGCTACCTGCGGCTATCTGATTAACGAGAAAACAATAACAAAATTGAAAAAGGCGGGCATTATGGCCTTATCTCTTTCCATCGATGGGGCCGGCGCAGAAACCCACGACAAATTCAGAGGTACTAAAGGCGCTTTCGATTCGGCTGTTAATGCCGCTCAAATAGCACGTAAGGCGCGTGTTCGTTTCCAGATTAATACGACAATCAGTAAAATCAACGTCAACGAAGTTATCGGCATAGCAGAGCTGGCCAAGGAACTCGGCGCTTACTGCTTCAATCCGTTTATTCTTGTTCCGACCGGCCGAGGCAGAGATATTGCCGATGAAATTCTCGACCCGGTGGAGTATGAAACGTTATTGAATGAACTGCTGCGGATAAAGCTTAAATCGGAAATTAAAGTCAGGGTTACGTGCGGGCCTCAGTTTGCACGAGTGTATAAGCAAGCAGAGGCTAAAGGGTTAACAGAGGACGTGCCCGGCTGTATGGGCGGCAGGGGGTTCGGCTTTGTAAGCTATCGTGGTGATGTCCAGATTTGCGGTTTTCTCGATATACCGGCAGGCAATCTGATTGAGAACAATTTCGATTTCGGCAAAATCTGGGAAAAATCGGAATTTTTAGGAGAGATTCGCAACGTATCCGCCTACAGGGGCAGATGCAAGACTTGCGAATATGTCGGCATCTGCGGAGGGTGCAGGGCAAGGGCTTATGCGACCAGCGGAGATTACCTGGGCGATGACCCGGTTTGTAATTACTCGCGGGAAGATAAAGCGTGAGTGTGCATTTGAGGAAACTACAGAAACAGTTATGTAATGCGCTTCAGAACGGCTTGCCAATTTGTCAAAAACCATACGCCGCTTCAGCGGAATTTTTGGGCAGCGACGAGAAGACGGCTTTACAGGAAATCAGGCAGCTAAAGCAGGCAGGAGTCATCCGTCGGATTTGCGCACTGATAAATAGCCGTGCACTTGGTATAAAAAGCACTTTAGTCGCAGCACATATCCCGGCAGGAAATCTACAACAGGTTATCAAGGCAGTTAACAGCCTCGAAAACGTCTCCCATAATTATTTGAGGGAGCATTACTACAATTTATGGTTCACATTGCAGGATAAGTCTCGCGAACAAATTGAGGTTACGCTCTCAAATCTCTCAGGTCGTTTCGGAATCGATTTTTACAGTCTGCCTGCCCGGCGTATTTTCAAACTCGATGCTCGCTTCGACGCCGAAGGCAAGGAGCAGTTCGGCGATATCGAGCAGATTCCAAATAGTAAAATAGTGGAGCTAAATATTACTGAGAGACAAATACTCTCAAAATTACAGGACGACCTGGATGTGATTTCAGAACCATTTAATTTTTTATGCGGCGAAGGCCTGAAAAAACAGGAGGTTTTACTGATTATACAAAGGTTAATCGATAAAGGGGCTGTTCGGCGGATAGCAGCAGTGGTTGACCATCGCAAATTAGGATTTATCGCCAATGTGCTGTTTGTCAGCGAGGTCCAGCAGAACAAAATTATCGAAGCAGGCAAAGCTTTGTCTCATTTCGGGATGGTGAGCCACTGTTATGAGAGGGAAACCATTAAAAATTGGCCTTATAATTTGTATGCGATGATGCACGGCAAAAATATGGACGAGATTCAGCGTATGATAAAAAAATTTACCGAGTCTGAAGGGATAAACTCATTTGAGCTATTACCGACGGAAGCGGAGCTTAAAAAGCAACATGTCAAACACCGATTCAATTAGACATTAAACCTGAAATTGATAATGTCACCATCCTGAACAATATAGTTTTTGCCTTCGATTCGAATTTTACCGGCCGCCCTGACGGCCTTTTCGCTGCCGAGTTCTTTCAGGTCATCAAAGCCGAAGATTTCAGCTTTAATAAAACCTCGTTTAATATCGGTATGCACCTTGCCTGCTGCATCGAGAGCGATTGTCCCCTCTCTTATAGGCCAGGCACGCAGCTCATCCGAGACAACCGTTAAAAAGCTGATTAACCTCATCGCTGAATAACAGCTTTTGACGAATTTACCAGCTTCCGGTTCGGTTATCCCCAAATCAGCCATAAATTCCCGTCTGCTTTCGGCATCTAATTGTGCCAGCTCATATTCCAGCTCGGCGCACATTGTAATGACCGGCACGGAGCTGCCGATTATACTGGCAAAATCGAATTTTGCGTTTAACTGGTTCTCGCCGGTATTTACCGCAACCACCATCGGCTTTAAGGTCAAAAATCCGAGTGGTTTTACCATTTCGAGCTGCTCATCTGTTTCGATAACTGAACTGATTGGCTTTTCCGATTCTATTGCCTGCTGCAGTTTTTTTTGCAGCTCTAATTCTGCTTTATCCTTATCGTGCGTATGGCTTTTGGCTGGCTTGTGAATCTGCTTTTCAAGATTTTCTATGCGTGTCGTAACAAGCTCCAAATCGGCAAGCAGCAATTCAGTCCTCAGCTCTGTTAAATCTCTGGCCGGGTCTATGCTGTCACGGTAAGGCGGTACTGCCGGATTTTCAAACGCCCGCACAACCAAAACAAGCAATTCTGCGATTCTTATCTGGCTAATCAGCCGTCGTGCTGCTGCTCGGCCGTGCTCATCGGTAAAGTTAAAGCCCGGCAGGTCGAGACAATCGAGCGTCGCATAGGTTGTTTTTTTCGGCTTGTAATACTCGGTCAGCCAGTCAAGCCGGGCATCGGGAACCGGCACGATGGCCTCTTCAATCCTGGTCAAGCCGACCGGCGGGATTGCTTTGCCGCTCAGCCCTGCCAAAATAGTGCTCTTGCCCGATTGTAATAATCCCAGTATTGCAACTTTCAACTGCTTACCTCCTTACTTATAAACGCTGTTCCCGTAAGAGTCATACGCAACGACAGCGGGAAAATCGACAACCTGCAGTTTTCTGACAGCTTCTGTCCCCAAATCTTCATAAGCGATTACCTCTGCGGAAACGATATGTTTGCTAAGCAATGCTCCTGCTCCGCCGATAGTCGAAAGGTGAATCGCGCCGTATTTTTTAAGTGCATCTCTAACCTCGCTACTGCGATAACCTTTTCCAATCATCGCTCGCAAACCCCCTGCAATAAGCTTTGGGCTGAAGGCATCCATTCTTGATGAGGTCGTAGGCCCTGCAGAGCCGATTACCCTTCCGGGGCCAGCAGGTGTCGGGCCGACAAAATAAATAACCGACCCTTCAAGCTCGAAAGGCAGCTTCTGGCCTCTTTCTATCGCCTCGCACAATCTTTTATGTGCCATATCACGGGCGGTATAGATTACACCGGATACAAGAACTTCATCGCCTGCTTTTAGTGAACGCACGACGGAATCAGTCAGAGGCGGCTTTAATTTTATCACTTGGCTCATATCTTTTTCATTTTTTCTGTCAGGCGGAACTGAAAAAAGTTTACAACATATTAGCATTTTTTGCGAATTGAAAAGATTAGAATTTTCTTTGAATTCTGCGAATTGCGGATAGAATGTGATTATCATGGCTAAATACCCCATATTTCTCGAAATGAGCGGCCGGCGTGCAGTCATTGTAGGAGCAGGGGCGGTAGCGACACAAAAGGCCCAGGCCCTGCTGGCGGCGGGGGCCCGGCTGATAGTAGTATCCAAAGAAATCGACGACGTTATGACCTCGCTTTGTCAGGGCACAAATGCTGAATTAATAAAGTCCGGATATTCCAAAGATTACATCGCCGAGGCGGCGTTAGTTATAGCTGCAACAAACAACAGTCAGCTCAACGAGCGAATCTATAAAGACTGTCAGCAGCTGGAGATTTTATGCAATATTGTTGATGCACCTGAACTTTGTGACTTTATTGTCCCTGCTGTCGTTAAGCGTGGCGACCTGCAGATAGCCATCGGCACTGAAGGCCACTGCCCTGCTTACGCCGGCCACCTGCGGAAAAAACTGGAAGAAACCTTTACCGATACACATGGCGAGTTTCTGGCTGGACTGGAAAAATTGCGAAAACGCATCATTGAGGATGTACCGGACCCGGCTAAACGTAAGGCTTTGTTAGGTGAGCTGGTTGACGACAAATCTTTCGAGTACTTCACTCAAAATGGCTCCGCTCGATGGCAGGAGTATGCTGACAGACTTATATCAAAGGAAAATAACAGTTAAAAACCGTCTGTCGGAGAAATGATACCTCAGACCTGGATTTTATCGATTGTTATCTGCAGATATTTTTGGCGGTGGCCGATACGCCTTTTGCTGTTCTTGCGTCTGCGAAAGTGCATCGGATAAAGCTTCTTGCCCTTAACGACCCCATCCTCTGCAGTGGTCTTAAACGAGGCAAAAACCTTTGCACCTTTCACCAGTGGTGTGCCGATTTTGACCTTTTCGCCGTCGCCGACAAATAAAACTTTGTCCAGCTCGATAGACCCTGCATCGGGTGAAACATCGGTCAATTCGATATTTATGCAATCGCCCTCGGTTACCTTATACTGCTTTCCGCCTTGTTCAATCACTGCATACATTCCAAAAACTCCTGAGCTTTACCTTTAAAAATTCGGATAATTTTTGTATCTTATATTTTCTTTTCTTTTTGTAAAGTAAATTATCGGATATTTTTGTATCCTGTGATTATATGCAGATAGTTATGATAGACGATAAAATCTCGCCGCTGACCGGGCTTGAGCCGGTTTACAACGACCGCGGCATCTACTTCGGCGACGGGGTCTACGAAGTGGTGCGAAGTTACAACGGTAAAATCTTCGCACTGCAGGAACACCTGCAGAGGTTCGCCGGAAGCCTCTCTGCAATTGGAATAGTCAATGTTGACATCGACCGGATTCGCTCCCGCGTCAAAAAAGCATTCGACGCCGCCGGCATCGCCAACGCCAGGATATATTTTCATATCACCCGCGGCTCGGCGCCGCGCAGCCACACCTGGGATGTCAACCTGAAGCCCAATTTCTTCCTGACCGTTACGCAACTTCCCGACGATACGGAAGAAAAAACCAAAGGCATCGCAGTATCAACTCATCCTGACTGGCGATGGAAAAGATGCGACATAAAGTCGCTGAATCTATTAGCGAATGTTCTCGCCCGTCAGGATGCCGCTCGAAAAGGTTGTGCCGAGGCGATACTTGTCGATGAGGCGGGTCTGATAACTGAAGGGGCCGGCTCGGCGTTTTTTGCTGTCTTCGAACAGAGCGTGCAAACCACACCACTTACAGCTAATATTCTGCCCTCGGTTACGCGCAGCTTTGTAATCAAAACCGCCAAAAATATCGGCCTGGAAATAATCGAAGAATCATTGACGCCACAGCAGGCCAAAGATGCGGACGAGCTTTTTATTGCTGTAACTACTAAAGATATTGTTCCCGTGGTGAAATTCGACGACAAAGTTACCGGAGATGGCAATCCGGGCAGATACACGAAGCTCCTGATGGAGGAATTTCAGCTATTCACGAAGTAAGACACCGCCGTAACCCCCCAGGATGAAAGGTTCAGAACTTTCCACGAAGCATCTGCTTCAGTGTGCGGTAGTCCGTTTTGCCCGTGCCGAGAAGCGGTATCTCATCCAGCTTGACAATCCTGCGAATACTGTGCAGACCTGAAAATCCCGTCTCACGGATTTTGCCGTTAGCTGTCTCCAAATCAATATCCAGCTTGGTAAAAAGTATCAGTTCCGGCCTTTCCTTCTCTGCCGCCTCAACCGCCAACATTGGCCCTTCATCTTCGCCGCCTGCGAAACTCTCATTCAATACCTGCTCAATTGCAGGTAAGGAAACCATCTCACCACCCAACTTTACAAACCTTTTCAGACGACCGACGAACGTAAGTATTCCATCAGAATCAACATTCACCAAATCGCCTGTATTATACCAGCTCTTTTTATTGACCTCCACGAATGGTGATTTGCCGTTGTAATTAAGATAGCCGTTGAAAACACTATCGCCCCGAACCAGCAGCACCCCCTCGCCCGGTCTTTCCACCGGCCTGAAATCCTCCGGCGAGACAAGCTCATATTCCAAACCGGGTAAAACCTTACCAATCGTAAAATGTCGCGGCTTGTCTTCTTCGTTGAGCGATATAATCGGCGAGCACTCGGTAACGCCATAACCTTCGAGAATAACCGCATTTCTGCTCTTTGCCCTGAGTCCCTCGTAAACCTTTTCGGGGCACCTCTCAGCCCCCGTCACTGCAAGCCGAAGTGATGATAATTGCTCTTCATTTGCTGCGCGCACAATACCACCGAGAAAGGTAGGCGTCCCTAAAAGAATCGTAACTTTATACGCTTCTATTATTTTTGCTAACTTATCCGCCTCGGTAGGATTGGGATGATAAACAATCTGCGCAGCCCCGCACAGAGGCAGCAGCATAGTAACCGTCAGCCCGAACGAATGGAAGGGCGGCAGAAAACCAATCAGCTTATCGTTTTGATAAATCTTTACGATGCTAAGAACAGCCCTAATATTGGCGATTAGATTTCTATGTGTCAAAGCGACCGCCTTCGGCAGTGTTTCCGAGCCGCTAGTAAATAAAACCACCGCCGTCTCCGGCACCTTCGCTTTATAAAGTGACGACCAGCTTATATGCCCCAGCAACAATGCCTTTAATTTCGCTGCTTTGCTGATTTTGCCCGCAAGCTCCTCGGCAAATACAAAGCTGCCGCTTATCTCAGAAAGGTCAATCCCCTGCATTGCGATTCTGCCGACCAGAGCTTTCGATGTAAGTACATACCTGACACCTGCCGTATCAAGAGCGGATTTTACATTCCGCACCCCCGACGTCCAGTTCACCATCACCGGCACCTTTCCCGCAAACAGCACAGCTAAATAAAAAATATCGGCCATAATGGAAGCCGGCAGCATTATGCCGACATAATCGCCTTCGAACGACTCGATAATCGGTTTAAGGACCATACACGCAATAATAATGTCACGATACGTTTTAATCCCGCTCAACTGGTCGGCAGTGACCGCCTTGCTCGGATACCTCGCCGCCAGTTCTAAAAAGATTTGTGCCACCGTATCGCCATCCGGTATCTCAATTCTTTTCCAGGTTTGGTCTTTGAACCAGCGTGGCGGCACCGGCTTTAACCCTGTCGGACTTAAGTAAACAAACTCACCACAGGCCGCCAGCATAACATCGCCGACGGTCTGCATAGCATCCACATCGGCCTGGTGAAATCCGAATTCCTGTTCCAGCCAGAGCAGCAAATCCATCCTCGCCAAGCTGTCCATCCCAAGGTCGGTGGCTAAAAAATCATCATCATTTAATTTTGTACCTCCCGTCATCCCGCAAAGCTGTTTAGCGACAATTTTTCGAGTCGCCTCCGGCACAGACGAATAATCACCTTTCAGTATTGCCATGGAAGGTTCCGGCCGAACCTGTGTCCCGCCTTTTTCCCAGATTGTATAGGGCACGTACGTATTCGCCATGGCATCTTCGTTGTAGTAATTTTCCAGGAAACGATTGAATGTATTGCGGTCGCTGTCTCTCGGCAAATCCTTCGGCTGGTAAAATTCAATCGTAACCTTGCGGCGCGGTGCAAAAAATATCCCGCTTGCAAGCAATGCCAAGAATCCTTTACCGAGCACCTTAAGCACCTTCGGCTCTTCTCCGACTGCCCAGCTAAAGCCGCTGCCCCACAATCCCCGCGTACGCACAAGCACAATCCGCACATCGGGACATTTCTCGACTATCTTCTCCACCGCACTATTGGCGCCGAGACTCTCAAGATAACTGCGATACACCCGTCCCGCAGGCCACAGCAGAAGATTGTCACCGGTTATGACACCTTCGATGGTCTCATCCAATATCTTTTCTACCTCTTTTTTCGCCGCCGGCCCGTATTTGGTGATACTTGGAATTGTGCGAACGCCCCAGCGCCTCGCGAAAAATCTTATAAGGGGCCTGTCCACCTGGTCCTGGTCGCCGAAACCTTTAGGTGCAAACTCACTTCGCAGGTAAGAATATAGAATCACAGGCTCGATTAGCGCCGGATGGTTCGGCAGAAAAACAATCCCTTTTCTGCCGCCCGAGATTGATTCCAGCCCGCTTATCTTAATTTCATAGCGAAGCGACAATAACCATTTAGTCAGCGTTGTTGCGATAAAATCAATCATTATTTCTCTTTCTTTGTAAAACTACGCCGCAATCGACTATCCGTTAGTTATGTTAGCAGATATGATTCAGCCGGGCAATGAGGGACTACTTCTTACGCTGCTGGCGGTGGTTTTATTGGGTTTTTGTCTCGATGGTTGACAATTCTTATGTGTTATTTATACTTGCAGTTGTTAAAACCTTCGCGCCCGTAGCTCAATTGGATAGAGTGATGGGCTTCGAACCCATAGGTTGCAGGTCCGAGTCCTGCCGGGCGCGTTTGATTCCATTTCACTGTCAAACGGCAACACAGAATTTTCTTTAGTGCCTAATGTGGTCATTTGCGCAGAGCGATTCAAAATTTTTTAAAAAATTTGTTAATCTTTGTCTTTTAGCCAAAAAATGGCGGAAATTTTTTAAAAACCCCGTAGTTTCCACGATTGATAGCTTTCATAATATTAAACGTTAACTTAATATTTAAGACTGCACGGCCTCGAGTGGTTTACAACCTTCCCGTACCACTGGTTCCGTGAGGGGGGATCGGGACCGCGAGGCCGTGCAGCATTATAGCCGGACATCTTAATCCGTATCGAAGAATCCTCCTAACAGCCAGAAAAGCAGCCAGATTGTTGTGAAAAGTAAATATATTATAAAATAGGGATAAGATTTTGCAAGCGGCAGACCGGCCATAATAACTGCTATCGCTATTATTAAGCGAAAAATCCCTCTTTTCGGTGTAAATTTCATTGTTCCTTCTTTTTCCTCCTATCGAAGAATCCTTCTATCAGCCAGTAAATTGCGTAGCCGACAACCATCAAAAACAATATCAATCGGCAGGCGAAGTAATCTCTAAACGCCCAGCCGGGCAAAAGCACCGATAGAAAGACTGCCAGACGAATCAGGCCCTTTTTAACTGTAAATTTCATTGCCAAAGTCTTTTCTGAGGCAGCGCAAAAATAAAGAGCACCGCCGCAATCACATACCCCGCAGGCCCGCGAGAGCCTTTGTAGGACATGAAAGCAAACGGTGCCCTTTCTATAGCTTTACGAAAGCTGCCCTTGCCTTGTGCAGATACAAAGCAAAGGTGCTCTCTGTAAAAGAGAGCACCGAGCCTCCCAAACGTCCCTACACTTACAAACTCGCGGTTTGCGGGGTAACGTCTGAAATCTCAGTGATTCACTTTTAGTGGCTGTTATCTCTCAGCCGGATATTAAGATACTTTATTGGGAAAAATCTGACAAGGGAATTTAAAAAAAATTGCATCGCCAGCCCGCTTTCGGTGGGCTAACTTGGTCGCAGCTTAGGGAGAAAGAATTACTGTCTTAAAGTTGCTTTTTGATTGAATCTGGCAAGGCCGGTTTGCCGAAAACAAGCGAAGAAAAATCAACCACGAATGAACACGAATAAGCACAATTTTTGCCGCCGAGACCCCGATGAGATAGCTGTGGCATCTCACGGGGCAAGCTGCTACGCGAAAGTTCCGCCTGAGGCGGACCCCGGTGAAGTAGCTGAAGCACTTCACAGGGCAGGTAAATTTTTCAACAGCAACAATTCTTTTATCTTTCTCAAAAAGGTGTCTGGCCCCCTTTAATTTTTCCCAATCATTCCTATCTAGCTCCATGTGCGGGACTCATAAATAATTTCAACAACTGGCTGTTCAATACTCTGCATAAAGTTTTCCAAAACGTTTTGGTTAGATCTATCCATCGCAACCTCCAAGTCCAAGTCAATGCAGAAATAACATATCCTTCTGGTAACGCTTGGGAATGTAATAGAACAGCACTGTCTTATGGCTTTTTCATAATCTTCCAGTATCTTGCGTTTAAACCCCTCGGGCAGATCGCGAACCGATTTTCGAACTATTCCAAATTGACGTTGTGAAAGGTCAGTATCTGATCGCTGTATAGTTTTAACTTCCAAAACTGCCTCACCATTGCCCCGCTGAGCCCAAATATCCGGCGATTCTTCTTTTGATTGAGGAAGGAAGTGAATAGTAGAATATCCTTCATCTAAAAGAAACTCATATCCCTTTGCTTCATTCAATATCTCAAAGAGAGCAGACCAATGACGATGCTTGGTCTTATCCCGATGTGTAACATAAGGTGCGGCTCGACCTGAAATATATTTAAACGCATCTTCACTAAGACGGGACAGTCGTTTCTCCCAATTCCTGTATGATTCTGTGGCAAGATAAGATCTATGTACTGAATACATATGCGAGAAATAATTATCTGGATGGTTTACGTCGGAGAGCATAAAAATGCTATAAAGAAGCGGAAATTCTTCAGACCAAGTCATTTCTTTGCCTAACTTCTGTTTGTATTGTTTTTCAGATAATGTAACAAGTTAATTTCCGCCATTACTCAAAAACTATGGAGGATAAGAAAATTAAGCCAAAACAAATCAAAAAAATTTAAGCAGATAAAAAGCTATATTATTCGATATCGTTGTTTTTTTCAGTCTCGGTGCTATTATCCAGTTCAGCATCTTGAACATTTTGGGAATCGACGCCTTTTGTTTGGATAATTTTAGAGAGCACCTGTTTGCTGATAGGAAGCATTTTATCAATACTTTCCGGTAGCTGGGCAATATTGTTGATGCCTTCAATTGTCAGGAACAAACCAAAAACAAATTTAAGAACTTTTTGAGATAA
>Ga0315548_1000202_pt1 | contig 55735 bp, 49 predicted proteins | sample SalMarSW160110MG_2_FD_202540 | JGI IMG/M metagenome (GOLD analysis project Ga0315548, IMG submission 202540) | Salt marsh sediment microbial communities from the Plum Island Ecosystem LTER, Massachusetts, United States - Salt Marsh Sediment SW1601-110 ... | reverse complement strand
AGGACGAGAGAGGGAAGGGAGGACGAGAGAGGGAAGGGAGGACGAGAGAGGGAAGGGAACGGGAGGGGGCGAGGCGCGCGCGAGAGGAGGCGGTCCGGGAACCCCGCTTCCTTCCCCCGGCGTCACAGCCCCATGCAGAAGCGAATCGCCCTCGTCGTGCTCACGCTCGTCCTCGCCCTCCTCGCCGCCTCCTGCGGCAACGAGACCGAAACTGCCGCCGCTACCACCACCACGACCACGACCGCCGCCACGACCACCACGACCCAAGCGACCGCCGCCGACACCACGGCCGATTTGCTCGCCGCCGCCGTCACCGAGCTCCTCACCAAGGACACCAGCTTCGGGGCCGGACACCGCTTTACCAAGCTCTTCGTCGTCGGCCACATGGACGACGGCACCCCGTTCACCGACGCCGAGCTGCAGGCCGTGGTCGACGCCGCCTCCGCCTTCGGCCCGGTGGAAGTGATCGCGGACGCCGAGCTGGCCCGCACCGAGAGCCTGGAACCGATCGTGCCGGGCGCCGCCATCGTCACCGCCGGCCCCGTCGGCGGCAGCGAAGACCGGGCCACCGTCGACATGGCGCTGTGGTGCGGCGGCCTTTGCGGCATCTGGCTCACGTACGGCGCAGACCTCACCGACGCCGGTTGGACCATCACCGGGCCGATCGGCCCCATCGCCGTGTCCTGACGGCGTTACGGGCCGTGGCGGCGGGTAGGGTTGCCGCGCCGATGGAGCATGACGCCGCCGAAACCGGAGCTTTCGACCAGTACCTGGCCCGACTGGGCCCGCAGCTCGACACCTTCCTCCGCTTCGAAGGAAGCGACGCAGTGGAGCGCCGCGACGCCTGGACCGCCGCCCTCAGCGGACCCCTCCCCGAAGACGGCATCGGCGCCGACGCCGTCGCCGACGAGCTGGAACGCACCCTCATCCCCAACGGCGCCGCCATGTCGAACCCCCGCTTCTACGGCTGGATCACCACCGGCCCCAGCACCATCGCCACCGTGGCAGCCGCCGCCTCCATGGTCGCCGCCCCGCAGCGCTACACCATCACCGCCTTCAACCACGTCGAGGAGCTGTCCCTCGAATGGCTCGCCCAACTCTGCGGGCTGCGGGAGGGCATGCGGGGCGTCTACAGCAGCGGCGGCTCGGTCGCCAACCTGGTCGCCCTCGGCGCCGCCCGCCAATTCGCCTTCGAGCAGCGCGGCGTCGACCCCGCCGCCGACGGCGTCGGCACCGCCGGGGTCGCCATCTACACCTCGGCGGAGGCGCACCACAGCGTGCACCGCTCCGCCGCGGTGCTCGGGCTCGGCCGAGCCGCGGTACGGGCGGTCCCGGTTGATGAGCAACAACGCATGGACGTCGCCGCCCTCGCCGCCATGATCGAAGCCGACGTGGCGGCCGGGATCGTCCCGGTGGCGGTGGTGGCCGCCGCCGGCACCACCAACACCGGCGCCGTCGACCCGCTGCGGGCCGCCGGGGAGATCGCCCGCCGCCACGGCATCTGGTTCCACGTCGACGGCGCCTACGGGCTGGTCGGCATCCTCGACGAGCGGGTCGCTCCCCTCTACGACGGCCTGGAGCTGGCCGATTCGGCCATCGTCGACCCCCACAAGTGGATGGCGGCACCGGTCGGCATCGCGGCCACCTTCGTGCGGGACCGGTCCCTGCTGCACCGGGCCTTCACCCAGGGGCCGTCCGACTACCTGGAAGGAGCCTTCGCCGCACCGGAGGACGTGGAGACCTCGGTCGACAGCATGGGGATCCCCTACGGGGACCTGGGAGTGGAGCTGTCGGCCCCGAGCCGTGGGGTGGTGGTGTGGAGCATCCTGCGTGAGATCGGGGCCGCCGGGATGCGGGCCCGCGTCCGGCGCCACAACGACTTTGCCCGGCTCGTCGCCGACCGGGCGCGGGTGCATCCCCGTCTCGAGGTGCTGACCGAGCCGGTGCTGTCGATCTGCTGCTTCCGCTACGCCGACCCCGACATCGAGGATCTCGACGCCTTCAACTCGCGGCTGCTGCGCCGCCTGGTGCGCGAGACCGACCACGTTCCCAGCTCGACGGTGGTGAACGGCGCTTTCGCCATACGCCCCTGCTTCCTCAGCCCCCGCACCACCGAGGCCGACGTCGCCGACCTGGTGGAGGCCGTGATCGCCATCGGCGACGACCTGCGGGAGGGTTGAGGGCCGCCGGCCGCGCCGCGGGAGAGGCACCCAACCTCGCTAACGTCGGCGGCACCGTCGTGCGCGCCCGCGGACCGGGGGAGGTGCCGTGAAGACGCCAAGTCGTATCCTCGCCGCCGGATTCGTGCTCGCCGCCGTTCTCGCCGCCCCCGTCGCCGAAGCCGCTCCGGGCGACGCCGTGGTGGCGGGAGACATCCGGGTCGACGCCACCTTCGAGCACCTCGGCGTGCTGTGGCAGGTGAGCGGCGACCTCGATCTCGACAGCACCATGAGCCTGGCGTTCCGCCGCGCCGGCGACACGGCGTGGCAACCCGGGGCCCTCGCGGTGCGGGCCTACCCGACGATCCAGGCCGGCGACGACGCCCTCGGCCTCAACACATGGGGCGCCAGCGCCATGTTCCTTGAGCCCGGTACCAGCTACGAGCTGCGCCTCACCCTCGCCGACCCGGACGGCGGCGGTGAGACGCGCACCGTCACCGGCACCACCCGTACCGTGCCCGTCCCCGATCCCGGCGGGCGCCAGCTCCACGTCGTGCCCGGCACCGGGGGCGGCACCGGCTCGGACGCCGACCCGTTCCGGGGATTGCAGGCCGCCGCCGACGCCGCCCAGCCCGGCGACACCTTCTCCGTCGGCGCCGGCAGCTACCGACCGTTCACCATCGCCGCCAGCGGCACCGCCGGGCACCCCATCTCCTTGGTCGGCGCCGACGGCGGGAGCTCCGTCATCGACGGTGCCGGCACCGACCGGGGCGTCGTCACCATCGGCGAGTACGACCACGTCACTGCCCACGTCATCGTCGACGGGTTCACCATCCAGAACGGCCGCTGGGGCGTCGACGCCCAGAACACCCAGGACGTCGTGGTACGCCACAACACCATCCAGGACGTCGACTACGGCGTGCTCAACCGGCGTGACGGCGGTGACGAGGCGAACCAGACGATCAGCGACAACGTCATCACCGGCCGCACCCCGTGGCCCGGCTCCGGCATCCCATCCGAACGGGGCATCGACCTGCGAGGCAGCGGCAACGTCGTGAGCCACAACCGGGTCCGCAACTTCGGGGACTGCGTCTCGGTGCAGCCGTTCACCGGCGCCTCCTTCGGCAACGACGTGGTCGGCAACGACGCCGCCTACTGCGTCGACGACGGCATCGAGATCGACTCCAACCAGGCCAACGTTCGGGTGTGGCGCAACCGGGTGACCAACGCCCGGATGGGGGTCTCGGTGCAGCCGATCCGGGGCGGCCCGGCCTACATCTTCCGGAACGAGTTCGTCAACCTCGAAAGCGTCCCTATCAAGATGCACAACCACATCACCGGCTTCGTGGTGGCGCACAACACCGGCGTCAAGGTGGGCGACGGCCACGGCGACAACGGGGCGATGTGGCGCAACGCCACCTTCCGCAACAACCTGTTCCTCGGCACCCGCTACGCCTTCGAGTTCACCACCGTCGCCGACGAGGGGTTCCGCGACTTCGACTACGACGGGTGGGGCACCAGCCGCACCGAGGAACCCGGCGGGCCCTGGTTCAAGTGGGACGACGTGCGCTACGACCACATCGGGGACCTGCCGGCCGGGGTCGAGGACCACGGCATCGAGGTGGGCCTCGCCGACCTGGCCGACGCCGCCTACCCGGCGGATTGGGACGTGGCGGTGGCTCCCGGCTCGGAGGATCTGCGCCTCGCCGCCGGCTCCGACGCCATCGGCGCCGGCACCCCACTCGACAACCTCAACGATCCCTTTGTCACCGACGGCGCCCCGGACCTTGGCGCCTACGAAGCGGGGGCGGCATTGCCCGACTACGGGCCGACTGACGGCGACGTCGGGTCGCGCTTCGTCGACGTGCCGCGAGGGTCGCTGTTCTTCGCCGATGTGGAGTGGTTGGCCGGTGACGGGATCACGTTGGGATGCAACCCGCCGGTCAACGACCGCTACTGCCCCGACGACCCGGTCACCCGCGGTCAGATGGCCGCCTTCCTGGTCCGCGCCCTCGGCTACACGGATGATGGTGGCGGGGATCGCTTCGTCGACGACGACACCTCGGTGTTCCAAGCCGACATCGACAAGCTCGCCACCGCCGGCGTCACCTACGGCTGCAACCCGCCCACCAACACCATGTTCTGCCCCGACGACGCGGTGACCCGGGGCCAGATGGCCGCCTTCCTCCACCGCGCCCTCGGGTTGTAGGGCGACCCGAGGCGAGTCGGACCGGGCCGAGGAATGGTGCCTCGCACGGCGCGTTCGCCCCACCGCGTGGGTACGCTGATGCCAAGTTCTGGAGAGGAGGACGCCACGCATACCCAGGAAGCCTCACCCGCCCCGCGACCCAACGCTTTCACGCCGCTCCCGCCGCTCGTCGTCATCGTCGCCGGTCTGCTCGTGGTGTTCCTCGGGGGCTGGTGGCTCGGCCGGGTGACGGCCCCCGAAGACACCCGCGAGGTCAGGGGGGTCATCACGGACATGTCCGAATCGGGCTCGAGCGTGTGTATCGCACCGACCATGGACCCCGACATCGCCGACGTCGAGTGCCAGAGGCCGCTCGTGTTTCCTGGCGACCATCTCCCTCCCGTCGGAACCAGGGTGGAGGCCCGATATGCGGTGATCCCGACGGCCGAGAACGACTCATTGCGGCTCGGGGTGTGGCTCTACCTGATCCCCGTCTCCGACGAGTAGCCGGAGCGCCGCCTACTGCTCGGTGAAGGCCAGCTTGATGGCGAAACCGGCGAGCAAGGCCGCCATCGAGCGCTGCAGCCACTGCCGCAGGCCGGCCTTCTCCCGGAACACCTCACCCACTCGGGCGGCGGCGACGGCGTAGAGGGCGAACACGGCGAGGGTGAGGGCCATGAATGTCGCCCCGAGCCAGAGCAGCGAGACGGTGGCGGCGTCGACGGAGAGGAACTGCGGGAGGAAGGCGAAGAAGAACAGGGTCAGCTTCGGGTTGAGCAGGTTGACCAGGATTCCGCGCACGATCACTCGCAACGCCCGGGACGGGTTCTCCCCGCGGTCCTCGAACACCACCTTGGCGCGCGCCATCGACAGCGCCAGGAACAGCAGGTAGGCGACCCCGGCGTACTTGAGGACCCGGAAGGCGAGCGCCCCGGCGTGCATGAACCCGGACAGCCCAAACACGGCGGCGAGCAGGTGGGGAACGATGCCGAGGGTGCAGCCGACGGCGGCGATGAGCCCGCGGCGCCGCCCTCCTGCCAGCGCCACCGACACCGTGTAGATGACGCCGGTGCCGGGGATCACCACGACGATCAGCGAGGTGATCAGGAACTCGAAACCCATCCGCGTCCTTCCCCGGTTTCCGGGGAGGTTACCGCGCCACAGGCGGGCGCCGGCTACCGCCCCCGCTGGTGGTTCGGGCGCCGATCTCCTAGCGTGCCCCGATGCGCCACGTTCCCGACAAGCCGTCCCTCGACGGCCTCGAAGCCAAGTGGGGCGACCGCTGGGAAGCCGACGGCACCTACCGGTTCGTACCCCCCGCCACCCGTGACGAGGTGTACTCGATCGACACCCCGCCGCCCACGGTGAGCGGGTCGCTGCACATCGGCCACGTCTTCTCCTACACCCACACCGACACCGTCGCCCGCTACCGCCGGATGCGAGGCAAGGCGGTCTTCTACCCGATGGGATGGGACGACAACGGGCTCCCCACCGAGCGTCGGGTCCAGAACTACTTCGGGGTGCAGTGCGACCCGTCGCTGCCCTACGACCCCGACTTCGCCCCGCCGCCCGAGCCATTCGACCCGCCACGGGCGATCTCCCGCCGCAACTTCGTGGCGCTGTGCCACGAACTGACCGTCTCCGACGAGGAGGCCTTCGAGCACCTGTGGCGCCTGCTCGGCCTCTCGGTCGACTGGACCCGCACCTACGCCACCATCGACGACCACTCCCGCACCGTGGCGCAGCGGGCCTTCCTCCGCAACCTGGCCCGTGGCGAGGCGTACGCCGCCGCCGCCCCGGTGCTGTGGGACGTCGACTTCGGCACCGCCGTCGCCCAGGCGGAGCTGGAGGACCGGGAACGGCAGAGTGCCTTCCACCGGGTCGCCTTCCACCGGGAGGATGGCTCGGCGATCCACGTCGAGACCACCCGCCCCGAGCTGCTGCCGGCCTGCGTGGCGCTGGTGGCCCATCCCGACGACGAGCGCTACCAGGCGCTGTTCGGCACCGAGGTCCGCACCCCGCTCTTCGAGGTGGCGGTCCCGGTGCTGGCCCACCCGCTGGCGGAGCCGGACAAGGGCTCCGGCATCGCCATGATCTGCACCTTCGGCGACCTCACCGACGTCATCTGGTGGCGGGAGCTGGAGCTGCCGGCCCGCCCCGTCGTCGGCCCCGACGGGCGGCTCCTTCCCGACCCGCCCGACGTCATCACCGATCCGGCGGCTCGGGACCGCTACGCCGAGCTTGCCGGGCGTAGCGTCACCCAGGCCCGGCGCCGCATCGTCGAGCAGCTCGCCGCCTCCGGGGACCTCGACGGCGACCCGTGGCCGGTGACCCATCCCGTGAAGTTCTACGAGAAGGGCGAGCGGCCGCTCGAGATCCTCACCACCCGCCAGTGGTACCTGCGCAACGGGGGCCGCGACCCCGAGCTGCAGGACACCATGCTGACCCGGGGCCGGGAGCTGGCCTGGTACCCGGCCCACATGCAGGTCCGCTACGAGAACTGGGTGAGCGGCCTCAACGGCGACTGGCTCGTCTCCCGCCAGCGCTACTTCGGGGTGCCGATCCCGGTGTGGTACGCCGCCGACGAGCACGGCAACCCCGACTACGAGCGCATCCTGGTCCCAGCCGAGGGCGAGCTGCCGGTGGATCCCTCCAGCGAGGTGCCCGCCGGCTACGAGCCGTCACAGCGGGGCGCTCCCGGCGGTTTCGTCGCCGATCCCGACGTGATGGACACCTGGGCCACCTCGTCGCTCACCCCCCAGATCGTCACCGGATGGGAGGACGACCCGGACCTCTTCGCCCTCACGTTCCCGCTCGACCTGCGGCCCCAGGGCCAGGAGATCATCCGCACCTGGCTCTTCTCGTCGGTGGTGCGGGCCCACCTCGAGAACGGCGTCCTGCCGTGGCGGCACGCCGCCCTCTCCGGTTGGGTCCTCGACCCGGACCGCAAGAAGATGTCGAAGTCGAAGGGCAACGTGGTCACCCCCGCCGGGCTCATCGAACGGTACGGCGCCGACGGGGTGCGCTACTGGGCGGCGAGCGGCCGCCCCGGCACCGACACCGCCTTCGAGGAGGCGCAGATGCGGGTGGGCCGCCGCCTCGCCGTCAAGATCCTCAACGCCAGCCGCTTCGCCCTCCGGCTCGGGGACGGCGCCCCGGGCGGCCCCGTCACCGAGCCCCTCGACCGGGCGTTGCTGCTGCGCCTCGCCAACGTGGTCGACGGCTGCACCGCCGCCTTCGAGGAGTACGACTACGCCCGGGCCCTCGAGATCGCCGAGGCGTTCCACTGGTCCTTCTGCGACGACTATCTGGAGCTGGTGAAGGGCCGCGCCTACGGCGGCGGCGACGAGCAGGCCACCGCCTCGGCGCTGGCGACCCTCGACCTCGCCCTCTCCCACCTGCTGCGCCTCTTCGCCCCCTTCCTGCCGTTCGTCACCGAGGAGGTGTGGTCGTGGTGGCAGGACGGCTCGATCCACCGCGCCGCCTGGCCGGAGGCGGGCGAGCTGCGGGAGGCTGCCGGAGACGGCGACCCGCTCGTGTTCGAGGTGTGCGCCGCGGTGCTCGGCGAGATCCGCAAGGCGAAGACGGCGGCGCAGCGGTCGCTGCGGACCCCGGTCGACCGGGTGGTGGTGCACGACACCGCCCCCCGCTTGGAGGCGCTGCGCTCGGCTCTCGGCGACGTGGTCGCCGCCGGGACCGTCACCGAGGTGTCGCTGCAGGAGGCACCGCAGCCTGCGGTGGAGGTGGAGCTGGCCCCGCCGGAGGGCTGAACCGCCCCGTCAGCCGCCGATGATCTCGGCGAACAGCGCCTCGTATTCGGCGGCCCGGGCCCGCCACGACCAGTCGGCGGTCATGCCCCGGCGCTGCATGGCGGCCCACAGGTCGGGGAACCCTTCCCGGTAGCGCATCGCCCGCCGCATCGTCTTGGCGACCGTGGCCGAGCCGAAGGAACGGAACCCGAGGCCGTTGCCATGGGAGAGATCCTCGTCGATGTCGATGACGCAGTCGGCCAGCCCTCCGGTGAGGCGGGCCACCGGCGGCGCCCCGTAACGCATGGCGTAGAGCTGACCGAGGCCGCTCGGCTCGAACGCCGACGGCATCAGGTAGGCGTCGGACCCGGCGAAGACGAGTCGGGAGCGAGTGGCGTCGAAACCGAGGTGGACCACGGCGCGGGAGTGGCGGGCCACCCAGCCGTCCACCAGCTCGTCAATCTCCCCGTTGCCCATCAGCACCAGCCGCACCCCCTCGTCCACCAGCGCGTCCAGCTCGGGGCCGAGGAGGTGAAGGCCTTTCTGGGGCGACATCCGGCCCACGTTGCCGAAGATGACCCCGTCGGCGAGGCCGGTCCATGCGAGCAGGGCGGCCCGGGAGGCGCGGCGGCCGCCGAGATCCTCGGCGGAGTAGGTCTGGGGCAGCGTGGTGTCGGTGGCGGGATCCCAGCGGGAAGCGGAGATGCCGTTGAGGATGCCGACGATGGGCCGCCGCAGCGACCGGACGATGCCTCCGAGCCCGAAGGAGGTAGCGTCCTCGGCGAGCTCCTTGGCGTGGGTGGGGCTCACCGTGGTCACCTGGGTGGCGCTGATGATGCCCGCCTTGAGGTAGTTGGCTTCGCCGTACCACTCGAGGGCGCCCCCCGGCTCGGCCAGGCTCGGGTCGACCCCGAGCAGCTCGACGACCTCGACCAGGGGGCCGAGCACGGCGTAGGCGGCGTTGTGGAGGGTGAGCACGGTCGGGGTCGAGGTGAGCAGCGCCACCGGGCCGACGTGGGCGTCGTTGAGGTGGACCAGGTCGTAGTCGCCGGCGAGGGCGGCGACCGCCAGCGAGAACCGGCCGAAGCGCCACCAGTTGTCGTCGTAGGCGGTGCCCGGAATCGGCCCGTACACTCCGGGCCGGTCGAAGGCCTCGCCGTCCCCGAACAGCATCACGTGGACGCCGTCGACCTCGGTCTCACACCAGCGGCCGGTCGCCGGCGAGAGCGGGGCGTCGATACAGGAGTAGCGGGGGAGGGCGACCGTGATCTCGTGGCCGTGCCGCAGCAGGGCCCGGGTGAGACCGGCGACGGCGTTGCCGAGGCCGCCGGTGGAGGCGAGCGGGGCGAACTCGGGCGTGGCGACGAGGAGCTTCACATACCCTCCGGTGGACCGCTCACAGGCTACCCGTCGCAGCGGCGCGGCAAGGGTTAGCGCTGCGAGGCAGGCCTCATTCGAACTCGATCACGACCATCGGCGATGTGGCGACGAAGCCCTCGAGTCCGGCTGCGTCGCGTCCTCTCGGAGGGCTGCGCCGACTCCTACGGCTTCAGCTCGTCGACGAGGCCGCTGTACGCCTCCATGGCGTCCTCGGGGCTGGTGCCCCGGATCGCCGCCCACGCGTCGTACTTCGCTCTCGCCTTGAGGTCGAAGGCGCCGGGCCGGTCACCGGCGACGTCCCCGGCCACCGCCTGCTTGTAGAGGGCGTAGAGGCGGAGCAGCGTGGCAGGGTCGGGCCGGTGGGGAAGCTCCTGGACCACGGCAATCGCCCTCTCGAACCGGGCTCGGATCTCGGGCATGGCACGCTCCCTCCGGGATCGGGCCCAGGCGGTGAGACGGCGGCTCCGTCCCCGGGGGCCCGAACGCCTCTCCCCAGGGTAGAGACACGGTACGGGCGATGGCGATCGGAGCGGCGGGGTGACGCCTCAGACGGTGATGGTCTGGCGGTCCCGGAACGGATCGGCGGGGAGGGCGGCGTCGGGGGCGGGCGGGGTGGTGGGAGCGGGCGCCGCGGCGCCGGCCTGCACCATCTCGATCAGCTCGAACCAGTCGTGACGCTGCTCACACGCCTCGCAAAGGGACGGATCGTCCCGGCCCTCTCCGGTTTCGGCTCCACAGTGTGCACACGCCATTTGCCGCCCCAACTTCTGGTCAACGGGAACCTATCGGCAGCGAGGCCGCATAGCTTGAATCGGCGGGCAGCGGCGATTCGCGGCGGCCCGGCGATCGGTCAGTCGAGCGTCTGCTCCGCCAGCAACACCGCCAGGTCCTTGACCGCCACCGTCTCGTCGGCGCCGAGGTCCTTGACGCCGTCGTCCATCATGACGAAGCAGAAGGGGCACCCGGTGGCGATAACGTCGGCCCCGGTGGCCACGGCCTCCTCGGTGCGCTCGATGTTGATCTTCTTGCCGGTGGGCTCCTCCATCCACATGTGGGCCCCGCCGGCGCCGCAGCAGAACGACTCCATGCCGCTGCGGGGCATCTCGACCCGTTCCCCCACCGCGTCGACGATGGCCCGCGGTGGCGCCAGCACGTCGTTGTGGCGGGCCAGGTAGCAGGGATCGTGGTAGGCGATGCGGGATCCGTTCGACTTGGGCGTGATGCGGCCGTCGGTGACGAGTTGCATGAGCAGCTCGCTGTGGTGGACCACCTCGTAGTCGCCGCCGAACTGGGAGTATTCGTTGGCGAGGGTGTTGAAGCAGTGGGGGCACTGGGTGACGATCTTGCTCACCCCGAGGTCGTTGAGCGTCTCGATGTTCTGCAGGGCGAGGCTCTGGAAGAGGTACTCGTTCCCGGCGCGCCGGGCCGGGTCGCCGGTGCAGCGCTCCCGGGCGCCGAGGATGGCGAAGTCGACGCCGGCTTCGTGGAGGAGGCGGGCGGTGGAGATCGTCACCTTGCGGTTGCGGTCGTCGAAGGACCCGGCGCAGCCGACCCAGTAGAGGTACTCGGCGGTGACACCGGGCTCCCCGAGCAGCTTGACCTCAAAATCGAGTTCCTTCACCCAGTCGCCGCGGGTGCCCTGGGCCATGCCGTAGACGTTCGAGGAGTTCTCCATGCTGACGAAGGTCTTGCCCAGCTCGGTCGGGAAGCGGGCCTCCATCAGCGCCAGGTAGCGGCGCATGTCGAGGATCTTGTCGAGGATCTCGATGTCGACCGGGCATACCTCGTCGCAGGCCCGGCACGAGGTGCAGGCCCACAGCTCCTCGGCGGTGATGCGCTCGAACACCGATTCGGAGGTGACGGTGATGGCGGCGTCGACTCCGACCGGCGGCGGCACCAGCCCGGCGGCGGTGCGGGCGGCGACCTCGCCGAGTTTGAGCACGATCTCGCGGGGGTCGAGCGGCTTGCCGGTGCCGTTGGCGGGACACACCGAGGTGCAACGCCCGCACACGGTACAGGCGTCGGTGTCGAGCAGCTGCTTCCAGGTGAACTCCCCCACCACCGAGGCGCCGACGGTCTCGATGTCCTCGGCTTCGAGCAGGTTCGGCATCTCTCGCATGGCGCCCTTGGGACGGGTGCGGGGCGCCAGGAACATGTTGGCCGGCGAGGTGAGCATGTGGCGCAGCTTGGTGAGTGGCAGCATCAGCAGGAAGGCGACGAAGGAGGCGACGTGGGCGATCCACAGCGCCTGGTGGGTGCCGGCGGCGGTGGAGCGGGGGATCAGGTAGCTGAGCGGGTAGCCGACGAACGACCAGGTCTCGAAGTGGGGGTGGCCGGCGACGGTGATACGGGCGGCCTCCACCGCCAGACCGGTGATCCCGATCAGCGCCAGGGTGAGCAGGATCCAGCCGTCCTCGGGCCGGGTCTTGGTGCGGAGCCGCCACGGCATCATCACGTAGCGGCGCACCGCCAGCCACACCACCCCGACGAGGAACACCACCGCGGCGAGGTCGAGGACCGCCGAGTAACCCTGGTAGACGCCGCCGGTGAGGAACTTGAGGTTGGCGGGCAGCAGGTGGTCGATCTCGAGGGTGACGGTGCCGAGGAACAGCACCGCGAAGCCGTAGAAGAGGGCGGCGTGGGGGATGCCTGCGGCCGGTTCCCGCAGCACGGTCTGCATCGAAGCGCCGCGCCACAGCTCCCGCAGGCGGCTCCGCCACATGCCGTCCCGCCGCTCGGCCTTCCCCCGTGCCCAGTTGCGGGCCCGTTCCGCGAAGAGGTACCCGGCGAAGGTGAGGAAGACGGCGACGGCGACGTAGAAGAGGGCGATCAGGGCGCCGGGGACGTTGCCGAAGACGACCCGCCGCACCGTGGCGGTCGGTTCGCCCGGGATGCTGCCGAGCCACCAGAGCACGAAGAGGGCGGCGACGGAGACGCCGGTGACGAGCAGGATGGCGGTGGCGGCGTCGAGGTGGAGGCGTCGCGGCTCGGACTCGTCCCGTTCCACGTCGTCGCTGCCGGTCACGCGGTTCCTCCCGTCTCGGCGACGGGCCGAGTGTACCGGGCGGGTGACGGCCCCGGCGTGTCCCGTGATGCGGGGAAGGCCCCCGGATCGCTCCGGGGGCCTTCCTTCCCGTCCTTCTCGGTCGGGGTCAGGACGTGAGCCCCAACTCCGCCTTCAGCTCCTCCAGCTTGGCGTCGGCCTGGACTACGTTGATGGCTTCCTTCAGCTCCGCCTCGGCCCCTTCGGGGGTCGCATCGCGCAGCTCGGCCTTCGCCATCGCCTCGGCCTTGCGGACCTCGATCTTGTCCTCGATCTTCTCGAGCGACGGCATGTCGTAGTCCATGGTGCTGGACAGCGACTCGACGGCCTTGTTGACCGATTCCTGCATCTTGGCGGCTTCGAGGGTGCCGAGCAGCTCCATGCGCTTGGCGGCCAGCTCCTGGACCCTCATGGCGTTCTGCTGCACGGCGGTCTTGGCCTGGTCGGCCTGTTCCACGGCCGACTCGTACTGCGCCTTCAGCAGCGAGAGGTTGTTCTCGGATGCCTGCAGCTTCATGGCCAGCGACTGTGCCGTCCTCGTCCACTTCGCCTGGCCCTCGGCGTCGCCGGCCGTCTTCGCCTCCTCGGCTTTGAGGATCGACTGCTTGGCCATCTCGCGGGCTTCACCGACGTCGTCGGCGACCCTCCCGATCCTGCTCTCGAGCTGGGTGCGATGGGCGACGACCTTGGCGGCCTGGTTGCGCAGCTCCTGGTCACGCCTGCGGGCCTCGTTGATGGCCTGCTCGATCTCGACCTCGGGCTTCATCGCCTTTTCGGCGGCGCCCCGGAACAGCGCCTTGATGTAGCCCCAGATTCGCCTGAAAAAGCTCATGGGTGTCCTTCCTGCGGTGTGCTGAAACGGAGTCTAGGTGATGGGGTGACCCCGCCACCAGGGGTTCAGCGGCGCCGGGAGCGGCCCATGCGGATGCGGCCGCCGGTGCCCCGGGAGCTAGGCCGGGGCCGGGAGGCGCCGCTGCTGCGACTGGTCGTGCGGCGGCCGGCGCGGGACATCCCGCCACCGAACATGCCGCCACCGAACATGCCGCCGCGGGAGCGGACCCGGCCTCCCGCCATGACCTGGCCGGCGACCCCGATGAGCACGTCGAGCAGGCCGGGCCCGGCATAGGAGCTGCGCCGGGTGGAGCGCCGGTCGTAGCCGGGGACGGGACCCGGGGCGGGAGCGGCCGACCCGGCGGGGGCGGGTGGTGGCTCCGGCTTTCTCGGTTCGGGTTTGGCGGGGAGCGGTTTGCCGTCGAGCAGCGCCTCGGTGCAGTCGAGCTGCCAGATGGCGACGTCGAGCTCGTTGGAGAGGTCGAGCAGGGCCTGGGGGGTGGTGGCGGCGGCGAGCCGCTCGGAGGCGGCGGTGTAGGCGGCGCTCGCCTCCTCGAAGTACTGCCGGGCTTGCGGGTTGCCGGAGGCGCTCACCTCGTCGGCCATGTCGAGGATGTCGTTTGCGACGGCGTCGACCTGCTTCTGGACCGCCTCCTTGGCGGCGGCGAGCTTGGCGGCGGCCGAGGCGTCGGCCTTCTTGCGGCTGCTGCGCACCAGCAGCACCACCCCGACGCCGACAACCACGACGATGACGAGGAACCAGATGATCCCGGAACCGCCGCCGCCGGAGGAGCCGGAGGTGCCGTCGCCGCCGGGTTCCGCGGCGGTGCCGCCCGTGAGGACGTGCACGAAGTTGGTGACGTAGTCCCGGTCGGAGCCGCCGGCGGCGACCGCGATGTCGAGGGCGTCCTGGATCTGGGTGGTGGTGAACACGTCGCCTTCACCGGCGATGCCGACGTCGCTGGGGGTGAGCACGAACAGCAGGTTCTGCTCGGTGAGCCGGTCGGCCACCGCGTCGCCGAAGGTCACCGCCCCGGAGGGGGCATCGTCGCTGAGCACGATCACCGAGAGGCGTTCCCCGGCGTTGCGGGCCTCGGCGACGAGCCGGCCCGCCTCCGCCTCCGACAGGTCCGACCCGGGTTGCACGTAGACGCCGTCGTCCTGTACCGCCGCGGCCACCTCGTCGGGGTCGGCCGCGGCGACGGCCGGGGCCGCCGAGGCGAGGAGGAACAGGAGGGCGAGGGGCAATGCCAGGGGGCGTCTCATGGCGGCAATGGTAGGCGCCGGGCTCGGCCCGGCTCGACCGGACCGGAGCCGGTTCAGGCCTCGGATTCCTTGAGCGCCGCGGCGCCGAGCTCGCCGGAGCGCCGGGCCGCGGCCCGGACCGCCTTCTCGAGCAGGGCCCGGAAGCCGCCTTCCTCCAGCACGTGCATGGCGGCGGCGGTGGTGCCGCCGGGGGAGGTGACCTCGGCCCGGAGCCGGAAGGCGCTCTTGTCGGTCGTCGAGAGCATGATGCCGGCGCCGCGCAGGGTCTGGAGCACGAGCTTCTCGGCGGCGTGGTGCGGCAGCCCTTCCCTGATGGCGGCCTCGGTGAGGGCCTCCGAGAGCAGGAATACGTAGGCGGGGCCGGTGCCGGAGACGGCGGTGACCGCGTCGAGCAGGTCCTCGGAGAGCTGGATGGTGGAGCCCACCGCAGAGAGGATCTCGTCCGCCTTGGCGAGGGCGTCGGCGCTGGCGTGGGCGCCGCCGCAGTAGGCCGTCATGGCTTCGTCGACGGCGGCGGGCGTGTTCGGCATGGAGCGCACCACCGCCACGTCGGGCAGGGCCGACTCGTAGACCTGGAGCGGCACCCCGGCGGCGAGGGAGATGACGACCTGGTCGGGGGTGATGGTGTCCCGGATCTGGTCGATGAGGTGGTCGACGTCCTTGGGCTTGACGGCGACGACGACGACGTCACGGCCGGCAGCGGCAGCCGCCGGATCGAGCACCGTGGTGACGCCAGTGCGGCGCTCCGCGTCGCGGGCGCGGTCCTCCCGGCGGGCGGCGAGCACCAGGCTGTCGACGGTCCAGCCGGCCCGCAGCAGCCCTTCGGCGAGGATCTCGCCCATGGACCCGGCTCCGAGGATGGCAACGGTGGGTTTCATGCGATGGATCATACGAGATGTGGGGTGGAGGGGGGTGTGGAGAGCTTCCGACGTCGAGAATTGCGTTGAGCCCGCGGTCCGTCCTCAATCCTCGTGTCACCTGCTCACCTGGTTCTGGCACCTGTGGGGCTCAAAGGACCGCCGGAGCCGCCGCCTCCACCTCGCCGCCGCGGCCGGCCACGATGAGGGCCAGGTTCCGCAGCGACTCGGTGCCGGGATCGAAGTAACCGGAGTGGCCGGAGGCGCCGCCGGTGCCGAACTCGACGGCGCCGAAGCCGTCACCCACCGGGTCAGGGCCGTGCCAGAGGCGCCCGACGTCCCCGCCGAGCACGGCGACCGGATCGACCGCCCGCACGATCGGGTCGCCCTCAGCCAGCGCCGCCCACACCCTGCCGCCAGCCCGCAGCCGGGCCTCGGTCGCCTGGTGGAGGCCGGTGCCGGGACTCCCGACGAACACCACCTCGTCGGCGTCGAGGCCTGCGGCCGCACCGAGGCCCGCCACCAGTGACCCGTAGCTATGCCCGATGACGGTGACGTGGCGGTCGCCGGCGAGGTCGATCAGGTCGACGAACCGTGCCAGGTCGTCGCACCCGGCACGGGCCGCCGCCGTCGACACGGCGTCGACCCCGTCGGGCGGGTCGTAGCCGAGCCAGGCGACGGTCGCCGTCCCGGACTGGGGAGCGAGCTGCTCCACCGCCTGGGCGAGGTCGCGGGCGCAGTGCCGGAACCCGCCGTCGCCGTGGCTGAAGGCGGCGAGGTCGGTTCCGACCCCGGGCACGACCACGGCGAGGTGGCGGGCGGCGTCGAGATCGCCGAACACCTCGACCACCTGCCCGTCGCCGGCCGGGTCGAACCACAGGATCTGGCGCTCCTCGGCGAGCCAGCGCCGCAGCTCCCGGACCCGATGCCCGAGGTCGGCGATCTCGTCGGCCACCGCCTGGTGCTCCCATGCGGTGCCTGCGGGATCGTGTTGCCGGCGGCGCAGCGACTGCAACCGATCTTCGAGATCTGCGACGTGGCCGGCGATGCGGAGGCGGTTGGCGAGGTAGCGCACCTCGGCGGGGACGCCGGCGAGGGAGGCGGCCTGCTCCGGGAAGCGGTAGGCGAACCCGTCACGGGCGAGGGGCGACAGCGCCGCGAACCGGGCGGCGACCTGCGACGGCGAGAGGCCTGCCAACGCCTCCGGTGCCGGGCACTCCCGCCAGGCGTTCAGGGTCTCGTCCCGCTCCCCCGGCCGGAACACGGTGGTGGCGGCGAACTCGGCCTCCTCGGCGACGAGGCGCCACGCCTGGATCGGAATGGCGGCGGCCAGGGTCGAATCCTGGGCGTGGCGAATCGCCTCGGCCCGCCACCTCGTGTCCGCCGCCGCCTCCGTGAGCAGGTGGGCGACCCCGGTGAGGGCTCGCCCCAGCATCGCCGCCTCCGAGACGAGCCCGTTGCTGCGCAGCAGGGCGCTGTTGCGCCGGGCGGCGTCGTCGAGGGTCTCGGCCCGCTGCTCCATCCGGGCGCACAACAGTGCCAGGTCCTCCGGGTCGATACCCCGGAAGCCCCAGCGGCGACTCACCGCCGGGCGACCTGCACCAGTTCGATGCGACCGTCGGCGAGGAGGTAGCCGCGGCCGGGCGGGAACCCTGCGGTGGGGCGGCGGGGCAGTGCCGTCTGCCACAGGTCGCCGTCGGCAGCCGGGTTGGGGCGCAGCGCCAGGCCGAGCCGGCTGCGGCGCAGGGTCTGGGTCCAGTGCCCGTAGCCGGAGCGGAGGGCTTCGGCGTTGCCAGCCGCCACCAGGTGCACACCCGGAACCCGCCCGGTGAGGAGGGCGGTGAGGGCGTCGCACCCCTCGACGAGCTCGGCGTCGTCCACCAGCACGAGATGCTCGGCGCCGGAGGCGGAGACGGCGCGGAGGGCCACGTCGACGTCGGCGGGGTCGAGCCGGCTCACCTCGGGACAGTCGAGTAGCGGGGACCGTCGGGGAGTGATGCCGCAGATCTCGACGTCGGGACGGGCCGCCGCCACCAGGAACGCGATCGTCGTCAGCGTGGTGCTCTTCCCGGAGCGGCCCGGACCGGCGACGAGGGCATGGTCGCCGTCCCGCAGCACGAACCCCACCGGCTCCAACTCACCGTCGCCGATCCCGAGCGGCACGAACCATTCGTCACCGACGACGCGGGCCGCATCGACCACCTCGGGCGCCTTGACCACGGTGGGGAGGATCCCGATCTGCGCCGGCGGCCGGGAGGAGGCGTGATCGTGGTCGACGGCCTCCGCCACGGCCGCCTCGAGGCCGTGGCGGTGGGGCAGGGCGATCTGGATCTCCCGCCCGGTGCTCGACTCGAAGCATCGGCCCGGGGCCGCCGCCGGCTCGTCCACCGTGATCCCCAACGCGGCGTAGTCGTACCGGTCGGCGAGCCGGAACGCCAGCTTGGCGGAGGTGGCGGAGGCGATCTGCCCCGGGACGTCCCCGGGCTGCTTGGCGGTGGCGACGAACACCACACCCACGCCGGGCCCGTCGGCCATCACCCTGGTGAGCACGCTGCGGTACCCGAGCTCGCCGGGTTCGTCGAGAGCCGCCGCCAGGCCGGCGAACCCGTCGACGAGGACCACCTGCGCCGCCAGCATGGCCAGCGCCCCGGGATCGGCGGCCACCAGGCGCCGCCGTTCCTGCACCTCATGGTGTAGCCGTCGCAGCAGGCGCAGCTGACGCTCCCGATCGGTGGCCCCGATCACCGCCCCGACGTGAGGCAACCCGGCGAGCGGGACGAGGAGCTGGTCGTCGCAGTCGAGCACGTAAAGGTGGAGGTCGTCGGGGGAGGTCGCCGCCGCCAGCCCGGTGGCGATGGTGGCGAGGGCGGTGGTGGTGCCGCTGCCCCGCAGCCCGAATAGCAGCAGGTTCCCGTCGCCGGGACCCCACCGGACCGGGACCAGCCGCTGTCGGCGGGGCTCGTCGGCCAGCCCGAGCGGCGCCGCCATCGCACCGTCGGAGCCGCCTTCCTCTTCCCCGGCGAGGTCGGCGGCGCAGAGCCGGAGCGGGAGCGGATCGGGCCACGGCGACCGGGGGATGCCCATGCCGCGGTGGCGGGCGGCGGCGTCGACGGCGCGGACGAGGGCAGTGAGGTCGTCGGTGCCCTCGCCGGCGGCCGGGGCCTGAGCCGGCGGCGGTTGCTCGTGGCCGAACACGAACGGCGCCGCAGCGACGGCATCGCCCGAAGCGGCGCCGGCGCCGGAGACGCGGGCTGCCTGGAAGGCGACGATGTCGCCCGGGCCCCGCCGCAGGAATCCCCGCCCCGGCTGATGACGACCCAGATCCGCCGCCACCGGGGTCCCGATCACGTCGACCGAGTCGGCGTGATCCTGCACCCGGAGCGACACCCGCAGGTTGGTGTTGGCCCGGATGGCGTCGCCGACCACCCCGCCGGGTCGCTGGGTGGCGAGCAGCAGGTGCACCCCGAGGCTCCGTCCCCGCTGGGCGACGTCGACGAGAGCCGTGAGGAAGTCGGGCAGCTCCTGGGCGAGGGCAGCGAACTCGTCGACAACGACGAGCAGGCGCGGGAGGGCCGGCTCGCCGTCGCCGGGCTGGTGGTCGGCGATGTCCGACACCCCGGCCTGTCGCAGCCGCTGCTCCCGGTGCCGCAACTCGGCTTCGAGGCAGACGAGGGCCCGTTGGGCGAGATGACCGTCCAGGTCGGTGACGACGCCGACGGTGTGGGGCAGCAGGGCACAGGCGTCAAAGGCGCTCCCGCCCTTGTAGTCGACGAGCACGAAGGTGAGCCGCTCCGGATCGACGGTGGCCGCCAGCGACGACACCAGGGCCCGCAGCAGCTCCGACTTGCCGGAGCCGGTGGTCCCGGCGAGCAGCCCGTGCGGTCCGTCGGCGACGAGGTCGATCTCGATCGGCCCGTCCTCGGTCATCCCGAGCACGACCGGCGGGAAGTGGTGCCCGGCACCGTCCCATCGGGCGGCGATGGCGGCCGGGGCGGGCTCGTCCCACCCCAGCAGGTCGAGAAGCCGCACCGAGTCGGGGAGATGGGCGGCGGCGTGGTCCAGTTCGGGATCCTCGAGGCGGGCGAGGGCCCGGGCGACGCGCCGCGCCGCCACCGCCGCGGTGTACCACGGCTCCACCTCCCCGGCGCCGTCGCCGTCGGGCCGGAACAGCCGGCCAGGACCGGTGCCGGGCACCTCGAAGATGACCGTGCAGAGTGAGGGCAGCCGGTCGCGGCGTGCCGCGAGGGCGATGGCGCACAGCCGCCGCCCCTCTCCCTCCTGCAGGGCGGACCGCACAACGGCCGCTTCGGCGCCGTCCAGCGGGTTCCCGTCGATGATCACGAGGTGATGCGGGCCACGCCGGAGATGGGCGCCGGCGGGGAGCGACGGCAGGGCCGCGGTGACCGGCCCTCCCTCGCCGGCGCTCGCGGCGAGGCGCCGCCTCCCGGCGCCGTCGATCACCACGTGCGGCAACCACTTCACCCAATCCCAGTCGGCGGCGGAGTCGGTGACCACGGTGATCTGGAGGTCGGCCGGTCCGTGGAGCGCCACCGCCTGCACGAGCAGGGCGCGGGCCAGGGCGAGAGTGTGGGGCCGGGGCCCGGCGACCCCGAGAACGGTGCCGGGGGTGAGATGCACCGCCACCGGTACGTCGTGCAGGGTGTCGTGACGGGCCACCACCTCGGCGATGTCGCCAGGCCAGGTCGCGCTCGGGCCGAGCGGGGGACGCCACGGCAGGCACCCGACCCCGATGCCGAGCCGCAGGAAGTCGTCGTGGCCGGGCCGGCGCTCCCACAGCGCCGGATCGTGGCGCAGGGCGCGGTCGGCGAGCAGCTCCGGGGTGACGACGTCGCGCCGGGCGGTGACGGCGGCGAGGTGGTTGGCGTCTCGGAGGTGGGCGTCCAACTCGGCAAGATCGCGGGCCCGGGTGACGCCCAGGCGGCGGCGCTCCCGGCGCGCCCGGCGGCGATCCTCGACCCAGTTGGCCAGCATCATCGCCGGGCTGAAGACAGCGAAGAGCGCCATCCGGGGGTTGAACAGCGCCGCCATGACGGCGCCCAGCACCACCGGGATGACGAGCGCCGCCCATCCGAACCGGGCCGGGGCCACCACCTCCGGGAGCGGCGGCGGCAGGGGGACATCCGGCGGTGCGCTCCGCGGCCGGGTGCGGGGTGGCCGATGGAACACCCCGACGCCCGGCGCCGGTGGCGTGTTCTCCGGTTCCGGTCCCCCGCCGGCCCGGTTCCGCATCGTGATCACCGACGCCGGCCCGACGCCGCAGCCGGCCGGCGGGAGGCCGTTTGCCACCGCCCTGCCGTCGACCAGGACTTCCGGATCCTCGATCCCGAACCAGCGCCGGGCCAGCTCGGAGGGATCGAACGTCGAATCATCGACCAGGAGCCGGATCTCGTACTCGTCACCGTCGTGGCGGACGACCACCGGGTGGCTCACGTCACACCTCCGCCCCGGCCGCCGCCGCTTCGTCCCGGGCGGCGCACCGTTCGAGGTCGGCGGCCTCCCGTAACACCAGCCCGCGACGCTCCTCCAGGGTGTGGGCGAAACCGTTTGCCATGCCGGCCGCCGCAGTGAGACGGCGCCCCCCTTCGCCGAGCCCGGCCGCGAGGTCGTCGGCTGCCGGTCCCTGCCAGGCCCGCCGCGAGGCCCGGCGTAGCGGGCGCAGCGACCGGGGCAGGGTGGAGGCGAGGCGTCGCAGCTCGCGAGCGGCGCCGTCCAGGTCCCCGGCCCGCAGTCGCAGCTCCCGGGCTCGCAGGCGCATCTCGAGAGGAGTCACGCGGCACCGGGGACGCTCAGCGGGTGGCCGCTTCGATGTTGACCCGGTAGGTGCCGACCGCCTCGGCCGCCTCGCCCAGCGCCTGCTCCAGCTTGACCAGCGCGGGGCGGAAGTCGTTGTTCCACGCCGCCCGGAAGTTCTCGGCCCCCGGTCCCTGCCAGGCGGTGGCACCCGGATCGACCTTGGCGCTCAGTGCCGTGGTGAGGCTGCTCACCTCTCCCGCCTTGCCGACAAACGTCGCTTTCAGGTTGTCGAGGTCCGCCAGGTTCGCCCCGAACATGTGGCTCATGGCCTGCTCCTTTCCCGTCACCGAGTCCGTCGATCGGGCTCGCCGCGTCACCGTATACGATATGTAACGATTGTCAAGCGTTATTGACAGTTGACAATGGGAGATTGCAGGCGTACCGTGCCGCCCATGCGACGGCGACCCCGTTTCCGGCTCCTCCTCCTCCTCACCGTCGAGGCGGGCGTCCTCGAGACGTTGCGCCGGATCGGGACGCGGCTGCCGCTCTCCGGAACGGACCCGCTCGGCTGGATCCGGGTCGCTCCGGCCGAGGACGTGATCGTGGTGGCGGCCTGGTTGACGGCCCTCGCCGTCGCCGCCTGGCTGGCCCTGACGACGGTGGCCTATCTCGGGACCCGCCTCGCCGGACTCTCCCGCGCCGGTACCGTGGTGCACCGCCTCACCGCCCCCGTGATCCGACGCCTCGTCGAGGGGGCCGTGGTGCTGTCCCTCGCCACCTCGGTCGCCGCCGCTCCCTCCATTCCGGCGGTCGCCACCGAGCTCCCGCCCCCGCTCGTCCTGCAGCTCGCCGACGACGCCGCCCCCGACACGGCAAGCCCGGCCGACCTCGTCGTCCCGGAGGCGGCTCCCACCCTCACCGTGCTCCCACCCGGGATGACCGCCGCCGGGTTCGCCCCGGTGGCCGGGAACGCCCCGGCCCCGGACCCGGCGCCGGAATCCCTGCCGCCGTCACCGGAGCCGGCGGCCGAGGAACGCCACACCGTCGCCCCCGGCGACAACCTGTGGACCATCGCCAGAAACCACCTCCGCGGCCGTGGGGCCGAGGCGGACGCCGCCTCCGACGTGGCCCGCTACTGGCGGGAGGTGATCAGCGCCAACCGGGCGACGCTGCGGTCCGGCGACCCCAACCTCATCTACCCCGGCGAGATCGTGACCCTCCCCCCGATCGGACCGGCGTCGTGATCTCCGCGCTCGGCCATCCGGTCGCCGACACCGCCGAACTTCCGCCACTCCCGGTCGAGCTCCCCCGCTGCCGGCGCGGCGAGCCGATCATCCCGCAGCTTCCGGCCCCGAGAAGCCGCACCGCCCACGTCGCCCTCACCGTCGCCGCCCTCGCCGTGCTGCTGGCGGTCACCGCCCTGGTGGCGCCGAGCGGCGGCGGGGTCGGACAGGGCGTCGTCGACATCCCGCCGCCCGGACTCACCGGTTATGCCGAGCTGTACGTCGCCACCTGGCTCACCGCCGGGGGCGAGGACGGCGCCCTCGACCCGTTCCTCCCCGCCGCCGTCGACCTTGCGGCGATGGAGCCGGGCCGTCGCTACGTCACCCGGTCCGTAGCGGTGGAGGCCGTCCGCGACACCGAGCGGCTCTGGTCGGTCACGGTGGCGGCGGACGTGCTGGACCTGGTCGACGGTGCCTACCTGCCGGCGGGGGTCGAGCACTACCGGGTCGGGATCGCGGTTGACGGCAGCCACCTATCAGCCATCTCCCTCCCGGCTCGGGTGGCCGCCCCCGAGCCGGCGCGGCTCCCCTCCTCGCTGCCGGCGCTCGAGGAGCCGGTGCCCGACGCTCTGCTCGCCACCACCCACGGTTTCCTCGCCGCCCTGCTGACCGGAGACGGCGATCCGGACCGTTTCACCGCCCCGGGCGCCGGGATCGTCCCGATCCTGCCGTCTCCCTACACGGACGTCACCATCGCCGCCGCCGCCGGTCGCACCGACGGAGCGGAAATGGTGTTGCAGATCACCGTGCACGCCACCGCCGCCGCCGGCCACATCCACGTCATGCAGTACACGCTGCGGGCGAGCGACAACTCCGGGGTGTGGGAGATCCTCGCCATCGGTTCGATGACCGCCAGGGAGGGCAGGTCGTGAGCGTGCCGCTGATGCGGTCCCCTGCGGCCGACCGCCCGCCGCAGGGCACCCTCGAACCGGACCACGGCACCATGACGCTGCCACGCCCGCTGGTGCCGGTGCTGCTGGCGGTGCATGCGGGCAGTACCGCCGATCCCGCCGGAGCGGCCCAGCTCGAGCTGTCCGGCATCACCTCCGGCGGCCGGCTCCACCCCGCCGCCACCGCCATCCTCGACGTCGTGACCGAGCCCGGCCTGGTAGTGACGGTCGATGTCGCCGGGGGGCGAACCCCGGAGCTGGCCACCTTCTGGTGCACCCGGCGCCGGGCCGTCCAGGGCGAGATCGTCGACGGCCACCGGGTCCGCCTCCACCGGGTCGAGCCGGACTGGCTGCCGTTCCACCTCACCCGGGTGGTCGGAGCCGGGCCCCGGCCGACGGCGCCGTTCCTCGGCGCGGTCACCGTCGACGCCGACCTGCTCGTCGAGGCCGAGCGGCTGCTCGGGGAACGCCCGACGACGGCAATGAATCAGCTCGTCGAATCCGGGATCGAACCCCGCTGGGCCGACCGGCTCCTCATCGCCCTCGAGCATCGCCGGCGGATGTGGCGGGTGCAGGCGGTGTGGATCTCCCGCCCCCACGGCCGCCGGGTCTCCGAGCTGACGGTGCTCGACGCGGGACCGGCCGGCTACTGGGAGATCACCGGCTCCCCATCACGACTCACCCTCACCGTCAGCAGCTACGACGACGTCATCCTCGCCTTCCGCCACCTCCTGCCCGACCCGGAGGCGTGACTCCACAGCAGCGGGGGGCCACGTACCATGGCGGATGCCGTGCCCCCCACCTCCTCCTTCGTCACCACCACCCAAGGCCGCCTCCACGTACGGGAGCATCCCGGCGCCGGGCCGCCCCTCGTCGCCCTCCACGGCTTCACCCTGCACGGCGGCATGTTCGCCGACTTGGCAGCCGCCCTCGACCGCACCGTGCTCGCCCCCGACCTACCCGGGCACGGCAAGACCGAGGTCACCCCGGTGACCATGGACACCGCCGTCGAGGCCCTGGCCTCCTGGCTCGCCACCCTCCCCGGCCCGCTCCCGCTGCTCGGCTACTCCCAGGGCGGACGGGTCGCCCTGCAACTGCTCCTCACCCACGAGGACCTGGTGGCGCGGCTCGTGCTCGTCTCCACCTCCCCCGGCCTCCCCGAGCCCGAGCGGCGGGCCCGGCTCAGCCAGGACGCCCTGCTCGCCGCCCACATCGAAACGGTCGGCCTCGACGCCTTCCTCGACGCCTGGCTCCACCACCCCCGGCTCCGCGCCAAGGGGGTCTCCGAAGAGGCCCGGCAGCGGGACCACGAGCTGCGACGGGAGAACACCGCGGCAGGACTGGCGGCGGCGCTGCGCGGCTACGGGCAGGGCATCACCCGCTATGCCGGCGACACCCTTACCGCCCTCACCACCCCGATATGTTTCGTCGCCGGCGACCAGGACCCCGACTATGCCGACCTCGCCACCGACATGGCGGCCCTGGTGGGGAGCACCCCGATCATCGTGCCCGGCGCCGGCCACAACGTGGTGCTGGAGGCCCCGGAGGCGCTCGCCGCCGCCGTCGCCCATTTCCTCGACGGCGCCTGAGGGCCCGGCGGCCGGAGGTCAACTGAGGTCGGTCGCAACCCGGCTACCGTTGAGCAAATGGTCGTCGTGCCATCAGGTCACACCGCGCCCGAGAGCATCGACAACGACCAGCGCAATCCGGCCACCGGCCGCATCGGGGGGAGGCGGCGGAGCATCGGATGAGCGAGGTCGTTCTCACCGGGCATTTCTGGACCCGCGGCGAAGCCGCCCGGCGGGCCGTCATGTCACCCCACGAGCTGCTGGTGCACCGGGGCCTGCTCCGGCTCGGCGGTACCTGGCTGGAAGAGGTCTACTGCGCCTTCCAGTTCAACGAGCACGGCGTCCGGGAGGACGTCGCCGCGGTGGTGGAGGTCCTCGAAGCCCACCTCGACGCCGCCACCATCGCCGACTGGATCGTGCGCCCCAACCCCGGCCTCGCCACGCTGTCGCCACTGAGCTGGCTCGACGGGGGCCGCAGCCTCGACACCGCGCTCAAGGTGGCCCGAGCCCTCGTGGCGGATCACCCGCCGGCCCCGAACCGGCCCGCCTAGGCCTCGGCGAACTCCGAGATCAACGTCACGAACTCGCCGGCCCGGTTCAGCACCGCCTCGTGGCGGCCGCCGGCGATCTCGACCACCCGCGCCGCGGGGAGCAGTGCCGCCAGCTCCCGCTGGGCGGCCGGCGGCACCACCTGGTCCTTGCCGGGAATCACCACCATGACCGGCGCGTCCAGGTCCCCCACCCAGGCCCTCGAATCGAACCGCCAGATCGCTCCGCCCACCTCGTAGTACAGGGTGGCGTCCCGCCGCATCAACGCCTCATACATCCAGCGGAGATGGCCCGGTTCGATGGCGCCGCTGCGGACCAGCACCTCCGAGGTGACGGCAGCGGCCTCACGGCGGCTCACCCGGGCCACGGCCCGGCCCAGCCAGAAGGCGACCCGGGTCAGCGCCCGCCGCTCCGGGATGGGGCGGGCGGCGGTCGCGGCCAGGATGAGTCGAGCGACGTGACGAGGATGACGGTCGGCGAGGCTCTGGGCAACCATGCCGCCCATCGAGTAGCCGAACACCGTCGCTCCCTCCACCCCGAGGGCGTCGAGCGTCGCCGCCACGTCGTCGGCGAGGTCCTCGATCTCGAACCTGCCCCGCGGCCAGTCTGTCTTCCCGTGAGCGCGCAGGTCCGGCATGATCACCCGGAACCGCTCCGCCAGGGCCGGGACGATGCGGTGGAACGTCATCTCCCCGTCGAGGTTCCAGCCGTGCACCAGCACCAGCGGCGGCGCCTCTGGCGGACCCGCCTCCCGGACGAACACCTCGAGGTCGCCGGCGAAGACGGTCCGGCCGGGGATCTTCAACGGGCGCCGCTGCACCCCGTAGTAGTAGGGCGGCAGCTCGGGGCCGAGGGTGCGCCACAGCAGCCATCCGAGGAGGGACCAGCGGGCCAACCGGGCGAGGCGTCTCATGGAGGTGAGCCTAGGACGGCGGCGGCGCCATGCCTCCGAGCGGATCGACCGACTCAGCCGAGAGCCCGATGAAGGAACGCGGCCATCTGCTCCCGCGTCACGTAGCTACCGGGACAGTAGCGGTCGTTGACCGGCGGGTTGCAGCCACGGGTGACGCCGGCTGTCCCCAGCCTGTCAATATCACCCTCGAACACCGATTCGTCATCGTCGACGAACAGGTCGCCGCCTCCGTCGTCGGTGTACCCGAGGGCTCGGACCAGGAACGCCGCCATCTGACCCCGCGTCACGTAGCTACCGGGACAGTAGCGGTCGTTGACCGGCGGGTTGCAGCCACGAGCGGCGCCAGCGGCCCCCAGCCTGTCGATGTCCCCCTCGAACACCGACTGGTCATCGTCTATGAAGAGGTTACCGCCTGCGTCGTCGGTGTACCCGAGGGCTCGGACCAGGAATGCCGCCATCTGACCGCGCGTGACGAACTCCTTGGGACAGAACTGGTCATTGACCGGTGGATTGCAGCCTCTCGTGATCCCAGAGTCTGCCAACCAGTTGATGTCATCGAAGAAAGTGTTGCCCTCGCCGACGCATTCCGGCGCCGGGCTCAGCACGTCCCCGAAGACATAGTCACAGACCCCACCGGTGTCCGGGAGAGTCGTTGTGGTCGTCGTCGAAGCAGTAGTGGTGGTAGAAACGACCTCCTGAAACTCGGTGCTTCCCATGATTATGGTTGCACCGGAGCTACCCTCCACGAACTCTCCGGACATAACATACAAATAGATATCCTTGCCCTTAAAGGGGGCCCCTTCACAACCAACTTCGGCCATGACGTCGCGAAGAATAAACCCACCCATGTGTCCGATGCTCTGCGCCAGAATCACTTCTTCTTGGGTGGCGAAAGTTGGCGGGCCTGGATCATCCTCAAACCAGTAGAACTGGCTGTGGACGATACAGCCCAAGCGTGTCACAACAGTCTCGTCCTCCGTCGCCGGGTTCAGCACGTTGAACGTAGCGCTGAAGACGCCCGGAGCGATCAGGATGTTGTTGGGGTATATGTCCACATCCCCATCCTGTACCACGCAGAACGGGACATCGTCGGACCAATCGTCACTGATGCACGGCAGCGGTGGTTCAGCCCGAGCGTTCCCGGTGCTACCCATCAGGGCAGCAGTAGTCATTACTGCTAGCAACGCAAACCCCAAGAACAGACGCCTGATTACAACCCACCTCTCTCAACGTCTTGCGAACACAAGGACTGCTGCGAAGTAACACACAAGGTCTTGGATTACGAACAGAATCATAGAACGCGAGGAACAGGGAGTCGATTGTCATCATACTGTTACTGATGATGGCGGCACGCCCCGTCCCTCACTCGGGAGCGACACGTTGACACCTCGACCCCCGAATCCTCCGATTCTCCCAATTGAATCAGATTGACGGCCGAGGTGAAGAACGATGCGATCCCCCTCCGAGCGGATCGACCGCGAAGACGTACTCGGCGACCGGCGCCCCGCCCACGAGGTGCTCGACGATGATGCGCTCCATCACGTCCACCGTCACCGAGTGGTACCACACCCCCTCCGGGTACACCACCGCGATCGGACCACGCTCGCAGATTCGCAGGCAGTCGGCCTTGGTGCGCAGCACCGTCCCGCCCGGGCGGGTCGTCTCCGGGGGAGGCAGGAACAGGGCCTCGCCCCGCCACGACGGCGGCGCCGAAGCCAAGCCCAGCTCCTTGAGGCGGGACTTGAGGCAGCGCCACACCTCGCCGCTCTCGGCGTAGCTGGAGCAGCGGGGCGTGGTCTGCTCGGCGCACAGGAAGATGTGGCGTTGCAGCCCGCCGATGCCGAGCTCGGCGGCGATGGCGCCGAGGCGCGCCTGCACCACCTCGTCGTCCGCCGAGGGCGGCCTCTCATCGGTCATTCTTCACCGGTGAGCCCTTCGGTGCCCTCGCCGAAGGTGCGGCGGAGCAGGGCCATGGCGTCGATCAGCAGGGTCTGGAGATCGTCGACGCCCCCGTGCTCGAGCCAATAGTCGAGTGCCACGCGCAGCGCGGCGACGGTACCGGCGGCGACGAGCTTGGCGGCCATGTCTCGCTCGATATCGAGACCCAGCCGTTCGGCGATCACGCCGGCGAGTGCAGCCTCCATCTTCGCCTGCTGCTCGAGACCCCGTGAGCGGAGTGCCGGAGTATGGGAGATGATCTGGGCGTGGAGGAGGATGTGCTCCGGGTCATCCGCCAACACGTCCGCCACCTCGAGGAGGGCATTCAGGATCGCCTCCAGCACCGGCTCGCCGGGTGGCCGCCCGACAATCGCCTCCCGCAGTGCCGCCACCAACTGGGGCTCGTCGGCAAACAGCACGTCCTCCTTCGACGGGAAGTAGCGGAAGAAGGTCCGAGGTGACACCTCGACCGCGTCGGCGATCTCCTCGACCGTCACCGAGTCGTAGCCTCGCTCGGCAAAGAGGCGGAGCGCCGTCGCTGCGAGCTCGCGCTGGGTTCGCAGCTTCTTCCGCTCACGGAGGCCGGCCGGGAGTTGACTGTCACTCATCGATACCACTGTAGGCAGCTGCCTGACCGGGAACGGCAACCCGGCGCACGCCGGTCTGCGCCCCTTTCACCCGCATCGTGGGCGTGCAACGCGAGGTGTTCGGCGTGCGGTGGACAGGTGCAGAACCGCACCCACGGTGGCACGAATCACCGATTCTCGATCCCTCGGCAGTCATCAGGTATTCCGTTCTGCTCCTCGGTGGGTGCCGGACGAGGCTCAGCTTCCCGCCGGCACCTGGAGGCGGCTCTCACACCCGCGCCACTCCGCGTCCTCGCCGGACAGCGGGTTCCGTGGCCTTCCCGTCGCGACGCTCGCGCCGGATCGCCCACAACTTGAGGGTGGCGGGCTGCACCAGCACCGCCGCCAGCAGCGAATAGGCGATCGTGAGTGCCGTGATGAGGCCGAACTGCTGAATCGGGGCCAGCGACGCGAACCCCAGCACCCCGAACCCGGCGGCCGTGGTCGCAGCTGACCCTGCCAGGGCGCCGCCGGTGTGCTTGACGGTTTGACGAATCGCTTCGTCGATCGATTCTGTGTGCTTCCTCTCCTCGAGGAAACGATGCGTGACGTGGATGCCGTACGGGACACCGATCCCGATGGCGAGTGAGGCCACCGTGGCGGTGAGCACGTTGAAGCTCACGCCGAGAACCCACATCGAGCCGAGCACCATGGTGACGACCATCGCCGACGGAATCATGGTGACGGCGCCGAGCAGGGGGCGGCGGTCACGGATGCCGAAGAAGGCGACCAGGAGCAGCAGCGCCGCGACCAGGGTGATGACGATGGAACGTGTCTGCGATGCGGTCAGCTGATCGAGGATCTCGTCGAGAATCAGCGACTCACTGACCACGGTGGACGTCACACCGGCACCGGCAAGGGGAGCCGCCGCGTCGCCAACGGCATCGGCGAGGGCGCCTGCCCCTTCCTGGCCTGCCGTCGTCGAGATGGAGATCACACCGAGATCGTCGCCGGCGGTGAGCACCTGACCGATGGAGCCGGCCGCGACACTGCGGACGAGGTCGTATGCGCCGGCGACGTCAGCATCGGAGTCGAAGCCGCTGCCGTTCCAGCCGAGCGCGGACAGCCGATCGGCGACCTGAGGATCAGCCGCGAGCTCGGCAACGACGGACGCGGCCGATGTCGCCTGGGCCTGATCGGCCACGGTGCGCACGTCGGCGACTCCGACCAGCCGGGCCTGGGTCGCCAGCATGGCGTTGGCGGCTTCCGGCGAGGCGAGGTCGCCCTCGAGCAGCACGTAGGTGCGCTCCTCGATGTCGCCACCGAAGAGCTGTTCGACATCGGCGATGAGGGCGCCGATCTTCGAGTTCTCGGGAATGAAGTCGTCCTGGCTGAACGTCGTCGAGACCTGGCTCCCCGCGATGCCGGCGGCGACGGCAATAACCAGCGCCAGCGCCAGCACCGCCCGCGGCACCCGCTCCGAGAGAACGGCGGTCTTCTCCATGATCCTGGCGAGCCCGTTCGACTCCCCCGCCGCCCAGAGCACGAGTGAGCCACGGCGCTCGGCCCGGCGGTCCAGGAGCAGTCGGGAGGCCGGCACCAGCGTGACCATCACCACGAAGGCGGACAGGACACCGGCGGCGATGAAGATCCCGAAGTCTGCGATCGGCGGCAGCGGCGAGAAGACATTGGTGAGGAACCCCACCAGGGTCGTGATGGTGGCGAGCACCAATGCTCCCCCGACGGTCGTGATCGCGAGCGCGGCGGAGCGAGCCGGGGCGGCGCCGTGATTCTGCTCCTCCCGGTAGCGCGAGGTGAGGTGGATGGCGTAGTCGATGCCGAGACCGACCAGCAGCACCGGTACGACGACGGCGATCTGGCTGAAGGGCCCGGTGAGGCCGAGGTAGTCGGGACCGAGCAGGACGCCGATCCCGTACATCCAGACGATGGTGATGATGAGCCCGGCGAACCCGAGGAGCACGTCGCTGAGCCGGCGATAGGTGAAGAACAGGATGCCGACGATGAGAAGGAGGCTGAGGCCGAGCAGCATGGGAAGCTCGCTGTTCAGGTCCTCGGTGAGGCTATCGGTGAGGATCTCCTCGCTGAACGGGGAGACGCTCATGGCGCCAAAATCCTCGGCCTCGAGGGCGTCCCGCAGCGCAAGGGCGGCGTCGGTCACTGCTCCCGCATCCGCGTCGGCGGAGATGCGGAGCAGGACCAGACCGCCCTGAGCCGTCGCCGTCGTGGTGCCGAGGTCCCGTGAGAACAGTGCCCCGACCTGGGGCCCGGCCTGCGGGTCGGCGAGCATCGCCGCGGCGGCCTGGTCCAGGGAGGCTGCGTCGAGTGCCGCCGGCTCGATTCCTCGCCCGGCCAAGGCTGCGTCGAGGGGCATGGCATAGGTGACCAGCGACGGATTCTGGTCGGTGGCGGGTGCGAGCACGTCGGTGACGCCGGGCGTCTCTCGTGCGATCTGCTCGATCCGGCGGGCGGTCGCGAGACCTTCGGGCGAGAGAACGTCGCCCGACTCGCCGGCGTTCACGATCACCTGGATCGATCCTCCGGATCCGGCGAACTCGCCCTGGATGGTGTCGTACTTCGACGAGAGCTCGCTGTCGGGGGCGAACGAGGTGAGGTCGGTGTCGGTGCTCTGCTGGGAAGCGAATACACCGAACACAACGGTGAGGGCGATGATCGCCACCACCACGATCCTGGGCCGATTGGCGACCCCGCCCGCGATCCACCGCAACATGCGTTCCACTCCTGGAGTTCCTTTCGCGAATCCTGACCCGATTGGCAGGCATCACCATAAGTCACACCCTGTCAGATGTCAATGGTTGACGAAATCATGTGTGTGACAGAAAATGATGCGCGCCGCCCGACGAACAGCCCGGAAGGGCGACCGGGTCGATCGCGGAGCCGGCGACGGGGCGTCCGCTAGTCCCGATCCCCGCCGCTCAGCACCGTGATCCTCCCCGACGGGCCGTCGGAGAACTGCCGCTCCACCACGCGGCCCACCAACGTCCCCGTCACCCCCTCCTCGGTCAACGCCTGCAGCAACGCCTTCGCCAGCGGCGCCGCCACCGCCATCAGCAGGCCACCGCTGGTCTGGGCGTCGGCGAGCACGATCCGCCTCGCCTCCTCCAGCGGCCCGAAGTCGGTGAACCGCTCCGCCGACCGCAGATTCCGGGTCGTACCGCCGGGAACGACGCCCTGCTCGGCCAGCTTCCGAGCCGTCGGGAGCATCGGCACCGCCGCCGCCTCGATCTCGGCGCTCACCCCGCTCGCCTGCATAATCTCCCCGAGGTGGCCGAGCAGCCCTAAGCCGGTGATGTCCGTCGCCGCCCGCACCCCCACCCGGCGCATGGCCCGGGCCGCCGGGGCGTTGAGCTGGGCCATCGACGCCACCGCGGCGTCCCGGGCCGCCGGATCGGCCGTTCCCCGCTTGATGGCGGTGGCGACGAGGCCGGTCCCGATCGGCTTGGTGAGCACCAGCACGTCGCCGGGCTCGGCGGCCCCGTTGGTGACGATCTCGCCTGGATGCACCACCCCGGTCACCGCCAGCCCGTACTTCGGCTCGGCGTCGTCGATGGTGTGGCCGCCGACCAGGGTGCAGGCCGCCTCCACCAGGACGGCGGCGCCGCCCCCGCCAGCACCTCCGACAGCAGCTCCAGCGGGAGCCCGTCGCGGGGCCATCCCACCACCTGGAGCGCCGTGAGCGGCGTCCCCCCCATGGCGTAGACGTCCGAGAGGGCGTTGGCCGCGGCGATCCAGCCCCAGTCGAACGCCTCGTCGACGATCGGGGTGAAGAAATCGACCGTCTGCACCAGCGCCACGTCGTCGGAGATGCGGTAGACGCCGGCGTCGTCGGCGCCGCCGATGCCTACCAGCAGGTCCGGGTGACGTACCGCGGGTGATATGTGGAGAGAGCGCAAGACCTGCGCCAGCTCGTCAGGGCCGAGCTTGCACGCTCAGCCGGCCCCGTGTGAAAACGCCGTCAAACGTGGCACCGCACCACCTCCTTCCGGGCCGCGAGTGTACGGCGCCGCCCGGTCGCCGCACCCGGGAGACGGGGACGGCCTCCGCGCCCCTGACCCACCCCGGTCTAGCAGCAGGAATAATGCGGGAATCCGACTCGCTGTCGAATCCCAGGGGACTATCATATTTCGGTGCCTGGGTGATCCACCCAGGACCGTGCAGGCCCCCTCGTCCCCCCTGGGGGGCCTGCCCATTTTCGGGTTCGTATTCCACCCGGTCCTTCGAGCGCCATCACGTCTCTAACCTGCGGCGAGTGAAGATCCCGTTCCGCCTCCGCCGCAGCAGGGTGGCATCCGCCATCCGTGATCTGGCACACCGGAGCCCCGACGAGGCAGAGGAGTACCTCGACACCCACCAGGCGGAGTGGGAACGCATCGCCGAGGTCGACCCCCACAGCGCCGCCGACATCCTCGAAGCGCTCGACGAAGAGGGCGCCGCCGACCTGCTCGAAGCACTCGACGCCGACGACGCCGCCGACATCCTCGACGAGATGCGCCCCGAGCCCGCCGCCGACGTGCTCGAGGAGGTGGCTCCCAGCGAGGCGGCCGGCTACATCGCCGAGATGGAGACCGACCAGGCGGTCGACCTGCTGGCCGCCCTCGAGGAGGACTCCCGCAACGCCGTCCTCGCCGCCCTCGACCCCGACACCCGGCGCGAGATCAACCGGCTGATCATCTACCCGCCGGACAGTGCCGGCGGTCTCATGACCACCGAGATCGCCTCGCTCCCCCGCGGCGTCTCCGCCGGTGAAGCCATCGAGTCGCTGCGCAGTCTCCACGACGAGCTGGGCTCCAACCTCACCTACGTCTACGTCGTCGACGACGCCGGGCACCTCATCGGCGTCGCCCCGTTCCGGGAGCTGGTGTTCGCCCGTCCCGGCACCGGCCTGGAGGACGTCATGGTGTCCGACCCGGTGGCGGTACAGCTCGACACCGACCGGGAGATCGTCGCCGAGCTCATCCAGCGGTACCACCTCATCGCCATCCCCGTCACCGATGCCGACGGTCACCTGATCGGGATGGTCAAGGTGGATGAGGCCCTCGAAGCGGTCCAGGCCGAGGCCGGCGAGGACATCACCCAGATGGTCGGTGCCGGCCCCGAGGAGACCGTGTTCTCCCCCATCCCCCGTTCGGTGCAGCGCCGCCTCCCGTGGATCGTCCTCAACCTCTTCATCGGGCTCGGCATCGCCTTCGTCATCAACCACCTCAAAGACGTCATCGAGACCCGGGCGATCCTGGCCGCCTACATGCCGCTGGTCGCCCAGCTCGGCGGCAACACGGGCGCCCAGAGCCTGGCGGTGACGATCCGGTCGATGGCCGTCGGCGACCTGCCGCGGGGACGTGCCCTCAAGGCGATCCGCCGGGAACTCCTCGTCACCACCTCCAACGGCCTCGTCATGTCGGTGTTGTCGGGCCTGATGGGCGGCCTCGTCTCCGGCGACGCCCGGATCGGGCTCATCATCAGCATCGCCGTCATCATCAACCTGATGGTGGCGGGCCTGGTGGGGTCGGCGATCCCGCTGCTGCTGCGCCGCTTCGGGCAAGATCCGGCCCTCGCCTCGAACATCTTCCTCACCGCTGTCACCGACACCGTCGGCTTCAGCGGGTTCCTCATCACCGCCACCCTGATCCTGTAGCCGCAGCGAACACCACGGGCGAGAACGGGACGGCCTCGAGGGTCAGGAACCGAGGATGACGACGCCGGTATCCGCGAACGGTCCCGTGAACCGCATCCGGAAACCCTCTTCCAGCGTCACCAGGTGGTGCTGGGCCAGCTCGGCGAGTTGGTCGGCGTCGGGAGACTCGACCAGCACGGCGTCGGCCGCCGCTTGGGTGTCGACCACGTACGCCTCGTACACCGGGGGATGCTCCTCCACCACCTCGGTCAGCACGTTCTGGAGGTCGATGTCGGTCAGCAATGTGTAGCTGTCGGGATCGAGCAGGATCACGACCCGGTCGCCGTATTCGGTGGCCTCCCGGGTCACGATGGTGAAGGCGGGAAGCCCGGTGGACGGGATGAGGGTCGAGGTGGTGGTGCTGCTGGCCTGCAGGTCCGCCTCGGGGACGGTGGTGCCGGCCGCAGGCAGGGTGGTGATCGTCTCGCCGGGCAGGGTGGTGGTGGTCTCCTCGGAGTCGTCACCGGAGCAGCCGTAGGCCGCCAAGACCAGCACCAGGAGCAGGGTGAGACCGCGAAACGACCGCATGGCGCCACTCTAACGCGACCTCGCGTCTTTCGACATGGCGGGTCCTGGGGGTCATCCCTCGCGATCGGTCAGCCATGCCGAGAAGTCGACGCCCTCCATCCACCGCTCCGAGTGCACGACCCGGAACCGGTCCTTCACCTCGGCGAACAGCTCCGGATCGGGGGATTGATCCAGGCCGATCCGGGCCAACTCCAGGGTCGGCCGCCACGCCCGCGCCCCGAGGGCGACGTCCACCATGCTGCGCCAATCGCCCTCCCCCGGGGACGGCGCCTGCGGCGAGGACCAGAACGCCTGCAGCTTGCGGGCCGCCTGCAGGCAACGGCGGAGTTCCCGGATTGCCGGACGCGGGAGATCCGCCACGTCTCCCAGCACGTCGCCGGCCCAGTCGGCGAACGCCTGCTCGTTCCACGCCTCGGGCCGGATCACCACTCCCCGGTACAGATCGTCGATCGCCGCCAGCAGCCCCAGGTAGCGACCCCCGCTCACGGTAGGCCCAGCTCCTCCCGCACCAGCGCCCGGAACCCCTCCCGGAGGCGGGCGACGACGGGACCACGGGCGATGGCGGTCTCCCCCACCCGCACCACCGGCGTCACCTCCTTGACCGTCGACAGCAGCATCACCTCGGCGGCTTCCCGCACCCGAGCCAGCTCGTAATGGCCCTCCCGCACCTCGAGCCCGAGGCGCCCCGCCACCTCGACGACGGCGGCCCGGGTCACCGACGCCAGGATGCCCAGGTCGAGCGCCGGGGTCTCGACCACCCCTCCGGCGACCCAGGCGACGCTGTAGGTGGGGCCCTCCAAGACCCGGCCGCTGCGGCCCACCAGCAGGGCGTCATCGAACCCGGCGTGGGTGGCGGCGATGCGGGCGGCGAAGTTCGGGCCGTACGACAGGGTCTTGGCGCCGGTGAGTTGGGACGCCTCGCCGTCGGGATGCCACGGCGCCGCCACCGGGAGCAGCGTCATCTCCGGCGCCAGCTCCGGCAGCGGCTCGGCGAACACCACCACCCTCGAGCCCTCCCCGGAGGCGTGGCTGTCGGTGCCCCCGGTGACCACCACTCGGATCACGGCGTCACCCACCGCCGCCCGGTCGCTCACCCAGGCGTCGAGGTCGGTCCGGGCTGGCAGCGGCAACCCGAGGGCAGCCGCTGATCGTTGCAGCCGGTCGAGGTGGGCGCCCTGCCGGAACGCCTTGCCCTCGTAGGCCCGCAGCGCCTCGAAGCACCCGAAGCCCCGCTGCAGGGCGATGTCGAACACGGAGACGGCGGCGGCGTCCGGGTCGACCGCCTCCCCGTCGATGAGTACGGGGCCGATGGAGGGCATCCGGCGATGCTACCGCGGTGCCGTCCCGGGCCATCCACCTTGGCCGCCATCTGGGGAAGCGGGAAGGGTCACGGTGCGGTTCTGTCGTGCCGCGACCCCCCTCGGGTCGGCTTCGCTGCCCGCTCCCCCCCGATCCAAGGGGGAACGAGAGAGTCGCTCAGCCGGCGTAGCCGTTGGTGATCGGGAGCCGGCGGTCCTTGCCGAAGGCCTTACGGGTGATCCGCACCCCCGGGGCCGCCTGGCGCCGCTTGTACTCGTTGCGGTCGACCATGCGGGTCACCTCGCGCACCAGCGCCTCGTCGATGCCGGCGGCGACGATGTCCTCGATCGACTCGTCCTGCTCGACGTAGCGGGACAGGATGCCGTCGAGGATCTCGTAGTCGGGCAGCGAGTCGGAGTCCTTCTGGTCGGGGCGCAGCTCGGCCGACGGCGGCTTGTCGATGATCGAGCGCGGGATCACCTCGCCGGACCCGTTGCGCCACTCCGCCAGCCGGTACACCACCGTCTTGAAGACGTCCTTGAGCACGGCGTAGCCGCCGGCCATGTCCCCGTAGAGGGTGGCGTACCCCACCGCCATCTCGGACTTGTTGCCGGTCGCCACCACCATGCTGCCGAACTTGTTGGAGAGCGCCATGATGATGGCGCCGCGGATCCTGGCCTGCAGGTTCTCCTCCGCCACCCCCGAGGCGGTGCCGGTGAAGACGGGCTGCAGCGCATCCAGGTAGGAGGCGAAGATGTCGTCGATCGGGATCTCCTCGAACCGGCACCCGAGGCGCCGGGCGAGGTCCTCCGAATCCCGGATCGACCCCTCCGAAGAGAAGCGGGCCGGCATCGTGACCCCCCACACCGCCTCGGGGCCGAGGGCGTCGACCGCGATGGCGCAGGTGAGGGCGGAATCGATCCCGCCCGAGAGGCCCACCACGACGCTCCCGAAGCCGTTCTTGCCGACGTAGTCGTGCAGACCGAGCACCAGGGCCTGGTAGATCTCGGCCTCCTCCCCGAGCCGCTCCGCCGACGGGGGCGGGTCGAGCCGGGTCCCGGATCGGGTCCGGGCCGGGGTCACCGGGATCGGGGCCTCCGGCTCATCCCCCTCGGGAACGGCGAGGTCGAGCACGAACCGTTCCTCGGCGAACTGGGCGGCCCGGTAGACAAGGTCGCCGGAGGCGTCGAACACCATCGAGTCGCCGTCGAAGACCAGCTCGTCCTGGCCCCCCACCATGTTGAGGTACACCACCGCCGCCCCGGTGCGGCGGGCCTCGGCCGCCAGCATGGCGGCCCGCTCCTCACCCTTGCCGCGGTGGTAGGGCGAACCGTTGATGTTGAGCAGCACCCGGGCTCCCTTGGCGGCCTGCAGCGCCGGAGGGCCCTGCGGCGACCAGATGTCCTCGCACACCGAGATCCCCGCCGGGACGCCGCCGATCGTCCACACGCGGCCCGGGTCACGACCCCGGGCGAAGTAGCGGGCCTCGTCGAAGACGCCGTAGTTGGGGAGCAGCAGCTTGTGGTAGACGCCGCAGAGGTGGCCCCCGGCGAGTACCGCGGCGGCGTTGGAGACCTCGCGCACCAGGGAGTCGTCGTGGGCGCTGTCCCCGTCGACGGGATCGACGAAGCCGACCACGGTGACGGTCTCCCCGGAGGCGGCTCCGAGCCGTTCCACCGCCTCGACGTTCTCGGTGAGGAAGTCGTCCCGCAGCAGGAGGTCCTCCGGCGGGTACCCGGTCACCGCCAACTCCGGCAGCAGCAGCACGTCGGCGCCGGTCTCCTCCGCCCACCGCATCGCCGCCAGGATGCGGTCGACGTTGCCGTCGATGTCTCCGACGGTGAGGTTCACCTGGGCCCCGGCGATGCGGAGAGTGTGCATGGGGTCAGGTTAGGAGGACGGCGCCGGGCCGCGGGCAGCGGTCACACGCCCTCCAGGGTCTCCTCGATGAGGTGGTCGACGACGGCGACGAGCGCCTCGTGCTCGGAGGCGCCCCCGTCGAGCGCCTCCTCGTAGACGGCGAGCTGGCGGTGGGCGCTGGTGCCCCGCTCCACGATGGCGCGGGTGTGCAACACCTCGTCGAGGCAGCCCAGCTCGGCGGCGTCTCGTTGCACCAGCTCGATCATCTCCATCAGCAGCTCGGGGAACGGGACCAGCTCCCCCCGCCCGTAGTCGATGAGGGGCTCGTCGATCCCGTAGCGCTGGGCCCGCCACACGTTCTCGTCGATGAGCATCCGGGAGTAGTGGCGCCAGCGCTGGTTGCCGAGCCGCTTGCGGTAGAGCATCGCCAGCAGCGAGGCGTACACCGCGGCGACCGAGATGGCGTCGTCGATGTTGGTGCAGATGTCGGTGCTCCGCATCTCCAGGGTCGGGTAGCGGGCGCTGGGCCGGATGTCCCACCAGATCCGGGTGGCGTCCTCGATCACCCCGGCCCCGGTGAGGACCGCGACGTGGCGCTGGTACTCGGCCCAGCTCGAGAACTCGTCGGGGAGCCCGGTGCGGGGAACCGCCCGGAACACCGAGGTGCGGTAGCTCATCAGCCCCGACTCCTTGCCCTGCCAGAACGGCGAGGAGGTGGTGAGGGCGAGCAGGTGCGGCATGAAGTAGACGACCTGGTTCATGAGGTCGATGCGCAGGTCGGGGTCTTCGACGCCGACGTGGACGTGCATGCCGCAGATGAGGAGGCGACGCACCACGCCCCCCAGCGCCTCGGCGAGCAGGTTGTAGCGCTCCCGGTCGGTGTGCTGCTGCCGCTCCCACACCGCGAAAGGATGGGTCGAGGCCGAGATCGGCGCCAGCCCGTAGCGATCGCACACGTCGGCGACGGCCCGGCGCAGCGAGGCGAGGTCCTCCCGGGCCTCCCGGACGGTGCTGCTGACCTTGGTCCCGATCTCGATCTGGGAGCGGAGGAACTCAGGGCTGACCTGGCCGCCGATGATGTCCTCGCAGTCCTTGAGCAGGCCATCGGGGAGATCACGAACCAAGTCACGGGTCTCGCGATCGACGATGAGGTACTCCTCCTCGATCCCGACCGTGAACGCCGGCCGCTGCCGACCCAACCCTCACCTCCCGCGTGTGGTGGCCACAAACCTAGCGGCGCCTCGCCGCCGCCATCGGCACCCGGCGGGCTGGGCCCGGGGCGGATGCCCCGAGCGCGGTCACTACACTCCTGACATGCCGTCCCGAACCACGACGTTGACGCGCCTGGCGGCCGAGATCGCCCCCCGCATGGTTGAACTGCGCCGCGACGTCCATCGCCACCCCGAGCTGGGGTGGGCGGAGTTGCGCACCACCCGGGTCGTCGCCGAGACCCTACGGGAGTGGGGGCTCGACCCGGAGGTGCGGCCGGGCGGCACCGGGCTCACCGTCGACATCGGCCAAGGCGACCGGGCGGTCGGGTTCCGGGCCGACCTCGACGCCCTCCCCATCCTGGAGGAGGCGTCCCCCGCCTACCAGTCGACCGTCCCCGGCGTGATGCATGCCTGCGGCCACGACGTCCACCTCGCCATCGCCACCGGCATCGCCTGGTGCCTGACCCAACTCGACGACCTCCCGGGGCGGGTGCGGCTCATCTTCCAGCCGGCGGAGGAGAGCATCCCGGGCGGGGCCACCATGATGCGGGCCGAGGGGGTCCATCACGGGCTGTCGTCGATCACCGCCTTCCACATCGACCCGGCGCTCGCCCCCGGCAGGCTCGGGGTACGGAAGGGCGGCATCACCGGAGCGTCGGACCGGCTCGTGGTCCGTCTCTCCGGCCCGGGCGGCCACACCTCCCGTCCCCACCAGACCGTCAACCTCATCCACGTGGCGGCCCGGGTGGTCATCGACCTCCCCGAGATCGTCCGCCAACGCATCGATCCCCGCCAGACCGTGCTCGTCGTCTTCGGCCGGGTCGCCGGCGGGTCGGCGGAGAACGTCATCCCCACCCACGTTGAGTTGGGTGGCACCGTCCGCATGCTCGACCTCGAGCTGTGGCACTCCATGCCGAAGCTGATCGAGGGGATCGTCACCGACCTGGTCACCCCGTTCGGGGCCGGCTGCGAGGTCGAGTACCTGCCCGGCTCCCCCCCGGTCGTCAACGACCCGGAGATCGTCCGGATCATGAGCGAGGCCGCCCGGGACTGCCTCGGCGCGGATCGGGTCGTCGCCACCCACCAGAGCCTCGGTTCCGAGGACTTCGCCTGGTACCTGGAGGACGTCCCCGGCGCCATGCTCCGCCTCGGCGGGGCGCTCCCCGACCGGAGGGTCGACCTGCACTCGGCGGCGTTCGACATCGACGAGTCCGCCGTCGAAGCCGGCATCCTGGTGGGGGCGGAGTCGCTGCTGCGCCTCCTCGAACAGCACGCCTGAGCGGCCGCGGCGCTACTCGATGACGAGCAGTCCCTGCTCCTCCAGGGCGGCGCGGAGCGTCTCGGACTCGCCGGGACGCACCGAGATGGTGAGCACGCCTCCCCCCCCGTAGGGGGCGTGGCGCAGCTGGAGGTCCCGCACGTCGACGGCGGACGTCTCGAGGGCACGCCCCATCTTGGCGAGCTCTCCCGGCTGGTCGGCGAGGGCGACCCGCACCGCCACCACCGCCGGCGCCAGGCCCCGCCGGAGTTGCCGGGCAGCGGTCAGCACGTCGGCCACGGTCTCGAGATCCCCCTCCTCCACTGCGGCGGTGAAGCGATCGAGCCGGTCGCGGAAGTCCCGCACCGTGTCCACCACCGGACCCCGGTTCGCGTCGAAGAGCTGCACCCAGATGGCAGGGTCGGAGGCGGCGACCCGGGTGAGGTCGCGGAAGCTGCCGGCGGCGAGCTCCACCACTCGGGTCCGGTCGGCCGCCTCGGTGGCGAGGGTGGCGGCCAGCACCTGCGGCAGATGGCTGATCACGGCGACGGCGGCGTCGTGCTCGGCGGCGGTCATGCGGCGCGGCAACCCTCCGAGCTCCTCGATGACGGCTTCGACCGCCTCGAGGTCGGCCGGGTCGGCCCCGTCGGTCACCACCACCCAGACGGCGCCGCGGAAGAGACCGGCCGAGGCCGCAGCCGGGCCGGTGACCTCCCGCCCCGCCATGGGATGGGTCCCCACGAAGCGGGGGAGGCGGTTCGCCGCCACCACCGGGACCTTCACCCCGGCGATATCGACGACGAGGCCGTCGGTGGTGAGGGACCCCACCTGTTCGATGACGGCGCGGGGAGGGCCGGCCAGCACCAGCAGGTCGAGCGGCGGCGACAGCAGCGTTTCGATGCCGGGCGCGGTGTGGGCCACCGCCCCGACCGCGACCGCCTCCGCCAGCACGTCGGGATCGGGATCCCAGCCGGCGACGTCCCAGCCGGCCCGAGCCAGCCCGAGACCCACGGAGGAGCCGATGAGGCCGGTGCCGACGATGCCGGCCCGTTTCACGGCCGGTGCTCCACGCTCACCGCTCGTCACATCTCGACGCCCATGACCAGGGCCAGCGCCCGCACCTCGTGCATGAGGTCGGCGAACTCGGTGGGGAGGATCGCCTGCGGACCGTCGACGAGGGCGGTCTCCGGTGCAGGGTGGACGTCGATCATGAAGCCGTCCGCCCCGGCCGCCACCGCGCTGCGTGCCAGCGGCGCCACCAGCTGGCGCCGGCCTCCCGAATGGGACGGGTCGACGATGACCGGGAGGTGGGAGAGGCCCTTGATGACCGGCACGGCCGAGATGTCGAGGGTGTTGCGGGTGGCGGTCTCGAAGGTGCGGATGCCCCGTTCGCAGAGCACCACCTCGTGGTTGCCCTCCTTGTAGACGTACTCGGCGGCGTTGAGCCACTCCTCGACGGTGGCGGTGAAGCCCCGCTTCAGCATCACCGGCTTGGGCTGCTTGCCCAGCTCGGCGAGCAGGGTGAAGTTCGCCATGTTGCGGGTGCCGACCCGGATGAGATCGGCGTACTGGCTCACCAGGTCGACGTCGCGGGGGTCGACCACCTCGGCGATGAACGGGAGCCCGAACTCCTCCCGGGCCTCCGCCAGCAGCTCCAGGCCCTTCTCGCCGAGACCCTGGAACGAGTAGGGGGAGGTGCGGGGTTTGAAGGCGTCGCCGCGCAGGATCTTGGCGCCGGCCTTGGCGACCGCCTCGGCGGCGGCGAAGAGCTGCTCGCGGGACTCCACGGCGCAGGGTCCGGCAATGGCAACGAAGTGGCCGCCGCCGAGCAGGACGCCGCTGACGTCGATGATCGAGTCCTCCGGCTGGAAGTCGCGGCTCACGAACTTGAACGGCTTGAGGACGGGGACCGCCCGCTCCACCCCGGGGAAGGCCTCCCAGGGAAGCTGCTGGATGGTCTCCCGGTTGCCGACCGCGCCGATGACGGTGCGGAGGCGACCCTGGGAGATGTGAGCCTCGGCGCCGGCGTCCTCGAGGCGCTCGACCACTTGACGCACGTCCTCGGGAGTGGCGTCTTTCGCCATCACGATGATCAAGGACTCATCCCCTTTGCCGTTGCCGACCGGATTCACTTGGTCCTTCCTGGTGCATGGTAGGAGCGTGCTCGTGACGATATCGGCGCCGCCCGGAGAGGAGAAATCGGCGCCGACCGTGGTGGTCGGCCGCGGGTAGCGGCCGGGTCCCGATCGCTCCAGGGCACGGATCGGTAGGCTGAACCGCCCATGCGACGAATCCTCGTGACCGGCGCCGGCACGTGGACCGGCGGCCGGCTCATCCAACGCCTCGAAGGCCGCCCCGACGTCCAGGTTCGGGCCGTGGACGACGTGGAGCCGCGCCTCGCGTTCACCTCGCCGTTTCGCCGGGTCGGCCTCGACCGGCCCGAGCTGGCCCGCCACCTACTGGAATCCCGTCCCGAGACGGTGATCCACCTCCTCGGCCTGGACCGCGGCGCCGCGGTGGGGGGGAGCCGGGCCCACGAGGAGCTGGTGCTGGGCGCCCAGGCCCTCTTCGGAGCGATCGGCCGCTGCGACACGATCCGCCACGTCGTCGTCGCCTCCGACGTCGCCGTCTACGGCTCCGGTCCCCGCCACCCATCGGTGTTCACCGAGGAGTCGACCGGCCACGGCGGCCGGGGTCGCTCCCGGCGGGACCTGCTCGACATGGAGCAGTTCGTCGCCGAGATGGCCCAGCACCATCCCGACATAACCTTCACGGTGCTGCGGTTCGCCGGCCTGTTCGGGCCCAACGTCGACAATACCCTGAGCCGCTACCTCCGGCTCCCCGTGGTCCCGACCCTGCTCGGGTTCGACCCCCGCCTCCAGGTCGTCTTCGAAGAGGACGCGGTGGGCGCCCTGGCGCATGCTTTCGATCGTCCGGTCCCGGGGACTTACAACGTCGCCGCCCCCGGCCAGCTCTACCTGTCGCGCATCCTGCGCCTGGGCCGGCGGATCCCCCAACCGTTGCCCCGCCGTCCTTTCGAGGTGGCGGTGCGGGGCCTGGCCCGCCGCGACGTGGTGCTCCCCACCTACCTGGTCGCCCAGCTCCGGTACGGGATGGTGGTGGACACCACCCGGATGCGCCGCGACCTGGGGTTCTCCCCGCGCCTGACGACCCGGGAGGCGGTGCTCGCCGGATACGGGCGGATCGAGGTGGAGGCCACCGCATGAACCGGCGACCGCTGCAGGATCTCACCAAGGCCGAGCTGGCGGACATGGCACGGCGCCACCGGATCCCGGGCCGGTCCCGCATGACCAAGGCGGAGCTGCTGGCCGCCCTCACCGCGGCAGAGGCGGAGAGGGAGCGGGCCGCCGGGAAGCCGGTGGTGCCGGAGCGGGAGCGCGGTGGGCGCCGGGCGGCGTTGGCGGACCGGCTGGCCCGGCTGGTCGACCTGGAGCGCCGCTGCTCGTGGCGCAGCCTGGCGGGCGACCCGTGCGGCCTCCCAGTGATCCGCGACACCGACCGCTGCGGGCTCCACGGCGGCATCGACATCGGCGACGTCGCCGTCGCGGTGGCCGGCCGCCTCGGGTTCGACACCTGGCCTGAGCTGGTTCGCCACCTGTGGATGGCGAGCTACGACTGCGACCCGATCGGGCTCGACCCGGTAGTGGCCGAGATGGCCTGGTACCTCCTCAACTCGCTGTACTTCGACTACTTCCACGTCGAGGTCGAAGGCATCGAGCACGTCCCGCTGCAGGGCCCGGCGCTGCTGGTGGCGAACCACGGCGGAGCCGCCCTCCCCTACGACGGCGCCATGCTGTCGCTGGCGGTCGCCAACGAGGCGTCGCTGCCGCGCCGGGTGCGGGTGATGGGCACCGAGATCTTCAACATGCTCCCGTTCGTCTCGCACCTGTTCCGCAAGATCGGCGGCGCCTACGCCGCCCGGGACGACGCCTCGTTCCTGCTGTCCGCCGGCCGCCTCCTCGCCGTCTTCCCGGAGGGCGACCGGGGGTTCCAGAAGCCGCTGTCGGAGGCCTACCAGGTGCAGCGGTTCGGGCGGGGCGGGTTCATCACCATGGCAGAACAGCACAGCGCCCCGGTCGTCCCCGTCGCCATCCTCGGCTCCGAGGAGGTGCACCCCGCCTGGTGGTCGTCCCGCACCCTGGCCCGGCTGGTGCGCCTCATCTGGCCCGAGCAGCGGGTCGAGAAGATGGGGGTGTTCCTCAACCCGATCCCGCTCCCGGTGCGGTGGCGGATCCGATTCCTGCCGCCGGTGCTGCCCGCCCATCCCGGGGAGGACCCCGATCCGCTCGAGATGCTGGAACGCACCGAGCAGATCCGCCGGAGCATCCAGGACACCCTGGATCGCATGATTGCGGCACGCACCTCGCTGTTCTGAGGCGCCGCGGCCGACCTGCGCCCCTGGCCGTGGTCGGCGAGTCGTTGGGTCATCGGGCAGCGTAGGAGCAGGGGTGGCCGGGCAGTAGGGTTGACCGATCACAACCTCGAACCTCCCCGCAGCGCACGATCACTCCACGACTCTGGACCGACGCCAGCCGGCGCCGTGGGCGGATCGCGATCGGTCCTCGTGAGCGGCGGCTGGGCGATCGAGGGTGCCACCACCGTGGAAGAATCCCGCGACGCCTTGCGGGAACTCGAATGGGCCCGCCGCGACAACCGACGGCGCCAGATCGACATCTGGGAGGCCATCTACCAGGCCTACCTGGTCGGCTTCACCCTGGTGGCGGTGACGGCGATGGCTTCCTCGCTGTTGCCCTCCCAGCCCGTGTCCGAGGCCACCACGGCGTGGCTCGTCGATCGGGGTGGTGCCCTGGTCGGATTGGTCGTGGCCGCCGCGGTGATCACCGGGCTGCGGTCGGGAGCGAGAGGCGGCCCCCTGGCATTCGACGCGCCGACCGTCTCGTACGTCTTGCAGTCTCCGGTCGACCGCGCCTTCGTCACCCGGCGGGCCGCCGTGGCCCAGCTCAGGACAGCCGTGCTCTGGGGAACCCTCGGCGGCGCGGCGACGGGGCTGGCCCTCTCGCAGGCGCTGCCCGGATCGACGCTCGGGCTCACCGTGGGGTTCGCCGCAATCGGGATCGCCGCCGGGGTGGCGCTGATCGGATGCGCCCTCGTTGCCGGGGGCCGGAGATGGAGGCTGGCACCGGTCACCGCGGCAGGACTCGCCGTGGTGGCGTGGTCGGCGATCGATCTCGTAGCGGCGACGCGCACCACGCCGGCGACGCTCCTCGGCTCGGCCGCCCTGTGGGCCACCACCCACCAACGAGACCCGTTCGTGATCCTGGCCATCGTGGTTGTCCTCGCGGTCGCCGCCGTCGGCGTCGCCGTGTCCGGAGGAGTGTCGCTGGAAGCGTCCCGCCGGCGCGCCGGCCTGGTCAGCCAGATCAGGTTCGCCCTCACCATGCAGGATCTCCGCACGGTGGTGCTGCTGCGACGGCGGATGACCCAGTCGGGACACCGCCGCAATCCCTGGCTCCCCATCGGGCGCTCCACCGGAACCCGCGGTTCGTTCTTCCGTCGCTCCCTCCAGAGCCACCTGCGGCTCCCGGCGGGATCGCTCGTCATGCTGGCAGTGCTCGCCGTCGCCTCGGGGATCACCTTCGGGGCGGCATCCCGCGGGCCGGCGGCACTGGCCCTGCTTCCGGGGCTCTTCCTCTCCATCGCCGCCTACGACCTCCTCGAGCCGCTGGCACAGGAGGCCGACCATCCGACCCGGTGGATGGAACACCCGGTACGGTCCGGCGACGTAGTTCGCAAGCTCACCGGCGCCGGCGTCGCCTCCATGATCACGCTCGGCGTGGTGGCTGCCGCGGTCGCCGTCCCCCTCTGGTCGGGCCGAACCTCACTGGCGGCGCTGGCCGCGCTGCCCCTCGGTGCCGCCGGGGCGACGGTGGGCGCCGCGGTCGGCACGATGATGGGCGACTCCGGATCGTTCGCGCTCCAGCCCATGCAGAGTGAGGTGTTCGGCATCTACGTCGTCATGCGGGTCGTCCTGCCGCTGCTCCCTGCCGTCGTACCGTTCGCCCCGGCGGCGGCCGCCCTCGCATCCCAGGGCGACGGGGGCGTCGCCGCCTTCTCCTCGCTGGTGTACACGCTGGTCCCCATCGAGATCGCCTGGCTGTGGCTCGGCTCGAGAGCACCGGAGCCCGGATGAGCGGCCCACTCCTGCGCCTCGACGGCGTCACCAAGGACTACGGGCAGGGCTTCGGACTCAAGAGCCTCAGCCTGGAGATCGCATCCGGCGAGCTCGTGATGCTCATCGGCCACAACGGCTCCGGGAAGAGCACCCTGCTCGACCTCTGCGCCAGCCTGCTCGAACCCACCGAAGGCGAGGTCACCGTGGCCGGCCAGCCCGCCGAGAGCATCGCGGCCCGCGTCGCACGCAGCTACATCCCCGACAACCCCGTGCTGTACGACGACCTCACGGTGTGGGAGCACATCGCGTACATCGCCGGATTGCACGGGGCGCGTCGTTGGGAAGACACGGCGGAGCGCCTCCTGGAGACGTTCCGTCTCACCGACCGGGCCGACGATCTTCCCGCCACGTTCTCGCGGGGCATGCGGCAGAAGGTCTCCATCGTGATCGCCCTGGTCCGTCCCTTCTCACTGCTGCTCGTCGACGAGCCGTTCCTCGGCCTCGACGCACCAGCCCAGGAGGTCCTGGTCGACCTGCTGCGCGCCGAGGCAGATCGTGGCGCCGCCGTCGTCGTCTCGACCCACCAGCTCGACCTGGTGGCCGCCGCCACTCGCTGCGTCGGCTTGCTGGACGGCGAACTCGGCTACGACGGTCCCCCCGACGGTGACCTCATCGGGCACTTCGTCCACGGCTGAGATCCCCCGGGGTTCATCCCCCTCCACGCTTGCTGTTGTTAGCGGTCTGCGATAAATTGCAAGAGTGCGGCAATCACTGACAGACCTCGGGAGTTTCATCCGCCAGCAACGCGAGCGCAGCGCCATGTCGCTGCGGAAGCTCGCCGACACGGCGGGGATCTCGAATCCCTACCTCAGCCAGATCGAGCGCGGGCTCCGCAAACCCTCGGCAGAGATCCTCAAGTCGCTGGCGCGGGCCCTTTCGATCTCGGCCGAAACGCTCTACGAGCGGGCCGGCCTCCTCGACGGCGCCCGGGAGAAGCGGGACGTGCTCGAGGCGATTGCCGACGACGACAAGCTCTCGAAGGGCCAGAAGCAGGCGCTGACCGAAATCTACGCGAGTTTCGTCAGCGGTGATGGACAGGAGACATGATGGATTTGGAGAACCCGAAACAGCTCGTGACGAAGGCCGCCTACGCCGCGGTCGGCGCTCCGATCGTGATCGGGCGCCGCATCAAGGAATTTGGTGTGAGGGTCGCCGACCAGACTCAGGTGCAGTACGAGGTCTGCGCCGACGAGGGCGCCAAGATGGCCAAGCAGCTCCAGAAGCGCAACGTCGTCGAGGAGCTCGAACAGCGCATCCACCTCGACAAGGTCCAGGACCGGGTCGAGAAGCTGCGCGACCAGCTCGAGGGAACCCTGCACTCGTGGCGGGAGAGCTTCCCGCCGGCGCCGGAGCCCGAGCCGGCGGCATCGAAGCCGGCGGCCGCCAAGCCGGCAGCCAAGAAGGCCCCCGCCGCCAAGAAGACGGCGGCCGCCAAGAAGGCGCCGGCCGGTAAACCGAGCACAAAGTAACCTCCACCACAGGTACCAGCTCGGAGCTCCGGGCGTAGCGGCGCAGAGTGTCTGGCCTGGGATGTCGCGCCCGCGGCGGGCACGGCTGCACGAAGCTCTCCCTCCCTTCCTGCTTCGTGCCCTGAGCCAGCGAGAACCCCGGCACACCGTGCCGGGGTTCTCACGTGAAGAAGGTTCGGGTCAGTGGGTGACGATGGGATCGATCGTCTTGGCGTGCTCGACCCACCGTTCCACCATCGACTCGGTGGGGAGCCGGCGCACCAGCCGCTTCTTGGCGTTGACGTCCATCATGGCGCCGAGCAGGTTCTCGGGGTTCCTGCGGCGCAGCTCCTTGACCGTGTCGACGCCGGCCGCCTCCAGCAGGTCCGAGTACTCCTCGCCGACGCCCTTGACTCGCATCAGGTCGGCCCGGTTCACCCACTCGAGGAGCAGTTTCTCGGTCAGCCCGGTCGCCTCGAAGAGCGCCTTCCGTCCCTTGCGCGCCGCAGCGACCTTGAGCAGAGCCTCGGTCGTACGCACCCCCGCCTTGCGGAGCCGGGTCGCTTGTCTGTGACCGACTCCTTCGATCGCGTCGATCGAAGCCATCACCTTTCCTTTCTCCGTTCGCCCGCCGGGATGCCAACAACCCCTCGATGTCGGGCTCCCGCGCCGAGCATAACGAAGCTCCGGGGCGGCCCGCCAGATGTCACGCCCGCCGCCGCAGGTCGAGGAGGTCGTCCGGGGTCACGATCCGCCGCGGCGGGATCCGATCGAACCAGACCTCCTCCACCCAGTCGGGATGGGATTGCAGCAATTGCTCCGGGGTCGCGTCCCCCTCGAGACCCATGAGCCGGGACCACAGGCCGTCGCCGACGACGTAGGGGGTGCCGCCGGCGTACCGGTACTTGGGCACCGTCGCCAAACGCCCGGCCTCCCGGTGGGCGTCGAGGAGCCGGGACACCACCTCGGGAGGGTTGAGCGGCTGGTCCCCGTAGCCGACGACGACGGTGTCGAAGTCGCCGAGTCTGGTCACGGTGTCGACCCCGGCCCGAAGCGAGGCGGCGAGCCCTTCCTCCCATTCCGGATCGATCACCACCGTCACCTCCCCCAGGTCGGAGCGCTCCAGCACCTCCTCGGCCTCGGCACCCAGCACGACCACGACCACCTCCACCGGCCAGGCACGGGCCTGGGCGACGACATGTTCGACGACGGTCCCGTCGTCCCAGCGGGCGAGCGCCACCGGGCCCGGGAACCCGCGCCCAGGCTGGGTGGCAACGACCAGGCCGGCCACTCTCACTGTCGGTCCTCCGATGCGTACGACGGCGCACCGTACGCTACTCCCGGGACCGGCCCCTCCCATCTTCGAGGGCCGGGTCCCGCTGGTGAAGCCTGGCGTGATCTCCTAGTCTCCACGACATCCCTCGGGGCTCGACGGGAGCGGGGTGAGGGGCACAAGGGACGGTTCCAGCGCTGCGGGGCCGTCCCTCTTCCTTGCCCGATCCACCCACGGCGGCGCCACTTCTGGCAGACTCGGAGCAGCAGCCGACCTTCCTGCCATCTGAGGAGCCTCCGTGCTGATTGGGGTACCCGCTGAGATCAAGCCCGAGGAGTACCGGGTCGCCCTCACCCCGGTGGGAGTGAGGGAGCTGACGAGTCGCGGGCACCAGGTATTCGTCCAATCCGGAGCGGGCCGCGGCTCGTCGATCAGCGACGACGACTACCGCGTCGTCGGTGCCGAGATCGTCGCCACCTCCGCCGAGGTCTTCGCCGCCGCCGAGCTCATCGTCAAGGTGAAGGAACCGCAGCTCGAAGAGGTGGCGATGCTGCAGAGCCACCACACCCTCTTCACGTTCCTCCACCTCGCCGCCTACCCCCACCAGGCCGACCAGCTCCTCGCCAGTGGCGCCACCGCCATCGCCTACGAGACGGTGCAACTCCCCTCCGGCTCCCTACCGCTCCTGGCGCCGATGAGCGAGATCGCGGGCCGCATGGCGGCCCAGGCCGGCGCCCACTACCTGGAGCGGCCGCGTGGTGGCCGCGGTGTGCTCATCGGCGGCGTCTCCGGGGTACCGCCGGCGCGGGTGACGGTGATCGGCGCCGGCAGCGCCGGCACCCACGCCGCCATGATCGCCGCCGGGATGGGCGCCGACGTGACCATCCTCGACATCAACGTCGACCGGCTGCGCCACCTCGACGAACTGCACCGCGGCCGCATCGTCACCATTCGCTCCTCGGTCTACTCCATCGACGAGTTCGTGCCCAGCGCCGACCTCGTCATCGGCGCGGTGCTCGTCGCCGGGGCGCGGGCACCGGTGGTCGTCAGCGCCGACCACGTCGAGCGGATGCAGCCGGGAAGCGTCGTCGTCGACATCTCGATCGACCAGGGTGGCTGTATCGAAACGGCACACGAGACCACCCACGCCGACCCCGTCTACCGGGTGAGCGACGTCACCCACTATGCAGTCAGCAACATCCCGGGGGCCGTCCCCCACACCGCCACCTACGCCCTCAGCAACGCCACCCTGCCGTACACGGTGGCGCTCGCCGACGGCCTCGCCGAGGCGGTGGACGCCTACCCGGAGCTGATCCACGGAGTGAACGTGGCGGCCGGCAAGATCACCAACCGGGCCGTCGCCGCCTCACTCGGGTTCGACTACCACGACCCGGCCGCGGCGACCGGCATCAGCGGGTGACCGCCGCCACGGCGCCGTACTCCTTGCGGAACGCATCCAGCCCGGTAAGGTCACCAGGGCGGACCTTCCCGAGACCGCGGCCCCTATCGCCACAGCATTCGACGCCAATCACACCACCGAGCTCGCCGCACCGAGCAAGTTTGCCTGGCTCCCGGTCAGCGACGCCGGTTCCAATCCACTGGTCGCGCGGCGCTCCGCCGGCCAGGGGTTCACGATGAGCCAGCGCAATCCCGGACTCCGGCCCGGCGTCGCCGGAGACACCTCCCACCTCGCCACCAAGAGTCACGCCGTTGGAGTCCTCGCAGGACTCCGGTATTTCGGCACACCGATCTGAAAGAAGGGGGATCTCCCGATGTCATGGCAATCCGGCCCTAACTCCCGCATCCTGATGATGTCGCTCCACGGCTACGTGGGCGCCACTCCGGAGCTCGGCCTCCCCGACACCGGAGGCCAGGTGGTGTTCGTACTCCAGCTCGCCAAGCAGCTCACCAAGTTCGGGTACGCCGTCGACGTCGTGACCCGCCGCTTCGAGGACCAGCCCGAGTTCGACGACGCCGGCGCCGGGCTGCGGGTGTGGCGCATCCCCTTCGGAGGCCCCGACTTCATCCGCAAGGAGGACATGCACGACCATCTCGACGAGTTCATCGCCACCTTCCTCGGCTCGATCGGCGAGGGGCAGGTGGGCTACGACGTCATCAACTCCCACTACTGGGATGCGGGATCGGCCGGGCAACGCATCGCCGAGGAGCTCGGCATCCCACACGTCCACACCCCGCACTCCCTCGGCTGGTGGAAGCGGGAGGGCATGCACGGCGATCCGCAGCAGATCGAATCCAACTACCGGTTCGACGAACGCATCCGCAAGGAGTTCCTCGTCTACCGGCGCTGCGACCAGGTGATCGCCACCACCAACCAGCAGGTCGAGATCCTGCGGGAGCACTACGACGTGCCCGACCGGCACCTCATCATGATCCCGCCCGGTATCGACGAGGCGGTCTACACCCCGGTGTCGGGGCAGGACGTCCGGGCGCTGCGCCGCCGGCTCGGCTTCCGCCAGCACGACGTCTACACGGTGGGCCGGGCCGCGGCCAACAAGGGATACGACTTGCTGATCCGGGCCCTGCCCCATCTCCGCGAGGCGGTGACCGACGCTCGGCTCCAGCTCGCCATCGGCGCCAACTCGAAGAAGGACCAGGCCGGGATCGACAAGTGGAAGGCCCTCGCCGCCAAGCTCGACGTCACCGATCACATTCGCTGGATGGGCCACATCGCCGACGACGAGATGGCGAACCACTACCGGGCGTCACCGGTGTTCGCCCTGCCGTCCCGCTACGAGCCGTTCGGCATGACGGCGGTGGAGGCGATGGCGTGCGGCACCCCGTGTGTGGTGACCATCCACGGTGGCCTGGAGGAGATGTTCGACTTCGGTTCGCAGGCGCTGTTCGCCGATCCGAAGCGTCCCCGGGAGTTCGCGGTGATGCTGAGCATGCCGCTGCGCTACCCGCAGCTGCGGGAACGCCTCTCGATCGACGGGGCCCGTTTCGCACGCCGCATGTTCGGGTGGCGCGGCATCGCCCGTCGCACCCTGGCGGTGTTCGAACGGCACCGCCGGGGTGACGTGCCGACCTGAGGCGCCGCCGGCCACCGGCCAATCGGGCCGATGGGGGAGAATGGCACCCGATGGCAGGCGCGCCCCCTCTCCCGGTACCCCGACCGCCGCCGGCGGCATGGGCGCTGGCGGCCCTGGTGGTTGGCGCTGCGGCGGCGTTCGATCCCGGCGGTTGGGCGGTATTCGGACCGGTCAAATGGGCCTTCGTCACGACCCTGACGCTGCTGGCACTCGCCCTGCTGGCTTTCGGGGGACCGTTCGAGGTCCACCGCGCCTCGGGCCTCGCCTGGGCCGGGTTCCTCGCCTGGGGGGTGGCGGTGAGCGTGGCGGCGCTCGACCCGCTGTCCACCTGGATCGGCACCCCCGACCGTCACCTCGGCCTGGTGGCGTGGGCTCTGTTCGCCGCCGCCTTCCTCGCCGGCCAGGCGGTCACAGGCGACGGGGCGGTGCAGCTCCTGCTGCGGGCTGCCACCGTCGCCCTCGTCCTCGCCGGTGGGTACGCCGTCCTGGAGCTGGCCGGCGCCGCCCCGGTGGACCTCGCCGTCGATTCCTCGCGGCTGGGAGGCCCGTTCGGCTCCCCGGCCTACCTCGGCGCCGCCTGTGCCCTGCTGCTCCCGATCGTCGTCGGCGCCGCGGTCGACGGGATGGGTGCCCGGGCCTGGCGGATCGCCGCCGTCGCCGGGGCGGTCCTCGGCGCCGTGGCGGCCGCCGGGTCGCAAACCCGGGCCGCCTGGGTGGGGCTGGCCGTCGCCGCCGCTTTCACCCTGCCGCGCTGGTGGGGATGGCTGCACCGCACCTGGTTGATCGGGGTGGCGGCCGTCGCCGTGCTCGCCGTCACCCTGGCGATCACCCCGCTGGGCGGGCGTGCCGTCTCCGTGTTCAACCCGAACGACGCCACCACCCGGGGGCGGCTCGACGAATGGCGGGTGGGCGTTGCGGTGCTCGCCGCCCATCCGGTGAGCGGGGTCGGCTTCGAGGGGTACCGGATCGCATTCCCGGAGGAGGTCGGCGCCGGCTACGAGCGCCGCTACGGCCGCCAGTACCTCCCCGACCGGGTCCACAACGGGGCGCTCGACGTCGGGGTCACCACCGGCATCCCCGGCCTGCTCCTCTCTCTGGCGGCGGTGGTATGGCTGGCGGGGCGGGCGTGGCGGGCGACACGGCGCGGCGCCCCCTGGCTGGTGGGTGTCGGGGCGGGGGTCGTGGGGTACCTCGCCCAGCAACAGTTCCTGTTCCCGCTGAGCGAGGTCGATCCCGTCTTCTGGGTGTTCGCCGGGGTGCTCGTCGCCGCCACCGGGCCCGGAACCGGGACCACCGTGCTGCGACTGCCGCGCCTCGCCGGATGGCTCGGGCTCGGCCTGGCCGGGGCGGTGCTGGTCGCCGGCGGGCTCGACGTCGCCGCCGACCACGCCATCGAGCGGGCACTGTCCGCCTCGGCGGCCGGTGACCACGTGGCGGCCCGGCAGGCAGCCGACGAGGCGCATCGCCTCCGGCCCGATTCCTTCCGCACCTGGTTCACCGGGGCGGCTGTGGCGGCCTCCGCCGGGGATCTCGACCTCGCCCTCGACCGCATCGACCACAGCCTCGACCTCTCCCCGCGGGATCCCCGGCTGCTCGCCACCCGCGCCGGGTTCCTGCTCGACCGGGCCCGGCGTAGCGGCACCGAAGAGGAGGTGGCAGCGGCAGTGGCGGCCTGGGAGGAGCGGGTCGCCGGCGATCCGAACAACGCCGACAACCACCTGCAGCTCGGCCTCGCCGAGCTGCTCTCCGGCGACACATCGGGCGCCGAAACGGCGTGGTTCACCGCCGAGGACCTGGCACCGTCGAGCCCGGTTCCGGCGGCGAACCTGGCCGTGCTCTACCTCGACACCGGCCGCATCGACGACGCCGTCGCCGCCCTGGCACGGGCCCGCGCCGTCGATCCCGACCACCCGACCCTCGACGAGATCCAACGGCGTATCGACTCCGCCGCATCCGGCGGCTGAGTGCCGGGTCATGAGGACGCGCCGGAGAAACCGCGAACCTGACGCCCCCGCCGGGCGTGTATCAGATGTGAGTGTTCCGGTGACGGCTAGCGAACCGACGGAGCGAGGGGGAACCCCACCCGAGATGGAGGGAATCACCCGCCCCGACTTCCCCGCCTTCTACCGGGACGCCTACCCCGCGGTGGCCCGGGCTCTCGGGGTCACGCTCGGTGATCGGGAGCTCGGCGCGGAAGCGGCCGACGAGGCGATGGCACGCTGCTACTCGCATTGGTCGACCGTCCGCGGCTACGACAACCCGGCAGGCTGGGTCTACCGCGTGGGCCTGAACTGGGCACGGTCCCTCCGTCGCCGGATGTCCCGGCGCCTCCCACCTCATCACCTCTCGGTGGTGGAGCAGCCCAACGTCGCCGACCCGCAGATCCAGCAGGCTCTGGCGGAACTCGACATACGGCTGCGCGCGGTGGTGGTGTGCCGGTTCCTCCTCGACTGGTCGACCCAGGAGACCGCCGATGCCCTCAACCTGCGGCCGGGCACGGTCAAGAGCCGTCTCCACCGTGCCCTCGGCCGGCTCGAGAACAAGCTCCACCACTTCAAAGAGGAAGGCTGAGGCCATGGAGATCGCCGAACGTCTGAGCTCCCACTTCCAAGAGCAGCAGCACCACGCGCCACCGCCCGGCCTCGGCGCCGACGCCGTCGCCGCCTGGGGGATCCGCCACCGCCGGCGGCGGGCCGTCGGCGCCACCGTCGCCGCCATCGCGGTGGTGGCGGCCGGCGGCCTCGGCGCTCTGACACTGCGCTCCATCGCCGACGACGCTACCCCGGACCAGGCGGCGCCCGCCATCTCCTCCGACGCCGCGGTGGCCGGAGTGGTGGGCGAGCCGACCCTGGCGTGGAAGACCTATGAGGGAACACTCGGGAGCGACGCCGACAACCTCTTCGCCGCCGACGGCGTCTTCTACGCCCTGTCGACGGCACCCGGGGCACGC
>Ga0315548_1000201_pt1 | contig 55802 bp, 48 predicted proteins | sample SalMarSW160110MG_2_FD_202540 | JGI IMG/M metagenome (GOLD analysis project Ga0315548, IMG submission 202540) | Salt marsh sediment microbial communities from the Plum Island Ecosystem LTER, Massachusetts, United States - Salt Marsh Sediment SW1601-110 ... | reverse complement strand
AAATCAACTCACCAAACCATTAAAAAGAGCACTAATGACAACGATAAAATGCCAATGTAGTGACAAATTCAAATTTGAGTCCTTATTTTACAAGGACTTACAAATGCAACTTACAAACATGCGCTAGCCGAGTTCTTGGGCCAAAGCCTTTCGCTCAGCTTTTCTTCGAGAGCTTCGGAAAAGACCCGCTGCTTTGTCCAAAATGTGGTGATAACATGATGTTGGAATTGATTTATCATACCAAGTACGGTACCATTAAAGAGTTCTCATTGTTTGAGGAGTTGCCGGATGAAACAGAGCCCGTTGGAACCACAGCAAGCCGACGAACCATGGACAGGGCCGAGCGATTGGTTCAAGTATCGCTGCCGTTCTTGTGACCATACTGATTGGGTCGAAGATATCGTTGTTGATTCTTTCCCACCAGCCGAACCTGGGGGATTGGCTGCCATCGTCTGCCCTAAATGCGGCGGTCACTTCCGTTATGACCCATCTGAACCGGTGAAACGTTCGCTCCAACACCCCGATCACTCCTTCTAACCTGCTTTGCAACATACAAAACCGATTGACAACCATCTATGTGCATCATAAGCTAACAAATACAAATTCCTATACTATCAAGTTAATTCGATGTTGACAGGCTTTTGCGGCAGGGGGGACTCTGCGGTTATTAGTTCTTTGCCGAGGCGGAACGCTTCTTTGAGCGCTAAAGGATGTTTTTGTATTTCGCTGAGGTCATCAACTTTATTGACAAACAAATTTGCTGCATAATTTATGTCCAGCACATCAAAATAGGATTTCATCGTCAATTGGATGCTTTCAAACTGCTTTTTGCTTCTTGAGCCACCTACGGCTATTACCATTGCGCGGCGGTCGCGGTGGGGTGTAATAAGCGGTTTTTTTAGCACATACTTATACGCCCAAAGACACTGGCTGCGGTCGATAAGCATCTTTGCCTGGGCACAGACGGTCATAAAAAATATGGGGGTAGCGAAGACGAGCCGGTCGGCATCAAGCATCTTTTTTAAGAGCTGCTGAAAGTCATCTTGAATCTTGCAGGTACCCGTTGTGTAACAGGAATTACATTCGATGCACGGTGCGATATTGTAATCTGACAGATGGATATGTTCGGTGTGTGCACCTGCGGACTCGGCGCCTGCGAGAGCTTCGCGCAAGAGCAAGTCGCTGTTGCCCTTAATCCTCGGGCTAGTCGAAATCCCAAGTGTTTTAATAATCATATTAATATCCTTGTTTTTTTGTGTTCCATAATTGCAGCTTCTTAGATTATGTTGCTGATACTCGTTGTTAATAATACAATCTTACCGTTCGAATAGTTCTGCTTCAAACTGTTTTTGTGCAGAGAATTAGGCGTGAGGAATGGTGGAATCAAATTTTTGGAAAAATTCAAGAATTGAGACATTGTCTTCCGATGTATAGTATTGGATTAGCAAATGGGTGGCTCTGGAGAATGACCAATTAGGCCATATTAGTTTAAACTTACTTTGTCTATCATGTGGGTATTGAACACAAGTCAGATGGAAAAGCAGGCATGGTAAGCAAGGGCTAAAGATGTAAAAGGAAAGAGCCACATAAATAAAGGGAGAGCCTGGAAGCTCTCCCATCTTTTTTTTGTTTTGCTTAATTTACCATATCTATTTTTGATTGCTTTATTTCTGGAATACGATTTTGCCGGTGACGAAAGTTGTGTGGACTGAATGGTCGTGGTCGAGCAGAACCAGGTCGGCGTCTTTTCCTGGGGCGATAGTGCCTTTTTTGCCTTCGAGGCCTAACAAGCCGGCAGGATTTTGTGTAACAGTGTTGATTGCAACATCAAGAGGGCAATCCGTAAAGGCTATGAGCTTTTCGAGGAGCTGACTAAGGCCGAGAGCAGTGCCTATAAGGGTGCCGTCTTTGTATCGTGCAGTTCCATTTTTGGATTCGTATTCGATGCCGTTGTAAATAAATTTACCGTCTCCAAGACCGAGGGCCTGCATGCCGTCTGTTATTGGTATGATGCGATTTGGGCCGAGCGCTTCAAAAGCAAATTTCAAAACTGCCGGGTGTATGTGAACGCCATCGGCAATAAGCTGTGTGGTGACGTGTTTTGTCTGAAAGATGGCGACCAGCGGGCCGGGTGCGCGATGATGGATTGACGGCATTGCGTTGAACATATGTGTTACGTGTGAGATTCCGGCATCGAAACCCTCGAGAGTTTGTTGATAAGTTGCGCTGGAGTGGCCGAAAGAAGCAATGATTTTAGAGTCAACGAGGCGTTTAATTGTTGGGAGGTTGTTGGGCATCTCGGGAGCGATTGTCATCATTTTGAGTTGGCCGTTTGTTATGTCCAGGATTTGGTCGAGAACCTGCAAGGATGGCGGGCATATACATTCCGGCAGAATCATTCCTTTTTTTTCGAGCGAGATAAATGGGCCTTCGAGATGGATGCCGAGCAGGTTTGCCCCGCCAAGGTCCCGGCCAACGTGTTCGGCGGCAAAAGTAAGATGTTGATTTTTCTGTTTTGGCTTGAATACAGTTGTGGCAAGAAAGGCAGTGGTTCCGAAACGTGCACAGGTTTGTGATATGGCTTTGAGAGCGTCGAGCGTTGCGTCGAGTGTATCGGCACCGCCTGCGCCCTGAATGTGAATGTCAATAAAACCAGGGGCGATTATTCTGCCCTGTGCGTCAAGTGTATTGTTGCAACCAGCGGAGGAATTAATTTGGCCGATTTGAACGATGGTGCCATTTTCGATGAGAATGGATGTAGTTTGTTTGTCATCCACGGCGTCGAACATTCTGCAATTGGTTATAAGAAGTTTTTGTGACATATCGGTTGCAAAATAACAGATTCAAGGTTCAATTGCAAGGATGAGATTAGATGAGAGTTTTTTAATTGATAACTGATTTAGTCTGTACAGGACTCGGTAATATTAGTGATTATTGATTAGGTGTTTTTTAGGTAAATTTGTTGACTTTGTGGTTTTTATTTGTTAATTATGTGTAGATTGCTCACAATCGTTGTGGGCGTCGGGTATATGCAAATCTAAATTAACAGGAGAGCTATCATGAAAAAGATGTACAGAATGTTGGTGCTGGGTGTGCTTGCCGGCTTGCTGTTCGGTGGGATGCTCTGGGCCGAGGACGGTGACAGAAGTGGTGCGGTGCGGGGAACGTTTGTACGGCTGGTCGAACGAGCGGTTGGTGAACGAGAGTATATGGGTATCGTTATAAAACCGTTTGAGAGAGACGACCATGTGACCGTGCTCGTACCACGTCAGCGTGAGGAACTTTGGCAGGCGGCTCGGAGGCTGCGGGAAGGACAGGAAGTAGGTGTTTCCTTTGTGAGCGAGGCCGGGCAAAAGTTTATCAAGGGTATGGAGGCCGAGTGGCGTGAGGTAGTTGAAGAGGGGCCGGAGGGCAGGAGAAGAGTGAATGTTCGGAGGGAGGTCCTGCGGTGGGATGAGGACGTTCGAGAAGGGCGAGAGGCCAGAAGGCCGGCACATCTGGAGCAGATGGAAGGACAATTAAAAGAAGTCGTCGCAGGGCATCTGGAACGTATGGGCAGAGCGCTGAAAGAGGTCCTCGGAGAACATCTGGAGCGGATGGAAGCAGAGCTTCGTGAGCTTCGTGCGCACATAGAGCGGATGCAAGAAGAACTCCAGGAGCTTCGGTCCGAAAATGAGCGATTGAAGTGGCAATTGCGAGAGAGAGGCGGCCCAGAGAGAGAGCGTGAAAGAGAAGTCCGGATACGAAGAGAAGTCGAGGAACGAAGAGAAGGCAGGGAACGAGAAGAACGCGAGAGACAAAGAGAACGAGATGAAGGCAGGGCGACAGAGGAGCGTCCTAAGAGCGAGCGCGAAGTTGTGCTCCATCAATTAGAAGTGATGAGGATGGCACTGCCTGCACTTAAGGAAGCCGAGCGCTGGGATGCGGCGGAACTGCTCACGTTAGCCATTCGTGCCCGCGAAATGATGCTCGAAAGGCGCGATGACGAGGAGGCACACCGAATCCGAGAACAGGCTCCAAGTCGTGAGCAGCTTGTTGAAGTCCTGTCCATGGCGGCGAAGCTCTGGCGAGATTCCGGCAACGCTGAGAAGAGCGCTGTCGTTGGACAACTGGCAGAACAGCTTTCAGGTGCGGAGAGACCGCAGGTCAGGGAACGAGAAGAACGCGAGGTCCGAAGAGAGCGCGAGGTGAGAAGAGAAGCTGATAACCGAAGAGAAGGCATGGAAAGAGAAGAACGCGAGGTCCGAAGGCGTGTGGAGCAATGAGAAGCCGGCCTATCTTTGCCCGAAGGTATGATAGGATTTCGTGTGGGAGTGTTAGTCAAGGCTTTCCATTTCGAAGGCAATCGTCTAACCGTAGTAGAGCAATTGCGAAAGGCTGAATGAAAAGCCTTAAAATGAACCACAAGATAATTTTTGTGTGGTTGTTTCGAGTATAAGATTTTGGTTTTGGAGCAGATATAATGGCCGAGGCAGAAAAGAGCTGGGAAGAGCGTCTGGCCGGTGAGCCGAATGAGCTGACAGTTGATTTTGTGGAGTCGCTGTCGATAGACAAGCGTCTCTATAAATATGATATTGTCGGCTCAATCGCCCATGCGCGGATGTTAGCCGAACAAAAACTGATTACCAAAGACGAATTCAATTCAATTAAAGACGGGCTTATCGAAATCAGTGAGGAAATCTCAGCAGGACGGTTCAAATTCGAGAAGAAATATGAAGATATTCATATGGCAGTTGAAGCGGCACTGGTGGCGAAAATCGGTGAGCCGGGCAAGAAACTTCATACCGGCAGAAGTCGCAACGACCAGGTCGCCGCCGATATTCGGCTCTGGATGCGAGACCAGATAGAGATTCTGCAGGCTAAGATAACGCTGCTCCAAAAGGCGTTCGTTAAATTGGCGGATAAGTATTCGGAAGATATAATGCCGGGCTATACACATCTTCAGCGTGCCCAGCCGATAGTTATCGCCTCTTATCTGTTAAGTTTTGCCGAGCAGCTCGAGCGTGATTTTATTCGGCTGAAAAATTGCCATCGTCTGCTTAATATTTCGCCGTTGGGCAGTGGTGCATTGGCCGGCTCCACGCTGCCATTGGATAGAAAGAGCACAGCGAAGCAATTGGGTTTTTCGGATATCAGCTACAACAGTATTGACGCGGTCGGCGACAGGGACTTTTGTGCGGAGTTTATTTTCGATTGTGCGCTTATTGCGACTCATCTGTCCAGGTTGGCTGAGGACTGGATAATCTATTCATCCAATGAATTCGGGTTTGTGCGGATTGATGATGCCTATTGCACATCGTCGAGTATGATGCCGCAGAAGCGTAATCCGGACCTTCCGGAGCTGATTCGCGCAAAGACCGGTCGGGTCTATGGTTCGTTGATAGCTATGCTGACGATTTTGAAGGGTCAGCCGTCGGGCTATAATCGCGATATGCAGGAGGACAAGGTTCATATTTTCGCTGCGAACGATGCGGTTGGGGCCTGTTTGGATGTGGCGCGCGCGATTGTTTCACACACAAAGTTCAACACGAAAAAGATTTCGGCTGCGCTGGGGGAGGGATTTTTGGATGCCACCGCCTTGGCTGAGTACTTGGTCGGAAAGGGCGTTGCCTTCCGTGAGGCGCACGGTATTGTTGGTTCTTTGGTGGCTTACTGCGAGAAGCAGAATAAAAAGTTGGCTGAGCTTAGTCTGGATGAGCTGCAAAAGTATTCGGCCTCGATTGAGAATGATGTGTATGGAAATCTCGGTGCGGCAGTTGTTGCAAAGAAATATGTTACCGAGGGTTCAGCCGGTCCAAAGCAGGCGAAAGAACAGATTGCATACTGGAATAAGCAGTTGGGACAGCGATGAGTGCGAGTGAAGATGAAATGACCGCCTGGTTTGCGCGCCACAGCAAATTGTCCGCAGTAGATTTTCCTATCGGCATCGGTGACGATATGGCCCAGGTTCGCTTGGGTAACGAATCGGTCCTAATCACTACAGATATGCTACTGGACGGTGTGCATTTCGACTTAAGAGAGGCGACTTTAGAACAAGCCGGATATAAAGCTATGGCGGTAAGCCTTAGCGATTGCGCGGCGATGGCGACGGTGCCTGTTGCAGCAGTCGTATCGGTTGCGCTGCCGAAAGGATTCGGCGAAGAAGAATTAAAGCAGCTTCACTCAGGAATTGTTAGTGTAGGCGAGAGGTTTGGCTGTGCGCTTGTTGGTGGTGATATTACAAGCTGGGATGAGGAAAAACCGTTCGCGATAAGTGTGGCGATGCTCAGTAAGCAGGGGGGCAATGAGCCTGTAAAAAGGTCGGGCGCAAAGGTGGGTGATAGTATATGTGTAACAGGCTCGTTAGGTGGAGCGGGCTGGGGGAGACATCTGGAATTTGAGCCGAGAGTTAAAGAGGCAATAAAAATCGCCCAAATGGTAACGGTAAATTCTATGATTGATATAAGCGATGGACTAAGCAGCGATTTAAATCGACTTTGCAAAGCAAGCGAAGTGGGTGCTATTATAAACGAAGAGCAGATTCCAATATCCAAACAAGCCCGAAAAAACGAAGAGCCACTGAATTCCGCCCTAAACGATGGCGAAGATTTTGAACTGCTTTTTACCCTTTCTCAGGGAGATTGCCAGAGATTGTTGAATAAGTGGGACGAGCCGACAACGATTACGCAAATCGGCACCGTCACAGACACAGGAAAAATGCAGATAAAGATGGCCAATAGCCAAATTAGGGATTTGCAAGCCGGAGGCTACGATCATTTGAAGAATTGACCGGTGAGCTATGGAGGTAAGAATGATGAGACGTAGATTTTGGTTTATTTGGATGATTGGGTTGTCAGTACTATTTAGTTTTATTTCTTCCGTATCCGGTGTGGAGAAGCTGGACTGTGGTTTGGTAGCTGTTGAGCGGGAAGATGGTTCGGTATTTCTAAGCTGGCGTCTGCTCGATACAGACGCAGAAGGTATTGCCTTTGAAGTTACACGACGCTGTATTGAACGTGCATTAGAGCCTGCCACCGTTTTAATCTACGGTCGTCCATATCAACATCAACCGACAAACTTTGTAGATAAAACGGCAGAGAAAGATAAAACATATCTTTATGATCTACGTAAGTGTAGCGGGACATTTATGCGGGAACCTTTGTTAGGAAGAGTTGCCGTTCTGCTGACCGGGAGTGCTAAGCCTTACGTTAGCATTCCGCTGAAGGGTGATTACGATTTCCAGAAGGTTGGTATTGCTGACCTGGATGGGGATGGTGCTTATGAGTATGTTATCAAGCAGCCTAATTTTAATACCGACCCCTATCAGCAGCCGGGCTACTGGAAGCGCAGCACCACAACTTATAAACTCGAGGCGTATCGTTTAGACGGCACGATGATGTGGCGATACGATATGGGCTGGTCTATCGAGGCGGGGATATGGTATTCGCCTTGGATTGTCTATGACGTTGATGGAGACGGCAAAGCCGAGGTTTATTGCAAGGCCGGCGTTGGAGACCCTCGGGACGAAAAAGGGCTTGTCCAAACCGGCCCTGAATATCTGGTTGAGCTTGACGGACAAACCGGCAAAGTTGTGGACAAAACCGATTGGCTTAGCCGGGATGGGTTTTCTGATTATAATCGTTACTGTCGTAATTTTCTGACGGTGGCATATCTCGACGGCAGGACGCCATCGCTGATTGTGCAGCGAGGCACTTACAACCTTATCAAGACACAGGCGCTGGACAAGGATTTTAATCAGATATGGTACTGGGAGGCACCACAGGAAAAGGAAAAATATCGCGGACAGGGGTCTCACGGATTGGTAACCGCCGATGTTGACCGGGACGGTAAGGATGAGCTGGTTATCGGGGCTGCGGTGCTGGACGATAACGGCAAAGGTCTCTGGACCTTGGAGATGGGACATCCTGACGTCTGTTATGTTGCAGATATCGACCCTGACAATCCGGGCCTGGAGGTTTTTTACGGGTTCGAGACGCGCCAGAAAACCGATGGTATTTGCGTGGTGGATGCCAAGACCGGCCGCAAGCTCTGGGCCCATAAAAAGCCTACCCGCCATATTCACTCACAGGGAATGGCCGGAGACATCTTAGCGGAGTTTGCCGGTATGGAAGTATATGGCGGAGAGAGAGATTATAAAGAGCGCTGGCTTTACAGCGCAAAGGGACGGCTGATAAAGTTTCTGGAAACGGGAACGCTGAGTCCGCGTCCGGTCTGGTGGGATTCAGACCTGCAAAAAGAAGTGATAATGTCGGGAGCAATCCGTGATTGGGGTGGTGAAGCAATGCAGCCGATTGAAGGTCGAGTCATCGCGGTAGTTGATTGCCTCGGTGACCATCGGGAAGAGGTGATTACGAGCCTCAAAGGAGAGCTTCGCATTTACACGACTACTGTTCCTACTTCCGGTCGACTTCCTTGTCTTATGCAGGACCATCAATATCGTTTAGGCGTTGTCGCTCAGACGATGGGTTATTATTACCCGGCCCAGCTGGGTAAATGACCATTTGGAGTAATTGACTCCGCCCAAAGACGGCGGATCTGTGATATTGATTATTGACTATTGGTTATGGATTTTAAAATTATCTCGAGTTCGCCGGACGAGACTATAGAAATCGGTCGAAGGCTCGGCTCACAATTAAAAGGCGGTGAGGTTATAGCTGTTTGTGGGCAGTTGGGCAGCGGCAAAACACATCTGATTAAGGGGATTGCAGCCGGTGCCGGTGCTAAAGACCACAGAAATGTTAATAGTCCCTCGTTCGTTATAGTTAATGAGTATACAGGCCGACTGGATATTTACCATATAGATGCTTATCGGTTGAATTCTGTTTCCGAGTTTGAGATGTTGGGCTTTGATGATTTCTGTTATCCGCGGTCAGTGGTTCTTATTGAGTGGGCCGATAAAATCGAATCGGCTCTACAGGCTATAGACTACATTCTGATAGAGCTTGAACACACTGGCGAAACCAAAAGAAAAATACATATCAAAAATACACCCGTGTACATCACAACCATATAACCTTTCAGAAGTGGAAAAAAGTCTTCGAAGTGCCTAAAATTCAGTAAACATTATTCTTACAACTTTAGTTCACTTTAGGCACTTTAGATACATACTATATATTTTCAGGGCTGCAAATTTGGCAGTACAGGATTTATTTCTTATATTTTGCTTGGATACTTATTTAGCCTTTTTGGAAAGAGCAACCTGTAGTGTTTTCGGACGTTGGAGTTTGATGTTTTATTGGTCGTCTGGCATCCGAATGAGATTCTTTTAGAAGTATTTTTTCAGGTGTTTTTTGCGTTTTTTTAATATTGGGAGGATTTACAACAGACAGAGATTAAATGTGCGGTTAAGCAATGTATCGATTGGGTCGATACCATGATTGCGAGGAAAAGTATTATGCCGGATGTTGTGTGATTTATGAGGTAGTAAGTAGAACTTTATTGATGAAAAGGGGCAAAAAATGAAAGCTAAAAGCGGTTTTACATTAGTGGAAATTCTGATTGTTGTAGTCATTCTTGGTATTCTGGCAGCTATCGTAATTCCTCAGTTTACGGAAGCAAGTACGGAAGCCAAGTTGTCAAGTCTATGCACTGACCTTCAAACGCAGCGCTCGCAGATTGAGCTATATAAGATTCAGCACAACGATGTTCCGCCTTCTTTTGCCAACTATATGCTGCAAATGACAACATACACAGATATTGCTGGAAACACAAATGCAGCAAAGACTGCTGTGTTTTGCTATGGACCCTATATGCAAAAGGTGCCGGTAAACCAGTTCAATAACAAATTAGATGCCACTGGTATAAATGGTAAGCTCGATAACACTGGAACACCTGGTGATGACGGTGGTAGCTGGGAATATAATGAGACCATCGGCTCAATCTACCCTGACGATGCCTACGACCAAGATGGTGTTACCGGTCCCGACCACGCGAACCTCTAATGCTTACTCTAACAGTTGAATAGCAATGTTTATCCAAGGCTGACCAGGTTTAGCAAATAGCTGAGGCTGGTCAGCCTTTTTAATGAGGGCAAAATTACAGACAAAAAGAAAGGACAGGTGATGAGAAGTTATGAATAAAGCAAAAGCTTTTACACTTGTGGAGATTCTCGTAGTCGTAGTCTTACTTGGCATCCTTGCTGTAATTGTCATTCCGGCGTTTGCAAACAGCACTACATCGGCTAAAAACAGCGCTCTTGCTGTGGATTTGCAATTGCTTCGAAGAGTTATTCTGGTTTACAAGAGTCAGCACCTGGAAGTCGGGCCCGGTTATCCGGATGGCGATACGACTCAAGCACCCACCGAGCAGGCTTTTATTGACCAGACTACAACGGCAAGCAATATAAATGGTCAAACGGCAGCAATAGGAACTCCCGGTTTTAATCGCGGCCCTTACTTAATGAAGATACCCGTTAATCCTTTTAACGAAAAAAATACGATTGAGATGCTGGCGGATGGTCAGGCATTTCCGACCAACGCTGACGGCAGCCATGGCTGGATATATAAGGCGGCTACCTCCGAGATACGGGCCGACAACACAGGAACTGACCAGAGCGGGAAACAATACTATGATTATTAGCCGAACAAGACATTGCGACGCAGGGCGGCGAGGTTTTACCCTTGCTGAGGCGATGATGGCCACGGTGGTGTTAGGCATCGCTGCGGCTGGAGTGCTGCTTCCGTTTACAAGTGGGGCGGCGGTGCGGGCTGAAGGTATGCGCAGAACTTTAGGGGCAAAGTTAGCGAGCGATTTGATGGAGCAGATTATAACCAGACCTTTTCACGATCCCGACGGTAATGCTTATGACTATAATCTAGGAGCGGATGCGGGTGAAACAACCTTTGAAGATTTTGATAATCTTGACGATTTTCATGATTACTCTGAACTGCAGGGCCAGGTAAAGGATGCAGCCGGGATTGTATTTACCGATTCAAATTACGCCAGGTTAAGCAGAGACTCAAAATGCGATTATGTTTATGTCCCACAGGTTTATGTCCCACAGGGAGGCGTGTCGAAATATATTCGCATTACGGTGCGAGTGTATTACAGCGGCAAAGAAATTGCAGCTATACATCGACTTGTGAGTGAATAAGAAAACCGAGTTTGGTATTTTGGTTTATGCCGGATGCGAGATATGAGAAACGAGAATGGTTTTACATTAGTTGAGCTGCTGGTAGCTTTGATTGTTACCGGTATAGTTTTAGCCGCGGTGGCCACACTGGCTTTTGCTGTGGGGGCGGCAAATGATGAGACGGATGATACAAGCCAAAAGCAGGCGCAAATACGTCAGGCTACGCTCAGGATTTCGGAGCTGATTCGACACTGCAAACTGATATGCGGCACACCCGGCGGCGATTTAGCTATCTGGCGGGCTGATGATAACGGTAACGGGCAAATCAATATCAATGAACTGGTTTATATAGAGAGAGGAACGGGCTGGGATATTCTGAGGCTTTGTGAATTTCCTTCGTCCGATACTTCACCGGTAAGCTTGAGCGACATTGATACGCTCTCAACAAGTGATTACATCGTGACATACGTACCGTTAGTTCCGCAATGCAGCAATGTACAGTTTGGCTTTCTCCCCGAGTTACCGCCGAAGAGCAGTTTTGTGACTATCTCATTTGACATTGTTGAGAATGATATTGTTCGTCAGTATCAGATAAGCACTGCACTTCGCTGCTGGGCGGGAAATCTGCTCAATGATACAGGAGACAGTCTCGTAAGTAGTGACGACGATTAATATGATGAGCAGCAAAAAGTATAAAAACAGCCGGCAAGGGGCGGCACTGCTTGTGGTGCTGTTCATTGTTATGGTGATAACGATTTTGTCGTTGGGCTTTTTGTCGCGAAGCGATGTGGAATTGGCCTGCGGCCGGAATATGGTACTTCGCGCGCAGATGGACTATCTGGCTGAATCGGGTTTGGAGCACGCCAGAGGACTTATTCTTAATCCGCAGGACATTGTTTCAGAATACTTCTGGGCCACAGGTCAGCAACTGGTCGCAGGAAGTGATGATTATTATGACGTCGTGGTTAGCCCCGATTCAAACGACCACTGCAATTATATTATAGACTGTACTTCGTACCGGCTGAGGAATGGCGAAGAGATTGGCCGCAGCAGTATATCGGCGGAATTGCGGCTTGACCCGTGCATAGCATATTGGGCGGGATCGGATACGGTGATTTCGGGGCAAATTGCAATCAACGGTGATGTCTATTGTAATGGCAATTTGACAAACAATGGCAGTATCGGTGGTGATGTGTTTGCAAGTGGCACGATAACCGGAGTAAATATTGTGGGGCAGAAAAAAGAATTAGTTGCCCAGGCACCTGTGGCTTGGCCGGGCCTTGTGAGCAGTGACTTTAGTCCAACATATTATATTGGCTCGACAAGTTATTCGACAGAGATCGTTGATGCTAATGTTCATCCGGTGGGCAGTTTCAATCCTTCCGCAGGAAACCCTGCTGGAATTCGTTACTGCAGCGGTGATGTTGAATTGACCGGTGGCGTGAATATTAAAGGTATGCTTGTGGTTAATGGTACGTTGAGGATAAGCGGCACGAATAATGTAATTAGTGCAGTGAAGAATTTTCCGGCTCTCTTAGTTAACGGGGAAATGGTAGTAGAAGATGGTGCTACGTTAGTGATTAATGGGCTTGCCCAGATTGGCCAGAAACTGACAATCGATGCTGGGGCGGTAAATGCAGATATTGACGTGATTGGTGGTTTGTTTATCGCCAATGGAGGTATTGATGGGATAACGTCAAGTTTTGTTTCTGTCGGCGTAACCGCAGCTCCGGCAATAGCATCGATTCAAACCTGGCAAGCGGCGGGTATAGCACAAAGGTGGGGTCCTGCGTCCGGGGCATTTTTTAGAAATATCGAGAGAAAATAAAGGCAGGTTATAGGGTCTTATAAAGAAGGTCAAAGAAGGAGCTGCTTATCGGCCTTTATATGCGATGAAAAGAAAAATCCAAAATATGTTAATAATAGCGATTGCATATCGCAGGGCCATAAGAGGTCGGAATAGTACGATAATTCCGATTGTGTCGCTTTGACGATTGTGCCAATTCTGTTGGCCTTAGCTGTAGAAGGTATGAGAGATGACATTTATATCGGTTTATTTGTGCGTATAAGACCCAGGGCGGATGGGGTAGATTGGCCGGTTCTGTCGGCCTGGAGAGGTCGGATAATATGAGAGAGGTAACAGCTTGTTTGGACCGGTTGATTGGATGGTAAAGATGGGGCTTTAAGAGGACGAAAAAAGAGCAGAGAAAAGGGTTGATAATGTGCCGAGACAGAAAGAGGAGGCCGGTTAGAATGTTAAGTTTAGCATATCCAAAAGCAGGGCTGCATTATTCGTATTTCAGGAGTAATGCTGGATACGAATTGCGAGGCGTAAGCAGTGGTTTTACTCTGATAGAGCTTATAATTGTGATTGTGATAATCTCTATAGCAGCGTTGACGGCGGTACCGATGATGAGCTCGGCGGCCAGTGTGCAAATTCGGTCTGCGGCAAATATGCTCACGGCGGATTTGGAATACGCCAAGAGTATGTCAATCAGCAGAGGACAAAATTATTCGGTAGTGTTTGATACTGCCACGGAGAGCTATCAGATTTTTAAAGATCAAAGTGGGACATTGGTGCCGATAGAGCACCCGGTAAAAAAAGGATTTGATTACGAGATAAATTTCAGCAACGACGGCAGACTGAATAAGGTTGACATTGTTGATGCTGATTTTGATGGGACCAGTGTGGTTAAGTTTGATTATCTCGGAAGTCCATATAACGGCAATAGTCCTCCTACTCCTTTGAACAGTGGCGTTATCAGACTGCAGGCAGGCGGAACGACCACAAAGGTTACAGTAGAGGCTGTTACAGGGTTTATCTCGATTGAGTGAATATGAAAGCAAGAGTAAGCAGGATTGCCACCCCTGCTTTTGCGGTGGCAAGTTTACTCCTGTGTGAGTATAAATTGTAGTTTCACAACGTTGCGAGGGAGTAACACAAGGCCCACTGAGGAGGGACAAATATAAATGATAAGCTGGGGTCTGAAAACTCGAGGTCTGCGGCCGATAGGGTTGGACATAGGTCATAACTCTATCAAGATGATTCAACTGCTGATGAATGGAGAGCAGATAAGTGTAATTGCAGCAGAGAAAGTTCGCATTGACTCCGGTATAAATGGTGATGGGCAGAAAAGAAGAAGCTTTATTATTTCGGCGATAAGAAGAATGCTTGAGGAGGGTAACTTTCACAGGAAAAATGTTATCTCGTGTTTGCCGAATGACGGATTGAAAATCACGTCTCTGCGATTGGCTGAGGTCCAAAGTGATGGAATCGAACAGACTTTGAAGAAAGAAGTTGCCCAGCGTTTCGGATTGGACCCTGACGAGGATGCAATGAAGTATTTTGTTGTTGGCAATGTTCATCAGGGTGACGAGATTAAGAATGAGTTGATTTTGTTTGCGGCTGATAATGAAACAATAAAGAGCCATATTGAGATGCTTGAGGAGGCTGGTCTTAGACCGGTGTCAATAGATACGGTTCCGTGCGCATTATTCAGGAGTTTTGAGAGGTCGCTAAGACGGCAGGAGGACAAAGAGCACACGGTTGTTTTTGTAGATGTGGGAGACCGGTTTACCACCGTCGTGTTTGGTCGTGGAGGAGAAATCAGTTTCGTCAAGCAGATACCGATTGGCGGAAAAAGATTCAATGAGGAGATTGCAGCGAAATTAGGTGTTGACATCAGCGAGGCTGAGATGCTGCGAGAAGCACTGCAAATGGAAAAGAGCCTTTCGATGCCGAAGCCTGACCTGGAGGAGCAGGCCACTGCCGAAAACGAGCAGAAATTAGATGCATCAACGCGACAGGCAATAGTTGATGTAGTGAGTGCGGTTGCTGAAGAGTTAACAAGAGAGATATCCCTATGCCTTAGATATTATACAGTAACATTCAGAGGCAAACGCGTTAGGCGGGCGTTTTTTACCGGAGGAGGGGCATATGAGTATATTTTGCTTGATGTTTTGAAGCGGCAATTGGCTGTTGAGATTGAAGTGGCTCAGCCATTGAAAGGATTTGATATGGCAAGTGAGAGAAAGAATTTGAATTTTGATGGTGACGGGCGAGGTTTGCTCTGTGAATGGACAGTAGCTGTGGGACTTAGTCTTAAGGGCTGGAACGGAGTGGAGAGTGTGAATTTTGAAGGCCCAGGCGGGATACAGGTATGAAAGAAATTGATTTCCTTCCAGAATGGTATAAGAGTGGCAGACGTCGCCAGGTCAGCTATCGCACGCAATACATCGCATTGGGTGGTGTATTTGTGGTTATGGTGGTGTGGAATTTTATTACCACGCATTCGATTTCAAAAGCCAGGGCCCAATACGCTCAAATGTCGACAAGGCAGGCAGAAGCAGAAGGTCTGTCAGCTAAATTTGCCGAGCTTAAGAGCGAATTGAGAGGATTACAGGAAAAAACGGAATCCGTAGAAGAAATTGATTCCAAAATTGATGTTGCGAGCGTTTTGGCGGAAATGAGTTTTTTGATTGATGAAAGGATAGTGCTTAACAAAGTGGTGTTTGACGCCGAGAAGATTGAGTACAAGCAGCGGGCCGAGCCATTCCCACCTGCTGGTACTGTTGTAAGAGCGGTGCGGACTGAACTTAGCGAGAAGCGGAAACTGCCGCTCGGGGATGTGCGATTTAGAGTGGTAATAGACGGCGTGGCGGCAGATGCGAGTAGTGTGGCGTCTTTGATATGTAAGTTAGAAGACTCACCATATTTTTGTCAGGTTGTGCCGTCTTTTTCAAGAACCACCGAGATAAATGTAACAAGCAATCCTTCGCTTCGCTCGAGTACAAAGAACGTTAACAGCGGTCGCGAAGCCGGAGGAAAGATACAAGTAAGTGAATTTGAGATAGGTTGCTATCTGGCGAATTATCTTGAGCAGTGAAAGGTAAAAAGCAGTGAAGTTGTTTCGAGAAAAACAACAACTAATGATATGTGTTGCAACCGGTGTAATAGTGGGCGGATTTGTGTTGTTTCGGTATCTGCCTTTACGGAGGAGAATGAAGGCTGCCGGGCAGATAAAAGCTGCACAGACACTGACTATTGCCAAAGGCGCTGCGGACAGCAAACAACTACCCCTGCTTAAAGAGCAATTGCTGGAGCTGCAGCGAGAGCTTGAAAACTATGAGGCAAATATACCTGAGCGAAGTGACATTGGTGTATTTTTGCAAAGAATCGCTGGTTTGATGAATGAACATAACCTTAGGGGTCAGGTGATTGAGCCCCGCAAGGAAATAAAGGCTGAGAAGTTAAACTGCATACCGGTGAGTATGAAGTGCAAAGGTAGATTAACGCAGATATTTGAGTTCTATCGACGGCTGCAGGGAATGGACAGGTTGATTCGCATTGAGCAGGTGAAACTTTTTAACGACAGCGATTTTAGCGGCGAAGTGGATATGGAGGCAAAGGCGGTCATTTATTACAGTGCCCAGGTCGGTCAAGGATAAAAAGGGCAAAAGAAGATTATGAGACAAAATGCGAGAAATAGCGGTAATGTCGCTAAAAGGCTTGTTAATCAATTGGCAGTGCAGAAGAAAAAGACAGTTCTTGCGTTGTGCTTGATTACGCTGATGGCCTTTATGTGGATCCGGGTGTTAACAAGGAGAGCACCGCAGGCTGCTGAAGCAGGGTTGTTGGCAGAGCAGATGAATGTGGAAACTCAGTCGGAACCGGAATTAAAAATATCCTTTATAGAATTGCCGCAAGCTGCAGGGCGCAATGATGTAATAACCAGAGACTTTTTTGATTCAGACGGCTGGCAGGGTTTTGTTGATGGCCAAGGACGGAAATCAGTTGGTGTTGAAGAAGTAGATATCATTTCAAAAGATGGTGACAAAGAAGTAATCAGAAAGGTTGCGGATAGGCTGAAGCTGGAAGCAATAGTGTCGGGCGAGAATCCCCTAACTTTTATCAATGATAAGGTATTGAGAGTGGGGGGTAAATTGCTCATTGACGACGGAGTTGACAAGTATGAATGTGAAGTAGTCGAAATCAAAGAAAACACAGTGGTAATGAGATGTAGAGAATCGAGGATAACCTTGAAATTAACACAGGTAAATTGAAACAGCGGATAGTTAAAGCAATGTGCTAAACGCTATTCGCAAGAAAAGAACAGGAGATGAAATATGTATTGCGAAAAGAATTCAAAAGACAAGACCAAAATCAGAAACAAGTTGTTTGTATGGTGCATTGTATTGGTTTTGACGTCAGCGATTGCAGTCGCTGACGTTGCCCAGGAGCCGGCTGAAGCTTACGCCTTGGCGAATACAGGTGCAGCAGGAATCGAGACAAGCGGCAGCCAGGCAGGAGTATCGGAAGGCGGGAAGCTTGATTTTATTGGTTTCGATAAAGAGAAGTGCAAAAGCATCAGGGATGCGCTTCGGGTATTGGGGGCGCTATACAAGAAAAATATTGTGCCTTCGTCAAACGTGGACGGCCCACTGGCTGTTACCAGTCTTTATGATGTGACATTTGAACAGGCACTGGACTCAGTTCTGGGATATGGCTACAAGTATGACATTGAAGGTAATTTCATCAAAGTTTATACCGCTGAGGAATATAAAAAGATTAAGGAAGACCCGGACCGCATGATATACAAGGTCTTTACTTTGTACTACATCACTGCTGCCGAAGCAATGAAGCTTATCACTCCGGTACTCAGCGGTGCCGGAACCATTCAGGGCAGCTCTCCTGCAGAGATCGTCGTGCCTACCGGTGAGTCTATTAGTGCAGGTACCGGCGGCGGCGATACTATGGCGCTGAATGACCACATAGTTATCGAAGACTACCCTGAAAATATCGCTGAGGCGGAAAAGCTGCTTAAGCAGCTGGACGTACGGCCCAAGCAAGTGCTGGTCGAGGCTACTATTCTCAGCGCCACTTTGAATGAGGGTATGGAGCTTGGTGTTGACCTGAACTTTCTTGGCGGTGTCCACTTAGATGGTACTGATGCAACGCCAGACCTTATTTCCGAAGGTATTGAACCGAGTAGAGGTACCGCTGCGCTTACGCCTATGGGGCAAATAGCAGCGGGTACTCCCGGTTCACCGATAGAGACTTTTGGTTTCGCGAGGGTTGGAGGTAACGGGCTAAGAATTGGAGTTACATCTGGTGATTTTGCCGCGTTTATAACTGCGTTAGAGCGGGTAACTGACACTACAATTCTTGCTAATCCCAAGATACTGGCAGTTAATAAGCAGCTCGGACAGGTCTATATCGGCACCAAGATTGGCTACATATCTCAGACCACACAAACACAGACTTCGACGACTCAGCAAGTTGATTTCCTCGATACAGGTACCAAACTGTCTTTCAGGCCGTATATAGGTGACGACGGCTACATCCGGATGGATATCCATCCGAAGGACAGCTCCGGTACCTTGAAAGCCAATGACATACCTGACGAGTTCTCAACAGAATTGGCTACCAACGTAATGGTCAAAAGTGGCCAGACTATTGTTATCGGCGGCCTGTTTAGAGATGTTGTGGTTACAAGCCGAAGCCAGATACCTCTGTTAGGAGATTTACCACTTGTAGGAGGACTTTTCAGAGGTACTTCTGATCAGACGACACGCCAGGAAGTTATAATATTGCTTACGCCTCACATCATAGAAGAGCCGGAAGAGACGAACAGTGAAGCCAGGATAGACGATGTTCGCCGTAAGAGATTTGGCGCAAGAGATGAATTGCAGTGGGCGGGCAGAGCGAGATTGGTGGAAGACCGTTATGCAGAAGCCGCGAGATACTACGTTGAAGGTGATACCGAGGCCGCAATGAAAGAGCTGACATTTGTGCTTGAAGTTCGCCCGACATATCTTGAGGCGATACGGCTGAAAGAGAAAATCATTGCTGAGACGGCCCCGGATGAGGTGGACATGATTGAAAGGATTATGCTTGACAACGTTGAGCGTGAAGATTCGGACAAGTGGCAGAGAAGGTAAAAAATTGATTATTGAATATTGACTGTTGAAAGAAACAGAAGCCTGGATTCTGAAACAATAGTCAATAGAAAATATTAAATTAATTAGGATTGTCGTTTTGAGGTTTAGAAGAAGCTTATATGCGATAGTCACGGTAATCGTGGCGTGCAGTTTGTTTGTAGGTGGTCTCGCCGAGTGGCAGGACTCTGGCACGGGAGAGGGTTGGCGCTACGCCGGTTATGAGCGGCGGATACCCGTTGTGTCGGTTTGCTGCATTGTTGCGGCTGTGGGCGTGATTTGTCTGGGCTGGTACCAGATAAGGCTGGCCGGGACGGTCACGTCCATAGCCAAACTCGTTCAGGACAACAAAGCAGGTGAGAACGATGCTGACAGGGGCTTTTTCGCTCCGCTCAAAATGGCAAAAATGGACGAGCTGTACAAAGCTATTGATGAGCATTTTGCCGGTTGTACTGCTCACATTGCTGAGTATGAAAAGCAAATCAAGGACTTGCAGCTTCAGATTCAACTTTCACAAAGACGGGGGAAAAACACTGAGGCGATTATATACAGTATTCGTGATGCCGTTATTGTTATTGATGAGTCTGACAAGCTGTTGATGGCAAATGATGCGGCCGGCCGACTTTTCAATTTTGATTTTAAGAATTCACAGCACAAACCTGTCAGCGAGCTAATAGGTCCGGAGCAAAGCAAATTTGTGGATTTTCTAAGCCACAGCAGACAAAGTAAGGGGCGGGCAACGAGAAAGGATATTGAATTTTTGGAAGACGGGACCCCAAAGACTTTCGATTGCATTGTTTCGTGTGTTTATGACCAAGCCGAGCATGTTTGCGGGGCTGTGGCGGTGCTGCACGACATTACGCGTGAGAAGCAAATTCAACTGATGAAAAATGATTTTGTAAGTCATGTTTCACACGAGTTGAAAACGCCTCTTGCGTCTATCACGGCCTATACGGAAATGCTCGCTGATGGTGAAGCTGATGATGAGGAAACAAGAAAAGAATTTTATTCGGTGATTCAGAATCAGGCTCAAAGGTTGAATCGGCTGATTGAAGACATCCTAAATACTTCGCGCATAGAATCAGGCCTTATAAAAGTAAATAAGGAGCCGGCCAGCTTGACAATGCTCGTAGAAGAACAGTTACAGATGATAAGAAGCTACGCTGAAGAAAAGAATATAGAGGTCATTGGGCAAAAGCCGATCGTATTCGACCAGGTGTACGTGGACAAGGATATGATTCGTGAGGTCATTGTTAATTTGTTAAGTAACGCTGTCAAGTATACTCCGTCCGGTGGCTCAGTAAAGATTGAAATCGAAGTTGACGAAGTCGCGTCTCTGGCACGGGTTAGTATAACTGATACGGGAGTTGGTATTCCCGAAGATGAAATCGAACATGTCTTTGATAAGTTTTACAGGGTTGGCGCCAACGAAAAGCAGGCAAAAGGGACGGGCCTGGGGCTTAACCTTGTTAAGCAAATAGTTGAAAAGGTTCACGACGGCAAAGTATTTGTTACGAGCCAAGTCGGTGTAGGGAGCACTTTTAGCTTTGAGCTGCCTCTGGCGACAAGGCAGGCGGCTTGAGTTGTGTAATATTGTTGTAGTAAAACAATCGTGCGCTTAATGCTGCACGCTGTAAGTTAATTTTTTGAGGAGGCAAGATAATGGCAGGCAAAAAAGTTTTGGTGGTGGATGACGAGATACACATCGTTCATGTGGTAGCGATAAAACTTCGTAATAATGGATATGAGGTTCTATCGGCAGATAACGGTGCCGAGGCCTTTGATCTGGCCTGCGAGGAAAGGCCGGATATTATTGTTACGGATTTTCAAATGCCGGTTATGTCAGGGCTGGAACTTGTGGAAAAGCTTCGGCAGCGCCAGGAAACGAAAGATATACCAGTGATTATGCTGACTGCCAGAAGCTTTGCTATTCCGAAAGAGCAGCAGGAAAATTTGCGAATATCTGGTTGTCTGAGCAAGCCATTCAGCCCTAAGGAGCTTTTGGGGAACATCGAAGATGTTCTGTACCAGAAGCAAGTGATGGTAAGCAATTGATGATTAAGGAAAAGCATTAACATAATTGATTGGAAATGATCGGTAGAAAGCTATGTTGGATATGGTAAGGAAAACACTAAGCCAGACACGACGGCGCGAGCTTGAGAGCTTTGGGGCCAGGATAAATAAGTTCGGTGCAAATTTTGCAGTTTGCAATGCCGAGGACGAAATTGTCGTACTGTGCGAGGGCGGTAGATTCAAAAGCAGCCGGGAACAGTTAATAAAGCTGAGCCGGCAAATTTTAGACCAAAACGGAGAGAAAGGCTGTTCCGACGCCGCCGGCGTGCCGGTATGGATGTTTGGTGGTGAAAATTTGGTTTTGGCTGCCGTTCTGAAATCCGCTCGTGTCAGTAACAGAGGGGGAGAATCTATTGGAACAGCCTTGATTGACTTAGGTGATAAATCATCGTACTCCAGCCCCCGTGCTTTCTTGCGAAAGCAAGGCCCGGGGTGCGATATACGCAATACTAATCCACTTCAAGCCGACAACGAGTATTTAGCGGAAATGCTTAGGCTTTGTGTAGAGAAATTTCAAGCCGAGACAAAAGCTGAAAAACAAATTGAAATGGTTGGCACTGAGCTGGCGCAAACATACGAAGAGCTGGTGCTGCTTCACAAGCTCAGCACAAATATGAAGGTTACCGAATCGGATGCCAACTTTCTCCAGATGGCTTGTGACTGCTTGACCGAAATTGTTTTTGTCGAAGGCATCGCAATATTGCTGGAAAAGACTATAGATGACAAGCAGGAGCTGGTTGTAACAGCCGGGTCAGGGTTGATAGATATAGATGAACAAACGGCAGCTATTTTACATAGTGGATTGATAGAGGAAATAAACAGTGGTAAAGAGGCTCTGCTGGACAGCGAAGTGGATTCGGCATTCAAATATGATTGGCCGGGCAACATAAAAAATATTATTGCGGTACCTTTATACAGCAAAGAAAAAGCGGAATCTCACTTTGCAGGGCGAACTCAGAATGGCAGCTATGTGATAGGACTGATGATTGCGATAAATAGAATCGGCAAACAGGATTTCGACAGCACGGATGTAAAACTATTTAATTCAGTGGCCGGAGGATGTGCCGTATTTATCGAGAATGGCAGGCTGTTTAAGGACCTCAAAGAATTATTCATTGGCTCGCTGAAAGCATTGACAAGTAGTATTGATGCCAAAGACAAGTACACACACGGCCATTCCGAAAGGGTTGCGTTTGTTTCTCGATGGATTGCTGAAAAACTATCCGAGCAAGAGCAATTGGATGAAGAACAAATACACATGATTTATTTGGCTGGATTGTTGCACGATATAGGAAAAATAGGTATAGAGGAAGCGGTATTACGCAAGACCGGCAAGCTGACTGAGCAGGAATTCAACCGTATAAAGCAGCATCCATCGATAGGTGCAGGTATTTTACATGAAATAAAACAGATGCGTGATATTGTGCCGGGTGTATTGTGCCACCACGAGCGAGTTGACGGCAAGGGATATCCTGGTGGTTTAGTCGGCGAGCAGATACCGCTGACCGGCAAAATTGTCGGATTGGCTGATAGTTTTGACGCAATGACATCAAAGCGTACTTATAGAGATGCGATGAGTGTAGAACAAGCGCTTGCAGAGATAGAGAAAGAATTGGGTACGCAGTTCGACAGGAAAATTGGAAGAGTATTCCTTGATAGCGATGTCTCTCTGCTCTGGGAGATTATACAAAATGGTTTTAGCGAAATTTACGGGAGCAGTGATTATGTAGAATATGGTGCTGCTGCTGTGGGGACGCTAATCAGATGAAAATCAAGATACAGGATTATAACGATGTTACGGTAGTTGAGATGCAGGGCGAGCTGAACGGTGACGATACCGAATTGTTCCAACGTACAATCACTGACATAATCGCAAAATGTAAGGCAGGTGTTGTGCTTGATATGAGCTGTGTGGGATTTATTGACGGAGAAGGATTGGAACAGTTGTTGTGGGCACATGACTATTGTAACCAAAACAAACTTGAGCTTAGATTAGCGGGGCTTGATGAAAACTGCATGAGAATCCTGGAAATCACCCGACTCGAAAAAGAGTTTGACCACTACGCGGAACTTTCCGAGGCGGTAAAGAGTTTTGCATAGAGCGCGCATCCTGTTTTGTCTGTGTTAGGAGTTTTAGAGCATAGGAAGAGCTATGAGTCAAATAGCTTTGAAAAATAAGATGCAGCTTGGGCAGCTACTGCTTGCGCGTGGCGTTGTAACTGCTGAGCAGATTGAAAAGGCTCTGACTGAACAGACAGACAAAGGCCATCGCAAGCTGCTTGGCGAGCTTCTGGTGGAGATGGGCTATTGTACGGAGAATCAGATAGCCTCGGCTCTGGCGGAGGCGTATGGTGTGCCCTACGCGCAGGTTAATCCGAAGATATGTGACGCCAAGGCGATTGAAATTTTACCGAGAGAGTTTCTCGAAGAATATATCGTCCTGCCACTGTTTAAGGTTCATGATGTGCTCACAGTGGCGGTCAGTGAGCCGACAAACGTATTTTTGATAGATGAAATAGAGCGGATAAGTGGCTGTAAAATTCAGATAGTATGTTCGACGAGCAAAGATATCAAGGCTACTCTGCAGACGTATTTGCCGGCAGCCAACGTCTTTGTCATTGATGATATTATCGATGATGAGGGGCTTGAAGACTTTACCCTGATAGAAAATATTACACAGGATATAAGCGACCTTGAGGAGGTGGCCGGGCAATCGCCTGTCGTAAAGCTGGTCAATTATCTGCTTTATAACGCCGTGCGGGAAAATGCCAGTGATATTCATATAGAGCCGGATGATAAGAAACTGCGCGTTCGATACAGAGTTGATGGCAGGTTGTACGAGAAGATGCGTCCGCCTCATCAGATGCATTCTGCGATTGTTTCGCGTATCAAAATTATGGCCGAACTGGACATCGCTCAAAGGCGTCTGCCGCAGGACGGTGGTATCCATGTTTTAGTAGAAGGCAGGCCCATCGATTTGCGGGTATCAGTTATGCCGGGCAACTTTGGCGAAAAAGTGGTTATCAGAATTATCGACCCGCAGAAGGTCCTTTTCAGTCTTGAGTCACTTGGATTTACATATGAAAATCTCCAGTTGTTCAGGCAAGTAATACAATCTCCGAACGGTATAGTTTTGGTGACAGGTCCGACCGGTTCGGGTAAAAATACCACTCTTTATGCGGCGCTTGTTGAGTTAAACAGCGATGAGGTTAACATCTGCACGGTGGAAGACCCGGTGGAGTGCAATATAGAAGGTATAAATCAGTTCCAGGTAAACGAAGGTGCAGGCTTTAAATTTTCAACGGCCCTGCGTAGTTTATTAAGGCAGGACCCGGATATAATAATGGTTGGCGAGGTTCGTGACGAGCCCACAGCCAATATTGCGGTGCAGGCGGCACTGACGGGTCATCTGGTTCTTTCAACTCTGCACACGAATGATGCCCCCGGTGCGGTAACACGTTTGCTGGATTTGGGCGTGGCTCCTTATCTTGTAAGTGCTTCGCTGATTGCGGTCTTGGCCCAGCGGCTTGTGCGAAAGATATGTCTGAATTGCAAAACAGAGTATGAGCCACCGACGAGCATAAAGAAGGTCGTTGAAAAAACAGGTGGAGAAGCCCCGAAATTTTATCGCGGCGTAGGTTGTAAGAAATGCCGGAACACCGGCTATGCCGGTCGAATTGCCCTTCACGAATTGTTTGTGCCGAATGAGGAAATTCTGGAGATGATTAATGAGCGGCAGAGCTTAAAGAAATTAAGAGCAAAGGCACTTGAAAACGGAATGGTTTCTTTGCAATCGGATGGAATCGAAAAGGTAAAGGCAGGAATTATATCTATTGAGGAAGTATTGAGAACAGCGAATACAGAGGTTTGATGCGCTTGGCTGTGTGCAATAATGTATCCGCAATGCAGGATACGAATAAATGACTGTTTCAGCAACAAAAACTACAGAAGAGCTTGATTCTGCAGAGAAAGGCCAGGAGTTACCGCCCGCCGGCAGCAAGCAGGGACAAGGAAGAGACGGTTCTGGTGCCTTTAGGGACGTCGAAATTGATTCGAGCTCACAGATACAAAAGGATTATGGCCCGGCCTGGTCACAAACTACGCCACCGATGCACCAGCAACTCTGTAGAGCAAAAGTCAAGCAGGCAGAGCTTATACTATTCACAACACAGTTGTCGGTGATGCTAGATAGCGGAGTGGTACTTAGCGATGCTCTTGATGCTATTGCAGAGCAGGCTGAGTATGGGACGTTTAAGATGATAATTATGGATGTGGCAGAAACGGTCAAAAGTGGCGAGAATTTTTCTAAAGCATTAGGGGGCTACCCAAAGGTTTTCAATACAATGTTTATCAGTATGGTGAAGGCCTCGGAAGCGTCCGGCAAAATGGCGGAAATGCTTAATGTGCTCAGCGGCTATCTGAACTTCGAATCCGAAACCCGTAAACGCATCAAAGGCGCACTTACGTATCCATTTATAATGGCGTTAATGGCCGTGGCGGCAACGGGAACTTTGATGTTTTTTGTTTTGCCGAGGTTTATGAGGATTTATGAATCAAAGGGGGCTGCGCTACCAAAAATTACTCAAGTATTAGTTGGTTTCAGCAAAATGTTAGGGAATTTTCAAGCCATGACGGTTTTCCTGACTGCTGTGATATTGATGTCGGTGGGATTGTATTACTGGGCAGGGACTTTAACCGGCCGGAGAGTGATCGATTTCATCAAAATCCACACACCTGTATTGGGCACAATGTTTATTGATGCGATAGTAACTCGAAGTATGCGTATTATGGCTACAATGGTCAATACGGGTGTGAACCTGCTGGAGTCGATAGTAGTGATTCAAGGCTCATGCAACAATTACTATTTTAAACGACTTTGGATTGGAGTGAACGAAAAGATTCGAGATGGTTACCAGTTGTCGGAGTCTATTATGATTTCTCCGAGTAGTGAACTGATTGCGCCTGGTATTATCCAAATGCTCAAAGCGGGAGAAAAGAGCGGCAAACTTGGTGATGTCTGCGATAAAATATCGGTCTTCTATGAAAAAAAGCTCGAAGCTTCAATCAGGAACGTTATGGCGCTTATAGAACCGGTAATGATAACAATCCTGGGTAGTATTATTGGAACGATTGCGATAGCGTTGTTATTGCCGGTTTTCAGGATATCGAGCGTAATTGCACATTAAAGCCAAAAGCAAACGGGGCCTATACCGAATCAATCGGTATAAGCCCCGAATTGACACGAATCTACCATATGAACCCTGTTAGATATTAAAGATGCGACGTTATCTAACAGGACCAATCACACAATCTTAATCGCCACTTAAATCCCGGTTTACGGAGCCGGAGGATACAGACGAATATCGTCAAAGTACATTGTTCCTGAACCGCCAGCCTGAGGATTTCTCTTGTTGCCTAATCCAAGAGCAATCGTATTGACATTGGCCAGGTTTACGCCCTGGTCTGCAAATGCGTGCAGGTCGATATTCCATTGCGTCCAGGTGCCTATCTGTGCTGCATTTGGATTATCGTGATTGACCACCGCACTACCATTGAGGGCAACATACACCGTCTCAGCAGCGTTATCAGAAATGCCTCTGAACCAAATCGATAACGTGCTAACACCATTCTCGGTCCAGTCACGCGGGTAAGTCAATGTCAAAGTCGCCTCAGAGTAACCAACGCTATTGTCGTAGAATAGCGGCATCGATTGGTTACCTCCGTGAACGATAGTTTGCTCGGCAAACGGAGGATTGTCATAACCAACAAGAGAGCCATTTGTCGGGTCGTCGTATCCGTCCAGCCACACGTTAAATATTCTGTTGCTTTCGGGGTCATCGGGGTCAAGGTCATTGTAGGATTCAAAATCGTCCACGGTAAGGAAGTTGGCCGTCGTAAAACTCCATACATTGCCAGTCCACGGACTGTCGGGATTGACGTTATTGGCCTCGTCAATACGCCAATAGTAAGTGGTATTCCAAAGGAGTTTTCCAGGGTCAAAGCTCTCAGCACCGAGATTTCCTGTGCCTTTATACTCCGGCGAACCGGTATCGGCATTGCGTACAGCCTCTTTATCTGTGCCGAAGTAGACCTGATGCGAAGCAGCATAGACTCCCGGCGACCAGGTAAGAAGCGGTGTTTGCTTTATATCCACAGCGACATTAGCCGGGTCCGGGCTCCCGACGCCGCCCTGAGTAGTAAAGCTCCAGACGTCGCCTTTATAAGTGTCGATAACATCAAACTCATCGACCCGCCAGTAGTAAGTCTTAGCCAATTTAAGTGTGCCGGGAGTATAGGTTGCAGTTCCCTGTGGGAGACCCCCGGCGGCATTGTTCACTTCGTCAAAATTGTCACCGAAATATACAGTGTGTAATTTCGCACCGAAACCTGCCGTCCAGCTAAGCATTACGTCCGTGTCTACCATCTCGGCACCATTGGCCGGTTCTGGTGCATAGGCGGTCTTGGGGGGAACTGAAAAGCTCCAGACGTTACCCTTCCAGGGACTATTCGGCTCTGTGTCATTGACCTCGTCAATCCGCCAGTAGTAAGTTGTGCCGGGCACAAGACCATCCGGATAAGCAAATCCTGGAAAGCCGACAACAATAAACGCTTCGGACTGGCTGCCCTGGAATGTGCCTTCGGCACCGTCATTCACATCGTCAAAATTATCACCGAAGTACACATCGTGCGAGACGGCGAAATCTCCCGGTTGCCAGGAAAGATTCACCCAGGTATCCGGATATAGTTCGCCATCAGCCGGCTTTGGGCCAAAGGCGTTCGGAAATCCTTCACCACCTTGCATGACAACCTGAACCTCGTCCGCGGTCAGCGCCTTGTCGTAAACACGAACTTCATCGAGAAATCCGTGGAAAATTCGCCCTTCAGCGGCGTGGCTAACTCCGATAAAGACAGTTACATCGGCGGCCGGACCTATTGAGAATGGTTTAGGGCCCACTTCATCGACACCGTTAAGATAAACTCTGAGATCAGTTCCGTCAAACGTCCATGTCAAGTGAACCCATTCGTTTTTGGGCATAATGGAGAATTCCATTGATCCGGCGCCTTGATATGAAACACCTACTCTGTCAGTATATGTGGCATTATCATGGGCTCCCCACAATTCGATCTGGAACATCATAGTATCTGCGCCCCATCCTGCTGACTTGGTGAAGAAATGCTGAAAGGTTCCAGTTCCATCCCAGTATGCCCAGAGGGCGATAGTGAATTGCCCAGTTCCGTTTGTAGGATCGAAGTTCCCGCAGTCAATGCCTGTGCACTTATCCTCTTGGAATGAAATAGCGCCACCAAAGCCTGGCGGGCCGATTACCCATTCCGGGGTTCCAAGCAGCGTCCCATCGTGACCATTGCCTGAACTGTCATTGGCGGTGTCGCCGGAACCCTCATTAAACCTCCACCAGGCGACGAGGTCTGCCTTGGCTATGCTCGTCAGAACCATGCCGAGCAAAAGAGCAGATGAAATAAGATAAATCAATTTTTTAGACATAATAATCCTCCTTTAAATAATAAATATGGGTTGTTAATTGATATGTAAAAATGACTGCCGTAAAGCACAAAGTTCCCGCCGCAGCTCTGTGCCTTACACAATTCATAATAACTCCTCCTCTATCGAGAAACCAAAGAAAATTACATTCGCTGGGAAATAACAATGCACAAATTCCTGCCTGCATAGGCTCAAGTCCCATCAACCTAATTTATACCAGATTACCCACCTCGATTTCAAGAAAAAAGGTATTTTTTAAGGGATTTTCTGATTGTCTGGTTAATCTCGGCTCGAGTATCGACTGTTGATGATTAAATATTGGCCATTAAGGCAAATGCTTCTGATAGGTTGACATTGGGCGGGAAACCGAATTTCCCTTCTAATAGGGAACAGCTTTTGTTCCTTTTGTAAGAGTTCTAAAAACTTGACAGAGGCTGCTTTGAGTCTAAAATCACACCCTATGGCTAATTTATCCGCGGGAAAGAAGAAAAAGAAGAAACACAATCCCTTCGTGGATTGGCTACACTACCTTATGCTGCGGGTTCTTATAGTATTTCTTTACCTGTTTAATGTCGAGACCAATCTGAACTTCGCTTGCTTTCTTGGGCGATTGTTGTGGAAGCACTATCATCGTGGCCGAGAGCGGGCTCTGGATAATCTTCGTGCAAGTTTTCCTGAGAAAAGCGATCAATGGGTCCGCCAGATAGGCCGACGAAGCTTCGAGCATATTGCAATGCTGGCAGTTGATGTATTGTTTACGCCGCGACTTGTGAAAACGTATAATTGGCGTAATTACTCTCGGTACAAGAATACCGAAAGGGCCAAATGGCTGATGCAGGAAGGCCGAGGGCTGCTGATGGTCGCCGCCCATTACAGCAACTTTGAGATTATAGGTTTTATTATGGGGTTGTTTGGTTTTAACATTTACAGTATCGCCCGGCCATTGGATAACAGGTTTATTAACGATTACTTATATGGTGTCCGCAGGCGAGCCGGACAAAGAATAATCGACAAGAAGGGCGCAGCCGAAATGATGGAAAAAATCGCCTCAACCGGTGCTACTCTCTGCTTTATTGCCGACCAGGATGCCGGCAAAAAAGGAATATTTGTCGATTTTTTCGGGCGAAAGGCCAGCACTTATAAGAGTATAGGCTTGCTCGCTATTACCTATAACGTACCGATAGTAGTGGGGTACAGCAGGAGGGTTGATAATCGTTTTTACTTTGAGATTGGTGTTAATCGCATTATCTTTCCCGAAGAATGGGCCGAAAAGGACAATCCGCTGGAATGGGTTACCGAAGAATACACTAAAGCAATTGAAGAGTTTGTGACCGAAGATCCAAGCCAGTACTGGTGGATGCACCGCAGATGGAAACATCGACCAAAAAATGAGAGGGAAAAACCTTAGGAGGCAGGTCTTTATATAACACTTGTAAGGCCTTGTAAATAAGATAGTTACGTTTTGTTGCCTAATCTTATCGAAAAGTGTACATAATCTCTTTCAAAGTTGGAAATTTTTCTTGAAATAAAGGTGGGTAATCTGGTATAAATAAGATTGTTGGAGATCGTGTTTGCAGAGGTGATTTTCTGCGGATTTTGGTTTTCTGAATAGAGGAGGAGTTATTATGCAAGACACAGAGTTAGTTGTAACGGCGGCTTTGTGCTCCGCAAGTGGAGGTTTTCACATTTCAACGAAAAATTCATATCCCGGCTCTTCGGGAACGAGTGTTTTGGTATGTGGCCAACGCATGGTTATTTTAACTTTTTTGAAGGAGGATTATTATGTGTAAGAAATTGATTGATCTAATTTCTTTTGTTTTGGTGTTGTGCCTGGTCCTAACGAGCGTGGCAAAAGCTGCCGACCCGGATCTTGCCGCCTACTGGAAGTTTGATGAGACGTCCGGCACCACCGCCTTTGACTCAACGGGTAACGGCAACGATGGTATCTTCGTTGGTGACCCAAAGTGGGTCCCTGGGAGACTTGGCGGTGCGCTGGAGTTCGATGGTGATGACTACCTCAACTGTGGGAACGGACCGTCGCTCCAGATCCAGGATGAGATTACGATAGCATTCTGGTTTAAGGTCGATGCGTTCAGTAACACTTGGGAGGCCTTCATGGCTAAGAGTGACAGCGCGTATCGAGCCAGCCGCGGAGATGGCACCGGCAATGCTACCCACATGGGCATTTCGGGTACTTCAGCTGGCGGCGGCAACGGCTGGTTTAATGGGACCGTTATCGTCACAGGCGGTGAATGGCACCATTACGCTGCAACATATGATGGGGCCGAGGGGAAGATTTACATTGACGGCGTCCTGGATGTGACAAGCCCGGGGACGGGACGGATAAATCTTAGCTCCTCCGATCTTTACATCGGTGAAAACTCAGGAGCCACCGGGCGTTTCCTGCACGGTCTCATGGACGATGTGCGTATTTACAGCCGGGCGCTGATGGATACAGAGATTCTTGGTATCATGTCTGGTGGTGGAGCAGAGTATCCATTAGCCTCTGGTCCTACGCCGGAGGACGGTGTTTACCATCTGGATACTTGGGTGAACCTTAGCTGGCGGGCGGGAGATTTTGCGGTCTCGCATGATGTATATTTGGGCGACAATTTCGACGACGTTAATGACGGTGCGGAGGGCACGTTCCATGGCAATCAGACCGCAACGTTTCTTGTCGCCGGCTTTCCCGGATTTCTTTATCCGGATGGCCTTGTTCCGGGCACGACTTATTACTGGCGGATTGATGAGGTCAATGACACCGAGCCGAATAGTCCGTGGAAGGGCAATGTCTGGAGCTTTACGGTACCACCCAAGACCGCCTACGCACCCGATCCGGCTGATGCTGCCGAGCAGGTAGATCCGGATGTAACTCTGAGCTGGACGGCAGGTTTCGGTTCTAAATTGCACACTGTATATTTCGGCGAGAATTTTGACGATGTCAATAATGCTGCCGGAGGTCTTCCTCAGGGAACTGCAACCTATACTCCCGGCACACTTAAATTGGCCAAGACTTACTACTGGCGGGTCGATGAGTTTGACGCCATCGAGACATATAAAGGCGACGTCTGGAGCTTTACTACTGAGGGCGCCGTCGGGAGCCCGAACCCGGCTAATGGCGCTGTGGATGTAAAGCAGACACAGATTATTACCTTCTCGCCGAGTGTCTTCGCTGCTTCACATCAGTTATACTTCGGCACAAATAAAGATGCCGTGAAAAATGCCGATACCGGCTCGTCGGAGTATAAAGGCACCAGGGACCTTGGTGCTGAGAGCTATGACCCCGGAAAACTTGAGTGGGACAGCACGTACTACTGGCGTATTGACGAGGTCAATAACACCAATCCAGACAGTCCGTGGACAGGCATCCTCTGGAGCTTTACGACCGCCGACTTCCTTATCGTGGACGATTTCGAGTCCTACAACGACATTGACCCCCCTGACCCGGAGAGCAACAGGATATTTGAAGCGTGGCTGGACGGTTATGGTATCCCGACAAATGGAGCTCTCGTTGGTAATGAGCTTCCTCCTTATGCCGAGCAAAGTATTGTCCACAGCGGCATCCAGTCGATGCCGTATTTCTATGATAACAGTGTTGGAAACTCTGAGGCGACCTTGACGCTGACTTACCCGCGTGACTGGACCGAGAAAGGTGTCAACACGCTGACAATTTGGTTCATAGGTGACTCAGCTAACGCTGCCGAGACGTTGTATGTTGCTCTCAATGGCAGTGCAGTAGTCAATCACGATAATCCTAATGCAGCACAGGTAGATGAATGGACCGAATGGAATATCGACCTGCAGGCCTTTGCCGATCAGGGCGTAAACTTAGCCAATGTCAATACGATTGCTATTGGTCTTGGTAACAGGAACAATCCGGTTGCTGGTGGTTCAGGTACGATGTACTTCGATGATATTCGTCTGTATCCTCCGCCGCCGGAACCGGCACCGTAGGCTGGAATTTAGGTAGCCCCCATTGCTTCTTGCGAAGCAAGATATGGGGGCAACGTTGATATAGTAGATTTGCATCAATTCGGGGCCTGTACCAAGTTGGTGTAAGCCCCTTTTTAAATGATAAATTTTAAATTTTGATTTATCATTTTAGAGATTGTGCTGTAACGCCTGATGTTTATTGAAGACAATGTGTGTTTTGGTGTGTGGCCAAAGCACGGTTATTTTAACTTTTTTGAAGGAGGATTATTATGTGTAAGAAATTGATTTATTTGGTTTCTATTGTTTTGGTGCTGAGCACAGCCGTCAATGCCTCAGCTGAATTGGTAGCTTACTGGAAGTTCGATGAGGGTTCCGGTACCACCGCTGTTGACTCAAGTGGTAACGGCAACGATGGCACACTTGAGGGCGGCGCAGAGTGGGTGGCAGGCCAGCTTGGCGGCGCGCTGCATTTCAATGGTTCTGGAGCTCGCGTCGTAGCTGCGAATATTTCGTTCGATAATAGAAGTTTCACTATCGCGATGTGGGTTAATGCGGTGTTGTATACCGGCGAGCAAGTCGTCTTCTCCACGGGGTTAACAGGTTCAAATAACACGGATATGCATCTTAGGATTGGAGGAGTCGGCAGTGGAAATGTGCCCGCTGGTGGCATTCGCATGGGATTCTATAATAATGACCTCGATACACCCGGCGGGCTCATCCAGGAGAATACGTGGTACCACATCACTTTCTGGTACGATTATGAGAATCAAAACAGAAGGATATACATAAATGGTGTGCAGGAAGCTGAGGCTGCTGCCACTCCTTATCTCGGGACAACAGGTAATAGCGTTATTGGTGCCTGGGGTACTGGTCAGTGGTTTCGGGGAATTATTGACGATGTACAGGTTTACAACCACGCTCTGACAGAGGGCGAGATTCTTGGAGCTATGCAAGGTGGTGGAGCATATCCGTATTCCATGACCCCCGCCCCGGCGGATGGTGTTTACCATCTGGATACGTGGGTGAACCTTAGCTGGCGAGCGGGAGATCTTACGGTCTCGCACGATGTGTACTTCGGCGAGAATTTTGACGATGTGGACGCCGGTGCCGAAAGCACGTTCCGGGGCAATCAGCCCTCGACGTTTTTTGTTGTCGGCTTTCCCGGATTTCCTTATCCGGATGGCCTTGTCCCGGGCACGACTTATTACTGGCGGATTGATGAGGTCAATGACACCGAGCCGAATAGTCCCTGGAAAGGCAAGGTCTGGAGCTTTACGGTTCCACCCAAGACTGCCTATTTACCCGACCCGGCTGATGCTGCCGAGCAGGTAGACCCGGATGCGCGGCTTAGCTGGACGGCAGGTTTCGGTGCAAAATTGCACACCGTATATTTCGGCGACAATCTTGACGATGTCAGCAGTGCCACCGGAGGTCTTCCTCAGGGAGCTACAACCTATACTCCCGGCGCACTTAAATTGGCCCAGACTTACTACTGGCGGGTCGATGAGTTTGATGCCATCGAGACGCATAAAGGAGACGTCTGGAGCTTTACCACTCAGGGTGCCGTCGGGAATCCGGACCCGGCTAATGGCGCTGTGGATGTAAAGCAAACACAGATTATTACCTTCTCGCCGAGCATCTTTGCTGCTTCGCATGAGGTCTATTTCGGAACAGATAAAGACGCCGTGAAAAATGCCGATACCGGCTCGCCGGAGTATAAAGGCACCAAGGACCTTGGTGCTGAGAGCTATGACCCCGGAATGCTCGAGTGGGATACTGCTTACTACTGGAGGATTGATGAGGTCAATAACACAAACCCAGACAGTCCGTGGACAGGCATCCTCTGGAGCTTTACGACAGCCAATTTTCTTATTGTGGACGATTTTGAATCCTACAACGACCTTGACCCCGCCGAGGCCGATAGCAACAGGATATTTAACGTGTGGATAGACGGATATGACAACCCGACAAATGGTTCTCTTGTTGGTTATGACGCTCCTCCTTTTGCAGAGCAAACTATCGTTCACGGAGGCAACCAGTCGATGCCGCTTTACTACGACAACAGTGTTGGTTACTCTGAGGCGACTCTGACGCTGACTTATCCGCGTGACTGGACCGAGAAAGGTGTAAACAGACTGACAATTTGGTTAAGAGGCGATTCAGCTAACGCTGCCGAGACGTTGTATGTTGCTCTCAACGGCAGTGCTGTGGTCACTCACGATAATCCTAATGCAGCACAGGTAGAAGAGTGGACCGAATGGAATATTGACCTGCAAGCATTTGCCGACCAGGGTGTGAACCTTGCCAACGTCAATACGATTTCCCTTGGTCTTGGTAACAGAAATAATCCGCTGGCTGGTGGTTCAGGTACGATGTACTTCGATGATATTCGGCTATATCCTCCGGTACCTTAAGCCGTGTGATTTAGTTGGCAGTTAGAATTACGGGGTTGACCCCGTTAGATAACGTCGTATTTTTCATATCTAACGGGGTTTATATAGCAGATTTGCATTAACTCGGGGCTTATATCGATTGATTCGGTATAGGTCCCTTTTTTAATTGAAAGGATTCTTATTGCAAATGTTTGGATAATTACGATAATGTTATCATTGAAGAAAAGAAAGCGCTTGGGCGGTTTGTAAGAGCAGGCAAAAAACTCAGGTAGGGCGCTGCTGAGGGTTAAAAGAAGTTGAAGGGAGAAGGATATTCATAGAAAGGACCAGGAATGAAGAAATTTGTTCAACTTATACTGGTTTGGATGCTTATTTGTTTTCTTTTGGTGCAAGCAGGTTGTTTGGAAGAAGTACAAAGGAGGGCAGTGAATGAATCGGCGAGGGATATCCCTGTCGCTTATAATGTGGACGTCGTGGTTGTCGGCGGGACAACAGGTGGCGTTGCTGCGGCTGTCGAAGCGGCACAACAAGGTGTGAAAGTTTTTCTTGCGGCCCAGCGGCCTTATCTCGGCACGGACTTGTGCGGCACATATCGGCTGTGGCTTGAGCCGGCTGAGGAACCGACCTCATTGCTAACCCGCAGGCTTTTTATGCAGTCGCCTGCGATGCCGATGCAGGTGAAACGCACACTGGATGAGGCACTGCTCGAAGCGGGGGTAGAGTTTTTGTTTGGCTGCTATGCGACGAATGTACTTCGTGATGATGATGGGAGGATTGCAGGTATTGTTATGGCCAACCGTTCGGGGCGACAGGCGGTCAAGGCCAAGGTCGTCATCGACGCGACACCGCGGGCAAGCGTTGCGAGAATGGCCGGTGCGACCTTTGAGCCGTATTCGGAAGGCAAACATACCTTTAAGAGAATCGTTGTCGGCGGCGAGGTACGAACCGGTACAGACATCCAGGCTCGAAAGCTGCCTTCGCCGATACCAGTTACAGGCGGCTCAGGGAGTGAGGCTATTGAATATACGCTTAAAATACCGATGAAGGACGGTTCCTTCGAGTCGTTTGCCCAGGCTGAGCAGATCGCCCGTGACGAAACCTGGCATCCCGGCCAAGCAGATGCGTCGGAAAAACTCTTTCAGGTACCGCCTGACCCGATGAAAGGGAAGAAAAGTTTATCTGGTGCCTGGCCCGGAGCTGATAAGGTCGATATGGATGTTTTCCGACCACGGGATAGTAAATGTCTGTTTGTGCTTGGCGGCTGCGCTGATATATCCCGCGGGGCTGCAGAGAAGCTGCTTCGGCCGTTGGAATTAATGAAGGTAGGTAGTCGTATCGGTGCTGCGGCAGCTTTGGAAGCTCAAAGTACGCCGGGGCCACATAATGCCAGGTTAGGCGGCAGGGTGGCAGTGCCTGTTGCTGCGGGAGATGTTCGAGAGAATTTGAGCGGGATATATCGAACATTAACCGACCCTTCAAAGATTCATGCGGATAAGCAGGCTGTTCCCATATTTGGGGAGGTGGACGTAGTAGTTGTTGGCGGAGGTACCGGCGGAGCACCAGCCGGCATTTCAGCGGCAAGGCAGGGGGCCAAGACACTTGTGTTAGAGTACCTGCACGGACTCGGCGGAGTGGGAACGATGGGTCTTATCAGCAAATACTATTACGGCTATATAAAGGGCTTTACTAAAGAAATCGATGAGGGCATCGCCGGTTTTGGAGCCGATGTAAAGCGCGAAGGTGGGGGATGGAATATCGAGAGGAAGAAAGAATGGTATCGCAGCGAACTGCGCAAAGCCGGCGCAGACATCTGGTTCGGCGTGCTTGGCTGTGGTGCGTTCGTTGAAGACGGATGCGTCAAAGGCGTGGTTGTTGCGACACCCGAAGGGCGAGGCGTGATTCTGGCGAAGGTGGTTATCGATTCGACCGGCAATGCCGACATAGCCGCTGTGGCCGGGGCAAAGTGCACTTATACCAACGGTGCGGGTGTTGCGGTGCAGGGTGCCGGGCTTCCTCCGTATGAATTAGGTACCGGATACACTAATACCGACTGGACCTTTATCGATGACACGGATGTTGTAGATGTTTGGCGTGCATTTGTTGTCGCCAAGAAAAAATTTAAAGACGTTTATGACTTAGGTCAGTTAGTGGATACGCGTGAACGGCGGCGGATAGTCGGTGACTTCGTTATGTCGCCCCTCGATATCTCCAACAACCGAACGTATCCCGATACAATTGTGCTCGCTCGAAGCAATTTCGATACGCACGGATTTACGATACATCCGGTGTTTATGCTAAAGCCGCCCGACAGAAAAGAGATATTCGTGAACGTGCCTTATCGCTGTCTGCTGCCGAAGGGTCTGGACGGCATTTTAGTTACAGGACTTGGTGTCAGTGCTCACCGCGACGCAATGCCCGTCATACGCATGCAACCGGACATTCAGAACCAGGGCTATGCCGCAGGTGTAGCGGCGGCGATGGCTGCTAAGAGCGGCAAAAGCGTTCGTCAGATTGATATCAAGGCGCTTCAGAATCACTTGGTCGAGAAAGGCAATCTGCCCGAAAGGGTACTGACGGATAAAGATTCATTCCCACTGCCAAAAGCAAAAATCGCACAGGCAGTTGAGCGTGTTGTTAATGACTTTGACGGATTGGAGGTAGTCCTTGCGCAGTTGCAGGATGCAATGCCGCTTCTTATGAGAGCTTACGAAGCTGCCGAGACCGAAAAGGCCAAACTTGCATACGCCCATATCCTCGGGATGTTGGGAGAGCCTGCCGGCGCCGGCACTCTGGCTGAGGCAGTGAAATCCAGAGATTGGGACAAGGGCTGGAATTATACGGGGATGGGACAGTACGGGGCGAGCTTAAGTGAGCTTGACAGTCTTATCGTTGCTCTTGGCCGTACGCGCAGCGAGCAGGCGTTGGACCCGGTTCTTGAAAAAGTAAAACAGCTCAATGCCAGAAGTGAGTTCTCACATTGCCGTGCAGTAGCGATAGCGCTTGAGACGTTAGGTGATGCCAGTGCGGCTCAGCCCTTAGCCGAACTTCTGAAAAAGCCCGGCATAACAGGGCATGCTTTTACCGATATCGATGCAGCGAGGAACCTGACGCCGCCAGGGCCCGAGGATACTTTGACACGAAACCGCTCGTTGCGTGAGCTGATTCTGGCGCGGGCTTTGTACCGTTGCGGCGATTACAAAGACATCGGCAAAAAAATCTTGAATGAATACGCCTATGACCTTCGCGGTCACTACGCCCGCCATGCAATAGCTGTGCTTAAAGAAAAAAATAATTAGAGACCTACAAGTAAATTCAAATAAAATGCTTACTATTTCTTTGTCAAAAATAGTGAAATAGTTGGCTATTATCGGTTTCGAAAGCTAAAAGCATTAAGAGAGATTTTAAGGAGAGATAAGATGTCTGGAGAATATCGTTTTTCATTTGGTCCGTGGAACATTCATGAAGGTGCCGATCCGTTTGGGCCGATGGTCAGGGACAGTATTGAGTTCGGCAAGAAACTTAAGATGTACAAGAAACTCGGCTTTGATGGTGTGCAGTTTCACGATGACGATGCAGTGCCGAATCTGAATAATCTGAGCATCGCAGAAATGGTCAGAAAGGCCAAAGAGGTGCGTTCGATGCTTGAAGGGGAAGGACTTGTAGCGGAATTTGTTGCGCCACGGCTGTGGGAGGATGAGCAGACAATCGATGGGGCTTATACATCGAACGACCCGACGGCTCGGCAGTACGCCAAAGACCGAAGTCGGCGGACGGTTGAGATAGCCAATACGCTTGGTACGAAACTGATTGTACTGTGGCTTGCCCGCGAAGGGACATATATCCGTGAAGCAAAGGACAGCAGGCTCGCCGTTGAGAGAATTGTAGAGGCTATAAACGATATGTTAGCCTACAATCATGAAATCAAGGTTGCGATTGAGCCAAAGCCGAACGAGCCGATGGACCAAGCTTATATTCCGACGACCGGACACGCTATAGCTATCGGCTACCTCACCGATGGGCCAGAGCGCGTTGGTGTTAATATTGAAAGTGCTCATGCGATTCTTGCGGGGCTGGACCCTTCGGATGAGATGGGTTTTGCCCTTGCTTATAATAAGCTGTTCACTGTTCATCTCAACGACCAGAACGGCCTGAAATTCGACGAGGACAAGAGTTTCGGCTCCGTTGATTTGCGGAGGGCATTCAATCAGGTGCGCATACTCGACCAATACGATTACGGCAAGAGCGGTGAATTTGTAGGGCTGGACGTTAAAGCTATGCGCACCCAGAAACCGGATGTCGCTACAAAGCATTTGCGTAACAGCAGAGAGATTTTCCTGGCCCTTGTGGAACTTGTTCGAGACTTAGACAACAACAAAGTCGAGAAATTGATAGCCCAACGGGATTACGAAGAATTAGATATGTTGATAATTAACCATTTAATGGGTAAATAGAACAGCCAAGAACTTTCAGGAAGTGTAGTTATGAGTAGTGATAAAACTGTTTTGAGTTTGGGTGCTCACCCTGATGACGCGGAGTTTTTCTGTGCGGGGACACTGGCACTGCTACATAAAAAAGGCTGGCAGATTCATATTGCGACGATGACACCTGGGGACTGCGGTACAGTTCAGTACAGCCGGGAAGAAATCAGCAGGATTCGCAGGGCTGAAGCTGCTAAAGCAGCCGGCATATTAGACGGCAATTATCATTGTCTTGAATGCGACGATATATTTATAATGTATGACAGACCAACATTGTTGAAAGCTATTGGGCTGCTGCGAAAAGTGCGACCCACAATCGTTCTTACGACAAGCCCATCAGATTACATGGTTGACCATGAAATTGCCAGCAGGATTGCTCAGACAGCCTGTTTTGCCTGTGGGGTTGTAAACATTGAAACGGTCGGTGCTGAGCCATTTGAGCCTATACCCTACCTTTACTATATGGACCCGGTGGAGGGCAAAAATAACTTTGGTGCCGAGGTAAAAGCCGGTACTATTGTTGATATTACCCGTGTAATGGACACTAAGGAAAAAATGCTTTGCTGCCATGAGAGTCAACGTAACTGGCTTTTGAAGCATCACGGTATAGATGACTATGTTATTTCAATGAAGAAGCTGAGTGAGCAAAGAGGCCGGGAGATAAACTCGCGCTTCGCGGAAGGCTTTAGACAGCATTTGGGCCATGCGTATCCACAGGACAATATCCTCAAGGCCGAGCTCGGCGAACTGGTTCATATTAAGTCTTCTGCAAAATCGAGGTTAGGCATACTTTGAAAAGAAAAAATTGTCTTTTAATTTTTTTCTTTTCAAACAATAAATTATTGTGCAAACAGCATCTATTTGATTATTTAAGAAAATAAAAACTGATTTTCTTAAATAATATATGCCTAACCTCAATTTTGCATAACGCTATGTTCCACATTGTATAAGGAGAATGACGATGGCAAGAAAAATCAGTATGTTAGCACCGCAATGGTGGGATTTTACCACGCTTGATGACGAGATTCTCAACGACGCAGCTAAACTTACGGCTGAGAATATGGCAGGCTTGAGCAGAGAGGGTTTTAAGGTTGTTTTCTACGATACTCTTGAAGACTTCTATCTTGCAGAAGCGCTGGAGTATATCACAGCGTGGGAACAGGCCACGGCTGATAGTCCCGCGGGTATCTGTGGGCCGATTGGGCCTACCGAGCAGCTTCCTCTTGTGGCACGGCTGGTAAATGAATTGAAGCTAAACCTTAAAGATGCCCATTTCTGGGGAATGGACGAATGGTATATGGACGGCAAAGAAGTGCCACGAGCACATCCGCTGTCTTTTGCGAAGGCTGATATGGAGCTTTGCTTTAATCGAATTGACGATGAGCTTAAAATGCCTGAGTCCAACATCCATTTTCCGAAAGCTGATACGACAGAGTACATCAATAGCTGGGAAGGCGTTAACTGCGTGGTTATGCAGGGCGGCCAGGGTGATATAAAGCACTGGGCATTTAACGACCCGGTTAAGCGGGAAGGTAAATATAAGGACGAGCCGCCAACGCCACAGGAGTATTGCAGACTTACAACTCGCGTTGTGGATTTGCATCCGGTTACTGTTATGCAGAATGCTCGAACCAGCGCCGGTGGCGTGGTTACAAGTGTGCCGAGGCAAGCGATTACGGTTGGGCCTGTCCAGACGTGGAAGGCGGATAAAGTCTCAATCTGGCAGCCAGGCACGCACGACAATCCTTTCGGTATGAGATTAACTACTCTTATGCTAAGTAAGAAAATTGCTGACAGTTCTGTGCCGATGTCTCTTTTGGCAGGGCATCCTAACGTTCAGTTCAATTTTTACAGACCTGCCATAGGTAAATGTGAGGCGGAAATGCACTGACATAGTATTGGTCCGCCATTTCGGATATTGTGTATGTTTAGGTCATATAGAGGACAAGGTTGGCAATAAAAAATGAAGGGCAGTGTAGTTATATTTGGTGCTGGTGCCATTGGGCGAGGTCTGATCGCGGATCTTGTGGCATCAAATGGATTAAGCCCGGTTTTTGTCGAAGCCGATTCGCAGTCAGCCCAAGACCTTAAGCAGGCTCATGGTTATGTTGTGCATTTGACAGGAAAAATAAGGAAGGATCATTATGTCACCGGTTACGAGGTTCTAACCCTGGAAGAAAGCGAAGAAATCTCAAAAGCGCTGAGTAACTGTCTTTTCACGGCAACGGCTGTTGGAGGCCGAAATTTGAAAGCAGTCGCTTCCTCGATAGCATTGGGATTCAAGAAACGAAAGAAGCCGCTTAATATTCTGGTCTGCGAGAACTGGCCCCACGCCGAAAACGTACTGGCACAAGCTTTGCTGGATGTGGGATATTACAAAGAAAATTTTGCTTGTATCCGCTCTTCTGTAGAACGCATGGTCCACAGGACAAAAAATAGTGTTGATCTGGTCACCGAAGGTGGTCAAACACTTTACGTGGACGGTCGCACCTGGAAAGGAAAGAAACCTTGTATTGAAGGATTGATATTCAGTGACAACATTGAGGCCATCTATGCCCGTAAACTTTATACGAGTAATGCCGGTCACGCTGCGTTGGCATATCTGGGCAATCTTTCTGATTGTAAATTCATATATGAGGCTTTGGAAATACCAAGAATAAGGGAAAATTTACTCGACCTGCTGAATATTGCTAAGGAAGCGTTGAGCCTGAAGAATTTAGAATTTGGAATTGAGAATTTAGAATTATGGAGGGCCGAGCTGGAGCAGCATGTTGATGATCTTATTACGTGGCGTTATTGCAATCGTGATTTGACTGATACAGTTGAGAGAGTTGCTCGTAATCCGTTGCGAAAGCTGGGAACTGAAGAACGGTTAGCTGGATTGGCACACTTATTGGAACACTATGCTCTTCCAACCAAACCAGTGAGCCGTGTTATTGGTGCCGCAATGCACTATCGTGATCCGGGAGACCTGGAGAGTGTTAAACTTGGAGAGATAATCACCAAAAAAGGTCCAAGTGCAATTTTGGAGGATGTGTGTGGTTTCAGAAAACAAGAAAGATGCTATAATGAATGCATCGAATTTTATAAGTATTATTCATAGGAAAGGTGAAGTTTTGTGAGTAAGCTTCGAATTGTTTTGGATACTGCCGATGTGTCCCAGATAAAAGATGCTGTAAGTACCGGCTTAATCGGTGCAATTGCTACCAATCCCAGCAAGGTAGCCCAAGCCGGCAAGAGCTACCGTCAGGTGGTAGAGGAGATACGCAAGTTTTTTGAAGGGCTGATAATGGTCCAAGCGGTTGGTGAAACAACCGAAGAGATTTGTGATTGCGCGCGTCGGTTGCATCAGATTGATCCTTTGTTAATGATTAAGATAACCGCCAACAAAATGGGTCTGGCGGCAGTAAAAATCGTAGTTCCTGAAGGGGTCAGGACCAATGCCACGCTAATATTTAATCCGACTCAGGCACTTCTGGCAGGTTTGGCAAGGTCAACTTCTGTAAGCGTTTTTGTCGGTCGGGCAAGAATGTGTGGTTACGATGGTATCGAGACTATCCGTAAAGTACGACAGCTTTTCGAAGCTTTTGAGCTTATAGACACCGATATAGCTGCTTGCAGCATAAAGGATGTAGAACAAGTAATCGACTCCATCATCGCTGGTGCTCATACCGTGGCGGTACCATTTAATGTTTTTGAAGCTATGTGTGAGCACCCACTTACCAGTAATGGTCTGGATGCTTTTATTGAGGATTATAAAACTATTCCCCAAAGCTGAGCTATCAGAAAATCTTAAACAAGAAGTGTGGTAAAAGGTCGAAATAATGGCAGTGGATGTTTTAATCTTGAATTCGGGTGTGGCGGATTTAAGAAGGCCGGATTTTAAATTCGCCGATAAGCTGGTTGGCAAAGGCGGATTGGCCAAGTGTAAAACTAAAGATATGCCGAACTACTCGCAGGAGCAGTTAAGAGAATGGATAAAGCAGGGTTTTGCAACGGCAGGCGGCCCCGGCAACACGGCCCCTCTGATTGCAAGGACCGGATTGAAAGTTGCAGTGGGAGTGAATCTCGGCAAGGGCGATTACGACGGCTTGGATGCCCAGGGCAGGTTTTTCCACGATGTGATGACTTCGAACGGTATTGATATGTCGCAAACTCACATGCATCCCGATTTGCACACAGGGACAACCTTTATTCATAGTACCTCGGGCAAAGACAGGGGCGGCATTGCGTACTTTCCCAACGCCAATGATGATTTTGATTTTGAGATATTCAAAGGAGCCGTTGAAAAATTAAAACCCAGTATAGTTTACTATATGTATTCCGGTCTGTCCGAGAGGGGCGATGCCAACGGAGGCCGAGATTTAGCTGAGTTTATTAAGTGGTGTCGCAGTAATGGCGCTGTTACTATTGTTGACAGCCATACCTTAACAGGCAATCCCGGCGAGCTGATTAAAACTGGTAAGCCGATAGGAGAGTATCGGCTTTTAGAGCCGCTTTTACCTGAGGTTGATTTGTTCTTTACGTCCTGTGATGAGGCAAAGCTGACTGAAAATACCCTTGCTCCGGGACGAGCATGGAACAAGTTTACGGAACATGAAAACAATCTGCACTCTCTTGAGTTTTTGACCGAAAGATTCTGGCGAAAAGCCCGTCCCGAGCGCAGTCGAGGGAATAACAGAACAAAGCTGTTTGGCGTTACTGTCAGTGATGGTGCTTACGAGAAGCACATTTGCCCGGATGGTCGCCTCGGCGGGCCGAACAAAATCGAATCGTGGTTTATGGGAGGTGAGATAGTTGACCTCATTGGAGCGGGAGACGCATTCCGCGCGGGGCTTATTACATATATCAAACGCAGTCTGGACCGGTTCAGGGACGGTTCTATAGATTTTGCTGAAGCGGTGCAGATGGGCAATCTGTTCGCATCACTTTATATAAAAGCGCCGCTTGACGACAGGTATGGCAATATCAAAACCTATGATAAAATGTTGAAAGTGGTCCGAAGCGATATAGCTTATCCAAGTTTTGAGGCATTGCGAAATGCTCTGAATCAAGCAGAGTAATAAAAAAAGAAAGGAAATACAAATGACCTCGAAGGACACCGGATTTAACTGGCAGGACAAAGTTAATAATTACGCTCAAATTGGAGGCATCGAAACCTCTGTTTTGGATAACGGTTTGGGCAAAGGAACTCGCATCGCGTGGGTGAACACCGGGGCCGGTCTTCGATATAAGGTGATTATCGACAGAGGGCTGGATATTGTCGATGCCTTTTATAATCAATACAGTCTTGCCTGGCTCAGCCACGCTGGCGTAACTGCTCGGCGGCCCGATGCAAACCGCGGGCTGGAATGGCTGTATTCTTTCGCCGGCGGGTTGTTGACAACGTGCGGATTAACTCACGTTGGGGGGCCTGAAACCGACGAATTCGGTGAGCGTGGTTTGCACGGACGCATCAGTAATCTTCCGGCTCAGGTCGAATCAATTGTGCAGCCTGAGCTGGCAACAGGAAAACTTCAAATGAGTATTACGGCGGTGGTGAAACAATCTCGCGTGTTCGGGCCAAATCTGGAACTAAGACGTACTATATCGAGCACCCTCGGTGAGCCGACTGTTCGAATTCACGATGTCGTTAGCAATCTCGGTAATACGCCGGTGCCTCATATGATATTGTATCACTGCAACTACGGCTGGCCGTTGGTTGATGAGGGAACGGAGATTGTATGCAAAGGCAAATGGGCATCGCGTGGATTGGATATGGACAACGCGGTATTTAACAATAGACGCAATTTCCGAAAGTGTTCCAAGCCGCTCGACAGTCAAAGAGGCGGCGGCGAAGGCTGCGCTTTTATAGATGTGGCCGCTGATAAAAAGGGGATTTGCACAGCCGGTCTTTACAATCGAGGACTCGGCCTTGCGCTTGTTTTGAAATATAAGAAAAGACAATTGCCCTGGCTTAGTAACTGGCAGCACTGGGGGCCCGGCGAATATGTCACCGCTCTGGAGCCTGGGACGAATCCGCCGATCGGCCAGAGCAAAGCCAGAGAGCAGAACAAACTGATTCACATTGCGCCGGGAAAAAGCAAAACCTACGACCTTGAAATGACAATCTTAACTGATAAAGAGCAAATCAAACGCTTTCTAAAGGCCGCAGGTCAATAATTATGACAGAGCATATATTTACCGGTTTTGGATTCGGGCCAATCCAGGGCGGTCTGTTTGCCAAGGAGGCATTTCAAAGCGGCAATTTTACACGGATAGTTGCAGCAGAGATTGACGCCCGGTTAGTCGATGCCGTCAAAGCTAACCACGGCAGCTATTACGTCAATGTGGCCAAGGCTGACGGCATCGAAACGCTAAAGATTGACAATGTCGAACTTCTAAATCCTAACATCGCAGCAGATAAGCAAACCCTTCTTGAAGTTTTGGCACAATCTACAGAAATAACTACCTGCCTGCCTTCTGTAAATTTCTATGAATCAGGCGGCGCCGACAGCGTTGCTTCATTGATAGCTGATGGTTTGAAAAACAGCACAGCAAAAGCAACAATAATTTATACGGCGGAAAACAATAACCGCGCGGCGGAGATACTGGAAAAAGCCGTTGTCCAAAAAATAAGTGCCCTGTCTGAAAAGCCGGTGCAGTTTCTCAATACTGTCATCGGCAAAATGAGTAGAGTCGTTACCGACCCCGCTGAAACCGAAGCACGATGCGAAGGTTCCCGAGGTCTGCGAAAACAGGGAGGTTTTCGCTCGGAAATCGCAGAGCTAAAATTAAAAACCATAGCGCCGGGCATCAACAAGGCCTTTTTGGTGGAGCAGTTCAACCGAATCTTAGTAAGCCGAACGCGGATGTCTGATTTTAGTCCTGGAATTAAAGTCTTTATCGAAAAGGACGACCTGTTACCTTTTGAGGAGACAAAGCTGTATGGCCATAACGCCATACATTCCTTGCTTGGCTTTATCGCCGCCGTCAAGGGTTATACGAAGATGACCGAACTGGCAGATGACCAGGTGGTTATGCAAATAGGCAGAGCCGCTTTTTTCAAAGAGTGCGGCGCGGCACTTATAAAAAAGCACGCTCACCTCGGTGACGAACTTTTCACCGAAGCAGGTTTCAAAGTCTTCGCCGAGGACCTGCTTGAACGAATGACCAATCCTTATCTCGGAGATATGGTTGTTAGGGTTGTTCGCGATGCAGTGCGCAAACTCGGGATGAACGGGCGCATATTTGGGACTATGCAACTGGCGTTGGAATATGGTATCGAGCCGAGGAATATGGCTTTGGGGGCAATGGCCGGTATCGCCATGCTGCTGGAAAGAGCGGACGAAAATAATCTGCCCGGCGATTTGCGTTTTGGTGATTGGCGTAAATTAAATGACTCCAAAATAGAAAAAATTATCAACTGGCTTTGGACCGGACAGACATCCAAATACGCCGGCCAGCTCATTAAGTATGTCCAAAACGCGCGAAAGCGTTTGACGGCTTTAGTAAAAGCAAAAGACGGAAGTGGATTCCCGCCCCTTCGGCTTCGCTCAGGGCAGGCTTTGCGCGGGAATGACAAAGAGTAGAATAATGGCATAATTTTTGACGATTGACGGTAAGAGGGTCGCGACTTATAATGGCGGCGGTTATTTTTGAAAGGGTTTATTATGGATTTTGAACAGGACAATAATTTGTCAGGGCATACGGAGCCGCAGCCGACAGAGCCAATTTCCGGCCTGGGTGAGAGCAGCTCGAGAATGGAACCACGGAGGAAAGGAGCAGGCTGGAGGATTTTCTGGGGTATTGTTTTAGCACTGTCGGTTATGGCAAATATCGTACTATTTTTCATACTAATCGGCGTGGTCGCTATCTTTGCGACAGGGCAAAGAGGCCTCCTTACCGAAGAAATCATACGAGAAGGGCCGGCAAGAGCTAAAATTGCAATGATTACAGTGCAGGGCGTAATATATAATGAAGTAGCCGGCGATGTCTATAGACAGTTAAAGGCGGCTCGGCGGGACAAGCATGTCAAGGGCGTCATTGTTCGGGTGAATTCGCCTGGCGGAACTATTTCAGCCAGCGACCAAATCCACAAGGAAATCAGCAAGTTCCGCGAGGAAGAAAAAAAGCCGGTCGTTGCTTTTATGCAGGGAGTTGCCGCTTCGGGCGGGTATTATACGTCTGTTGCGTGCGAGAAAATCATAGCTGAGCCAACTACGATTACCGGTTCCATCGGAGTAATAAGCTGGTATTTTGTTGTGCAGGAATTACTGGAAGATAAGCTCGGCGTTTTGCCGGTTGTTGTTAAGTCTGGCCAAAAAAAGGATTGGCCCAGCTCGTTCAGGGCACCAACAACGGAAGAAATCCAATACATTCGAGATAAGGTAATCAATCCTGCCCTTGATAGGTTTGTGGATGTTGTGGCTGAGGGGAGGAAAGCGTTACTGACGTTGGATGACGTCAGACGGCTTGCTGACGGTGGTATTTTCGGTGCCCAGGAGGCCGTTGAGGAAAAGCTAATAGATGAGATTGGCTATCTGGATGATGCAATAGAATTGGCCAAAACTCTGGCGGGGATTGACAAGGCCCAGGTAGTACAATATCGCAAGCCATTTTCTTTGACCGACTTATTGAGCTACCGCAAGTCAAACTTATTAAAAATCGACAGAAAAACACTCTACGAATTTAGTACGCCGCAGATATTATACCTCTGGAGTGCATATTAAACGATAAAGGATGACATGTGACAGTTCAAAAGTTAAATTGTTCATTTAACTTAATGCCGTCCTTTCTCATAGGTAGCCAATTTCTTGCAGCATTGGTGGGTGTAGCTGTCGGTCTTTCTATAATAAGCAGCGCGGCAGAACCTTCGAAGATGGAATTGATAGTGACAAGAGCCGACGGCCGCGGCTTTGTGGAACGCGATTCCGGCCGTTCCTATATTGTTTTTGGTACCAACTATTATGACCCTCATACCGGCTGGGCGCCGAAATTATGGCGGCGGTTTGACGCTGAAAAAGTGCGGGAGCATTTTCAGGTTATGAGCAAGCTCGGCGTCAATTGCGCACGTGTCTTTCTTACCGCCGGCAGTTTTCAACCTAAAGCCGAGGCTATCGAAGAGCAGTCTCTTGAGAAACTGGATGTGCTTATCAAGATTGCCCGCGAGACAGACATCCGGCTGTTACTGACCGGCCCGGACCATTGGGAGGGGCAGCCTTCATATTGGAAGCCGGACCGTTTTGCAGGCGAAGCGGCTTTGCAGGCGCTTGAACACTTCTGGGACGTATTGGGCCGTCGCTACCAGGGCGAGCCCGCCATGTTTGCCTGGGACCTTCTGAACGAGCCCCACCTGCCGTGGTATGTCGAGCAATGGCGTCCCCGATGGAATGCCTGGCTGCAAAAAACCTATGGAAGCTGGGAGTCGCTGAAGGCCGCCTGGGGCGATGAGCTTACAGAAGGGGAGCGATGGGGCAAGGTGGCCGTAGCCAAAAATCAGCCCGACTCGGCAAATCCAAGATTACGAGACTGGCAGCTTTTTAGGGAGCATCTTGCTGACCGTTGGGTCCGCCGCCAGGTCGAGGCTATTCGTCGGGCCGACCCAACTCACCTGATTACGGTAGGTTATATCCAGTGGTCCTATCCGCTGATTCGCCCGGGTAATCCGAGTCGTTACTCAGCCTTCAATCCTCATCGCCAGGCCCGCTGGCTTGACTTTGTAACAATTCATTTCTATCCGACTTTTGGTAATCCATTCGGCTCCGAAGAAAACTGGGGCGAGAATCTGGGCTACCTGCAGGCGGTTTTGGCTTACGGTCATACTTCAAAGCCGGTGGTTTTAGGTGAATACGGCTGGTACGGTGGTGGTGCACCCCAAAATCATCCTTATCTTAGTGAGGACGAACAGGCGCGTTGGCTCAGCGCGGAAGTCGAGGCATCGCGTCCGCTGGCAGACGGATGGCTCTCCTGGCCGTTTGCAGACTCACCTGAATCAACCGATATCAGTCTGTTCGCCGGCCTGGTCAAAGCAGACCTGACTATGAAGTCATGGGGTCGCAAGTTTAGAGCTTTGGCAGCGAATCTGCCGGAGTTGAAATGTCCAATAGTTAAACTGCCAGGATTTAATTTTTCGAATGTCCTTATGGCAGACAGCGAAGAGCTCGGCAAAATGCATCGCAGCTATGTAGATGCTATTCAACAAAGTATCGGTGCGATTGGCCCGACGAAAAAAACAGCGGGGAACTTGGAAAGGTGAAAAAACTGGGCGATACAGGACTTGAACCTGTGACCTCCTGCGTGTAAATTTGAATATCCCTTCATAAGCACTTACCCTTCAAGGCATTATAAGCGTTTTTTCACGATAATAACGATTGCAGATTCATTGCAGAGATAACTCCAGACTGATTGCAGAGACAGACCAGAAATAACTGACGTAAGAAGTGACGTATAAATGGTGAGCAAGAAAAAACTGATTCAGTTGAACTATTATGAGTACCAGCAATGTTTGTCTGAGCACTTGACGGAATTGGATTGTTTGAGGTTAGAAATGCGACATTCGGCTTACATAGTAGCACGTCATAGGCAGAGAAGTCGCTGATTGAACAGAGCTTATGAATGAAAGACCTCTCATACGTCAGTGCTATACGTCACTTTGAGAACAAAAAGGGGATTTCATTAGTGATGAGTTTAGTTTTTGGGCCAGTGGAATTGCAGTGGTTTGGCCGGAACTGCCGGAGCATATCAAAGCGGCAATCAGAGCCTTAGTCAGAACTACTATGGAGTCTCAGTGAAAAGAGCAGGACAGCGTCAGACAGAGCGAAACCAACCTGCTCTAAAAAATCAAGGGGGGGTAGAGCGCCTTTGGGGGGGAGGCCTTTTCTGTGGTTCCATATAACTGCTCACACTAAATGTTCAATTTTTGTGAAACGAGTCAAGGAAACAGAAATGCACCTGTGAAAATGCGAAAAACGAGAAATGGAGTTAATGGCTCAAAAACAAGGCAAACTATAAGCGGTGTGGTGGTGTTTTGCAAGTATCTGCAAGTGCAAAAGCGAGTTTAGCACCTAATGTTAGCCAATCATACAACTGTTAGCTAATCATACCACTGTTATCTATATCGTACAAAAACAAGCGGTATTATACCATTTTTTACGATAAAAGTCAAGAATTTGTTCGATAATTTTTTCTTCTCACTATCACCGCACCGAGGCCGACCAAAATTTCTTTAGTTTTTCGGTGTTGAACTCTCCTGCTCGTTGTCTGCTTCTTTCTTGGCCTTTTTAGCCGCTGCTTTTCGCTCTTCAACGGATGGTATCCTTTCGGCTCTGACTTCGCCAAAATCACAACCTTTTTCTGCTGCATAAACGAGCAGACGGTTATGTCGTTGACGCATAGCGTCGAACTCAATTTTTTCCGCATCTTTGAAGTCCATAAAGAAAAATGGAACAATCGCAACAACGCCACCGGCGGCCCACAATGCGTTCGTTAGTCCTTTGTCAGTCTTCGGAAGTAATCGCGCCATATCGACTTGAAGTTCAGCTATTTCTGCCTTAAGCGCTATGCAACTTCGGTTCTCGTCCCCTGGTAGATAGACAGGAATAGGGTTGGCCTCACGTCCAGCACAACCGGCAAAAAGCACAGCAAAGGCAAGTGTTAAGCAAACTGATTTTCTCATTTTTGTTCCTTTCAAAAAGGTTTTAGTTTCTATTTCTTAAAAGCACTGCTCACAAGCCCAACCACTACTCATAAGTGGTACAGCGATATTTCGCCTGCGGTCAAGCAAGCTACCGAGGCTCTACCTGTTGACGACTGGATTAAGTAAGCAACTCCGGCTCACTTACTTCTACCAACCACGATGAGGTGTCGGTTGGCGCAGATAGCTCAAGTCAAGCGGAGGTATTGGTTTGATATTGTAATAGTCCCGGAGATACTCCTCAGTATTCCCTCTGCGCATTGCCTCATCGAACATCAGCTTGTCATAGTTTTCTCTAAACTCTCGTTGTGACTCCCAGTAATCCGTTCGCTCTCTCCAGAAGTTCATAGCAGGTCTTCTAATAGTATCCATCTCGTTAAGAGTCTCCAGGGTAATCCTGCCAAGCATATAATCACGGCCTGGAGGATAATAACCTGAGCCGTAGCTGGAACTATAGGTCGGATAATGATAGTCTGAGCCATAGTCCATCCGTTCTCTTAGACGCGCCTCATTGTAGTATTCCTCATAATCAAAGCCTATAAAGTCGGAGCAGCCCACCAAAGACAAAAGAAACAGAATTGTAAGAATCATCTTTCTCATATTTTTCTCCTTTCCAAGAAATTGTTATTGTTTTGCGGCGCACTAAAAAGGGCACCGCTACATCGTGTCCAACCGAGGTTCGCTAAAACCCGTCTCAAACACGCAAGCGATGCCCCATATCGGGGCACCGACTTTTATGCGTTTTGAGACTACGAATTTAGCGATTTCGGTCGAAACGCTAAAAGTTCAGTGAACTTCAATATTTAATTGTCCATTCCACTATACGGGTTTTGTGGCAGACAAGCAAGGGAAAAGGCAGAAAATCTTTGTGAAAAATAATTTTTTTGGATATTTTTTCTGACAAATTGTCGATATATAATACAACAAAATGATATGTATTAAATATTAGCCAAGACCTGTCTGAGGTGTCTATCAAGAAGTAAACGAATAGACCCCAGGGTTGTGAGTTTTTCACAACTGCCTGGGGTTTTTTTTTGGAAAAATAGTTTTTCTAATACAGGAGTCGCAAAATGGTGAATGCAAATCTTTTAACAGTAAGCCAAATAGCTGAGGAGCTTGGCGAACCACCTCAACGTGTGACCTATATCATTCGCAAGTATCGGCTTAAGCCGGTTCAACGTATCGGAATCATCAGGCTATTTGACGACCGGCAGGTAGAAGTAATTAAGCAAGGATTGTACGGAATACAGATAAGGAGTTCAAGATGAGTGGCCCACAGATAACAGAAAATAGCATTCTTGATTACATAACCAGGCGGGGCGGAGTTGTGTCTTTTGCCAATCTCGCGCAAGACATACGCGGCTTCAATGGCAAGTATACTCTCTTTGCAGAACCTCGATATAGAAATATCATTCTTTGGCGGAAGATGTCCGAGGCGGCGGTGCGGGCTATGCAGACGCTTTTCAGGGAAGGCGTTCTTGTTGGCAAGCAGGGCAGCGAGGTCACGTATTGGTATGGCAGGGAGGCCTTACGGCGGCCTATCGCAAACCCTCGATACAATGGGGCCTATAAGTGGATTAGATGGCTGCCTATACTCATCTGCTTGCCTTCGCACAATGCAAACGCGGATGGGTATAAGGGCGTAGACCGTGCTTTGCTGGGACAGGAGATATAAGATGCAAAAAAGACGTTCAAAACAGAAGAAACAAACGAGATTGCAAAAACTGAAAGAAGCATACCACAAACACTTTATTTTGGCTAACGATGAGCATTTTGACGTGGTTTACGGCGTAGTTTTCTCGAATCACCTGGACTCAGACGCCGTGTGGCTTTATCTGACCGGCCCTGCGGGTTCGGGCAAAACAGAAACTTTAGATCCGCTCGAAATCTCGGACGAGACCTTCTTTTTAGACCAGTGGACGAATCAAACTTTAATCTCAGGCTTTAAGAGCCAGGATGACAAGTCGTTAGCACCGCTACTTAACGATAAGACGCTCATTATAGTTGACTTTTCGCCCTGGCTTAGCCGGAGCAGAAACGAAGTAGCGGAAATGCTTGGTCAGCTAAGGCGGTTGTATGACGGTAAAATGGTTGCCCGGTTTGGCACAGGTAAGGAAGTAAGATGTCGGTCGAAATTTGGGCTTATCATCGGAGTTACCGGAGCAATCGACAAACATACACGCCAGGTCGCAGAATTGGGTGAGCGCTTTCTTTTTTACCGGTTGCCACCGTTGAATTACACGAAACGAGTGCAAGTCGGAAACAAAGCTATGAATGACCTACAACAAAAAGCCAGGCAAGAGGAACTTAGGTCACTTGCTCAACAAGTTTTGGACTATCGAGCTGAAAAAACACCTGAATTACCTGACACTTTGAAACGAGAAATCACCGAAATTGCAGAGCTTGTGTCAAGAGCACGAACTCCGGTCGAGCGCGACCATTACACAAAAGAGATTCTCTACCCGCCTTGTATTGAGGAGCCAGGACGCCTGGCAAAACAGTTGGCGAACCTGGCACGTGGAATAGCTATGGCTCGCGAAAAAAAGACTGTCACCGAGTCTGAGATTCAGCTTATCCGCAAAGTAGGCTTGGACACTATGCCAGCCAACCGACTTGAGCAACTTAAGGTTTCTTATACCGCTCTGCCTGGGGAAGTCAAGACAGCGGACTTTGAGAACAAGCTGCACGTTACGGCAAAGACAGCAAGGATTGTGTTACAAGACTTGATTCTGCTGAAAATACTGAACGGTAAAAAAGAAACGGTTACTTCCGGCTCATTCAATACAAAACGGTGGATAGGAAAACTAAAAGAACGATATGCAAGGATTCTAAAAAAATTATGGGCATTTACAAGCTAAAAAACCAAAGATACCAAATGTTAGAAGGATATGTATCTATATACGTATAACATTTAGTAACTCTGGCTTTAGAGGACGGAGCGAATTTGACATCGAAGCGTATGAATTTTGAAAACTCACAGACATTCTCACCAATAATCTTTATGCCAGACGGACGACCTGCTCCAGCAGTTATGCTTGAGAAGGACCTTATCCGATTCTTGAGGTTAGATGAGCTTGGTATAAGGAATCCGGCTAACACTTTGCGATATTATCGAGAACGCGGCAAGCTCCGGGCAACGAGAATCGGGAATCGAAACTGCTACACCATCCAGGCAACTCTGGAGTTTTTGCAAAAAATGACAAAAAAAAATTAAAAAGGTCTTGACGCGCCTATGAACAAAGGTATAATTACAATTGCTCTGGAAGGCAAAATCCTGTTTGAGAATTTGCAAGCTCGCTGGTCTCATTCCTTGCTTTCCAGAGCAGAGGTTGGCGGGCTTGCTTTTCTTTAAGGAGCAGAAAAATGGTTAAGAAAATTGGATTATACCGAGACCCCCGAAACAAGGGCAAGCCCTGGGTTTGCAGGTGGTTTACTGTGGTGGATCCAGAGAGCGGCAAGAGAAAACGCTTCTGCAAGTCCTTTGAGCTTAAACGGGACGCCGAACGTTTTCGGGCTGAGAAGGTCGTGGAATTTGAGCAGCGGGGCAGGCCGAGAGCCAACCCGGAAAAGCAAACGCTCGATATGTTTTTGAAGAACTGGCTCAAGAGGCGAAAGATAGACCTCAAACCAGCGTCCTTTGAACTCTATGAAGGCACAGTCGAAAGGTTGCTTGATTACTTCGGTAAGGACAGTTCTCTGCACGATATTACACTGGAGAAGGCTGAAGATTTCGTTCTGGCTCAGAAGAACCGTGCTCCCGGTCGTGAGGGCAATCAACTATCCGACTGGACGCGGGAACAGGTCAAGAGGCATTGCAAGACAATCTTTGGGACCGCCGTGCAGTGGAATTACTTACCAGCCAATCCTTTTGAGGGATTGCGGTCCAAACGACTAACCACGAAGCGTTGGTATCGGGTAAAGCCAGAGGAATATCACACCTTGCTCGAAGTTGCTCCGAGTTTACGAGAGAAGGTTGCTTACGCCCTCTTTTACACGGCTGGCTTGCGGTTGCACGAGGCGTTCAATCTAACCTGGGACTGCTTGGATTTTCAGAAGGGCATACTTCTGGTCATAAACCGAGAGGCAACAAACGACATACCGCCGTTTCACATCAAAGACCATGAGGCAAGGCGTATTCCCCTACCGGTCCACACAATCGACCTGCTCACTCAGTGGCAGACTGAAGCCCCTGAAGGTGTGCCGTTTGTGCTCTTGACGAAAGAACGCTATGAACGGGTCAAGGCGAAATGGCAACAGGCCCGAACAGAGGGCAAGCCCTGGAAGAACCGCTATATGGTCAACAACGTGCTGAGGAACTTCAAGAGCCACGTCAAGAGAGCTGGCATAAAGCCTGTGGGTAAGCTCACTGTTCACACGCTAAGAAAGTGCGCCGGGCAGAATTGGGCCGATCACCTGCCAATGAACGTGGTCAAGGAGCTAATGGGACACAGCAACATTGCAACAACTCAGGAGTTCTACACCACCGTTGACCGGGACCACGAAAAGAAGGCCGCTCAGGTAGTTCAGAGACTTCTGGACAAGAACAAGAATGACGTACAAGTGACGTATGAGGCTAATTTCGGCCAGATTTGAACGGAGTAGCAAGTATGGCAAGAAGGGCAAGTGCTTTAGACGCAGCAGGTTACAACAGTGGGCGATACAGGACTTGAACCTGTGACCTCCTGCGTGTAAAGCAGGCGCTCTAACCAACTGAGCTAATCGCCCCAAATTTGTTTATAAA
>Ga0315548_1000196_pt1 | contig 56020 bp, 57 predicted proteins | sample SalMarSW160110MG_2_FD_202540 | JGI IMG/M metagenome (GOLD analysis project Ga0315548, IMG submission 202540) | Salt marsh sediment microbial communities from the Plum Island Ecosystem LTER, Massachusetts, United States - Salt Marsh Sediment SW1601-110 ... | reverse complement strand
ATACCAAAAGGAGGTTTTTTTTTAATGCCTTTTCCTCGAAAAAATGCAATCTGAACCCTTACAAATACTCGATTATTGACTTTTGACACAGAAATTTTGGGGGGTAGGCAGTTAAGATTTTTTAATTTTGAATTATGAATTTTGAATTAAAACAATAAATCCTCTGTGTTCTCTGTGTCTCTGTGTGAGATATTAGTTTTTGGGTGTGGGGTTAGGATTCTGGCTTCTCACCGACTGGATTATGTCTTCTTTTTTCATTCTCCTATTATCTTGATGAGAACTCTTTTCTCTCTTTGTCCGTCGAATTCACCGTAAAATATCTGCTCCCAGGGACCGAAATCCAACTTTCCATCGGTTACAGCTACAACTACTTCTCTGCCCATGAGCTGGCGTTTTATATGGGCGTCAGCATTGTCTTCAAAGACATTATGTTTGTAATGAGGAGGATCATAAGGAACTTTTTCTTCGAGCCATCTTTTATAATCTTCATGCAAGCCCGACTCATTATCATTTATAAAAACACTTGCCGTGATATGCATTGGGTTAACAAGGCATAATCCTTCTTTTATTTTACTTTCTTTGAGCGCTTTTTCTACGTTGGGTGTAATATTTACAAATTCGACTCTCTCTTTAGTAGTAAACCGTAATTCTTTTTTATAGCTTTTCATCTTTTTCCCTCCTCGGTTCAGTTAATTATTTGAAATATAAACCGTAGCTAAACTACGAGCGTTCCTTTCGAAACATAAGGTATATTCCTATACCAAGAAAAAGTATGTCCGGGATTAGAATCGCGAGTGAAGGCGGCAGGTTTCCCTTTATTCCGAGTTCTTTAAAGAGTTGAATTATCCCCCAGAAGGTAAAGGCTGAAAGCGTGCCGAGACCAAAACCAAATAGTAAACCTCTCCTTTTGACTTCAAGGGCAAGAGGGCAACCAAAAAAAAGAATGATGGCACTTACAAAAGGATACGAAATTCTTTCGAGTAATTCCACCCTTTCAGTGGTTGACTTTTGCCCGCTTCTATCAAGTCTCTTAATGTAACGCAGGAGATCGAGAAAGGATAGGTTCATCGGGTCGTATTTAGTTTTGGCTAATTCATCGGGGCGTGTTTTAAAATCCTCGATTAATTTTTCATCTTGGTATTCAAGAAATATCCTGTCGTCGACGAAATTTCTAAGGTAGACTTTATAAAATGTCCAGGAGGAATCTTTCCACTCGGCTTTTTCTGCATCGATTCTGTAAGCCAATTTCCCATTTTCGTAGTCTAAAATGTATACATCGTGAATTTCATTGCCGTCTAGCCTGGCGATGCTTACGAGTTTTCCTTCGTCCGTTATGTAGTTTATATTTCTGGCATAGCTTTTTTTGAAGTCTTCTATTTTATCTATCTTTTCCCTTTTAAACTCTTTAAGGAGTTCTTTTGACCTTGGAATAAAGGAAAGATTAAAAGCTAAAACAAATAGTGAAACCAGTAGTCCGTAAAAGAAAATAGGCTGATATATCCTGAAAGGGGGTACGCCGAGACCTCTTAGAGCTAATACTTCGTTATGTTTTGTTGATAATCCAAGAGAAAAGTAAATTCCCATTAAAGTACAGAGGGGCATTATAAGGATAACAATTTTTGGCGAGAATAGTAAATAATATCTGAAAACAGTAAAAATAGATGCTTTTTTATCCACAAAGTATCCTATATTTTCGAATAGATTTGTTATTATATAGATAAAGAGAAAGCCGCTTAAGGAAAGTAATAAGGCTAAAAAAAATTTTTTAATTATATAATTATCTAAAATTCTATTTCTTATTAAAATGCTATTTCTTAATGGAATTCTATTTCTTAATGAAAATCTATTTCTCATAGATCATTTTATAAAAAAGATATATACCAGCTGAGCCTATAACAATATTCGGAAGCCACATGGCAATAGAAGGATAAAGAGATCCTCTTTCGCATAATTCTTCTCCTCCTATTAACATTATATAATAAAGCATGAACATGAAGAAACTCAAAGTTATCCCATTCCCGAGCCCTCCTTTTTTTGTTCGCATTCCGAGAGGGGCACCTATAAGGACAAAAACCAGACAGGCAAAAGGTATGGAAAATTTTTTATGTGCTTCAAGTAAATAACGCCATTTTCTTCTTTTAACATCTGTTCTTCTGGCATTTTCAAGTAGCTGTCGTAAGTTCATTTCTCTGTAACTTCTAACGGCCTGGTGCGACTTTTTCTCTCCAAGAGGTACGGAAATGATATAATTATTGAAATTCATTATTCTGTATTCTGCGGGTTTGCTCTGGTCGTATATATGGCTTTCTCCCTCGTAAAGGGAAAGGGTTAAGCTGTCGCCTATAACTTTCATTTTGCCTTCCTTAGAGTAGATTATCCTTGTGGGTTCTCCGGGTATGTCTTCCTTAAGCATAACTTCCGTCAGTTCTGACTTTGAATGGTCTATTGCCTTTATCCAGAGAGTATAACCTTTACTGAGTTCATTGAACTTTTCAGGAGTTAGGTGCAGGGTAGGTCTGGCTCTCGAGATTTCCATATAAAGTTTTTTTAGCCTGAAGTTAGATGCGGGTAGTACGTAAATGTTAAAAAAAACCATTGCTATTGTTATACCAGAAGCCGCAAGGAAGAACCCTTTGGTTAAACCGAAAGGATTGATTCCGAGCGAGCGGATTGCCATGATTTCAAAATCACCGCTCATTCTTCCATAAGTGGCAATAGTGGAAACCAGCACTCCCATTGGGACAGTTAGAGCTATTATAAAAGGTAAGCTATAAGTAAAAACTAAAATAACAGATATTAGCGGAACATTTTTTCCTATTAGAAAATCGAACAATTGAAAAGCCCTGTCCATGAGGAGAATGAAACTAAAAAGAGAAAATCCCGCGAGGAACGGAGTAGCCGCCTGCTTTATCAAGTACACACTCAGACTGGAAGTTTTACATTTTTTTGAAGGGGAAGAAGAGCCTTTCATATTCACATTGCGCAAAGCGGTCTGTCATTCCCGCTATGTAATCGCAGATTACTCTTTCTTTACCGAATTCCGGTATCGTTTTATGAAATTGGGGGGGGAGCTGGTTTGTTTCCTTAATATAAATCGAGAAAAGAGCTTCTATTATTCTTTTGGATTTTTCCTGCATTTTTATAACTTTGTAATGCTGGTACAAATTTTCCATTAAGAAGATTTTTAACTGGCGGTTTAGTTTCTCTAATTTGTCCGAAAATCTCACCAGAGGAGGGCTGGATTGGACGTCATGGAAGGATGTTATTTTGTTTTTCTTGATGTTATTTAGTGATGTTTCTATTACATCTATCACTTCGATTTTGATGAAATTTCTTATTGCCATGTATATTCTTTCCTGTTCGTCGAGTTCCGATGCGGTCTTTTCATAAATATCGTTCCAGAGGTCGACTTTTTTTAATTTATTCAGTTCTATATAGTTGGATTTTAATCCGTCGTCAAGATCGTGGGCATTATATGCGATTTCATCGGCTACATTTGCTATTTGACCCTCAAGAGAGGCAGAAGAGCCTGGAGCAAAATCATTCTTTACGGGATTAGGAGAATCGTAGTCGGTTTCATGCTTTATTATCCCTTCTCTTGTTTCGTAACAGAGGTTCAACCCTCTAAAGTTGCTGTACCTGTGCTCCAGGACATCCACAACCCGCAGACCCTGAACATTATGCTCGAAGCCGCCGTGGTCTTTCATAAGTTCATTTAATTTGACTTCTCCCGCGTGTCCGAAGGGAGTGTGTCCTATGTCGTGTGCTAGGCTTATTGCTTCAGTAAGAGATTCGTTTAAGCCCAGAGCTTTTGCGATTGTCCTTGCGATTTGTTGGACCTCAAGCGCATGGGTCAGTCTTGTCCTGTAGTAATCCCCTTCGTGATTTACGAATACCTGTGTTTTGTATTCCAATCTCCTGAAAGCGGTAGAGTGAATGATTCTGTCTCTGTCCCGCATAAAATGAGTCCGGTATGACGGGGGAGGTTCGTCGTGCACTCTACCTTTGCTTTTGCCGGAAAAGACCGCATATGGTGCAAGAGTTTTTTCTTCGGTTTCTTCAAGCTGTTTTCTTAAATTTTTCATATAAAGAAGAATTTGTTAATATCTCAGGTTCTTTTTCAGATATTAGTATTGTGTGTTCAAAATGCGCAGAAAGTTTTCCGTCCTCGGTGACTACTGTCCAGTTGTCTTCCAGAACTTTGACTTTATGAGTCCCGGCGTTTATCATCGGTTCAATCGCGAGTGTCATACCTTTTTTTAACCTGGGACCAACACCTTTATTACCAAAATTAGGTACAGCCGGATCTTCATGCAATCTTTTTCCGACCCCATGGCCTACAAAATCTCTAACCACATTAAATCCGGCATCTTCAGCTGTTTTTTGAATCGCCTTCGATATGTCTCCGACTCTATTGTCTTTTTTCATTTCTTCTATTGCATTATAGAGTGCTGTTTTTGTAACGCTTAGCAGTTTTTCCGCTTCCCCTTTTAATTCGCCTATGCCGAAAGTGTAAGCAGCGTCACTGAAAAATCCACGGTATCTTACTCCTACGTCGATGCCTACAATATCTCCTTCCTTGATTTCCCTGTCATCGGGTATACCGTGAATTACAACTTTGTTAGTAGATATGCAGGAGGAAGCCGGGAATCCTCTATATCCTTTAAATGCAGGATAGGCTTTATTTTTTTTTATAAATTCTTCAATTTTTTTGTCCAGCTCTTTTGTTTTCATCCCTTCCTGGATTATATCGTTTATGTATTCGAATGTTTCTGCTAGTATTTTAGAAGATTCTTTAATCCCTTTGATTTCTTTGTCGCTTTTGATGATTATCATAACAAAATAATAAATAGCTGTACACTTTCTGTCAAGGCAAAAGTACTCATTCTTTTAAGCTCTTGATTTTTCCTTTAAAATTTGTATCATTATCGTATGAATTTAATTAGTTTTGTGCCGATTGCGGGTGCGATTTCGGGTGTAATTGCTTTATTGCTCTTTTTCCTGTTGATAAAGAGACTAAGAAATAGGAAAAAGAAAATACTTGTATGCCTTATCCACTTTCTTATTGTTGTTATTTTTGCTCTTATATCCACTATTTTTATGCTTTTGTACGTGAGTTTAAAAGGTTATGAAAATTTCACCTATAACAAACCTATTCTTTCTGTTGAATGTTCCCTCAAGCAAGAAGATTCCTTTGTTCTTAAGTTTAATCAATTAGACGGAGAAGAAAGTCCGGCGAGGTTCTATCGTATTAAAGGGCAGCAGTTTGTTATTGAAGGGCATATAATTAGATGGGAGAATTTTTTCGTTGCGGTGGGAATGAAGCCTTTATACCAGATTACCAGATTAACTGGGCGTTATATTTCGATTGATGACGAGAAGGAAAAAGAACGAAGTGTTTATGAAATAGAGGAAGAAACCAGGGTATGGAGATGGCTGATGCAATATGGTGAAAAAATCCCCGGTATCGACGCTGTTCAGGGCATCTCTTCATTCAAAGATGCCGTAGAGCATAAGAAATTTATAGTTCTTATTACTCATAACGCGTTTATTATTAAAGATTTCCCAAGATATTAGGGTTTTTAGTAGCAGTAAGCAATTGGAAAACTCTGTTTTTTCTGTGAATTAGAGTTTCGTGTTACGAGTTTTGAGTTTTAAAAAATTTCGGGGTGGGGTTGTGTGGGCTCTGTGATCTCTGTGTTTTTAATAGGGCGGCGGGTTGTGTGTAAACAAAAAATAAATTCTCTGTGTTCTCTGTGGTTAAACTCTTTTAGAGCCCTTGACTTTAAAATAAACAAAGTTATTCTTTTCGAAAAGGAGTGGAATTGAAAAAGTTACGTGTTTGGATTCCTGTTATATTAATATTAATAGGAATTGGCGTTATATTTTATATTAAGGGAAATATTTTTAAACCAAAGGAAGTCTTCTCGGAGGATTTTTTTGAAGAAGGTGCCAATACCGAGTATTTAGGTATATATCTGAAAGGTCATAAAGTGGGTTATCTCGCGTCCAAAATCGATACTGTAGAAAACGGTTATAGGGTTTATTCTAACACTTATCTTAAGTTGGCTCCCATACCAGGTATGGAGAAGGAAGTTAGGTACAGAGTAGCTGCAAATACTGACCTTTCGTATAATCTTAAAAATTTTGAATTCTCAATGTTTTCAGATGATTATTTCTTTGAGGCTAAAGGGGAGAGACATAACGGGAAACTTTTAGTCGATATGAATATAGCGGGACAAAAAAGAAAGAAAGAGTATGAAATTAAATCTTCTTATATGCCGGCAACCATAGAAGGTTTGGTTAAAGCCGGGAAAACTGGTAAGTTTGAATTCTTTGATCCCACTTTGCAGGCACTATTCGAAATAGAAGTCGAGAATTTAGGTAAAGATACATTAGAGGGAAAGCCGGTTACCAAGTATAGCGTTATGCAATCTGGTATGGAGATGGTTTTTTGGATTTCGGACAAGGGCGAATTATTGCTTTCCGAATCTCCGATAGGTTTGGTTATGAAAAAAGAAGAAAGAATCGTAAAGGAAGATATCGAGACTGCAGGCTTTAAACTGTATGATTCTTATGCGATAAGAGTTACAAAAGAAATAGAAAATCCCCGCGATATATCTATGTTGAAAATACGCCTGGAATCAATCGACCTTGCCGGACTCAGGATAGCGGATGATAGGCAAACGCTTAATGGAAATATCCTTACAATTAGAAAAATCACTCCCGGAAAGGTGGCAGCGATACCCCCGGAGGTAAAAGAATTTTTAGAGGCCGATGCTTTTATACCCTCGGATGATGAGAGGATTAAGAAGATAGCGAAAGAGGTTGTAGGAGAAGAGAAGGGTATCGAAGCCCTCAGGAAAATTGACTCCTATGTTGATGAAAAGTTGACAGATAAACCTACGTTTTCCATTCCAAACGCTCTCGATGCGCTGGACTCCGGAGAGGGAGATTGCAATGAGCATTCGGCTCTTGCCGTCGCACTCTTGCGTGCTATAGGAATTCCCTCCAGAGTTGAGGTAGGGCTTGTTTATGTGAATGGCGCTTTTTATTATCATGCCTGGATAGGAGTTTACCTGGGAGGAAAATGGATTTCATCCGATCCGACCTTCGATCAGGTAATAGCTGACCCTACTCATGTGAAATTAGAATATGGGGGATTTGAGAATCAGGCTAAACTCTATAGAGTCATAAATAAACTTCAAATTACGGTTCTGGATTATGATTGAACTTAAAAATCTTTCCAGGAGTTTCGGAAAGGTTAAGGCAGTGAATAATTTGAACTTAGTAGTTTCTCCGGGCGAGTTATTTGCATTTTTGGGACCAAATGGAGCAGGTAAGACCACAACCGTTAAAATGATTACCGGGCTTATATTGCCTACTGAAGGAGAAATTTATATAAAAGGCATCGACATTTTAAAAGAACCGGAGAAAGCCAAAAGTGTAATCGCTTATATCCCAGATGAACCTTTTCTTTATCCGGAGTTGACGGGGAGGGAGTTTATATTTTTTGTGTCCAGACTTTATGAATTAGAAAAGAAAACTATTGAGGAAAGAATGGAGCGTTTGTTAGAGGAATTCGGAGTAGAAGAATGGATCGATTCACCATCTTCCGAATATTCACACGGTATGAGACAAAAAGTAATATTCTTGCAGGCATTAATTCATAATCCGGACGTTATGGTTATTGATGAACCTATGGTAGGATTGGATCCTGTTTCCGCAAGAACTGTGAAAAAATTATTAAGGGAGAGAGTTACAGGTGGGGCCTCTGTTTTTATGTCGACGCATTCTCTTTCACTTGCGGAAGAAATATCCGATAGAGTCGGAGTAATCGATAAAGGTGTTTTATTGGAAACAGGAAAAGTTTCTGAGCTTAAAAAAAGTATGGGTGCAACTTATTCGTCTTTAGAAGAAGTTTACTTCAAACTTACAGAGGAGGAAAAAAGTGTCGTGTAGAGTAGGTGTTTTGGTTTCCGGCAGAGGTTCGAATCTTCAATCAATCATCGATAAATGTGAATCCGAAGAGATAGACGCGGAAGTTGCTGTAGTTATTTCCGATAAAGAGGACGCTTTCGCACTAGAGAGGGCAAGAAAAGCAGAAATAGAGGCGTATTATATCGACCCCGAAGCAACAAGACCTATATTGATCGGTAAGGCTGAAGATAATTATATAGATGCCTTAAAGGAACATGATGTCGATCTTGTTTGTCTTGCCGGATTTATGAGGATAGTAAAGGAAAAGACGATATCGGAGTTTAAGTGGAGAATGATGAATATTCATCCTTCTCTTTTGCCTTCTTTTAAAGGGCTAAATGTGCAGAAAAAAGCTTTAGATTATGGGGTACGCTTTGCAGGTGCTACCGTTCATTTTGTTACGGGAGATGTGGATGGAGGTCCTATAATCTTACAGGCAGTGGTACCGGTTTATCAGGATGATACCGAAGAGGTTCTGTCTATGAGGATACTAAAAGAAGAGCATAGAATTTATCCCGAGGCTATAGATCTTTTTTCAAAGAACAAATTAAAAATAAAGGACAATAGAGTATTTATTGAGGGAACTAATGGAGAATAAAATAAAAATTGGTTTAGTAGGTGCCGGTGCGGTCGCGCAAATCGGATATTTGCCGGTGATTACCGAAAGAAAAGATCTCGTTTTAGAAGCCGTTACCGAATCAAACAGGGAAAAAGTAGAAATTCTTTCAAGAATGTATAAAATAAAAAAGATATTTGTAGATTACGAAAAAATGCTGCAAGATTCGGAAATTGATACGGTAATTATAGCTACACCTAATTATCTTCATACCCCCATGGCTATTTCTGCGATCGAGTATGGGAAAAATGTTCTCTGCGAGATGCCGCTTGGGCTGGATGCAAAAGAAGTGAAACGCCTGGGGGAAGTTGTTGATTCTTCTGATGTGGTTTTAATGCCCGCATTCAATGGAAGATTTAGACCCGATGTCGAAATATTAAAAGAGCTGGTCTTCGAAGGGGAATTAGGTAAACTTTCCTTTGCTAAGGCAGGATGGCTAAAATCCCTTCACGAAGAACATCTCGATGGATGGAGAAGAGATCCTCTAAAATCGGGGGGAGGAGCTATAATGACTTTGGGCGTGCAGATTCTTGGTTATGTTACTTATCTTTTAGGTTCTGATGTCTCTTCGGTTATAGCCGGTTTTCATACAACTAATAAAATTGAGGATTCCGGGATAATATTCCTGCGTTATAAAGATGGCAAATATCTTCTGCTCGAAGTAGGTTGGACGCTTCTTTTCGAGAAGGATTTTACTTATTTTAATCTTTATGGAAGTGATGGAGTTGGTCTTTTGAATCCTCTTAAGATAAAAAAGTTGGAAGATAATAAAGTTAAGGATATTACGCCGATTAATATTCCCAAGCATCCTATTAAAACTTCTTATTATGGCCTTGTAGATTATTTTGTAAGTGCAATAAGGGGAAAGAAGATAGAGGAAAACACCTGGGAAGACGCTTATAAGATTGCTAAAATAATCGATGCTGCTTACAGATCTGCGGAGGAAAAGAAAGAAATTCACTTGGACTGAATTTCTTCTTTATAATGTTAGATTTTTTTCGTAGTTTTAAGAAAATTCCTGGCATTTATGTTCTGCCTTTTTTAGGCGGATTATGTTTGACCCTTTCGTTTGCTCCTTTTAATCTTTCCGTTCTTGCCTGGGTTTCTTTTATTCCCCTGTTTTATTCTCTTCGAGACGGAAAATTTCCTTATCTGAAGGGTTTTATTATGGGCTTTGCTTTTTTTTCTACACTTCTTTATTGGCTTGCCTTCTCGGATGTGGTAGAAGGTACGATTGTTCCACTTGTAGTTCTTGGGTCTTTTCTTTTGGTGGTATATCTTGCTTCTTTCTTCGGTTTCTCGGGTATTTTGTATGATAAGTTGAATAAAAGAGGCTATCTCTACTTATTCCCGATAGTTTTTGCGGGGCTTGAGTTCCTGCGGAGTCTTTCTTCCGTATGGGGTTTTACCTGGGGTTCGGTTGGCTTTTCCCAGAGCAATTTAATACATCTAATCCAGTTTGCCTCCATAGGCGGCTTGCCTCTTGTTACTTTGTGGGTACTTTTTTTAAATATATTTTTATATTTATTTCTTAAGAGTTTAAATGAAAAAAAGAAAGATAAAACAATTTACTTATTTTCTTTTCTTTCTTTACTGATAATTCCTTTTGTATATTCACAAGGTATACTCAATAGAGGTAATTTATATGGCGAATATAAAACCATTGGAGTAATACAACCCAATGTTTTACCGGCAGATAAAAGGAAAAGCGGTTTTGATAGATTATTAAAAATAAGAAATATTATTGAAAATTGTCCCCAAGCCGATTTATACGTATTATCGGAAACTGCTTCTCCTTTTCCGATTTTCTACAACTATGAAGCAGAGAGCTTTTTTCGTGAGCTTGCAAAACAAAAGAATGCCCCTATAATTACCGGTACGATTGACTATAAAAAGCAAGAAGGAAAAGTTGCATATTTTAATACGGCATCAATCGTAGATTCATCGGGCATTAGGGGCGTCTATAGAAAAATCTTTCTTGTTCCCTTTGTAGAAAGACTGCCTTTCGATGACGTAATTCCAGATTTGAAGAAAATTAATTTAGGACAGGGTGATTTTACTCCTGGTTCCGAATTTGCCGTATTTGATGTCGATGGTGTAGTATTTTCCGTTTACATTTGTTATGAGGCAATTTTTCCTCAACTGGTAAGAGAGTTTGTAATAGGTGGGGCTAAAATGCTTGTGAATATCACCGAGGATGGTTGGTTTGGTAGAACTAACGGACCTTATCAGCATGCTCAAATGGCTGCTTTTCAATCGATAATATTCCGGAGGGCTGTTGTAAGATCGGCGAACACCGGTATTTCGCTTGTCTCTGATCCTTATGGTAGAATTATAAAGAAAACCCGGATTTTTTGTGAGGATTTTATTGTTTGTGAAGTTCCTTTGTTAGAATGTAAAACCATCTATGCGAGAATAGGTAATATTTTTGGATGGATTTTTTTGTTTTTTGTTTTGTTAATAATTGTATCGGAACCGATAATAAGGAAAAATAAGAAAAGATGATAAAGAAACAGAGTCTTGAGAGTCTTCTTAGAAAGATTAAACCATTACAAAAGATAAAGAAATACGCAGATAAAGCGAATAAAAAAGTCTATCTTGTGGGGGGAATGCTAAGAGATCTTCTGCTTGGTTTTGAAATATGCGATATTGATATTGCAATAAGTGGTAAAGGTCAGGATTTTGCCAAGGTTCTGGGTAAATATTTTCGGTTAAAAAAAGGCTTAAATGAGTTTAGAGTAACCAGCGAAGACGTGAGTATCGATGTTTTAGGCCTTGGTTCTACAGAAATTTTTGAAGACCTGGGAAGAAGAGATTTTACAATAAACGCTATGGCGTATAATCTTCTGGATAAACGTTTTATAGATCCTTTTAACGGTGTTAAAGATCTTGAAAATGGAATCATTAGAACTATGGGAAGAAAGAATATTGTGGAAGACAGTTGTAGGATCTTAAGGGGATTGCGTTTTAGAGCTCATCTTGGTTTTGAAATCGAGGAAAATACCGCGGTTCTATTTAAGGAGTATGCAAGTAAGCTATCTGAAGTTGCTCCGGAGAGGATACATTTTGAACTGATGTCGCTATTTCAGGCTGACAAAACTCACCTTGCAGTAGTTCCCGAAATTTTCGATAAAATATTTCCCGGGTTTTTGAAGATGGAAGAAGTTAAAGGAGGAAAAATCTCGGAAAATCTTCTGGAACACTCAATATTAACTCTTGAAAAAATGGAGACTCTTTCTAAGGACTTCTCTTTATTTGGTTATCACAAAAAGAAAATTGAAGCTTATTATTCGGAAAATAAGATCGGTCTAAAAATAGCCGCCCTCTTACATGACATAAAGAAACCTGAAGCGATGAAAATGGATGGAAGTGAGGTTCATTTTTACGGACATGATAAAATGGCTTCAGATTGGTTTAAAAAAATTGGTAAAGAGCTGAAGTTCTCAACAGATGAGAAAAACTATATTTCTAAGCTGATTTTGCATCATATGTGGATTCACCTTCTCACCGCTGGGCAGGAGGTAACAGAAAAAGCTAAAAGAAGATTATGTTTCGAATTGGGACCGGATGTAATAGGATTATCTTTACTTTCGAGTGCAGATCAGGCTGCTACAACCGGGGTAATAGACCCTCATTTAACGGAAGTATGTAAGGAAATAATTGGCTATTATTTTTCGATGAAGGATGAGGTGGAAAAACCATTGTTAAAAGGTAGAGATCTTATCGAGAATTTTAGTCTTAGTCCTGGGCCTGTTTTTGGTCAGATTTTAAGTAGAGTGCAAATAGCTTATGAAGAAGGAAAAATTAAAACAAAGGAAGAAGCTCTTGATTTCGTCAGGAAGGATATAAAGGGGCTTGACATAAAAGAGCGATGAAATATCTTGAAATAAGGAAAGGAGGAACGAGCAAATGAAGATTAGGTTTATTAAAGCGATATTTGTTTTTGCTTTATTATTTGTTTTTGTTGTTGGTTGCGAAAAAGAAAGTAAATTTACTCCGCCCGAAGACGGAGTAGTAACTAAAAGAATGGCTGAAAGATATGTAAAGGTTTCCATTGCTCTCACCAAACTTGCGGAAAGCGAAACGGTAAAACTCGCGGAACTCAGAAAAAAACATGGGATTTCTTCAAGTATGGCTGAACTTAAAGATGAAGAGTATAAAGAGAAATATCCGGAGGTGGTAGCTGCATGGGATTCTATACTTGAAGATTGGAACAAAAAACAGGATTCGATTCATAAAGAGTTTGGTATGCCAGAGGAGGAATGGAATTGGATAGCAGGGGCTATTATTATGAATAAAAATAAGGAAGTGCGAGAATTTATTCGGGAAGAATTTGATAGAATAAAAAAAGAATTAGACTCACTGCCGATACAGCCCACAGATAGTAACTAAATAAATGTAAATCCTTTTTTATTATTAACTTATAAAATACCCACAAAGCGAGGAGTCCCGAGAAGAAAGCAGCCAGGACTCCGGGAATTAAACTTAAGACTTCTACTTTAGTTCCCAAAATATCCGGTATATTAATTATGAAGGCTCCCAAGAGAGCCGGTATTGCGAGAATGAACGAGAATTCGAATGCCCTCTTTCTTGTTACTCCGAGAAGTAACGCCGTAGCCACTGTGAAACCCGAGCGGGAAATTCCGGGTGTTAATGCTATAGCTTGAGCTATGCCTATAATAAAAGCCGTTTTTAAATCGAGTTCTTCTTTGTTCTCTTTAGGATTTCTGCTTAAAAACAGTAAAAGCCCGGTCAAAGAAAGTGTAACAGTTACGAGTAAATAGTTGTTGAATAATAGTTCGATTTCGTCTTTAAAAAGAATACCTATAAGAGCAATTGGTATTGTTCCTACAATTATTGTAAGTAATTTTTCTTTAGTTACATAATCCGATAATTTTCTCCGAAAGAATATAATTATTGCTAACAGAGTCGCAAAATGAAGAGTTGCTTCCATTATCGTACCTTCACTGTGGAAATTAAGCCAGTGCTTTAGGATAACCAAGTGTCCGGAACTGGATACGGGAAGAAATTCGGTTAAACCCTGAACGATCCCTAATATTAACGATTTCATTAAATCCTACTTAAAATTAGTGATATAACGCCTGGCATAATTAGAAGTTTCAGTATTCTTTGTGTATTGGCAAACCAGGTAGGAGTAGCTTTCGCTCTTTTAATCATAATTAAAACGGGCAAAACGATTCCTGGAATAGCGCAAGCTGCGAAAAGTTTACCGAATATTAATGAGTTGAAACATGTCCACAAAATCAGTATCCATAATGTTAGAACAGCTAAATTACGGGTACGTCTTATGCCGGATACAACCGGGAAAGTACGTAAGTTAGCTTTTCTATCTCCTATGAAATCTTCTCCGTCTTTCAGTATTTCTCTTGGAAGACTAAGGGCAAATATCAATGAAGCGGGCAATATAGCATTTTTTAGAGTGAGAAAGGCTCCTGAAGCCACAGCTCCGACTATAATAGTAAGAGAAAGCAAGAAAGACACAGTAATGTTTCCTATTAGAGGGCGTTTTTTTAAAACGGGTGTGTATATAATGAGCAGGAAAGTAGTTGCCAATCCAAGTTTTAATAAATTTAAGTCAAGAATGGTTAGTAAAATATTGCCTGACGTAAAAAGAGAAATAGAAATTAGTAAAGCTTGTTTTTTCTTCAATTTGCCGGATGGTATAGGCCGTTCGGGTCTATTTATTTCGTCGGTTTCGACGTCGAAATAATCATTAATCAGGTTTCCGGCTATGGTTATTATTACGACTGACAAAGCGGCAAGATAAACATAAATTCCGATATAAGCAGGGGTAAGGTAACCTCCAAGAATTACGACTCCACCTGCTATTAAGGCGTTAAGAATCCTCATTTTTTTAACCGGTGAGAGCACAGAATTTTTATTTCTTCTTTTCTCTGTGTTCTCTGTGTTTTTTTCTTTTTTAACACAATTATTTCTCTGTGTTCTCTGTGGTTAGTGTTTTTTCAATTGTCAGGAGATTTTTGACCCCGCGGGGACGTTGCTATCGGGAGTAATGATAGAAAGTTTGTCGCCGCTACTTGCAGCAAGAAGCATACCTTCCGATGTGATTCCGCGTATAGTTGCGGGTTCTAAATTCGTTATAACCACTATTTTCTTATTTAACAACTGTTCCGGAGTATATTGTTGTTTAACTCCGGCTATTAGTGTGCGTTTTTCTCCTGTATTAACGGTAAGTTTATAGAGTTTGTCTGCTCCCTCTACATCTTCGACTTTTTCTACTATTCCTACTTTCAGGCCCATTTGTGTGAAATCGTCTATTGTAACATGATTCATGTTTAACCTCCTCAATTGTTTTTCTATATCCTCGTCTTCAATTTTTTTGAAAAGCGGTTCGATTTTTCCGGTTTTGTGGTCGCCTGGCACCTCTATTTCTTTAAGCCTGGACCATTCTTTTTCTTCGAGTTTTAAAAATGAAAAGATTTTCTCTGTGCTGAAAGGTACGAAAAGTTTTCCTATTGTAGCCAAAACGTGGATTAAGTGAGAACAGAGATAAATCGTAGTAGCCATGCGATCCGGGTCATTTTTCCTGCTTTCCCAGGGTTTCATTTGATCGTAATATATGTTTCCCGTTGTGCTTATTTTCATCCATAATCTTATAGCTTGCCTGAAGTTAAATTTTGAAAGAGAGGTATCTAATTTGTCTATAATTGAATTAACTTCCGATAGCATTTCTTTGTCTTCTTCTGATAAATCCTTCGGTTTGGGAATCTTACCTTCATTATATTTGTCAATAAATTTTAGCGTTCTATTTACGAAGTTCCCAAAATTATTTATAAGTTCCTGGTTAACTCTTTCCTGAAATTCCTTCCATTTAAATTCAGAATCCCTTGTTTCGGGCATTATACTGCATAAATAGTATCTTAAAAAGTCGGGTTCAAAGCTTTCCAGGTATTTATGTAACCAGATAGCCCAATTTCTGCTTGTGGAGATTCGCTTACCCTCCAAATTTAAATACTCGTTTGCCGGTATTTCATCCGGCAGAGTGAATTTTTTAGTACCCATGATGATCGCAGGCCATATTATACCGTGAAACACGATGTTGTCCTTTCCTATAAAGTGGATTAAAGTGGTGTTCGGGTTCTCCCAGTAGTCTTTCCATCTGTCCGGTTGTCCAATTTTTTCTGCCCATTCAATTGTTGAAGATATGTATCCGAGAGGAGCATCGAACCACACATAAAGGACTTTGTTGTCCGGAGCATCATCCAGAGGAACAGGTACACCCCAATTAAGATCTCTTGTGATCGCTCGAGGGCGGAGACCTTCTTTTAGCCAGCCTTTAAGATAGCTTTTTACTGTTTTTCTCCAGTTCTTTTTTTCTATCCACTTTTCTAATTGACTTTGAAATTTGTCCAGCAGAAGGTACCAGTGTTTGGTTTCCTTCTTTATTGGCTCTCCTCCACATAATTTACACCTGGGATTTATTAATTGGTCCGCCTCCAGCCAACTCCCGCAGGAATCGCAGGAATCTCCTCTTGCTTCTTCAAAATCACAGTATGGACAGGTTCCTTCAACGTATCTATCGGGAAGGAATTTCTTACAGTTTTCACAGTAAAATTCTTTACTTGTTTTTGCTTCTATAAAGCCATTTTCGTATAATTCGAGGAAAATCTTTTGCGATAAATCATGATGTATTTTTCTTGAAGTTCCCGAAAAATTGTCAAATTCAACTCCTAAATTTTTTAGAGATTCGTGTATAATTTTATGGTAACGTTTTACAAGTTCTTCAGGTGAAATTCCTTCTTTTTCTGCAGAGATAGTTATTGGAACTCCGTTTTCATCGGTGCCACAGATGTAAATTACTTCTTTATTTTTTTTTCGCAAATACCGGGTATAAATGTCCGCAGGAAGATATACCCCAGCGAGGTGCCCAATGTGTATTGGCCCGTTTGCGTAAGGCAGGGCGCCTGTTACTATTATTTTTTCTTTTTTATTACTCTGATCCAAGTGTCACCTTTTCTTTTGATTTCTTCAATGGAAATTTCTTCCTGGGTTTCGTCCGGATTTGAAACGGTTACAATACCTGTTAACATATTTCTATGAAGAACCGTGCTGTTTCCTTTCTCGGTTTTTATTATGTTTTCTCTTTCGGGGAATTCCCGGGCAACTGTATCGTAAAAATCTTGTTCAAATTGCAAGCAACATAGTAGCCTTCCACATAGACCGGAAATTTTTGAAGGGCTTATATATATATCCTGATTTCTTGCGGTTTCAAGCTTTACTCTTGGCTTTTCCGAGAGGTAAATATTACAGCAAAGCGTATTTCCGCACAATCCTAATCCTCCGGTAAATCCGGCATAATCCCGGACTCCGATATGTCTCAGTTCTATTATACAATTAAACTGTTTCTTTAAATCCTTTACAAGAGCTCTGAAGTCTATTCTTTTATCGGCGAGGAAGTAAAATTTATACCTTTTTCCATTCCATTCTTTATCTACCCCGACTACTTTCATGGCAAGCCTATGATGTTTTATCCTTTTTTTACAGAATTCCAGGGCTTTTTCTTCATCTTTTAGGATTTCTTCTAATTTCTCTTTTTCGCTATCGTAAATGATATGTAATACTTTACCTTCAGGTTGCAATTTAGAGTGAATTTGATTTCCTGCTGTGCCCACGAATCGTTCATTTTTTATTTCGCAGAGTATATACTCTCCGTTCTTGAGTGTAAACTCAGATTCCATAGGATATTTTATACCGTGAAATTTTACAGAGTACAACATCAGATCTTTAACAGAAGGTAAAATATTATTTTTTCCGTACCTATATTTGAGTAGTAGTACCTGTAAGCATTTTTCAAGGGTTCAAAAGTATTCCATGCTTTACTAAATGTAATTTCTTTGTTTTTATATTTATCTTCAATTTTTTTCTGTAAATACTGTAAAATAAATTCTATTTTCCATTCTTTTTTTATTTCTTCGGACCAGTTTTTTAGGCGTGACTTAGCTGGCAGATAAAAAAACATTTTCTCTATACTTTCTTCAAATTCTTTTTGGGAATTTAAAAATAGAGTTTCTTCTATTCCTCTTCCGAAACGACTGATAGTTTCACTTTTCAAGATTTCTTTCTGCAGGGGTATGGGTAGAGGGCCAAATCTTACATTCTGGCTTCTGGATATGATTGTTTCAGGTAAACGGTGTTTTTTTGATGTTATAAGGATAAATATTACGTTTGAAGGTGGTTCTTCAAGAATTTTCAAAAAAGCATTAAACCCTTCTTTTGTTGTTTTGTCGGCATGGGCTATTATTACGACTTTCCATTTATTCTCCATGGGAGTAATATATGAATAATCCTGTAATTTTCGAACAGTATCGATAGAAATGTGCGCGTTTATTTCTCTAAGTTTGAAGTATTCTTTATTCCTTCTCATCTTCATTATTTCCTTATTTTCATATTCTTTGAATTCCGGAAAGATAATTGCGAGATCCGGATGAGTACCTTTAAAAGTTCTATTTCTATCTTTGAGTATTTCTGCGGCAAAATGTAATGCCATGGATAGCTTGCCGACCCCGGGTGGGCCGTAGAACAAAAATGTGGAAGGAAACTTTCCTGTTTTCAAAATCGTGGATAAGATTTTCTTTGGAATCGTTTGTCCTTTTATTTCTTCCATATATTTATAGTTTTATATAATTAAAAGGATTAACCGCTTTGCCGTTTTTTCTTATTTCAAAGTGAAGAGTGGGGTTTTTTACCGAACCGGTTTGCCCTACTTTACCGATAATATCTCCCGCTTCGACCTCTGTTCCATTTTCTACTGTAGCGGAAGCAAGATGGCTATAGAGGGTTATCAATCCATCTCCGTGTTGTATTAGGATCATTTTACCATAACCAAGAAAATTATCACTATATACAACTTTTCCCGGTGCTACTGCTTCTACATCTGTTCCCCAGGGGACTTCGATATCTATTCCTCTGTTGATAGTTTCTGTTCCGTACTTTTCTTCTCTTCTCTTTCCAAAATATGCGGTTACCATTCCATTTACCGGTAATTTTACTATTTTTTCGGTAAAGTATCTGCTGGCCGGGGTTTCCCCTTGTCTGGAAAGACTTCTGATTAATTTTTCCAGATCTTCCATCGCTTTTTCCATTTCTTTGGACATCGCTACAGCTTTTTTGCTTTCTCCCTCAATTTCATTTAAATACTCATTTTTTTCTTTTTTTGTCTTTGCTAAAGCAATTTCTTGATCTTTAACCTCGTATAATATTTCGTCCAGAATGGCTGCTTTTTTTTCGATTCTTTCACTTTGCGATTTAAGGCGATCTTCTAACCTCTCAATTTCATCAAGAACTCTTTTATCCTGGTCTGCAATTATAGTAAGAAATTTTACTCTCTTTAATGCATCAGAAAACGAATAAGACAGTAATATTACTTCTATAGGGTGCAGAGGTCCGTGTATATATATATCTTTAATTCTATTGCCTAATATTTCTCTCTTTTCTTGAAGTCTATAATGTATTTCATTCATAAGAAGTTCGATATTCTTTTTTTCTTCATTTGTTATTTGTTTTTTTCTTTTGAGGACATTAATGAGTTCTGTATTTAAGCTTATTTCTTTATCGAGTTCCTGTATGTTTTTTAAAATGTCGGTTTTTTCAAATTTCAACTCAGCTATTTTTTCTTTTTGTTCTTTTAATTGAGCCCTTAGAATTCGGAGTCTTTCTTCCGGAGATTGTACCTCGGCAGAAAGAAGGGTGATTAATAGGAAAAAGTAAAACATTAGTTTATCCCAGTAGTTTATTATTGGTTTTGAGTGAGTCTTCCGGTATTTTGTTGTTTTCTTTAAAGAACAATAATATTCTTTTTTTAAATGCAAAGAAGACGCCGATAAGAGTGATTATAAAATTCTTCCTATTCATAATAGCCTAACCTTTTTACTTCGTTCTTTTCTTTTCGCCAGTTTTTCTTAACCGCTACCCAGGTTTTCATGTATACCGGTCTTCCCAGAAATTCTTCGATGCTCTTACGTGCTTCGCTTACAACTTTCTTTAGTTTCTGTCCGCCCTTTCCTATTATAATACCTTTTTGAGATTCCCTTTCAACGAAAATTTTCAAATCTATCTTGTTGTCTTCCATATTTTCTACTTTAACAGCTACAGAATATGGTATTTCCTGTGAATATTCCTCAAGAACCTTTTCTCTTACGAATTCTTCGATAAAAAAGCGCTCGGGTCGGTCAGATAAGTAGTCTTCAGGATATAGCGGTTCCCCTTCGGGTAAGTACTCCAAAAGAGAAGGTATTATTCTATCGATGTTATCACCTCTTAAGGCAGAAACGGTAAAAATCCGGGTGAAATATTGCGAGTCTGTATCTCTCATCATCTTATCTAGATCTTTCTCGGAAATTAAATCTATCTTATTTATAATCATAAAAGCAGGTTTATCCGACCTTGAAGGTAAATCTGTTATTCTGGAATTTTCCCTGTTGTCCATCATAAGCATTATAACATCGGAATCATTTATTGCTGTTTCAATCTGCTGTTGCATCGCTTTTTCCATTTCATTTCCCGGTTCGAATTGTCCGGGAGTATCTATAAAAATTATTTGATTGTTTTCTTCGGTCCAAATCCCCAAAATTCTGTTTCTTGTAGTTTGAGGTTTTGGGTTAACGATAGAAATTTTGCTACCTATAAGTCGGTTTAACAAAGTAGATTTACCTACATTGGGTTTTCCAATTATTGAAACATATCCTGCTTTCATATACGCAAATATATCCCTATCACTTATAAAGTCAAGGGAAAGCGAATATCGGTCTAATATGCGTCTTGGAAGGAGATAAAGTACTAAATTGTAATTGTACCTGATCGCCTCAAAACATCTTGAATTTAAAAATCAAATATCAAAATGTAAAATTACAAATCAAAATTAATAAAAAAACAAAGAAAAAACAAATCGCACGAATAGCACAAATTGTTTCCTATTTAGCCATTCAACAATTCAACCATTTAACTGATTCGAAGAATCTACTATTGTGCTTTTATAACCGTTATATTCTTCGATGTCCAGGCTACAATTTCTCTTCCTCTGTACAAAAATGCAAATACTTTTACATTTCTTTGCTCTATTCCTTCGGGAAGTTTATTTGCCTGGAATTCACGGTCTAGAATTACTCTGCCGGCATCTACGGGAACAACCTTCCATGCTACTCTGTAATCGACGGGTTTCTTATTTAATGTTATAGGTATTTTGAATCCCTCTATCACTTGTTGCGAAGGGAAAACAAATTCAATAAATCCCTTAGGTTGTTTGCTCTCTGCGGGCGAGGGCCCATCCCCCCACGTATAATATGTACTTGTGTCTACTCTCGAGGACTGGTCTTCACCTATAACTACGAACGCTCTTGCAGGTCTAATATTTAAGTCTGATTGAGGTTCAGCCATTAGGATTCCTGCCCCGGGTCTTCCGGGAATAAAAACACCATTATTATTAACAGAACCGAGGTCTTCGGGTATTACTCTCCATTTCAAATCTATCCTCTGTTCACCTAGGACCCTGAACGGAAATTCCTTGCCGATATCACTTATGGTAAAGTGTTTGAAAGAAGGTGTTATTTCCAAAGGTTTTATTGCCTCTGAGGTTATATAGACACTTGCGGAAACGACTCCTTTACCAAATCTTTGCGGGAGGACAGCAATTACTCTGCCTTTCGTTGGAATCTTGCCAGCGATAAAAGTACCGTTTTTTCTGATTTGCCCGCACCTCTCAGGTATAACCTTCCAATTAACTGGAATATTCGCATTGCCGAAACCTTCTGCATATACTTTAAAATGTACTGTTTCTCCTGTTTTAAGGGTTACGGATTCCGGAATTATACGCAAGCCCACTTCTCCGCTTACTACCACAATAGCCCGGTCTTCGTCGGCGTCTTTTTCGGCTACAATAACAGCTTTTCCCGGGATTTTAGCTGTAAATATGCCGCTTGCGTTTATCTCTCCTATATTTTCATCTTCAACTCTCCAGGAGACTTTCTCGTTCCTTTTTATCTGGAATTGTACTTTCTCTCCCGTTTTTACTCTTTTGAACCGAGGGGTAATTTGAATATCATTTATTACGCCACTTACTCTGACTAGAGCTGTTTTTATTTCTCCGTCGTTAAGCAAAGCAATCACCCTGCCTCTACCACTATTTTTAGCTGTAAAAACTCCGTCTCGGATAGTTCCAATTCTGGCGGGTATACATTTCCATTCTTTAGCCGTTCCCCCGGTTACTGTAAATTTGATTTGTTCTCCTTCTTTTAGAATCGCAACCGGCGGAAGTATTTTTGCGCTTTCCCTGCCGCCTATCTTGATATAGGCAAAACCGGTTGCATGTTTGCTCTCTTTCATAATGCTACATCTAAGAACACCCCTTCCCTCTTCACTCGCTATAAAAGTGTTTCCCTGTACTCGCCCAAGAGAGCCAGGTATAACGTTAAACGACAAATCCCCTTCGAGTATTCTACCCTCTCTGTCTAATACCCTTACAGTAAAGGAAATTCTTTCGCCTACTTTACCCTCAAGAGGATTCGGTGATATATGCAGTTCCAACGATAATAATAAAAGGACTAACATCATCCCTCCTTATAAAAAGTGATATTTTTTTCTTCTTTTGTTTTTACGGAAAGGTAGTGTAAACCTTCTTCCAATGGTGGGATGGAATCACTTCCTATAAATATGACATTCGAGTCTTTCTCTTTTATATAATTTGTTATTTGTTCTCCATCAAGACTGATTTCAATTGCTTCTTCAGGATCTTTCAATATAAGGACGATTTCAAAGTTTTTCCCTACAACTGACCCTTCTTCAGGAAACACAAACCGGGTTTCTTCAAAATTTTCCTCAGATATAATTTGACCCGAAAAATCACTTTCGGTGGTCCCAAAAGATACTGCTTCTGTTTCCGAAGCGGGTTCTAAAGAACGAATTTCTTTGCTTTGACTGAAATCCATTTTGATACTTCTAGGAGGTGCAGTTGCTTTCAAAGGGGCCTTTTTTGTTTCCCCTACTACTGCAAGCTCTTTCTCTTTTTCCGGCAAAGGAGCTCGCGGGGCCTTTGCCGTTTTCGCGCCTGATTCCGAATGAGGTTTTTCGTCTCTTATTTCTTCTACTTCCATTTTAGCCAAAGAAGCTTCAGTGCTCTCTCCAATTTTCTCTTCTTTCAAATCTCCTTTCGTAAGGATTTCTTGAGGTTTTTTTGTCGTTAATATTCGATTGCCATCTTCTATGTTGAGTAAAACCGTAGTAATGACCATTAAAACTGCCGCAGCACTTACTGTCAGATATCTCCATCTGATTTTGGATGAACTAATTATTACCGGAACTTCTTTCTGGGTAGTGTTTTTTAATATATTGTCAATTAAATAATCGGGACATTGAATTTCTTCCCTTCCGATGCGAAGTTTTTGCAAAAGTTCTTCTCTGCTTTTGAGTTTTTCTCTGCAAGTTTCGCAGAATTTTAGATGATTTTCTAAGCCCTTTCGTTCCTCACCGCTTAGAGTGTTGTCCAGGTAACCTTGAATTAATTCCTCAAATCTTTTATGATTTTTCATATTTTTCCCTTCAACATTTCTTCAAGTTTTGTAATGGTTCTATTTAAACGTGAGCGTACCGTCCCGATTGGTATACCTAATATTTGCGCTATGGTCGAATAGTCGCAATCTTCGTAATATCTAAGCGCTAAAACTTCCTGATATTTTTTAGGTAATAAATAAACCATACTTTTGATGAGTTGCGCCTTGGACTTCTCGTTGAAGAATTTCTCGGGATTTCCTTCTGCCGCAGGAGGAGTAATCTCATCGATGGAAATTTTATTTTCCTGGCGGGCTTTTTCTCTACGGTATTTAAAAACAGTATTGAGAGCAATTCTGTAAAGCCAGGTGTAAACGGCCGAATCTCCCCTAAAGGATTTAAATCCTCTCCAGGCATTAATAAAAACATCCTGAGTTAATTCTTTTGTAATTTCGTAATTGTTTGTCATATTATAAATCATTTTAAAAATCCTTTGAGTGTGGGTTTTAACAACTTTCTCAAATATCTCTTTACTTTTTTCATCATTTTTATTCCTCCGTCTCTTCATTTATCTATTTAGATACAAAATCCAAGAGTTAGTTCCCTAAAAATCGTACTCATATATAATTCTAAGCAGATGTTCGCTATAGCCGTTCTCTAAATATGGATAGTAGTTTATGTTTATATTTCCGAAGCTACCCAGTCCTAATGTTCCGTCTATATTGAGATCATAATTTTTATTTGTCCCGTTTATATAAGTATAAAGACCAAAAGATAGAATATGATTTCCGTGATACCAGGAAACATTAGATAAAATTCTATAGGTATTTGTTTCTTCAATGTAGGTTGTTTTTTCAACTCCCAATGTATTTTCCATTTGCAGGAGACCAAAAACAGATTCAAAGCCCAGACCAATATAACTGTATTTTTCATCAAAATATTCCGGATATTTAGCCCACTGATATTCCAGAATAGGCGAGAAGTAATCGTATATCTTCCATTTAAACGATTGCGTAAGGGATAAGCCGAGGTTCTCTTCTTCTTTGTAAGCAAGGTAGTTAAAGTAAGTTGAAAGAGGTCCCTTTTCATATACTCCGTTTGCAAAGCCGGAAGTCCTTCCATTGTAAAGATAAGAGTTTCCCAGCGTTAGATACCCGTTACTCACAGTTCTTATACCGACTTCAATATCATTAAAGTTCGATTCAAATATTAATTTACCTTCAAAAGCGCTTCCTTTTATAATGGAATCCGTATAAAGATTGGCATTACCGTTTGAAAAAGCTCCTTTTATTTTTAACGATAGGACTTTATTAAAGAGAAGTTCTGTCTCTCCTGATAAAACCGCAGATTCCTGCGGATCCTCGAACGTAAAATCCACTATATTCGAAGTATCGTCTCTCCCATAAAAAGCACTGAATCCCATAGACAACAGAGCTTTTTTAAATGTTATTTTACCTCCAAGGAGCCATCTGGGGTATTCCGCGAACAAACTGTCATAATCCTTTGAGTACAAGACAACAGGTGTTAGGGAAAAATTCCCTGCACCTATTTCGCCGCTTAACCCAAAGCCTCCGGGAGAATATATTGTCAATTCATGCAGATAGGGAGAGATATAACCTGCTTCCAGATAGGATTTTCCCTTTAAATAGCTTAAGTATGGATACCAGTATATCTGATACTCCGGATCATGATAAAGTGAAAATCTAAGGTATTCTTCATTCTTATAAACAGAAAAATCTAAACCCATGAGAGCTTCGTTTTCTCCTGTGTGGAAACTATCCGCGAAATAGGTGTTTTGATTTCCTATTGAAAAATTTGCTGAAAAGATATATGGAATTTCTTCTCTTTTTTCACTTACATAGAAAACCCATTCTTCGGACTCATCTTCGGTTTCTACTTTTATTTTGTGCCCACCTTCGGATAGATTGTTTGTTTCCGAAAAGAAATACCCTGATTTTATTTCACCCGGAAGCCGCACACCGTCTAAATAAACATTTATTGATTTTTCCTCTACCGGTGGATCGAACAGGATAGTTATATCGAAATTAGAGAAAATCGAATCTCTCGGAGAAATAAGAAATATTGTTGAAATAATTAATTCTAACATAATTTAAGTTTATTTTATTGTTTTTTGCACGGTTGGTCAACCCTTTTTTGTATTTAGCCACTAAGTTACAAAGACACAACAAATCATATTTATTTTGTTTATCCCCACAACCCAAAAACAAAGAGAAACAACAAATAACACGAATTACACAAATCCACACCCTACCCTAATTTTATTTTGTTTTTCCTATTCAACTATTCAACAATTTAACCATTCAACTAAGATTTGAAGAATCTTTTGTATGCAGTTCTTGACATAATAATTTGAGTGTGTAAATTGGAAAGACAATAAAAAAGCAAAAGGAGGTAAAGCAGAATGGCTAAGAAAAAAAAGAATGAAGCTAATACGTGGGCTATGCTTTGTCATTTAACCGCTCTTACATTATATATCGGTGTGCCTTTGGGGCATATAATCGTTCCTCTTATTATCTGGCTGATTAAGAGAGAAGAGTTTGCTTTCGTAGACGAACAGGGAAAAGAATCATTGAATTTCCAGATTTCAATTACTATTTACGGAATTGCTGCCGGACTGCTGTGCCTTGCCGTGATTGGTTTTGTTTTAATTCCGGTTATTGTTGTCACTCATATTGTGTTAACCATAATGGCGACAGTTAAAGCTAATCAGGGAGAAGGGTATCACTATCCTTTTGCAATAAAATTTATTAAGTAAAAGAAGATCAAAAATTCAAATTATATAAAAGTTTGTCAAGGTAAGCTTTCAGGTTAAGTTTTCTTGATTTATCCAAAGGTGCATTTTTTTTGGAACTAAATAGCAGTTTTCTTATCTAAATCTAAAAACAGGAGGCAATATGAAGATTAAAAGAATATACTTTGTAATGTTTTTGCTTTTTCTTTCAACTTTTGGTTGTAACGTTACTGATCCCAGCGACCCGCTGCGAGAATTAAGTTCTTCCGAGACGAAACTTGTCGAAGCGGATAACTCTTTTGGGCTTAAACTCTTTAAAGAAATCAACGAAGAAGAAACAGAATCGAATGTTTTTATCTCACCTTTATCCATTTCAATGGCTCTTGGTATGACTTATAACGGTGCTTGTGAGAGTACCGAAGAGGCAATGAGAACCACACTTGAATTTGGGAATTTATCCAGAGGTGAAATAAATGAATCCTATAAAAGCCTGATAGAGTTGCTGAGAGGTATTGACTCTGATGTTGAATTCAATATAGCGAATTCCATCTGGTATCGGGATGATTGGACTTTTGAAGAGGATTTTCTTGAACGGTGCAGAGATTATTTTGACGCGAGAGTAAGCGCGCTTGATTTCAGTCAAAGTGCGGCGGCAAAGGATACTATGAACAACTGGGTGGGTGAAAACACAAATGGTAAAATTGAGGAAATAGTAGATTATGTTGACCCGGATAATGATGTTATGTTTTTAATAAACGCCATATATTTTAATGGCACCTGGACCTTCCAGTTTGACAAAGAAGATACTAAAGATGACATATTCTATCTTCCCGGAGACAGAACCAAAAAATGCAAAATGATGGAGGTGAAAAGTGAGTTCAAATATTTTGAAGATTCGCTCTTGCAGGCAATCGATATTCCTTACGGAAATGGAAACTACTCGATGACGGCAATCCTGCCTAATTATGGGAAAGATATAGATGAGTTAATTGTAGGATTGACACAGGAAAAGTGGAATGAGTGGATGGGTAGTTTCTCTGAAGACTCGGTTAATTTGTTTTTCCCTAAACTTAAGCTTGAATATAAAGTAGAAGAAACATTAAAGAAAGTTTTAATTGATATGGGAATGGGTATTGCTTTTAGTGGTTCGGCTGACTTCACCGGAATGTATGAACCCGGAGGGATTTGGATTGGCAGAATAATACATAAGACTTTTCTGGAGGTTGATGAGGAAGGAACAGAAGCTGCAGCAGCGACTGCGATTGTAATGGTATCGGGTCCAAGTCCAACCCCAAACCCTATAATAATTCGCATAGACAGGCCTTTCTTGTTTGCTATCAGAGAAAACCATTCAGGTACCATACTTTTTATCGGAAAGATTGTTGATCCTGTCTAGGAATGAGGAGTCTGGTACTAAACGAGAGGGTTTTAATCTAAAAAATATAAGGGAGTCTGAAGTGAGAGAAAGAAGAAAATTATTATGTTTGTTAGTTGTTTTATTGCTCGTTATTGGGTGTAAAAATAACCCGATAGGCAACGATATTTCTCCGGATGAAGCGGCTGATGAAGCGGCAATTGAGGATTACATATCAAACGATCGTGATTTTGCGGGATATTTTGCGTTTGACGAATATTACGGAGAAGAAGATACTGTGTCCGCCGAAATTCGATTAAGGACCATTACCGGTCCGCATACATGGTATAGAGAGCCGCAGGATATAAATAGAGATATATCTATAAATATAGTCGATGACTCAGCCTTTGTTAGCTTTTGGAGTAGAGTTGATGGCGTATTTCATGTACTGGAAAGAGATATATCGGCTTCTCCGGATACCGTAATTGACCATCAAAAGGTTCTTGAAGATCACTCTTCTGACTATGCCATATTTAAACGTTACCCCGGAGTATCTGCTTACCGGGGATGGAGGCTTGAAAGCCTAACCGGGGTAGATGTAGATGGAAGAGAGATCGCGCATGGTGATTGCGTAATTGTTTTTATTGATTCCCTCAGAATTAATTGTGAATCCTACGAGGACACGTTATTTACTACTCCCTTCGTATTTTTCCATAGAGAAGAGCTTCTTACTTTTGAAGGTCAGGAAACGGTCACTTTTACCCTTTATTCACGTTGTGGCGACTATTATGGTATGTATTCCTACCTGCATGCCAATAGTCTGGGAAGTTGGAGAAGATGGGAGTTTGAAGAAACAGAGGCGGGAGTATGGGAAGGTGATTGGGTAACTCCGATTGTTCCCGGGATTAGGGCTATTGCGTTCGATATTCTGGAGAAGAACACTATCGACGAAGAAAAGCGCACATATCTGTCCAACATCTGGTTGTTCCCTTATAAAATTGAATAAATTCTTGTTCGATCCGTTTCTTCGAAAAGGGGCAGTTTCAACTGCCCCTTTGTTATCTAATACCTTTTTACAAAAATTTCTTCCGACCCTTGACACTTTGATACAAATATGATAGGTTGTAGATATGAAATTTGAAGAATCGTTAAGTCGTCTCGAAGAAATTGTTAAAAATTTAGAAGAAGGAGAGATTTCTCTTGAAGAATCCCTGCCTTTGTTTGAAGAAGGGATAAAACTTCTGACAAAACTCAAAGATTACCTCTCTACGGCTGAGAGCAAGATAGAAAAATTGATAAAAGATAGTGAAGGAAAATTCAAGACCAGTGGATATAGAGAATTATCTAAAAACCTGGAAGAAGAAGGTTGACAGTAAGTTAGACGAATATCTGCCCCGGGAGGAAGAGTACCCGTCCCTTTTACACAAAGCAATGAGGTACTCAGTCCTTGCCGGAGGGAAAAGAATAAGAGCTATCCTTATGATAACCACTTATTCTCTCTCGGGAGGAACCAAATTCGATGAAATAATGCCTGTTTCTGCGGCTATTGAGTTCATCCATTCTTATTCGCTTATTCATGATGATCTGCCCGCGATGGATGACGACGATTACAGAAGAGGAATTTTAAGCTCCCACAAAAAGTTTGGAGAAGATATTGCTATCTTGGCAGGTGATGCTCTCTTTTCACACGCTTTTTATGTAATAGCTCATAGTAATGTCAAAACAGATTTAAAAGAAAGGACACTTCAGGTGCTCACAAAAGCCATTGGCAATAAGGGAATTATAGGGGGTCAGATCGAGGATGTAAATTCGAGTTCTGACAGTAAAGACCCAAAGCTTCTTAGATATATACACTCTCATAAAACAGCTTCTTTTTTTTCTGCAGTCTGTGAAATCGGGGCAGTTCTTGCTTCTGCGTCGGAGGAGAAAATTTTAGCTTCAAGAAAGGGAGGGCTTTTAATTGGTATGGCTTTTCAAATACAGGATGATATTCTGGATGTCGAAGGCAAAAAGGAAGAAATGGGCAAAGAAGTAAAGAAAGATGAAAATAAGCTGACATACCCATCGGTTTACGGGGTTGATTTCTCAAGAAAAATAGCGAAGAAATACAGTGTACTTGCATTAAAGCAATTAAGCATTCTCGACGCGGAAAATAAAATATTTGAAGATTTGTCAAACTTTTTACTCGGACGGAAAAATTAAAATGGTCTCAAATTTATGGCGTCTTTTTTTACTTCCTTACCTGAGTGGTTTGTTATGCCAATTGATAAAAATCTTTAACCACTGGATAATGAGGAAGCGTTTTAATTTTACGTTAAAAAATCTTTTAGAGTTAGGTGGTTTGCCAAGCGCGCATTCGGCGGCTACCATAACGTTAACTACTTTAATAGCTGTATATTACGGAATAGATTCGCCTTTATTTATAATTTCCTTGTTTCTTTCAATATTCATAATGGGAGAAGCGTTTGTGGTTCGAGGAGTTATAAGTCGGCACTCGGAGTTAATAAAAAAGTTGGCGGAAATAAACCCTGAAGAAGGAATTGATATTACATCTTTTCCTGGCAAAATTGGTCATACTCGCCTGGAAGTAATAATGGGAGTAATATTTGGGGTTTTCTTTGCTCTGGCGTTTGTAGGTATTTAAATGTTACTTGAAAAGATTAATTCACCCGAAGATTTAAAAAAATTGTCGATAAAAGAACTTAAAAATCTTGCTTCTGAAATGAGGGATAAAATAATCGATGTTGTGGCAAAAAACGGTGGGCATCTTGCCCCCAATCTTGGGGTTATCGAGCTAACAATAGCCCTCTTAAGGGTATTTGATCCTCCGTACGACAAAATAATCTGGGACGTTTCACATCAAGCCTACGGCTACAAATTACTGACAGGAAGAAGAGAAGGATTTGAGACTATACGTAAGTTCGGAGGATTAAGTGGTTTTTTGAAAAGAGATGAATCGATTTACGATGCCTTCGGAACGGGACATGCAAGCACCTCCTTATCAGCCGCTCTGGGTTTTGCTATTGCCAGGGATAGGAAGGGTGAAGATAACAAAATTGTGGCTGTAATCGGAGACGGAGCCTTGACAGGTGGAGTAGCTCTGGAAGGGTTAAATCAGATAGGTTATCTTAAAAAAGATATGCTGGTCATTCTTAACGATAATGAGATGTCTATAGCAAAGAACGTGGGCGGATTTAGGGAGTATTTAACAAGGCTGCAGTCAGCCGAAATTTATAATCTCATTATGGAAGATGCCTGGAGTCTTCTTGAGAAATTGCCCGTGGGATTAAATAAAAAAGCGCGAAGAGCCGCAGAAAAACTGCATATCGGGCTAAAGAACTTAATTGTTCCTAATATTATATTTGAAGAGCTGGGTCTTTCTTATTATGGTCCAATTGACGGGCATAATATAAATGAGCTACTTATGATACTTTCTAAAATTAAAAAAATAAAGAAAGCCAAACTCCTGCATGTTATTACGGAAAAAGGTAAAGGATACGAGCCTGCGTGCAAAAACCCGGCTCTTTTCCATGGTGTAGGACCTTTTGAATACGAAACCGGTGAAGTTATAGAAAAGAAAAGACAAAAAACATATTCGCAAGTGTTCGGGGAAGCAATTCTTAGTGAGGCAGAAAAGAATAAGGATATAATTGCAATAACGGCAGCTATGACAGAAGGTACTGGTCTCACGAAGTTCAAAGAAAGGTTTCCCGAAAGATTTTTTGATGTCGGTATAGCGGAACAGCATGCTGTGACATTTGCCGGGGGGCTTGCCGCTGAGGGTTTGCGTCCGGTATGTGCAATATACTCGACTTTTCTCCAGAGAGCATTTGACCAGATACTCCACGACATAGCGCTGCAAAAATTGCCTGTAATTTTCTGTTTAGACAGGGCTGGTTTTTCGCCCGGAGATGGTCCCACACACCACGGGACTTTCGATCTTTCTTATTTAAGAATGATACCAAATATTGTAGTAATGGCTCCCAGAGATGAAGTGGAGCTCAAAAGAATGTTAAAAACAGCTCTTCTTAATACCGAAGGACCATCGGCGATACGCTACCCAAGAGGACAATCCGTTGGAGTAAAGAGCCCTCGCGAAATACAAGCTATTCCTGTTGGCAAATCAGAGATCTTAAAGAAAGGGGAGGATACTCTTATATTAACTTTAGGTCCAATTACCTATGAGATACTTGAAGTCGCCCGAGAAATAGATAACTTTAATCCGACAGTGGTTGATGCCAGATTCGTAAAACCTTTGGATGAAGAAACGATCTTGAATCTTTCGAGAAAAAGTAAAAAGATAATAACGGTTGAAACGAACGTTTTGAGTGGAGGTTTCGGTAGCGCAGTTTTAGAACTCTTAAGCAGAGAGTCCTTAAAAAAAGAAGTTTTGAGAATAGGTATACCTGATAGCTTTATCGAACATGGAGAAGGGGATAAACTCTTTGAATCTATCGCCATGGATAAAGAAAGCCTAAAAGATAGAATCAAGGAATTCGTGAAATGAAAGAAAGAACTATAAGAGCTAATATTGAATTTTCCGGGGCAGGCGTTCATACCGGAAAAAAATCAAGGATATTACTTAAACCGGAAGAAACCGGCGGAATAAGATTTGAAAAGAATGGTAAAGTAATCCCCGCTACACTTGATGCGGTAAAATTCTGCGATCGTGAAATTACTCTTTCAAAAAAAGGTGAAAATGTAAGAACAGTAGAACATCTTATGAGTGCTCTTTATGCTTGTAAGATCGATCACGTTCAAATAGAAATCCAAGGAGGTGAGGTCCCGGCTCTTGACGGTAGCGCCTACCCTTTTATCTCCGGAATCGAAAAAACAGGCATAAGGGAATTAAAGAGCGAGAAAAGCAAAAGGTACATTAAAAAAAATATCCTTGTTGAAGGTAAAGGGTGTTTTGCTTCCGCTATGCCTTCGAAAAAACTCGAAATACGTTATATTATTTCCTATGATCATCCTTTACTTTACTATCAGGAATATATTTTTAACGGAAAATCTGATTTTAAAGAGGTTGCGCGTTCTAGAACATACGGGTTACTTTCCTGGAAAGAAGAACTGAATAAAAAAGGATTTGCACTCGGCGCATCGGAGGAAAACACTTTAATTTATACGGATAAAGGAATATTGAATAAAGCTCGTTATTCGGATGAAGCTGTAAGGCACAAAATAATGGACTTTTTGGGAGAACTATATCTATTTAAACCTGTTCCTGTGGGACGATATTTTGTTTTTAGAGGAGGCCATTTATTGCATTTTCAGTTAATAAAAGAAATAAAAAGGAGTGAAGATGAAATTTGATATTAAAAAAATACTTGAAATCATGCCTCATAGGTATCCTTTTCTTTTAATTGATAAAGTTGACATAATAAACGAAGATGAAATTGTAGGCATAAAAAACGTAACTTATAACGAACCTTTTTTCACTGGACATTTCCCCGGTGATCCTATAATGCCGGCGGTTTTGATAGTTGAATCTATGGTTCAGGCTGGTGGGTTTCTACTTTTTAATAAACTTGAAGATCCTACGAAGTCAAATGTTTATTTTACGTCTATTAATAAAGCAAAGTTCAGAAAACCTGTTCGCCCGGGAGATATTCTGGAACACAAAGTAAAACTTACGGCATTTAGATCCAATTTTTGCAAATTGGAAGGAAAATCCTTTGTGGAAGGAGATTTAGTCGCTGAGGGCTCATTCGCGGCAGCTATTGTAGAAAGAAAGGGAGTCTAATGCAAGGAGAAATTCACCCGGAGGCAGCAATAGCGAAAGACGTTCAAATCGACTCAAGCTGCCGGATCGAAAAAGACGTTATAATAGGAAGCGGTACCACAATAGCTAAAGGGGCTATTATAAAGAATGGCGTCCGGATTGGTGAGAACAATGAAATACATCCTTATGCAATAATAGGTGATACTCCGCAGGATAAAAGCCCGAAAAAAGAAACCGGAAAAGTCATTATCGGAGATTCCAACATAATCAGGGAATTCACAACAATCCATTTGCCTGTAGGAGAAGAAACGGAAACCAGAATAGGAAACGGAAATTACCTAATGGCATATTCTCACGTAGCTCATAACTGCAAAGTGGGAAGCAACGTTCTGCTTGTAAACGGAGCAACCCTCGGAGGTTTCGTAGAAGTCGAAGATTTCGCTTATATATCGGCGTTCGTTCCGGTCCACCAGTGGGTTAGAATTGGAGCTTATTCAATAATAGGCGGGGGCCTCCGAATAATAAAAGACTTAATTCCTTTTGCGATGGCGGCCGGTTCACCCCTGCGTGTTGTTTCTTATAACTCCCGGGGACTAAGAAGAAACGGATTTTCAGGCGAACGAATAGACGAGATAAAAAAAGCTTTCCGAATACTGTTCGGGTCGAAACTCAATACAAGTCAGGCTGTAGAAAAACTAAAAAACGATTTTAAAAATAATAAAGACATAGAACGTATTATCAAGTTCATTAATAAATCCAGAAGAGGAATAATAAAATAATTTTCGATGTTTGCTTAAGTTCAAAAGATGATAAACATTCATTCTCTAATAGACCATACAAATTTGAAACCCAGCGCAAGCGAGGAAGACATTAAAAAATTATGTGAAGAAGCACTGAAATATAATTTCAGAGGGGTATGCGTAAATCCCGTCTGGGTTCCCTTTGTTTGTGAGTGTCTGAGAAATAAAGCAGTAAAAATAATTTCCGTTTGTGATTTTCCGCTGGGTTCTTCACTCTCTGCCGCCAGATGTAAAGAAACGGAGTTAGTAATTAAGAGCGGAGCCGAAGAGGTAGATATTGTAATGCAAATACCTCTCTTAAAGAGTAAAAAATACAAGGAGATAGAAAAGGATGTCGAGGAAATTGTGAATATTGTACATCCAGGCAAATTGCTTAAAGTAATAATAGAAGCCCCCATCCTATCGGACGATGAAGTTTTGTCTGCTATAAAAGTTGTTGAGAACGCCGGAGCTGACTTTATAAAATCCGGCACAGGCACAAACGGTCCGGTTACCGTTGACCAAATAAAAAAGATAAAAAGGTCAACGAAACTTCCGATAAAAGCATCCGGAGGTATAAGAAACATTGATTTCGCTTTAGAACTTATAAAAGCCGGTGCTTCAGTCTTGGGAAGCTCAAGCTCACTCGAAATAATAAAGGGTCGCGTTTCTGGGGCTTAACTTTAAAAAGCTAAAAACTAACTAACGCTTTTTCTTATATTTTATTCCGGAAAAGACAAAAAGAACAACCGTAAACATCAAAGCCGACGAAGCCAAAACTAATCCCATATAGAAACTCTCCGGTCTGAAAAGGAGTCTTACTTTATGTTTGCCTTTGGGAATACGTATTGCACGGAAGAGATAATTGGCACGAATTATGGATGTTCTTTTTCCGTCCAGGTAAGCTTTCCATCCCGGGTAGTAATGTTCTGAGAGAACGAGATAACCATCTGATATTAGATTAACATCCAATTCTATATTTTCTGCCTGATAGACAGTTATATTAACACTATCTTTCCCTTTCTCTAAAGTTTTATTTAAATCGTTAATTGTTGTTTCTTCAGGTATGATAACTTCTTTCGATGGTAAAAACTCGTCGGATTTCATGTATGATATAATAAGGGAATCCGGCAATTGTTTCTCCTGGTGGACTATCCATGCACGCGGAAGATATGAATTTCTTTCGTTTAGATATATGGACCTGCTACCCGATGCAATCGTATCCCTAACCACGTATTTTACATTATAAAAATCCAAATATTTATTCTCTTGATCCTTGAATGCCTTTTCGAATTCGCTGAAATTTCCCAGTTTATTTGCTACGTGACCATCAAGTGCTTCCAATCTAAACATTAGAGATCGTGAATTTGCATAAAAATAACCATACCGGGGAGAATCTATCCTGCTTTCTCCGATTTTAGTTTCTTGTTGGAGAAACCGGATAAGTTGATTTCTATTATAATAATCAACATCAGGGTTCATTTCCTTTCCGCTGAAATAACTACCCATAACAAAAAGATCCAAAAACAGAACAGTGATAGCAATAATTTGAAACCAATGTGAAGGTATTTTTCCCCTACTTGTAAAATATACAAGGGAAAAAGAGATAAGTGAAAATATACCGAAGAGAAGGAGGCTTAGAAATATAGTATTGTGCTTGTATGATTGTAAACCGGTCTCTGGATAAAAAGCGGTAGAATGCCATATCAATACTGCAACAATAATAATAAAAGCACCTATTGATCCATAAGATGATATATTTTTAAAATGTCCTTTCTTTAAATGAACCGATAGAAAATCAAGCGTGAAAGACGAAATAATGGCAGATGCGAAGACAAAAAAAGGCATAAATCTTACATGGAATCTTAAACCAGGCAAGAAGATGCCAATCAAGCTATGTAGAGGGTTGTATTTCCCGTACATAAATATAAGAGCAAAGCCCAATAAGTAAAAGAAAAAACGTATTCTTTTCTTATTGAAAACCTTGTATGATAAACCGAGCAACAGCAGGCTGATAACTCCTAGGTAAGAACTATATTCGACAAACATCCAGAATGACTGATACCCTCCCCAGTAATCGTAACTTGCAGTCCCTTTTCCAAATATATGTGGAGTAAAAAGTGCTAATATAGTTTTAAATGGAGCGTAGCCGGGAACGACTTCCCGGGTTCTTGCACTGAGCAATGAATATTCTAATTCAGGTATTATTCTTGGAGCAGCGATAAATAATCCGACCGTAATAACGGCTATAGCAAGGAGTAATAGTTTTTTTCGCTCTTTTGAAGTAATTATTTCGTATAAAAGGAAGAATGCAACAACCCATAAGAGGTAAAAATAAAATTGAATATGCGAACCTAAAATAGATATTCCTATAAAGAGACCTGAAAGCGAGGCCCAGAGCAAATTTTTTTCTTTAGATGTTTTCATTAGGGAATAGAAGATAATGGGAATCCATATAAGTCCGGTTAGTTCTCCCGTATGTTGTGTTCTTACTACAGTTGGTAGACTAAAAGAGAATAATATCGAGCCGAATAGTGAAGAAATTTTCGAAACGCCTAATTCCTTCAAAAAGAAGTAGGTGGCGATACCTCCCAGCCATAATTGGAATAGTAAAGATATTTCAACGGCATACGATGAAAGGTGGTTGTTTCTAACAAATAACGATAGTACAATTGTAAAGGGATAAAGGAAGAAAGAAGGATGGGAGCCGATTAACGGATAACCTCCATAGATGTATGGTATCCACAATGGGAGCTTTCCGGAACGGAGTACTTCTGCCATATAGGCTCTTCTGGGATATTCTACAATAACAAAATCAAACCAAAAAAATAATTGTTTTGCAAAAATTTTCCTGAAAAATATTAAAAGTAAGATCGTAAAAACAATAATTACGATTATATTACTCTTTTTTTTCTTCAACACGTTCGTAACTGAAGTCTTATTAGATGTTTTAATATATACCTGCTCCCTTCATGTTATTCACGTTTCTCTTCAATAATATATAAAGGCCTATCTTTTACTTCGCCATAAATTCTTCCTATGTACTCGCCTATTATTCCCAAAGTGATAAGTTGAACACCCCCAAGGAAAAGCACTATTACTATAGTCGAAGTCCAACCGGGAACTACTTTATTCAAGACGAACCTGGAAATGATTGCCCAAATTAAGTATAAAAAAGCGAATATCGAGGTTGTGAATCCGACAAAACTGGCAACTTGAAGAGGTTTAATAGAGAACGAAATAATACCGTTTAAAGCGAGTTTCATGAGTTTCCAGAATGAATACTTGATTTCTCCTTTATAACGGGGTTCTCTGATGAATTCTACGCCGGTCTGCCTGAAGCCCATCCAACTGGTGAGTCCCCGGATAAAACGATATTGTTCTTTTAAATCCCTTAACCTTCCTGTTATGTTTTTATCCATAAGTCTATAATCGCCAGTATCCATAGGTATTTCGACTTCGGAAATAGCTCTTAGGAAACGATAGAAAACCCAGGCAACTCCTTTTTTTATAACTGTTTCACCTTTTCTTGCTTTTCTGACAGCATAAACTACCTTATATCCTTCTTTCCATTTCTCTATCAACTTTGGAATAAGTTCCGGAGGATCCTGGAGGTCTCCATCCATAGTTATTACAGCTTCGCCTTGTGCGTGATCTATTCCGGCAGAGATTGCTGTTTGATGTCCAAAGTTACGTGATAATTTTAAAGCCTTCACATGGGGATTGGTTGCATGTATTTTACTTAGCATTTCCCATGAGGAATCGGAACTTCCGTCATCAATGAATATGATTTCATAACTCCCTTCTATATTTTTGAATACGTCGACTAATTTTTTAGATAGAACAGGGATATTATCCTCTTCATTATAAATCGGTATAACTACACTGTATAAAATTTTATGCATTCTAATTTTTCTCTATAATATATAATGCCACTGACTTGTCAAGTATAAACACATTTTTTCAATAAGCCTTTTTTCCTACCGCAAGAACGCTTAACCCATAAGGATATGTTAGCGATTTCTCCAGTAATGTATTTTCGAGTTTTAGCAGATATAAGAGAACTTTGTTTATAATATGGGGTAATTGAAACAATTGATCTTCTTTTCCCCCGGATATTTTTGATGTAAAAAACTGAAGAATTCTAAGGAAGCTTATTGGTATAAATAGACTAAAATTCCAATAAGAGGCTCTAACAATTGTGAAGTTACTTTTTTTCAGGTCATCTAACAATTTTTTTCTTGAATATCTTCTATAATGGTAATTAACTTCATCGTGTTTGCTCCATAAAAAATTGAAAGCCGGAACAAATACAATCAAGATTCCATTTTTTTTCAATATCCTATTCCATTCACTAAGTGCGATACTATCGGTTTCTATATGTTCTAACACGTCTGATGCAATCAAAACATCGAATGCTCTATTTTTAAATTTAGTATCAGCACAATCTCGTATAAATGTGTCTTTCATACCTTTTTCCCTACATTTTTTAATAGCTTCCTTGCTGATATCTATACCCGAAATATTCTTAAATCCTTTTTTTTCTAAGAAAGTAATCAAATGCCCGCTGGCACATCCAAGATCCAGAATTTTACAATTATGATGGACCTTCATATGGCGTAATAGTTTGAAAATCATGTCTCGGCGCGCCCTAAACCACCAGTAATCTTTTTCTAATTTGTGATATTTCAGTTCGTATTGTTTATCCACTGTTATTCCTTTTCGGAGAATTTTCTACTCTCGGAATAAAGGCCATATTTGAAAGATAACGCATTGGTTGGACATGCTTTAATGCACTGGCCGCACCTGATACAATCCACGGATTCCGGGGCTTTGAAGATTTCTACATCCATGGGACACACATTTTGGCAGGCATAACATTCTATACACTTATTATCGTCGACCTGTATCTTGAAAAATGTAAATTTATTGAAGATTCCGTATATGGCTCCGAGAGGACACATAAAGCGGCAAAAAGGTCTTTTGATCAGAACCGAGGAAGAAACAAATAATACAACTATTGTCATTTTAACGTAAAATAGAATACCGATAAGAGATTGCAGGTAAGGATCTAAGAGAACCATAGGGATCCCTGCTTCTACTCCTCCTGCCGGGCATATCTTACAGAACCAGGGTTGAGTGGTCAGGAGAGGGAGAGCCATAGCAAAAACAAACAAAAATAAATATTTGGAATAACTATATTTCTGCGATATGCGGATTTTATAAGTTTTTATTCTATAAAGAATTTCCTGAAAAAACCCAAAAGGGCAAATCCATCCACATACCAGCCTTCCTAATGTTATTCCTAAAAGCCCCATGAATCCTAACACGTAAACCGGAAAAGTTTTGGCTCCGATAAAATTTTGGAAAGACCCGAGTGGGCAGGAAAACCGGGCTAGGGGACATGCGTAACAATTCAATCCCGGAAAGAAAAACCCCTTTAGTTTTCCCTGATATATGGTTTTGTGGAAATAATTATTTCCCGCGAAAAATGAAGCTATTAATATACTATATCTGGAGACTTTTTTATAGAGCCATGCGAACATTTCATTCTATACCTATGCAGGAAAAACAGGTGAGTGATCCTCTAAACTCGGTTTCCAATCTTTGTTGGGAGCTAATACCGAAGCCGAATAATCCAAAAAATAAAGCAATCGCAATGAGGTAAACAAATAAAAACCTATTATTTTTCTTCATCTTTAAATAACTCAAGAAAACTTTCCTCAAGCATTTTCCCCAGACGATAATTGTACCCGAGTATTGTGTCGGTAAGTTCTCCTTCTTTGTTCATGATAAATGTAGTTGGTACTCCCCTTAATTGATATTTCCTGGCTATTTCTATATCTGCCAATAAAACGGTATAGTTTATATTATTAAGCTTGCTGAAGGTTTTTATTCTGTCGGGGTTTTTATCTATCCCGATACCCAAAATTACCAGTCCCTTATCTTTATATTTCTTATATAATTCCATAAGACCGGCGATTTCTGCTCTGCAGGCAGGGCAGTAAATAGTCCAAAAATTAAGAACGACAACCTGTCCTTTGTAGTCGGAAAGTGTATGCTCATTACCCTCTACGTCTTCAAACGTAAAATCAGGAGCTTTGATTGAATCCGCGGACTCTATTTTTGTTTCATTATGATTTGTTTCTGATTTTTTAGAATCCGATGTGCTTTTTGCCTTGCCGCAGCTGGCGGTAAAAAAGCAAATGATTGTTAGAAAGAGTGTTTTATTCAATTATTCCTCCGTCTTATTTTATCTTTAAGATATTTCTCAATTTGTTCTCATCAAAACCAACTATTTTATGATTTCCTGTAAGTATAACCGGAACTCCAGTCTGGCCGGTTTTTTCTTTAAGCTCTTTTGCGGCTTGCGGATATGTTGATATATTTATTTCTTTGAATTTGATGCCGTGTTCTTTTAGAAATCTCTTCGCCCGGGTACAATAAGGGCAGCTTGAATTTGTATAAACTTTTATAGTCATTTTCTTTCTTCGAGAAATCTGTACGCTTCGTATCCGGCGATGGCTCCGTCTCCGACGGAAGTCGCCACCTGTCGCAGAGGGGTGTTTCTTACATCACCTGCGGCAAAAACTCCGTTCACGGAAGTTCTTAAGTATTCATCTGTAACTATAAAGCCCTTCTCGTCTAATTTTAGCTTATCCCTAACTAAATCATTGTTTGGGATTTCGCCGGCGTAAATGAAAGCGCCTTTTATTTTAAGGTTTTTAACTTCTCCGCTTTTAATGTCTTTGATGTCGACACTGCTCAACATTTTATCTCCTTTAAAACTCATTACCAAATGAGAAGTGAACAAATCTATTTTGTTATTATCATTTAAACGGTCTATTAGTATAGGTTCTGCGGTAGGGAATTCGAGTAACTCGACTATCGTTATGTGCTTCGCAAACCTTGAGATATAAAGTGATTCCTGAACTCCGGAATTTCCTGCTCCCACGACAAGGACATCTTCTCCTTCAAAGAAGGGTGCATCACAGGTTGCACAAAAGGAAATTCCTTTATGAGTGAATTCTTTTTCTCCGGGAACCGCCAACTTTCTATTGGAAGTTCCTGTCGCCAAAATAAGGCTGTCCGAAGTATAAGAACTCCGGGATGTTTCTATTTTAAAAGGCGTTTCGTTTAGTTCTAATTTCGTAACTTCCTCGCTTTTGATCTCTGAGCCGAATTTCTCAGCATGCTCGGCATACAGTTTTCCCAGTTTTTCTCCGGATATACCTTCTACAAAGCCCGGATAATTTTCTATTTTTTCGACGTTAACGACATATCCGCCGGGAATAACTTTTTCAAACACCACAGTTTCGACTTTAGATCTTCCAAGGTAAATAGCTGCTGTTAACCCGGCCGGACCACTGCCTATTATAGCCGCCTGGAAATGTTTTCTGACCGTGTTCTTTTCTTTTTTTTGGATAGAAAAATCCATTTATTTTAAAGCTTCCTTTATTTTATCGAGAAATAAATCAGGAGGGAGGTTTCCAACAAAACCCTTTTTATCGTTAACTATGATATGGGGTACGCTTGAAATACCGTGTTTTCTCGAAAGTTCTCCGAAGTAATTGGCGTCGACCATAGAACTTTTGATTTTATCGTTTACAAGAGAAAATTGATGTGCGTTTCTAACCGCACCCGGGCAGTATGGACAACCATGTGTAATAAAAACTTTTATATCCAGTGGTTCTTTTATTTCTTTTAAACTTTTTATTACGTCTTCTGGTAGAGAAAGATTATCCGATCCCATATCCTTTATTGCTTCCACCAGAGAAATAAATTCATGCCCTGCGGGAACACCGTAGAAATTTAGAAAGCCGCTTCTGTCGGATTTAATTTTGATTGAGGGGCAAAGGGTTAACTCTTCGGATTTTATTTTCTCCGTATTATCGCAACTTTCGACAATCAGAGATAAATTATCATTTAGAGATGTAAGTTCTTCTAACAGTTCCTTTGTTTGCTTTGAATATTCCGATCCATTTTTATCGTTTCTAAAATAGAGTAGTTTCACTTCTCTGTTGATATTATTGTTAAACTCTTCTTTTAAATATTTCCTATCTTCTTCACTTAATAAACCCATTTTGCCTCCTGTTTAACGAACAGTATACATATTGAATTAAATGTCAAGAGGTTACAAGATAATCACCGCAAAGGCGCAAAGTACGCAGAGAAAAAAATATTGTTTTACAACGCCACCCCCAGCCGCAAATCATTCTCACACAAAGTACACTAAGAACACAAAGTTTTTATTTCGCTTTGAATATTTACCGATTTGATTCATATAAGGAGGGGAGTATCCCTGCCCTGTAGAAAAGAAAACAGTTAAGAAAAGCATGAATAAAAGTTTGAGATGACTATATGAAACTTAAGACACGTTGTCTTACGTTATTCATTTTTGCTGATTTTATCTACAATTTTCTTCAGAGCTTTTGTCGCTTTAGAATTCGGGAATTTCTCTACGTATGATATTCCTTTATCAGCTGCCTCAACTATTTGCGGATCCAGAGGTATAGCTCCTAAGAAAGGAATTTTCATATCTACGCTAAGTTTCTCCCCGCCTCCTTCTTTAAAAAGGGAAATTTCTTTTCCGCAGTGCGGGCATGTAAACCCGCTCATATTTTCTATAATGCCCAGTAATCTTAAATTGATTTTTCTGGCGAAATCTATTGATTTTTTTACATCGAGAATAGAAATTTCCTGAGGGGTTGTCACTATAATTGCACTACTCTCGGGTACCAGCTGTGCCATAGAAAGAGGTTCATCGCCTGTGCCCGGAGGAGCATCCACAATCAAGTAATCAAGTTTACCCCACTGTATATCACTTAAAAATTGTTGAATTATTTTCATCTTTAAAGGCCCTCTCCATATTACCGACTGATGTTCCTCGGGAAGCAAAAATGCCATGGATACAAGTTTCAGGTTGTCGGATATTCTGACAGGTTTGATGCGGTTTTCCTCATCACTTTGCATCCTTTCTTTTTCTACACCCAGCATCTTGGGCAGGTTAGGACCGTGAATATCAATGTCCAGAAGCCCGATTTTTTTACCCTTCCCCGCCAAAACGAGGGCAAGGTTACTGGCAACTGTACTTTTACCAACTCCCCCTTTACCGCTTATTACCATTACAATGTTATTTACGTCTTTCAAATTTTCTATTATGGCTTCAATTTGATTGTCTGCGCCGATATTTTGCATTTAAACTCCTTTTACTTGACCATAAACTTTACAATTGCTTTTGTCAAGTATTTGTGTTGACTTGTAGAAGCTTTTTTATGGACAGGTGTATTTAAATAATTTGGAATATAAAAAAACAGAAAAACGGAAGAGGAGCGGGTCCCCTTGACAGAATTTAATTATTAATTATTCTTACAACATACATAAGGAGGCTAGATGAACCGAGTTACTTTAAGAATTCTTGATGTACTTATAATTATTGCCTTTGTGGGGTTATTATATATTTTGATTGAACCGCAGTATCGGAATGCAAAAGTAATGACGAAAGAACGAAAATTACAGTCAAATATGTATACGGTTAAAGCGGGTATAGAAAGGTACAGAACTTTTAATATGGGAGAGATACCATTTTCTTTGGATAAGATATATGAACAAGTTGAAGCGTTTGGAGTGCCTGTGAATCCTTACACGGAGAGCAGGATGAAATCATATGAGATAAAAAAATTCCTTTACGATGTACCGTCTCAGATCGAAAATGTTGATACAAGCGGTTATCATGCGGAGAAGAGGGGGAATCCCGGGGAGATAATGATTGGATTCTTTATACCTATTACTTTGAAAGATTCAATACCCAGAAATTACGGGATAATAGGAATTAACGGAGAAGGTAAACCCCTTACTGTAAAAGAAGGAGAAAAGGTTAGAATAGTAGTACTTGAAGAATAGTGTAGAAGTTTTTGGAACTTTTAAAACCTGAAGTCTTAGAAAAGATCCGAACCCTGAACCTCAGGGCAAAAATAATTGTCAAAGGTTTTTTAACAGGTTTACATGAAAGTCCTTATCACGGTTTTTCACTCGAGTTCAAGCAACATCGTCCTTATTATCCGGGAGACCCTGTTAATAAAATTAATTGGAAATTATATGCGAGAACCGAGCGATATTATTTGAAGAAATACCAGGCAGAGACAAATTTATCCGCGTTCCTGCTGTTAGACAAAAGTAATTCCATGAAGTTCGGAGGGAAGATTTCCAAATTTCATTACGCCCGAACACTTGCCGCATCGCTTGCCTATTTGCTGCTTCGGCAGAATGATTCGGTAGGGTTGGTTCTCTTTGATTCCGAAATAGAGTCTTTTATACCGGCAAGAAGTCAAATGAATCATCTGAAATATTTACTCGGCACACTGAGTAAAAATGAGCCGTCGGGTAAAACTTCTATTTCTGACGCACTCTTTGAACTACTTCCCTTAATAAAAAAAAGAAGTCTTTGCATCCTGTTTTCCGATTTGCTGGAAGAACCGGAACGAGTAATTAAGATAATAAACGTTATGAAGGCAAAAAAGCACGAAGTTATTGTTTTTCATATTCTCGACAGAAAAGAACTGGATTTTTCGTTTTATGACGAGGCTCTGTTCAGGGATATGGAGGATTCCAAAACCGTTCTTGTCGACCCTAAAAGCCTTAAAAGTTATTATAAAGATAAATTCAATGAATTTATCTCAAGGTATAAAAATGGTTTTGCTGCTAATCGCATTGATTGTTTTCAGTTATTTACAGATATTCCTTACGATAAAGCGCTTACAGAGTACCTTGAAAAAAGAAAACGACTATCATGAGTTTTCCTGCTTTCCTTTTTCTACTTCCTCTTGTTACGGTTCCCATAATAATACACTTAATGTCGAGAAAAAAGCTTAAGAAAATAGACTTTCCGTCTCTACTTTTTATAATAAAGAGTGAAATAAAAATTATCAGGTGGTTTCGTCTTAAAAGATTGTTGTTGCTAATAATGCGCGTCAGTTTTATAATATTACTGATTTTGGCCGCCGCAGGTCTTAAAATACCTTTTGTTTTCGTAACCCCCTCTGAAACTCTGATTCTCGATAAATCTCCTTCAATGGAGAAAATCCTTACTGAAGATGATAATACTTTCATTGTTCCTACAAATTCGGGTATTCCTGAATTCATGCAATATCTAAAGAATTATCCAGGTGGAATTTTAATTACCGATGCTCAAAGAAATGGTTTCAGAGAGATACTAAAAGAGAGAGAAAAATTCCCTGGAATTAATATTAGGAAGGTTGCTTTTCCAGCCGGGAATCTCGGGATAGTCGGCGCTTCCTCAAGTCCAGGTTACGGGGATGAGAAATTTAACGTAAACTTCAAGATTCTGAATGAATATAAAGAGAAGAAAAACCCCCGTTTGGTATTAAAAATAGAGGGTAAGATTATCCGGGAAGAAAATGTGATCTTAAACATTGGAGAAAACGTGGTGTCTTTCGATCTAATCTTGCCGAAGAGTCTATATCAGCTATCTCTCGAGTTGGAAGACGAAGAGGGATTCGGATTTGACAATAAATTTTATTTTATAGTTAACGTACAAAAAAAGAAAGATATTTGTATTCTTTCGGATGTTTATCCCGAGCATCTTATGTCAGCTCTTTCACCTTCTTATTTTGATGTGAAATGGGTCAAGGAGATAGCTGATGTAAAAGGGGATTTTTTCTTTGCATGCAGCGCGAGTGGAAAAAATGAGTTAGCTTTACTCCAGAGTGCTGTTCCCGGTATTTTTTGCCTGCAAGGAAGAACTAATACTTCTATTTCCAATAAAATTCCAGATAGAATTTCAACTATTGCGGAGGGATCTTATTTTGACGATTCATCACTTCTGAAAAATTTGAGTGAATTTCCTGTAAAATATAATTGCCTAATAGTCGAAGGTAAAACGCTGATGTATTTTGAGAACGGTGATCCATTTCTTTCTAAAATAAAAAACCATCTAATATTGCCGATTTCCCTTGAGGAAAATGATTTATCTCTGCATCCTGTTTTTGTGCCTTTTCTTTTTCTTATGATTAGTTCTTTATCCGAGGAGATAACCCACGGCAATATTTTATTGGATGAGCCAATATTTATAGAAAACTTAACTCAGCCCCAAGTCATTACCCCGGGGAAAGATGAGTATAAACCGTATCGAGTTGGAAAGAATTATTATATATTTAAAGAAACAAAAGAATGCGGAGTTTATAAAATAAGGGACGGAAAAGAAATCATAGGATTGGTAGCTGTAAACACTCCTCCATCAGAGTCGAGACTCGAAAGCCTCTCACCGGAGGAGATCGAATATATTTTCGGCAAGGCGGGTTTCAGCAACGGATCCACTTCTTTTATTGTTATTGCTCTTTTATGTTTTATTTTTTCCCTTTTTCTTGAAAGAAAGATGTAAGATATATTATCTCTGGGAAGATTTTTATTTAAGTGTTTCTTTTGTTCCCAAATTTCGAGAATCCAGTAATGAATAAATTTCTTTTTCGATTTCTTCTTGAATTAAGCTTTCTAAGCTGCCGTTTTCTTTATTTTTCTCATCTTTGATGCGAGCACTTTCTAAAAGCAGGTAATGTAAAGGAGTGTCTATGGTTTTCTCGGGCTTTCTACATTTAGCCAGGATATCAATCTCAGCTTTTTCTAACGATAAAATTTCTAACGCTGCTTCTTTACCGGTTTTATTTGTAGTTTTCGCACCAATTAGGGAACCTTCCATAAAATATAAAAAGCCTTTGGTTCCTTCATATTCGATTTCTAAGGTGCAGGTTTTAGACTCTATCTGGATTAGTTGTAAAAAAGACGGTAGAGAAAATCCTCTAATATGTCCTTCAGTTTCGGATTTAAGTCCTTCTAAAATCTTTTCTTCGAGTTCTTTTATATCAAAAGGTTTTTCAAGATAAAGGAAAGCTTTAAATCTCTTAAGTCGTTCTTCCATTTGCGGTGTGCCGAAAGAAGTCATAACGATTACCGGAATCCCCGGATGGTTTTTGCTCATGTAAGCTAATAACTCAAGCCCGTCCATTACTGGCATACCTATATCCGTTACAACCAAATCTATTTCATTGGAGTCCAATACTCCCGTTGCCTCTTTTCCGTTTTCTGCGATACAGATGTTAATCTCTCCACTATACCGATTAGTTAAATAAGACTTTATTGACTCCAACGTTGGCTTGAAATCATCTACAATTAATACTTCTTTCATCGTTAAATCATAGTACAAAAAATATTCCATAATTAAGAACTTGAACTCCAAGCACATAAATTCAAAATTTGTCAAATTTGCGTAAATCTTTTATTGCCTTAGTACAGTAAATTTTACGTATGGTTTTTAATAGAATCTGTTTAAGTATGGGGTTTTGATGGTTTAGTTTAACTTGTTAGTTTTTTTTGTGATATAAGGGAATTTTTTTTGTTGCATTAACATGGGTTTTTGTTAAATTGGGTGGTATGATTTTATTGAGTTATCTGTACGCAATAGTTTTTCTTTCTTTAAGTAGTGATATCCTGTGGCCTCTTCTTCGGAGAGAGGGACTCCTTTCGTCTTTTGGGGAATGGAGGGAAGGGCATCTTCATGCCGGGATCGATCTTCCTACGAAAAGAATAGGCGAGGAGGTTTATTCTGTTGCCGACGGATGGGTGATGAGGGTAAAAGTTTCTCCCTGGGGTTATGGGAAGGCTGTATATGTGAAAAGTTGGACGGGAGAAACTTACGTTTATGCGCATCTTTCCGGTTTTTTTCTTGATCTGGATAATAAAGTGCGGAGGGAGCAATTGCTAAGGGGATGCTATGCTGTAGAGATCTGGTTTAAGGAAGGGGAAATACCTGTTAAGGAGGGGGAAGTTATCGCGTATACGGGGCGTTCCGGGTGCTTTGATCCTCACCTTCATTTTGAATTAAGGGACGAAAATAATAATCCGATTGATCCTTTTCTGCGTGGTTTTACTGTTCCTGACACCGTTTCGCCTGTTATTAAAGCGGTTCGGTTTATTCCTCTAGACGAGTCTTCAACTATTTTTGGCGCTCATATAGGAAAAGTTCTTAAGGTCGCTTCTGATACAATTTTGGTTTCTGTGGAAGGGAAAGTAGGAATAGAAATCGAGGTTGTAGATATGGTTAACACACGGTCTGGAAAACTTGGACCTAAAGAAATCAAATTATATAAAAATGGTTCGCTAATAAGAAGGGAATTTGTAGATAAATTTTCTTACTCTAATTATGAGGATTCCAGGTTTCTTTTTGATTTTGAATACAGGATGAGAACAGGTAGAAAATTCAGGAGATTGTTTACTATGCCGGGTAATGGATTTCCTTTTTATCAAGGAGACGATGGGATTATAACCGGGGATGATACCGGATATTATTTGGTAGAAGTCTATGATGGTTCGGGAAATATTAGCCGTTTGGTCCTTAAGCTGTTGAATTTGGAAGGCGAAAGAAGGTCGGATTTAGGCGACCCGGACAGCGTAAAAACAATTTTTGAAACGAATGGTTTTCAGGTTCATGGGAAGTGGTATGATTTGAGAAGAACCAAGGAGTTTTTGAAATCAGGTGATTCTATAGCGATATGGAATTTTACAAAGAAAAAGTTTAAAAAAATGCAATCTCCGGATGGTAAATGTCAAATAATTTTAAGGCAGGGGGATAGAATCAATTCGAAGCTTATAGCGGTTAAAGTGACAACTGGAGAAGAAGTTGCCTGGAGCTGGGAGCCCCCTGTTCCTCTTAAGCGGAAAGTTAAAATAAAAATAAAAGTTCCAAAAAGCGAAAAATTCTATTCTTTATATGAAAAGAATAGTAATGGGTGGAGTTTCTGTTCTTCGGATGTGGAGGGGAACTATCTGGTCGCCTTTGTAGATCATTTAGGTGTTTTTGGTATATTGAAAGACTCTATCTCCCCCGTTGTTTCTTTAGGCAGGAAATATTTTTCCTCAAAGACTCCTCTGCAAATTAACGCCTGGGATTCACTCTCCGGTGTGGATTTCTATTCTATCAAAACTTTAATCGATGACCAGCAAACCGTCTTCAGATACGACCCTCAGATGAAAAGATTGATTTTTGAACATCCAGAGGAGATTTCAAAAGGTAAGCACAAATTAAGTGTTTTTTTAAGTGATAAGCAGGGAAACAAAACCTCAGAGGTGTGGGAAATAGTCAAGAAGTAAAATTCTTTAGCGGGAGGCGGATAGCGTTGGGGGAATGGGGGTGTGGTGGTAATGAGGCTCTTGACAACACAATTTTTTTATGTATCCTAATTTCAAATGGAGGATTGATGTTAACGGTAGAAAAAATTGGTGGAGTTTCAATGTCGAAATTCCAGGATGTATTAAAAAATATAATAATTGGTAATCGTGAGGAAGGAGATTATTATAACAGGATTTTTGTGGTTTCTGCTTACGAAGATGTTACCAATTGGCTTCTGGAACATAAGAGAACCGGTGAGCCCGGTGTTTATGCTAAATTTGTAGAACAGGGCAATTACGATCAAGCTCTGGAGTCAGTGTGTGAAAAATTGCTGAAAATAAACAGAAATTTTATTGATATTGGATTAGAGCTTGAAATTGCCGATAATTTTATAAAAAATCGAATTCAGGAAGCAAGGAATTATCTCCATAACATGGCCAATGTTTTGGCTTCGGGGTACCTTGACAAGGACAGTATTTTGCTCGCCGCGCGTGAAGTTTTAGCTTCCATAGGAGAAGCTCATTCGGCTTTTAACTCGGTTAATATTCTCCAGAACAACAATATCAATTCGACTTTTGTTGATTTATGTGGTTTTGACGATTCCGAATTGTTAAGTATTGACCAAAGAATACATAAAAAATTAAAAGGGATAGATTTTTCTAAGACTTTAGCTGTCGCTACCGGTTATACTAAAGGAACTGAAGGTATTATGAGAGAATTCGATAGAGGATATTCAGAGGTTACTTTCAGCAAGATTGCGGTTGAGGTTGGCGCAACTGAGGCGGTTATTCATAAGGAATTTCATCTTTCTTCTGCCGATCCTGAAGTCGTGGGTGAAGATAAAGCAATTCCTGTTGGATATACTAATTTTAACGTGGCGGATCAGCTTGCAGATATAGGAATGGAAGCTATTCATCCGAAAGCGTCCAAGCCTATTGAGATGGCAGGAATAAGTATAAGGGTAAAGAATACTTTTGAGCCCGAACATGAAGGAACGCTCATTACTAAGGATTATGTGGGCGAAAAGTCAAGGGTAGAAGTGATTTCTGGTAGTGATAAAGTGGTCGTTATAGAAGTCCACGACCCGCTTATGGTGGGTACGGTTGGTGCGGATCTTGAATTGATGGAAATTTTTAAGAAGTACGGAATAAGCTACATTTTGAAAGCAACTGATGCGAATAGCATATCTATGGTAATATGGGAGAAGGACTTAAGCGACGAGATGGTGAATAAGTTGAAGGAGAAGTACTATAGAATTACTGTTAAAAAAGTGGCTGTTTTGTGTGTCGTTGGGACTAATATCGCAAGTCCCGGCATTCTTGAAAAGACCACGAAATTATTGGCAGATAATAAGGTTAATGTTGAGTGTGTTTCGCAATCTCTGCAACAGGTAAATATGCAGTTTGTAATCAGTAGAGAAGACTATAAAAAGGCTGTTATTGCTTTGAATAATGCGCTTTGCGTTGAAGGGCATGAAATTTAATTAAATTTGCGGTTATGAGCGTTGGCAGTTGTAGGAAAAACGTGGAGAGGAGAGTTAAATGTCTGAAATAAAAAATATAGGAATTATAACCAGTGGCGGCGACTGCGGTGGTTTGAATGCCGTTGTTCGGGGTGCCGCTTTTATGGCTATGGCAAACGGTGTTTCCGCATATATTATTCCGAACGGTTACGCAGGATTGTATAATCTTATAGATATGGAGAAATTAGCCAAGTTGAACGAAAGAAGGGTTGACACAATAAATTCGACTCTTGCAGGTTCTGAAGCCGGGCATTCCAGAGTGAAGATTAAAAAAATACAGAGTGAAGATAAATATAAAAGAATAAAAGAGGGCCTTCTGAAGTTCAATATAGGCGGTTTGGTTATTTCCGGCGGAGATGATACTGGCAGTGTGGTAGTAGACTTGGCAAATCAGGGTATACCCTGTGTCCACGCGCCCAAAACCATGGATCTTGACCTTCAGACTTATTCTGTTGGAGCAGATTCTGCTATTAGCCGGGTTTCGAGTTTTGTATCCGATCTTAAAACTACTGGACAAAGCCACAACAGAGTAATGGTGATTGAGGTGTTCGGAAGATATGCAGGACATACTGCATTTAGAGGAGGTGTAGGTGCTGATGCGGATTGTATTTTGATTCCGGAAATACCTGTGGATTTCGATGTTGTATATAAACATATGAAGAAGAATTTAATGCGGAGAATAATCGATAGCGATGTAAATGCCGGTACCTATACAATTGTTGTTGCGGAGGGGATGAAGGATGCCTCCGGAGAGGAAATATTTGATGAGAGTCTCGGAGTAGATGCCTTTGGACATAAAAAATTAGCCGGAGCCGGCAGATATGTTCGAAGTCAATTAGAGAAAAGGTTAAAAGAAGATCCTGAAATAAGGGAATTTATGAAAGAACAGTGGATGTTTGTTCCGGGGCTCTACGAGGTGCCAGAGGTTCGTGACGTTAAACCTGAGCATCTGGTTCGTTCGGGCAAATCTTCTGCTTTTGATGTAAACTTTGGCATGGAAGCTGGTGCTGGAGCAGTGGTTCTATTGCTTAATGGGATGAGCGGAGTTACCGTACAGGATGTTAAGAAAGGAAAAATAAGATTTCTCCCCACAGAAAAGGCGATAAAAGAGAGAGATGTGGATCTCGAAATGGTTTCTTTTTACGAAAAGCTTGGGTTTTGTTTTGGAAGAAAGCCTCATGCATTCCGAATAGAATTTGAAGAGAATAAGGGGAAAATAGAACGCCATCTTTAGATTTTAAGAAGATGGTAACGAGGAGGGAAAATGTCTAAAATAATCGTATATTCGACTCCCAGTTGTCCCTATTGTAGTCTCGTTAAAGATTATTTGAAAGAGAAAGATGTTGAGTTTGAGGAAAAGGATATTTCTAAGGACAGAGTAGCGGCCCGGCAAATGATTGAAAAATCCGGAGAGATGGGTGTTCCTCAAATTGATATTGACGGAACGATTATAGTTGGTTTTAACAGAGATGCTATAGATAAAGAATTGGGGAGGATAGATGGCGATTTTTGAAGCAAAGGAGATTTTTAAGTTTGCTATAAAGATTGAGGAAAACGGTGAGAAATTCTATCGATTTGCAAGTAATTTGGCAAATGATGAAGAAACAAAAAAGATATTTAATTATCTTGGAGATGAAGAGGTAAAGCATAAAAAAACTTTTACTAAGTTACTTTCTGAAGTCACTAAAGATGTGTCTTTTGAGAATTACTCCGATGAGTACTTTGATTATTTGAAGTATTATGTTGATAATGTTATTTTTACCGAGGAGCAGTTAGAAAAACAACAGAAAGAAGTGGAAGATGTTATCTCCGCTATCAAATTTGCCATGCAAAAAGAGTTGGATTCGGTTCTTTACTATCACGAAATGGAGAAATTCGTGACTTCAAAGCAGAAGGATCTTTTAGAAGAAATAATCACAGAAGAACGAAAACATTACACGAAACTATCGGAGATGAAAGAAAATTTGAAGTAACTTGATAGAAAAAAAAGGTTCTTTTTCACTAAGAGTTATAGTTTTAGGCTCGGGAAGTTGTGTCCCTTCCTTTCAAAGATATCCGGCTTCTTATTTTTTCTTCCCGACAGATTTGAAAGAAAATTGGCTTATAGATATAGGCGAAGGAGCCCTTTTTCGCCTTAAGGAAGCGGAAGAATCTTATAAGGAAATAGACAGAATTTTTATAAGCCACACTCATCCTGATCATATTGGAGCTCTTGTCCCTTTACTTCTTGCTTTGAATTATACTCCGGGTTTCAAGCGGAAAAAACCTTTATTTATATATGGTTCTGAAGATGTCAGGGAATACCTTCGGATGAATCAAGATTTTGCGCCTTACCTTAAGTGTAATTTTCCTCTGGAATTTATTTCTGTTTCCCAGGATAAGGAAGTTAAAGTCAGGAATAGTTCATTTATGACGAAAAAGATGAAACATTTTGACCCTACGTTGGGGTACAGATGGAATATCGGTAATCGCATTGTTGTTTACGGAGCGGACGGTGGTTTTTCGGAGGAATTGATTCAGCTTTCGGAAGATGCAGATTTTCTAATTTTAGAAAGTTCTTATCCTAAAGATAAACCCATTCCCGGACATCTGACAACGTTGGAAGCCGGAGAAGTTGCGAGAAAAGCAGGAGCTAAACGATTAATGCTGACACATTTTTATCCTGGGGTTGCCGAAATGAGCGAAGAAGAAATAAAAACACAAGCGAGATCTTCCGGTTACGAAGGTGAGATTATTTTAGCAAAGGATTTGATGGCGCTGGAAATATAAAAAAAAAGAAGTTAGAAGTTGGAAGTTAGAATATAGAATCCCATCCCCATCCACAAAAAAAACTACAAATATTTTTACTTGAATCCTGGAAACCTTGAAACCTCGATCCCTAATCCTTAGATTTATTTAATGCTTTGATGTATTGTAGGCGTTCGTAAAGTTCGGGTTTATCACTTTCTTTTTTGCTGAGTTTTCCTCTGAAATCCTCAATACTTTCGTAATTGTGTTCATTCATCCAATGCTTAATTTCTTCTAATATTTCTTCGATATATTCGAGGCCGTTTTTGTATAATGTCGAGCACACCTCAACCGCTTTTGCACCTGCCAGAAGCTGTTTTATTACATCGCTGCCTTTATGTATTCCTGTGGTTGCTGCGAAATCAGAGGGAATTCGGCTCGATAGAAGAGCTATCCATCGTAAACTGTTACTGATTTCATTAGGAGAACTTGACGGATTACCTCCTGTTGTTTTAAGATTTTCGATGTCGATATCAAACTGATAGAAACGGTTGAACAGAACTAAACCTTTTACTCCACTCTTTACGAAATCATTGAGTATCTTTGCAATTGATGTGAAGTAGGGTCCAATTTTAACTGCTAAAGGTAAGTTGATTTCGGCTAAAACTCCTTCTAAAATGTCTATATATACCTGCTCTATTTCTTCACTTTTTCTTTTTAAGTCGCTCGGAAGTAAAGAAATGTTGAGTTCGAGAGCGTCGGCTCCCGAGAGTTCGAGTTGTTTTGCATAATCAATCCACCATTTTGGGGAAATGCAATTGAGACTTGCAATTATTGGAATCGAAGTATCTTTTTTTGCTTCACTTATCAAGTTTAAATATGTGCTCGGACCGTTAGACATACTCATCCCCCGGACATACTCAAAAGCCTCCGTATGATTTGGTAGCCAGCTGCCAGCTATTAATTCCGCTGTCTCCGTTTCTATTTGTTCTTCGAAAAGAGATTTTAATACAACAGCTCCTGCACCGGCTTCTTCGCATTTCTTTATGTTTTCGATGTTGGAAGTCAAATCACAGCTTGCAACAATTAAAGGGTTCTTTAATTCGATACCCATATATACAGTGGAGATATTTGCCATATTTGCCTCCTTGTAATTTTATTTATGTTCTTTTATTATTTTTTTCGCCTTTTCTATTGCAGCATTATAAAAATCATGCTTCATTTCTGGTATTTCTTCAAAGTCAAAAAATTTAGCATCCGCAGCATCATCGCTAGCTTTGATATTCCCTTTCGTTATTCTGACGAGAAAAATTATTACAACAAGACTTCCGTATATTTCTACGTTTTGGCTGTAAACACCTAATAAGTCTATTATTTCGCCTTTTAAAGAAGTTTCTTCATAGAGTTCCCTTAACGCTGTTTCTTCCGCTTTCTCTCCTGCTTCCATAAATCCCGAAGGAGGCGCCCATGAACCTTTGGAAGGTTCTATTCCTCTTTTAATTAACGCTATTTTGTTTTCTTGTATACCTATGATGGATACGCAGGGAAGAGGATTTTTGTAATAAACGAAACCGCAGAAATGGCAATTTTTTCGCATTTTACCCTCAACAAAATTAACCTGAAGTTTATTCCCGCATATGGGACAATAAACGAACTCTCTTTTGGGAATATTCTCATTTTTTGTCATGAAATCAAATTAAGGTTTTAGGTAATTAAGTCAAGAAGTGAAAACCCTGAGAGCTTTGGACTTCTAAGCTTAGTCACTTAGTCTTTTTACCCAGGTTGTTTATTTCTTGTTCCAGGCAAAGCCGACATATAGACCTATCCCCGAATCGTAATAAGGATAGTTTATAATGCGTGTATACCTTGTACCTATTATGTAGCTGAAGTCATAGTGTCTGAAGAGGATTACTCCGCCGGCTGCCAGAAATGTTAAACCGTCTCTTCTAAAAGAAGGCCCAAAGCCAAAACCGGGTCCGCCTCCTATGAAAAAGGAATGGTTTGCCCTTGCATCACTAATATAGTAAAAAGGAAGATATATTTGAGCTCCTCTATCGATATGCTGTGTTCTTATGAAAATTTCTGTCGCGACGTGAGGAGAAAGGAAGTACATGTAGCTTAGATCCAGGTCGAAAACTTTCTGCACGGAACCTGCGTCATCCGGAGTTTTGTAAGAGCTATCTCCAAGAGCATAAAAATATCCGGCCCTAAAGGAAAGGAAAGAACTGACGTTCTTTCTCCAGTTTATTATTTTGTATTCGGGTAACTCGTATATTTGTTTTTTCTCCGCATAGGCTTCGGCAAAATCTTCAAGAAGTTCTTCGATATTATTAAGAGAGTAAACAGATTTTTGTGTCGAATAATTGATTATTCCGGTCTCGGTAGAAGTTTCCTTTATCTCAATTAAAGTTTTACCTCCAGGCATTTTGCTTAAGACTCCGTATAAGACTTTATCCGCGTTTGCTTTCCTACCTTCTTCCATCGCGCAGAAAGGTGTAGAGCAAAACTTGTAGCTTTCCATAACGATAGTATTCTTCAGCCTTCCGCGAACTTCATTTTTAAAGAAATTGGAATATACGTTGAGGTCGAGAGGTTCCGTCTCCAAATCGACACTTCCGAAGTTTAATATGAGAAGTCTTTCCTGTCCAAATACGCATAAAGAAAAGATAAATAAAAAAATCAAAATCTTTTTCACGGGATACCTCCTATTTTTCGAAATTAATATGTTTTTTTTATTTGTCAATCGAGTTTGCCTACCCCCCATTTTTTTTATTAATTAAGTCGGCGAGAATCAGAGGGATTGCCGTCCAGGAAAGCGTCTCGAAGGGTGAGCGGGCATGGTCTTTTGAAATGCTTGCATTTCAAAA
>Ga0315548_1000194_pt1 | contig 56086 bp, 59 predicted proteins | sample SalMarSW160110MG_2_FD_202540 | JGI IMG/M metagenome (GOLD analysis project Ga0315548, IMG submission 202540) | Salt marsh sediment microbial communities from the Plum Island Ecosystem LTER, Massachusetts, United States - Salt Marsh Sediment SW1601-110 ... | reverse complement strand
GCTGAGTAACACGTAGTTAATCTAACCTTAAGTTCTGGATAACTTCGGGAAACTGAGGATAAAACAGAATAGATGAAGAATACTGGAATGTGTCTTCATTGAAACGCAAGGCTTAAGGATGAGACTGTGACCTATCAGGTTGTTGTTGAGATAAAAGCTCAACAAGCCGAAGACGGGTAGGGGCCTTGAGAGAGGAAGCCCCCAGAAGGACTCTGAGACATTAGTCCTAGCTTTACGGAGTGCAGCAGGCGCGAAACCTTTACAATGCACGCAAGTGTGATAAGGGAATCTTGAGTGTTTTCGTTTTTCGAAAACTTTTATTATGTGTAAAAAGCATAACGAATAAGGACTGGGTAAGACTGGTGCCAGCAGCCGCGGTAATACCAGCGGTCCAAGTGGGACTCCATTTTATTGGGTCTAAAACATCCGTAGCCGGTTTTATAAGTTTCTTGTTAAATTGTTGGGCTTAACCTAACAGCTGCAAGAAATACTGTAAAGCTAGAGACTGGAAGACGTAGTGAGTACATCAGGGGTAGTAGTAAAATACGTTAATCCTTGCTGGACTAACAATGGCGAAGGCACACTACGAGAACAGATCTGACGGTCAGGGATGAAAGCGAGGGGCGCAAAACGGATTAGATACCCGTGTAGTCCTCGCTGTAAACGCTGCCTATTAAACATTGTGATCTCCTCGAGAGATGGCAGTGCTGAAGCGAAGGCGCAAATAGGCTACCTGGGAAGTATAGCCGCAAGGTCGAAACTTAAAGGAATTGGCGGGGGAGCACTACAAGGGGTGACGCGTGCGGTTCAATTAGATTCTACCCCGTGAACCTTACCAGGAGCGACAGCAGAATGAAGGTCAGTCTGAAGGGCTTACCTAACACGCTGAGAGGAGGTGCATGGCCGTCGTCAGCCTGTGTCGTGAGATGATCTGTTAAATCAGCTAACAGGCGAGACCTGTGTGTATAGTTGCTATTCGGTAAGAAGGCACTCTATACAGACTGCTCCTGCAAGGGAGAGGAAGGTGCAGGCAACGATAGGTGAGTACGCCCCAAATCCCCTGGGCTACACGCGCGCGGCAATGGCGAGAGCAATGAGTTGCAATGCCGAAAGGCAAAGCTAATCCCCTAAATCTCGTCCTAGTCCAGATTGAAGTTTGCAACCTAACTTCATGACGCTGGAATCCCTAGTAATCGGATATTAGCATTGTCCGGTGAATACTGTCCCTGCTCCTTGCACACACCGCCCGTCAAACCAACCGAGTTATGCTTTGATGAAGTTCTTTGGAAAAGAATCTTGGTATGACAAGGTAGGTTAAGTCGTCACAAGGTATCCGTAGGGGAACCTGCGGATGGATCACCTCCTATAAATTTAAAAAATCAAAAATCATAATTTACTTAGTTCATTTAGGGCCTGTAGTTCAGTGGAAGAATGCTGCCCTTGCAACATTTCATTTTGCGAAATGTAAAAAGTGAAAGCAAGAAAGGCAGAGGTCACGGGTTCGAATCCCGTCGGGTCCATTGCTTTTTTCATATTTCATGCTTATCAATTAAAATTAACATCACAAAAAACACGTTGGAAACGTGGCCTTCTGGGTAAAATTAATTAGATAAGGAAAAAAATGAAGCTCTTTATTTTTAATAAAGGGTGGATGTTGATCATGTTAATGAGATGAAACACTGTAGTAAGTAATCCTAACTAGGCAGATTTTTATTTTTTAAAGCTGCTAGACAGATGGTTTGGTTTAGACTGCGATGAAGGACGTGGCAAGCTGCGATAAGCTTGGGGAAGGTGCATGCAACCTTTGATCCCAAGATTTCCGAATGCGAAACAGATTGTTTGAAGAGAACAATATTCATTGAGAAAGCTGACGTCGGGAATTGAAACATCTTAGTACCGACAGGAAAAGAAAACAATTGTGATTCCCTTAGTAACAGCGAGTGAAAAGGGAACAAGGCAAACTGAATCCTTTTATGAAAGTAATAGGAGATGTGGTGTGGCTGAGCGCACACCTGGGCTTGTGAAGTTGAATATTCTGGAAAGAATAACCAAAGAGGGTTATAGTCCCGTAAATAAAATAAGTATGGTGATTGCTCATACCAAGAGTAGTGTGCCCTGGATTGGGCGCATGAATATGGCTCAACTAAGAGCCAACTTTAAATATGAGTCTAAGTCCGATAGCGTATTAGTACTGTGAAGGAATATTGAAAAGCACCCTTGACGGGGAGTTAAAAGACCTGAAATCTAGTAGTTATAGATTGTTACTGCTTTTATTCGCTTATGTGAGTAAGGGTTGTAACGTACGTTTTGAAAAACGAGCCAGGGAGTTAAAGTAAGTGGCGAGGTTAACTCATTATGTGAGGTAGCCATAGCGAAAGCGACTTTGAAAACGGGTTAGTCACTTATTTTAGACCTGAAACCGGACGATCTATTCCTGAGCAAGGTGAAGCTTTCCTAACGGAGAGTGGAGGCCTGAACCGTTCCTACGGGCAAGTGGTCGGATGACTTGGGAATAGGGGTGAAAAGCCAATCTAGTTCGGCGATGGCTGGTTCCTGTCGAAATATACCTTCGTATAGTCTCTTGTTAGTTTACTGACGAGGTAGAGCTACGGATTGGGCACGCAGGTCGCTTTTGTGGTCGGTGTCCTGTCCAACTCCGAACTTGTTAGAAACGCAGCAGGAGAAACAGAGATAGGGGGTAAGCTCCTATTTCGAGACGGAAACAACCGGAACTAAAGTTAAGGTCCCAAAAACTAATTAAGTGTATCGAAGGGAGTCTTGATTCTGAGACAGTGGGGAGATGGGCTTAGAGGCAGCCATTCTTTAAAGAAAGCGTAACAGCTCACCTATCGAGAATCAGGGCACCGAAAATTTACCGGACTAAATTAGTTACCGATACTTTGGTATTTTCCTTAGGGAAAATTAGGTAGACAGGCGTACTGTTTGGGTAGAAGTTTCTTCGTAAGAAGGGATGGACCGGATAGTAATGATAATCCTGGTAATAGTAGGATCTGACTTATGTGAGAATCATAAGGATCGTAAGAGCTAGGGTTCCTCGACAATATCGATTAGTCGAGGGTTAGTCGATCCTAACTGCATGCTTAACTGACATGCGGGAAAGGGAAGTATGTTAATATTCATACACTGTTTGACAACGCTAAAATTATCTTTGACACTTTGGGATATGCAGAGTGTATTCGCAAGGACATCTCTAATAAGAAAGATGTGGAGTATTGTAATAATGAGAAGCATCCAAATTATTGGGGTCAAAGTCTGTTGATTCCTGGAGTCCGTGAAAAATTGATAATGTAGTTGTTAAGCAATCGTACCTAGAACTTGCACTAGTGCTCTTGCTTAATAGGTAAAGATCTGCAAGTTTAAAGCTAGTAAGGGAATTCGGCAAATTGGCCTTGTATCTTCGGTAGAAAAGGTGCCTATATTTGTGTTTTTATTTTTCGAAATAAAGTGCAGAAGTAGGTTTCAATAACAAAGATGGCCCGACTGTTTATCAAAAACGTAGCCAAGTGCTATTCCGAAAGGACGTGTACACTTGGTGAAGTCTGCCCAGTGGTGGTGTCTAAAACCCCTTTTCAAGGGGGCTAAGGTCCACTAAACGGCGGGCGTAACTGTGACGCTCTTAAGGTAGCGTAATACCTTGTCATCTGAATGGTGACTTGCATGAAAGGCGTAACGAGGTTGTCACTGTCCCTACTAGCAAACTTCTGAAAATTCCGTCCCGGTGCAGAGGCCGGGGACGCTTAGTGGGAAGCGTAGACCTTATGAAACTTTACTGCAACTTGTCGTTGTATTTTGTAAAATGATACATAGAGTAACTAGGAGAGATGAAGCGAGGCTTCGGCTTAGTGGATCGAAAGTGTAACACTAGTTATCGTTTTGCAAAATGCTAACCTGTAAGGGAACAGCGACTGGCGGGCAGTTTGGCTGGGGTGGCACCCTGCAGAAAAAATATCTGCAGGGCCCAAAGATGAGCTCAAAATAGTTGGAAACTATTTGTAGAGCGCAGAGGTAAAAGCTCATCTGACTGTATTTCGCAAAGAGAGAAATGCAGGTGTGAAAGCAGGGCTCAGCGACCCGTTGTACTTTTTTAGTGGAAGTCAACTGTGACAGAAAAGTTACTCTAAGGATAACAGGCTTGTCGCGCCCGATAGTCCATATTGACGGCGCGGCTTGGTACATCGCCGTCGGCTCTTCCTATCCTGGCTGTGCATAAGCAGCCAAGGGTGTCGGGGTTCACGCATTAAAAGGGATCGTTAGCTGGGTTAAGAACGTCGTGAGACAGTTTGTTTGATATCTACTAAGTGTGTTGTTGTCTGAGTGGAACAAAGCTTCAGTACGAGAGGAACGGGCTTTGGGAGCCTCTGGTCTAGCAGTTGTCCTAATAGGGCAGACTGCGCAGCTACGCTCTGACTGATAAGAGCTGAAAGCATCTAAGCTCGAAGCGGTCCGCGAAAATAGACAACTAAGGCCATCATAAAAGATGATGTTGATAGAGTTGAGGTGTAAGCTCCAAGTTTTAGGTGAGACGAGGAGTTCAGCCTGCAGCTACTAAAAGCCTTATTTAATCTGTCAAAAGGGATTACTTACTATAGTGTCGATCATTTACCATTTTTTTATTATCTTATTTTTATTATCTATTTCTCGTCACAATAATGTTTTTAATAAGTCAGAACTTTTTCTCTTCTGCTAAGGAGAAAAATGAGAGATAAAAATTTGAATGGTATTATTATAAATGAAAAAAGAGCAATACAAGTTTGTGAAAAAGTTATTTCCACAATAAAAGAAAAGAAATATTTGTTTTCTAATCCTAAAATTTTTGAATATATGAATCCTGAAAGCAAATTACTCACTGCTATAAATTCTAATAAAAAAGAAGATAAAGAAAAAAAAGCCCTATGGTTGTTTATGTTTCTTCATGGAGATAAAAGAATAAAATCTTCTAAGTATTATTCACAGCTCCGAGATTTTTATTTAGATAATCCTAATTTTTTTAATTTAGAAAATTTTATGAAAAAATTTGGTAGAAAAAAAGCGGATTTTTATATTGAAAATCAAAATTTAATAGTGGAGTATCATCCAATACCAGAAAAACATCAAGAAATCAAAAAATACAAAGATAATAAAGACTATGAAAAGAAAAGGAAAAAAGAATTAGAAAAAGGTGGTTTTGTTGGTAAACTTGTGTGTTTATTTTCCATAACTGATTTTTACAAAAAATTGCCACAGCTAGGAATTGAAAAAAACTGGAAATTATATCTTAAAAAAGTTCATGAAGTAAAAAATTTGCTTAAAGAACATGATGAAAGATTAGAAAAAAGACTTGAAGACAAAGTTCCTTTTTAATTATTTCAAAAACCTCTTGCTTTTCTTTAGCGTTCCACTTACACCAACACATCTGAAAAATAATTCTGGCTCGTGAATTAAAGCCACAGATGCTTTAACTTTATCAACATATTTTGTCGTAACACTAACAATAAAATAAATCTTTTTATTATTTATTTCTCCAGTTTCAACAAAAATCGGTCCTGCTTTTGCATAACCAATAATTCCAATAAAACTTAGAATAGCCTTATTAATTACTTCTTTTGCTTTCTCTGTGTTTATTTTTCCTTCTATTATTATTATAAGATAATGTCTATTCTCTCTCAAAGTTGGCATCAATTTTAATTTTTTTGCTCTTGACTTTGTTTTACTCTTCTTTTTTTTCATTTTCTTAATTTTATTCTATTGCCTTACAAACTCCTCTAACACAAACACATTTTTCTATTTGACAATTATATAAAGCAGGACAAATTAATGGTTCATCTTTTGGACATTCTTCTTTTAAATTCTGCTCATAAACAGAAGCCATTACTTTTGACACGCATAATTCCTGGCCACCCATATTACAAGGACAGCATGTTGTTTGAACCTTAGCACAATCATCATCAGAAAAACATTCAGCTTGTTGGCAACCTTGCTGGCCATTCACTATTAAAATTAGTATAGTGAATAATAAAATTAACAATAATATTTTTTTTATCATTACCATCTTTTTCCTTTATAAATTTAAAAATCACAAAGAGTATTAAAAACTTTCGAAATAGAAATAAAATTGGAATTCAAAATAGAATTAGAAAAAAATAAAAAAATAAAAAAATTTTATCTTACTGCTCTGAATGCTGCATTAATTGAATTTTGAGGCCAACCAGCTTTAGATAGTTTGTTTTTAATACTTATTTTTGTTGCTCCTGTTGTAAGCGCATCTCTTATGTATGAAGTCAATTCAGGATAAACTATTGTTTTCTTTCTTTTTGGTTTCATAACAAATTTCTGTAAAACAAATATCAAAACTATTAAAATAACTAATCCTATTATTCCCCAGACAAGCCACCCTGTATAAGATGGTTTTTCAGAAGGAGTACAGTAATTAATTTCCTCTGGTATATAACTTAATGAATCACTTGAATCACAATCTCCAGTCAAAGTACAGGTTCTTTTTTGCATTCCTGTTGATGGACAAACCGTTGGATCCCATGGTGTACAATCCCAATCAATTATTTCACAAGCATTTGAAATAACTGTACAAGTTTCTGAATCGGTTTCTGTTTCAATTTTTGTTTGTTCACAACCCACTTCTGTTCCAACATAAATCTTCCATACTTCTCTTGTTCTTTCTTGTGTTCCGCCAATACAATCACCCCATTCAGTCCAGTTTGTTGAATTAGTTATATTATAATCACTATTTGGACAAGTTGATGGTTCTGGAGGTTCGCCAATATAGAACAATTCAGAAGTTTCATACATTAAGATTGGGTCGCAATATTGTGGAGCATATTCTGGATCACAATTTTTTTCATACCATGTTGGCATATATGCAACACTAACTTCAAAACTATAAGTTCCTTCTTCTGCTGGTCCTTTTATATAAAGTCTGTCAAAGTCAACCTTATATATATTATTCCAGTTCTTACAAGTATGTATTTCTGATGTTGATGAAGTGTCTGTACAAGCACTATAACCTTTTCCAACACCGCCAGAAAGATTACATTCATTATCAAGTTTTATGACATCACTATTTGAATCAACATATTGGCAATGACCTTCTACCCTATTATTTTTTCCAGGAGTACTTGATCTACTTACAAAATTTTTTAATGTATAAGTTCCGCTATTTGCACATTTAGACCAACACTCATAACCATCTTCACATGTTCCATCTAGTTGTTCATAATAATCACCATAACCTGTTTTTTCTAAACAGCATTTTTTTGCACCTGAACAAGTTGCTGTAGAAACTGTATCTGAAGTTGTTAATCTAACATTATCCCAATAAACTTGTTGTCCTGCCCAATCATCATTCTCATCTTTATAACCATGAGAAATAAAATAAACTTCAGTAATAACATCATCTATATGCTCATAATTAAAAGCACCCAACCAATCAGAACAAATGTGTCTACTTTCATTAGTCCAATTTGAAGTTCCAAATTTTGGTATTATCTGTATCCAGTTATTTCCATCAGCAGGATCTGAACAACCACTTTTTCCTGGTTCATAATAATAATAATGTAATTCTCTGCCTTGTTCGGTTTTTAAAACAACTTCAAAATAACAAGTATCTTCATAAGTATCATACATGTAAGCCCATTCTAATTTTTTTGTATAATCTGCAAAAGATAAAGTATCAAAACTTAATTCTTTTCCTTCTTCATAATTATTAGATTTAGAAGAAGTTGCTATTCCTCCTATTTCTGGTTCTTCTTCTGGCATACATACAGTTAATTTTCTATCACCAAGTTTTTGATAAATTGTAGCTTCTGTATATATTTCTCCAGCTGAATAAACAGCATCAAGACTATTTGTATAACCAGCATATTCAGATTCAAAAAATGCACCGTCATATTCTGTTCCTACAGCTGTATGCAATACTTTTGTTAAATCAAAATACCAGTCTGGCCCTAAACTATTTCTATAACCAGATCTTTCAAAACCGCTGTCAAGAAGAACTTGATTACATGAAGAAGGATATCTTCTACAACACATTGTCATAGGATCAATTTCCTCAACTTCACATTCTTGGGTTTCTACATTCCAAGTATGCCAAGCAACTGTTTTTCCATTAGGACAAACATAATTTTCAGAACATTTTTTAGCATCTTCTGCTATAATCCTATATGTAATTTCTGTTTTTTCTGGCAATATATCTTCTTTTTGAAGTCCTATCTGTATATTACCTTCAAGATAATCATTAGGATCAAAGCTATTTTGACTAAGCGTACTAGATAAAGTTGCAGCACCTGTAAAAGAACCAAGTGTTGGCGTCTGTGCTCTAAAAAGAACTGTTATTGCAAGTATAGAAAACATTAAAAATACAGCAAGAAGAAGTTTTTCTTTTGCACTATAAGGCATTCCTGTTTTTGTTTTTCTTGTCTTAATTGATCTCTTAAGCCTCTTTTTAACTCTTTTTACCATTTTTTAATTTAATATTTAATATAAAAACAAAACGATTTAGAGATTTAAATACGTTTCGGTAAAAGATAAAAAGATGAGAAAAAAGAAAACATTAGATTTAAAAAATATTTCAACCTAAAATTAATATGAAAAAAGAGAAAAAAACAGAGACAAAAATAGATAAAAAAAATAAACAAAAAATTATCTTAGATATTAAAAAAATTGAAAAAAAATGGCAGGATTATTGGGAAAAAGAAAAAATTTATAAATTCAATCAAAAAAGCAAAAAAAAGATTTTCTCTATAGATACTCCACCGCCAACAGTTTCAGCAGATCATCTTCATGTTGGTCATGCTATGCATTATTCCCAGTTTGAATTTATTGCCAGATTCAAAAGAATGAGGGGATTTAATGTTCTCTTCCCCATGGGTTTTGATGATAATGGATTACCAACAGAAAAATTTACTGAAGAAAAGCATAAAATTAATATAAAAGAAATCTCCAGAGAAAAATTCAGAAATCTTTGTTATGAAACTGCAAGTAAAGTAATTAAAGAAGATATGAAACCTTTTTTCATCTCTTTAGGTTTTAGTTGCCAGTGGCCTGCTTACAGAACTATTGATAATAATTCACAAAAACTTGCCCAAATTTCCTTTCTCGATTTATATAAAAAAGGTCATCTCTATAGAGCAGAAGAACCAATATTATGGTGTCCTTATCATCAAACAGCTCTTGCCCAAGCAACAGTAGAAAGCAAATCTAGAACTGCCATATTATATTATATATATTTTAATGTTGAAAAGAAAAATAAAAATGACAAAAATAAACAAATAACTATTGCAACAACAAGACCTGAACTTCTTTCTTCTTGTGTTGCTATTTTTGTAAATCCAAAAGATAAAAGATATAAAAACCTGGTCGGAAAAAAAGTTAAGGTTCCTTTATTTGATTTAAAAGTTCCTGTTATTGAGGAGAATGATGTTGATATGGGTTTTGGAACAGGGATTGTTATGTGTTGTACTTTTGGTGATACTTCTGATGTTTTATGGTGGAAAAAACATAAACTGCCTATGATAATTTCCTTAACAAAAGATGGAAAATTAAACAAAAACTCAGGAAAATATCAAGGTCTTACAATAGAAAAAGCAAAACAAAAAATTGTAGAAGACCTAAAGAACAAAAATCTAATAGAAAAACAAGAAGAAATAGAACAAACTATTGGAGTTTGCTGGAGATGCTCAACACCTATAGAATTAATACCAACAAAACAGTGGTTTGTTAGAATTTTACCTTTCAAAGAACAATTAATAAAACAAGGAAAAAGAATAAGATGGTTTCCTGTTTTTTCTAGAAGAAGATATGAAGAATGGGTTAATAATCTTAGTTGGGATTGGTGTATCTCCAGACAAAGATATTATGGAGTTCCAATTCCTGTTTGGTATTGTAAGAAATGTGGCCAGGTTATTCTTCCAAAAGAAAAAGATTTTCCAATAGATCCAACATCTCAAAAACTTAAAAAGACATGTAAGTGCGGTTCTAAAGAATTTATTCCAGAATATGATGTTCTTGATACTTGGTTTACCTCATCCATGACACCAGAATTAGCAACTGAATGGAATTCCAAACTGCTTCCTTTCTCGCTCAGACCACAAGCTCACGATATAATAAGAACCTGGGCTTTCTACACTATCCTTAAGTCATTTCTTCATCATAATAATATTCCATGGAAAAATGTTATGATAAGTGGTTTTGGTCTTGCCCCAGATGGGAAACCAATGCATAAAAGTCTTGGTAATGCAATCTGGATTAACCCAGTTTTAGAGAAATATGGGGCAGATGCATTTAGATTCTGGGCATCCAGCACAAAATTAGGAGAAGATTCTGCATTTAGAGAAAAAGAATTAGTTGCTGGAAAAAAATTTACAATAAAATTATGGAATGCAGCTAAATTTGTCTCTCTACATCTAAAGAAAATAAAAAAGAAACCAAAACAAGCCTTTGACATATGGATTATGTCAAAAATTAACAGTCTTACAAGCAGATGTACAAAATATTTTGAAGAATATGAATACTCAAAAACAAAAGCTGAAATTGAAAACTTCTTTTGGCATACTTTCTGCGATAATTATCTTGAAATAACAAAAAACAGACTATACAAAGGGAAGAAACAAGAAAAAGAATCTGCACAATATGCTTTATATAATTCTTTCCTCACAATAATTAAACTTCTTGCTCCAATAATGCCACATATGACAGAAGAATTGTATCAACAATATTTCAAAAAGCAGGAAAAGAAAAAGAGTATCCACATATCTGAATGGCCAAAACATGATGAAAAATTAAAAAACAAAAAAACACAAGAAATAGAAAAATTAGGGGATCAAGCAATAGAAATAATAACAGAAGTCAGACAACAAAAGACCAAAGCACAAAAATCTCTTAAAGCTGAAATAATCTTAACTCTAGAGAAAAAACAAATAAAAGAACTTAAAAATTTTATGCCAGATATCAAGGCAGTTACAAATGCAAAAGAAATTAAACAAGGGAAGTTTAATATAAAGATTCTAAAATAAAACTAGAAATAAAATGAAAGATACAGAAAAAGAAAAATTAAAAACTATAGTAGAAGAATTAGAATCTTATAGGGGTAGACATACAGAACTTATTAGTGTTTACATTCCTGCTGGAGCCAATATTAATCAGACAGGCTCCCAACTTACATCAGAACAAAGTACTGCTCAAAATATCAAATCAAAAAGCACGAGAAATAATGTTATTGATGCTTTAGAAAAAATAATCAGACATCTCAAATTATACAAGAGACTTCCTGAAAATGGTCTTGCTATTTTCTGCGGAAATATAAGTAGGAAAGAAGGCCAGCCAGATTTAAAATTATGGGCAATTGAACCTCCACAACCACTTAAAGTTAAATTTTATAGATGTGATCAAACTTTTGTTCTTGAACCTCTAAAAGAGATGCTAGCTGTTACAGAAATTTATGGAATGATTGTTATAGATAGAAAAGAAGCCACCTTTGCATTATTAGAAGGAAAATCAATTAAAATTCTTCGCCATCTTACTAGTGGAATTCCCGGCAAACAGCGTGCTGGTGGTCAATCAGCCCTACGTTTTGAAAGAGCTAGAGAAGGATATAAAAAAGAATTTTTTAGACGAGCCTCTGATGCTGCAAAAGAATTATTTTTTGAAAGACCAAAATTAGAAGGAATAATTGTTGGAGGACCAGGACCTGCAAAAGAAGACTGGCTTAAAGAAGGACAACTTATTACATCTTTAAAAAATAAGATTATGGCTGTTAAGGATATTGGTTATGCAGACGAACATGGTCTTGAATTACTTCTAGAATCTAGCCAAGATGTTCTAGCTGAGGAAGCTGTTACAAAAGAAAAAATTTTATTAGAGAAATTTTTTAATATGTTAGGCAAGGAACCTGAAAAAATAGCATATGGAATTGAGAAAGTAAAAAAAGCCCTACAAATGGGTGCTGTCCAAAAACTTATTATTTCAACTGGCATAGATAAAAAAATAGCTTTAGAACTTGAAAAAAAAGCACAAAGCATAGCAGCTGAATTTTATTTTGTATCTGAAGAGACAACAGAAGGAGTTCAATTTAAAAATCTTAGTGGAATTGGAGCAATTTTAAGATTTGCAATATAAAAATAAAATGGAAAAAGAAGACAAAAAAGAGGAAGAATTATTAAATAAAGTTGAGGCCTGTCTTTTTCTGGCAGCTAGATATCTCAATATAGATGACCTAGTCAGATTTACAAGTATAAATCCGATAATGATTAGAGAATTAATAACAAAACTTAAAGAAAAATATAATGAAAATGCAGGCATCATCATTCATGAAAGAAAATCAGATGAAAAAATATTGTGGAAAATGGATGTTAAACCAGAATTTGCTTTTTTAGTCAATCGTCTTGCAACAGGAGAAAGCGAATTCACACAAGCTGAACAAGAAACATTGGCAGTAGTTGCTTACAAACAACCAATAAAACAGTCAATAGTGGTCAAAATCAGAGGAAACAAAGCTTATGATCATATTAAACATTTTATTATTAATGGTCTTCTTAGTGCAAAAAAATCTGGCAGAACCAAAGAATTAACAACAAGCAATAAATTTTATGATTATTTTAATATTAAAGATACACATTTAGAAAAAAAATAAAAAATTAAAATTTAAAAACAAAAATAAAATGTTAATAATTCCTGATACAAATTTTCTTATATATATTTCAAAATATAAACTATGGTATAATCTTGAAAAAAAATATGGCAGATATAAATTTCTCGTTCTGCCAGAAATTATTTATGAATTAGAAAAACTAAGTAAAAGAGACAAAGACAAAGAATATGCTTTGTTAGCTTTAGAACTTGTCAAAAAATTAGAAAAAATAAAAAAAAGAAAAGGTTATGGGGACAAAGCAATTCTCGAGTCTGCTTTGATGTTAGAAAAAATAAAACAGAAATTTATTATTGCTACAATGGATAAAATTCTGATAAAAAAACTCAAAAAAGAAAAAATAAAAATTCTAACAATTAGGCAGAAAAAATATTTGAGAGAGAATTGAAATTTTTTCTAAAGTAAACAAGCTAGCACAAGTTTTTTAAAGAAAATTGAAGAAAATATAATATGTTTATTAGAAAATTATCTTTGGAAAAAATTCTAAAAAATAATGATACAAAAGTATTAGAGATTCCAACACCCGTTCATGATTCCTATCCAGAAGAAGCTATTAGTTTTGTTATTGATAATTTCAGAAGCAGAATCAAAAATGATTCTTTAGTTAATGATATAAGAGTTGCTGCAAGTGAAATGATAGCAAATGCTATTGATTATGGAAATAAAAGGAACCCATTAAAGAAGCTAAAAGTATATTGTTCATGGTTCGGAGATAAATTTTACTTTGTAATCCAAGATGAAGGAGGAGGGTTTGACATTGATAAACCCAAATATCAGGGAGGTCCACAGCCCGAGGGGGGTTTAGGAATAGAATATACAAAACAGAGAATGAATTTAGTTTATAATTTTGGAGATTCTGCTTCTTATGTATGTAAAAGAGCATAATTTTTACTAGTTTCTCCATTAGAGGTTGATTTTTAGTTAAATTAATAAATATAAAAATCATTTTAAATTATATAAAAAGAGCTATAAAATGAAATATAAAAGATATAGAAGAGGGGTTTTTTGTGTAGTATATAGATTGAAACCTCTTCGGTATTTAATTTTACATAGAAAATTCCATTGGAAAGGTTGGGAATTTACTAAAGGCGGAAAAAAACCAGGAGAAATTTTAAAACAAACATGTAGAAGAGAGGTTAAAGAAGAAACCGGTTTAAGAATTATTAAAATAAATAAATTTTCTATCAAAGGAAAATTTTTATATGGTAAATCTGCTCAAGAAGAACGGAAAGCGCAAGGTTTTATCTATACTTTATTTGCTTGCGAAGTTAAGAAAACAAAAGTAAGAATTTCTAAAAAAGAACATGATAAATATAAATGGCATTCATATAGTGAGGCCATGAAACTCCTGAAATGGCCTAATCAAAGAAAAGGTCTAAGAACAGTGAACCAAAAGCTTAAAAAACTTAAAAATTGATAAAATATATACTAGAAAGGTTATTTTAAAATGTTTAAGATTGTTGAAATAAACGACCATGTTAGAGTTGAGCCAGAACTATTTGGTTTATCTATCAAAGAAGCTGTAAAAAGGCAACTAGAGAAAACTTATGAAAATTATATTGATGAAGATATAGGGGCTGTAATAGCTGTTCTTAAAGTATTATTTGTTGGCGAGGGCATTCTTATTCCGGGAGATCCGGCTGCTTATTATAAATCTGAATTCAAACTTCTTGTTTTCAAACCAGAATTGCAAGAATTAGTTTATGGCCATATAACCCAGATAACAAATTTTGGAGCTTTTATGAATATTGGAGCTTTTGAAGCTATGATTCATATTAGTCAGACAATGGATGATTATGTTTCTTTTAGTAAGTCTGATGCATTGATAGGAAAAAATTCTAAAAGAGCACTAAGAAAAAATGATATTTGTATGGCTAGGATTGTTGCTATAAGTTTTAAAACTATTCCTCCAAAAATAGGATTAACAATGAGACAACCAGGTTTAGGAAAATTAGAATGGATACAAGAAGATAAAAGAAAAGCTAAACTTCAAGCTCAAAAACTTGCAAGGGTTGAAACTAAAACAGGCAAAGGCAAAGCTACCAAAACTAGCAGAGCAAAACTAAGTAGAAGGAAAAGATAAAATAATTAAAAAATGGTAGAAAAACAAAATAAAATTATAGAAACTAGATTAGATAATCTTCTAAAAATTAGTGATGAGATGGAAGTTAGTATTTTTGGTCTTCCTAAAAAACCTGAAGAAAGAGTAAAACAAGAAGATGGTTTTATTTCAATGGGAGAAAAATATAACATAACAAAAAAAGCAGGAAGCTATTATGCTGAAATCACCATAAAAACAGATATTTAAAATGACTAAAAAGAAAAAAGTTTGTAAAAAATGTAAAATTTTTGTAGAAGACGACAAATGTCCTATTTGTAAAGGCAACCAGTTTGTTGAAAATTGGAAAGGCAGAATCATAGTTCTTGATACAGAAAAATCCCAATTAGCTAAAAAAATGGATATTAAAAAGAAAGGCATTTATGCAATCAAAGCTTAAAGCCAGGTTAAAAATAAAAAATGGATTTTAAAATTGAAAAACAAGAAAATAAACCTCTTGTAGATCGTATTGAAATAACTCTTAAAATTACAAAAATAGAGGCAACCCCTTCAAATGTTCAAGTCCAAGAAGCTCTAGCCAAATTAACAAATAAAAATAAAGATCTTATTGTTGTCAAACATATTAATCAAAAATTTGGCATGGATGAATGTGTTGTTTTTGCTTATATTTACACAAATCCAGAATCTCTAAAAAAATTTGAAACAAAAAATAAAAAATCTAAGGAAGAAGAAAAGAAAATAAAAGAAGAAATAAAGCCAGAAGAGAAAGAACCAGAAAAGAAAGAAGAGAAAAAGGAAAAGCCAGCTGAGAAACCAAAAGAAGAATCTAAAGAAGAACCAAAGGAAAAAGCTAAAGAAAAACCTAAAGAAGAAAAAACTGAAGAGAAAAAACCTGAGCCAAAATCAGAAGAAAAGACAGGGGCTAAATAAAAAGAAAAATGGGAAAGAGAAAAACACCTAAAGTAGTTAAGAAAGGCAAAAAGAAAAGGAAGCCAAAAAAAAATAGCGAGAGGTGGAAAAAATATAAAATAGAAAATGGCCAGGCTAAACCAACTGCTAAGTTTTGTCCTAGATGTGGTAGAGGAGTTTTTCTTGCTGAATCAAAAAATAGGTGGTTTTGCGGACGATGTCATTATACTGAATTCAAATCAAAAGAAGAAAGAGAACAATCAACAGAACAAAGTAAAGAAAAACCTAAAGAAAAAAAATAATTATAATTTCTCATAATTTTTTAAAAAAGCGGGACCAGAACCTAAAAAAGTAATGGTTGTAATCCGCTAAAAATTTTATTTTTTTATTAATAAATTTAAACATGATAATTATAATAAAACCCTTAGGGGTTTTTCAGTCAAGAAATATTTAAGGATTTTAGTTTAGTAAAATTTAGGTTGTAATTTTAATGATATTTTAAAATATCTTGTTTTAGGAAAAAAGAAATTCCTTGAACAATTTTTAGTAATTGTTCTTCTATCATTTGTAAATGTTGTTCATCTGAATTAAATATAATCCCCTCTTTATTTATCCCTTTTAATCTAATTATAATATTTTGATCAATTAATCTTAATGATTTTTGCATATCAATAAGCCATACAATTACCTCATCAGGGAGATATTTATCATATTTAATTTCAAAAATTTCTAAGTATAATCTTCTACGTTCAAAAATCTCCCCAAATTTACCATCAAGCAATAAATCTTTATAACTTTCTAATATTTTTATTTTTTTATTTTTTACAATTCTATTTATTTCTTTTATTACTTTATTACAAAATATATTATGGAGTTGTTTATCACTAATTTCACCTGAAGTGGTAATAGCGGTTATATCAAAACAAATCTTAGAAATAGTGCTTAATAAACCATTTAATTCTCTATTTAATTCAGAATACACCTTTTTAGATAATTTCCTCCATCTAATATTGGATCTTATCTCTAATACGTATTTATTAAAGAAGAAAATAATCACAGAAGTAATTAATGTTATAAATATTATTAATGCGAAATTACTTTTATAAACAAAAAAATAATAACCAGAAATACCTAAAGATATAATCCAAAACAATAATGAATAAAAAAAGATTGAATAATCTCTAAAAAATTTCATTTCAAATTTTCCTCTTAGCCATATTAAATAAAAGAAACAGAATATTAAATATTTTTCTCTATTTTTTCTTTGACATAAACCATTTAGATGAAGACTTTTGGAATAATAAAATTGATGCAATTACTAATAAAACTATTTCAATTATTTCTAATGGATTTGCATAAGTAAAAGCAGTGTTTATTATACTTATTATAGCAAGAACCAAAAGAGTAATCCTCGCCCAATTTTCTCCTCTTCTGATCATTTCTATAAAAAAAATGAGTATCAAACTAATTATAATAGCAAAACCAACTCCAGAGATAAAATCAAATATACTTCCTGGTTCAGTTAAAATTGGAATAATTTTTATAATATAAATAGCAAAAAGTGTCCAGAGTAAAGCTAAAGCAATAGAAACTTCATTAGGTCGGCTCTTTTTTTTCATATTTTAATTAAAGTAAAAGAATATTAAAACTTTTCTAAAAAAAGAGACTCTCAGTAAATGAATAAAACCCTAGAGGAAGCTATTAAGGAAAATCAAAAGAGGTCCCCTTCAAGCCTCCCCTGGGTAAAAAGAGGTGATATTATATAATAGAAGATGAACTTTATAAACTTTTCGGTTTGTAGTAATTGCTCAGTGGTTACTAATTCTTTTTAATCTCATTTTTCTTGTTTTTAATATGAAAGAAATAAAGACTAATAAAAATAATAAAAATAAAAATAATCAGGCTGGCCAAGTTGGTCAAGATCAATTATATGATCTACTTGTATCTCGTGAATTAAGCTGGCAGGCTATTATTTATGATTTAATTAAGACTGAACAACTAGATCCTTGGAACATTGATTTAGTTCTTCTTGTTAGAAAATATATTGAAAAAATTAGAGAACTTGAAGAATTAGAAGAAGGAAGTTTCTTTATTTCATCTAAAGTACTATTGGCTGCTGCCTTACTTCTTCGAATTAAATCTAATATTTTACATAATAATATTCTTAGTATTGATGAAATTCTATTTGAAAAGAAAGGCAAAAAAACTGACGAGGCTGTTGGAGCCAGTCAGATGGTTGATTTTATTCCAGATGATATGCCAGAAATTCTTCCAAGAACACCCATTCCAAGAGGCAGAAAAGTTACTCTCCAGGAACTTATGAAAGCGCTGGATAAAGCAATTAATACAGAACACAGAAGAATTAAGAAAGAATTGTCGTTTAGAAGGGCTAAATATGACATTAGTATTGTGATGCCTAAAAAAACCATAAATATTAAAGAAAAAATTAAAGATCTTTATAAAAAAATCAGAGGTTTCTTTGTTAAGGAAAAAAAACAAAAACTTACTTATACTACATTAGTCGGCAAAGAACGTAATGAAAGAATTGCTTGTTTTCTTCCTATTCTTTATTTAGATAACCAAGAAAAAATAACTTTAGAGCAAGAAAAACCTTTTGAAGAAATAAGTATTTGGTTGGGGAAAGAAATAGAAAAAGAAGAAAATGAAAACAATAGATAAAAAATGCCCAAATTTGAAAAAATATCTTGAAGGCCGTTTAGATTTTAAAGAATTAGAAAAAAAAGGATTAAATTGTAATAAATGTTTTGGATATAATCATGATTGTCCATTTTATATTGAATTTTTAGAAAAAAAGTATGCAATTAAAGCTAAATATGATTAAGGCTAAATAATTAAAAATTATTTATTCTGTCTAATCTGAATAAAATCGAGAATGCTCCCTTGTTTGCTTTCTAAAATATCTCCTTTGATTGAATCAATATGGAGTCTTAACATCTTAAAGCTGTCAAAAAGACAAGTTATATTCCAAATTTGCTTGTCTTCTTGTTTTTGAAGAATCACTATAATTTTACTGATTTTAAATGCGCTAAGTTTTTGTTTTTCAATTTCTTTTTTTATTATGTTGATAACTTCAGGAATATCTATTTTAATATCATCATCTAATTTTGTTATTTTGTTTTTTGCTTTAAATTCATCTATCTTATGTTTAATTTTGTCCTCTTCAATAAAAAATGTTTCAACTTTCTTTTTAGACGGAATATAGAAATCAACCTGTCTGCTTTCTATGGTCAAATCCGGATTCAGAGTAAAATAAGAACTAAATAAAAAAGCATCCTTGTGTTTTTCCTTAAAATGCTTGAATAAACTACTTTCATAAACTTTTTTTAATGAATCCTTAAATGACATTATTATAAATTATTATTTTATTATATTACAAAAATTTTGGTCTCTTACTTAACAATGTGGGGAGAGGCAGGGGTTTCCAAGGCATTTCCCCTTGGGCCTTAAGAAGAATTTTTTTAAATTCTTTTGGTTTCATTTGTTTTATTTTTCCTGTTGCCCTTTCTCTAACTGAAAAAATTTGTTTATCTAATTCACGTTTGCCAATACAGACTATATAAGGAATCCATTCTTGTTCAGCCTCAAGAACTCTTTTTTCAACATGTAATGGCCTATCATCAACATCTGTTCTGATTAATGGCTTAACTTCATTAAAATCTCGAGCAATTTCATTTGCTTGGTTAATAAATTTCTCGCTGATTGGAATTATTCTAACTTGGGTAGGAGAGAGCCAGAAAGGCAGGATAGGATATTTACCTTTTCTCTGTTCTATAGCTGCTTTCTCAAGCAAGGCATAAATTATTCTTTCAATAGCTCCAGAAGGTGAGAGATGAAGAATTAAAGGATATTCTCTTTTATTATTTTTGTTTGTAAATTGAATTTTATATCTCTTAGCATTTTCAATATCAATTTGGTCTGTCGTGAGGGCGCTGGCCTTATCAAGAGCATCAATAAAATTAAATTCATATTTTGCCACAAAGTAGAAAAATTGTTTTGGCCATATTTCAACTAAGGCCGGTTTTCCAAAATTCTTAACAAGTGACTGAATAAATATTTTGTTTTTGTTGTAAAAATCTTTTGTCACCCTTATAGCTAATTCAAAATCGTTTTTCATGTCAAAACCTATTTCTTCTTGTAATTTTTTAGATACCATCATTCTAATTTTCATTTCTTCTTTTGCTTGTTTTAAATCTTGACAAAAAGCATGACAATCAGGCATTGTAAATGTTCTTAGACGTCTTAATCCAGAAAGCTCTCCCCTTTGTTCAACTCTAAAACTATATTTTGTCATTTCATATAATTTCAATGGCAGATTTTTATAACTTATTGAAGCCTGACTAGCCATAATAAACTGTCCAAAACAAGCTGAAAATCTTAAAAATACTTTTTTATTAGGTGTTGTAATTGAATATTGTCTTGCTGGAAATCTATTTAAATAAGATTTTAGAGCTGGATGTTCAAAATCATACATAATTGGGGTTTCAACCTCTAAAGCACCATATTCTTGCATTTTTTTTGTTACAACTTCTTCAAGAAGAGCTTTAATAAAACGGCCTTTTGGATAATATCTTAAATTTCCAGGATCACTTGCCTCTTCATAATCAACAAGCTCTAATTTTCTCATTAACTTAATATGTGGTGATTCTTTTGGACTTGTTCTAACTTTTTTTATTTCATATGATGCTAGTTTTTTTAAACCGGGATTCTTAGAAAAATCAAAACCAGTAATTTGTTTATCTATTTTTAATTTATGAAATTTGCCTTTTAAATCAAGGATATACCAATCTGATTTAAGTTTCTTTTCAGCCCTAAGTGCCTCAGAAACTTTTATTTCATCTTTGGTTTTTTCTATCTTGTCTATATTAATCTCTCTACTTAGTTCACTCAATGGATGGCCTTTACATTTTAATTCAAAAGATTTATACCAACCAAAAGGTGCCCTAACCACTTTGAATGATTTAAGATTTTTTTCTGCCTGTTTTAGAATCCATAATGCTGTTTCTGGAGAAGATGGTTTAGATGTAAGATGAACATAAGGATAAAGAACAATTGTCTTTGTTTTAACATGCTTTGCTATATCTTTTATATTCTCAACAAGCTTTTTAGCTATAGCCTCTTTATTCTGCTCATCTGTTTTTTCTACTGCTGTAAGAACTACAAGACACTCTTTAACTTTCTTTTCTTTGACCTCTTTTGCTTCAGGTTTTTTTAATGCTTTTTTGATTGGTTTGAAATTAATGTAATCACAATGAAGCGATATTATCTTCATAAAATTAAGATAGAAGTGAGATTTATAAAATTAACTTATACTAACCCATCTAACTCACTCATTAACTTGTCTATAAATTATTCATTTACAACAACATCATACCTGTAACATAAATTTTAAATAGCAAAATAACTTTTTTATAAAGGTGAAAAAAGTGAAAAAGATGAAAAAAGCAATTATTTTTTTTATTAGTGTTTTATTATTCTCAAGCATTTTATTATTTTCAATTTTAATAACAAGTGTGCAAGCGCAAGCATCAATAATTATCTCAACACCTAATGAAATTTATAATCTTGGAGACAATATAGAAATTGAAACAACTATCTCATATCCTGAACAAATTAATGGTTTTCTACAGATCTTATTGGTTTGTGAAGAGCAGGAAAATTTAATATATTTTTCACCTACGATTATAGAAACCCAAGAAAAAACTATTGATGTTTCTTTTCCAGTTTCAGAAGCTCAAGGTTCATGTTATATTTCAGTTGCTATAGAAAATGATAAAAAAAATATTCTAGAAGAAAAGAAAACCCAGAATATTATCCTTACAGATAAAATAGATATTAATATTGAATTGAATAAAGAAGAATATGAACCTTCTGACAATCTTATTATAGAAGGTCAGGCTATTAAGGAAAATAGCCAATTTGTTGATGGTAGTATGAAAATTTCTTTTGATAATGAAGAATACTCGGCTAGCATCACCGGAGGAGAATTTTCTTTAACAATAAAATTGCCTTTAGATATTATACCAGGATATCATGATATTGTTCTTAATACCGAAGATAGTAAAGGAAATATAGGAGAAGAAACTTTTAATTTTAAGATGAAGCAGATTCCAACTTCTCTTTTAGTAGAATTAAATAATGAAAGCTTTTTTCCAGATGAAATTTTACTTATCACACCAAAACTTCTTGACCAAGCCGAAGGAATTATAGAAGATAAAAATGTGAATGTAAAAATAATTGCAAAAGAAGACATGTTTTTCTTTTTAGATAAAAAAGCAGTTTTTATGGATGAATCTGTCCAGAGTGGAACAGAAAGCATGTATAGATTTGCAAAAGACACTCCGCCTAGGGAATATTTTATAAAAGCCACATTTAACGATGATTTTGTTGTTGAAAAAAGCATCACAATAAAAGAATATGAAAAAGTTGAATTTACATTAGAAAATGATACACTTATAATAACAAATATTGGAAATGTTCCTTATACAAAGCCTCTTGAAATAGAATTCAAAATTCATGATCAAACTACAACAGAAATTATTGAACTTAATCTTGATGTTGGAGAGACAAAAGTTTTCAAGCTTGAAGCACCAAAAGGAACATATAATTTAGAAATTGCACAGGGAGATGGAAATGAAGATGATGATAAAGAAGAATTTGTTGATGTTCCTCTTACAGGGAGTATAGTAGCATCGGTTGAACTAAATAACAGATCAAATTTAAATAAAAAAGGGATTCTTTGGTTCATTCCCATTTTAGCTTTATTATTTTTATTTGTATTCTTTGTAAATAAAAGAAAAAACACCTATAAAGCTCCTACAAAAGAAGAAAAACAGAAAGAAAAAATTAAAGCCAAAACAATCAAGATAATTGAAAAACAACAAAAAACTTTAAGGTTAGGAATGGGAAAAATCGATTTAGATATTAAAAAAATATTTAATCAACACACCTTAAAAAACTTGGCAGCTCAAACAATTATGCCAACTATGGTTTACGGAACAAAACAAGAAATTTCTGTATTGTTTATGACAATTTATGGTTTTGATAAATTTGATGTAATAAAGAAAAAAGATCCCCAGCTTTTCAAAAAAGTCTTAAATAATTACTTTGATGCCATAACAAAAAAGATTAAAGCTCATCAAGGAGTTGCTGATCTTTATGGCAATAATCTTGTTATCTTTTTTAATATAGTCAAACAAAATAGATATGATGTAGCTGCAATAAAAACAGCTAAAGAAATCAGACAAATAACACATGAATTTAATGAATACACTAAAAAATTAAAACTAAATACAAATATAAATCTTACAACCAAATCGGCGATTAATACGGGATTAATTGTAACAACCAATATAGGGGCAGATAAAACAGTCAAATATACAGCAATAGGCAATACAATCAATCTAGCAAAAGCCCTAAACAATAAAGCTCTTGAAAATGAAATTCTTATTCCCGATGCAGTTTATAATAAAGTTTATAATATTATTAAGGCAAAAAAAATCCTTCCCCTTCATCTGACAAATACAGAAGCTATTAATGTTTATTTACTCCAAGACAGCTCAAAACTTTATTTACAAGAAAAATATGTTGATTATGTAAAGAGAAAAATCCAAAATAATTCTAAAAAGAAAAATTTATAAAGACGCCCGACATTCTTTAGTAGTTAAAATGACTTGGGAAAGTTGGGAAAATTTAGAAGATATTGACTTTGAAAATATAGGTAATATTCCAGAAGATTTTAAACACGAACAAAGATTAGTTAGACCTCGTGGATTAATTAAAGCTCCTTCTTTATTCTTAAAATTCTATGAAATGTATATAGAAGGGCAGTCTTTTGACGAGAGAGAAATTAAAGCAACAAAAGAAATTTTACTTGCCGACATAATAAGAGGAGAAATAAAACCATATATTGGTATTGGCTTTGCTATTCTTTCAAAAGGCTTTCTTAATATTGCAAGATGGGATAGTGACTGTCCAACAGTTCTTAGAAATGATTTATATACTTATCAACAAACTATAATTGATTGCAAACATGATAATATACAAGATTCTGGTGCTTTTTGTGCTTGGGAATTAGGTGTTGTAGATTTTGAAGCAAGAGCATGGAAAAGATATTTAAAATCTGAAAGAGAAGAAATAGATAAAAAAATATATTTGAATGCTATAATGGAAGGTAGAATAATTTAATTTTTCTTTATTTCTTCAATTCTCTCAACAACAAACAAGCTCTACAATATTCATGAGAAGAAGGAAAGCCACATTTCTTGCATTTTTTAAACTTACCGACTCTATAATTTTTCTTAAACATTGGGCTAATTTTTAATAATGAATTAACTATGGCATTTTTAACTTCTATATGCTTCTTTTCAAGTTCAGCCAGCCATTTACGAATTTCAACCCTAAATGTTAAGCCCCTTAAAGGGCAGATATAAATTTTTTTAGAAGGAATTGGAATTTTATTGAGCTTTGCATATAAAACAATTTCTTTTGTTGAGCAGAAATAAAAAGGTTTAATGCGCTGAACAAATTCTTTTGTCTTGGCTATTCCAGTTGAAGGCCCTAATTTAGCAAGTAATTCTGGATTTCCTTTTAAAATATTAAGAAGTACTGTTTCAGCTTCATCATCAAGTGAATGGGCTGTTGCAATAACATTAAAACCATATTGTTTTGCTTTTTTATTAAGTAACCATCTCTTTAGAATAGAACAAACATAACAATTAGTAAGACCGAGCTCTTTAATTTTTTTTATCTTGTTTTTTAAAATAAAATCAAATTCTTTTTTAAATGTAAAAATTTTAATTTTAATTCCTTGTTCTTTTAGAAATTTTTCAGAATCTTTTAAAATTTTGTCTCTATAACCTGGAATGCCCTCATCAATTGAAAGACCAATAATATTCTGACCACTAGAAGAATAAATTTTGTTTAGAAGATATAATAATGTTAAGCTATCTTTTCCACCAGAATAAGCTATAGCAATCTTATCATTTTTATTGATTAAATTATATTTTCTTATAGTCTTTAGAACTTTCTTTTCAAAATATCTAATAAAAGCGGTTTTATTCAACCATCTTCCACAACTTAGATAATAAACCCCTTTCTTTTGTTTTTGTTTCTTTTGTTTTTTCATAAATCTTCAAAAGAACCAGGATTTTTAAAATATACTTTAATTTTTCTAATTTTACTTTTTTATTTTTATAACTTTTATTTTACCTACATATACATATTTTCTATAATCTCCATTTCCTTCATTTGGAAATTTAATATGTTCTTTTACTTCTTTTCTACTATCTATCTCTAGAATAGTTCCTTTTCCTTCTCCTCTTTTAAATAATTCTTCATTATTTTTTCTAAATATTTTAATAGCTTTATCTATTGCACCATCTTTTTTTGATTCGCCAAATTTATCGGTGGGTCCATTTAAATATAATAATGCTCTTTTTAGGGCTTTGTCTTTACTAACTTTTCTAAAACTTGCTTTACCAGGTATTATAAGTTCTTCTTCATAAACTAAATTTTTATTTTCTTCTTTTCTTGTTGATTTTATTTTTTCTTCTTTAACTTCTTTTTCTAAATCTCCTTCTTTTTTTGCTGAAGTTTTTATATTATTTGTACTGTCATTATCATATTTATTAGAGTCTTCTTTATCATAGTCCTCTTCATCATCGCCATCTTCACCCCATAATTCATGCCATCCCCTAAATTTATCTTTTTCACTTTTCTCATCTACTTCATCTATTTTTACTTCTGGCTTTTTTTCATATTTCTTTTTTATTACTTCTTTTTTTATTTTTATTGCTTCTTTTCCTGTTTTTATCTTATCTTGTACTGGTTGCCTTATTGATATTGGATACCCTTTATTTTTGTCTTTAGGAGGATCAAATAATTCTTCTATTAATTTCTCATCTTTTTTAAGGGTGTTTGGAATAGTTTGGTAATCCTGTTTAGAATGTTCAGCTGAAGTGCCACCTATTTGAATATCATCTGTACCATCTACAGTTATCCCTCTTAGGTATTTCTCTTTTTCTTTCTTGCCATTTTTATCTGGAATCTTTTTTTCTATTAGCTTTTCTTCTTTTTTTCCTTCATTACTTATCTTTATTTTTAATTCTTCTTGCTTTGCGCCAGAAATGGCTATGCCATCTTTATATCTTCCTAACATCATTTCCAAAATTAAATCAGAAGTTGGCCATTTAGATGATTCCCATATATCTTCTATTTTTTCGAATACTTCTATTTCATATCCCCTAGATTCAACATTAGAAACAAGAACTTTATTTTCAAAAATATAGATGTCTCTTGGATCTAAATTTTGAATTTCAATATTCTGGCTAGCGGCAATATCTTTTATTAATTTAATTTGTTCATAAATCCTATATGCTTTTTCTTTTTTTAGTGCTCCTTTCTCCCCAACTAATTCTTCTAAATTTTTTATCCAAGGAATAATAGATATTATCTCATTTTTCTTAGAATTAGGGTCAGAGAAGTAAATTTCAGAAAACAAAAAACCAATTGCATTTTTTTCTAATATCTTTTTTATTGGATATTGTTGAGAAATATTTTTTAAAAGCTCTTGTGTTCTCTCTATCTTAGAATAATTTTTTCTGATTTTTTCTTTAAATAAATCCGAGGTTAGATATTTAATTCTTAAAACCTTATTTTCTAGGGTTGTTTCATATTCATCATAAAGACTAGTTTTTCTAATTAAATCTTTATCTGTTAGATGACTTGAATAGGCCTCTATAATATTTTTGTTATTAACCATGAATAAACAATATAATAGAAATTTATAAATCTTGTTATTGTGTTTACTTTAAAGTGACAGTCAGTTACTATTTTATTTATTCCTTGATCTCTTGTATTTTAATTATTCTTATAGGGCATGCATTTGCTGCTTGTTTATTACATTCATATTCTTCCTCTGTTATTTCTGTTTTTTTTGGTTTGGCTTTTCCATCTTCCATAACCCAATTATCTGGACATGAAGAGACACATCCACCACAACCAATACATCTTCCATAATCTTGAATTATTTTATATTTTTTTGGCATAATATTATATAGAGAATTATTATTTAAAAATTTTGTTTAATTAAGCTAAGCTATTTATTTAACCAATCTTTACAACATCAGTTACTTTATCATCTTGTCTTAGTTTTATTATTCTAACTCCTTGCGTATTTCTGCCCATAATTCTGATATCTTTGCATGGAATACGAATAACCATGCCTTTGGCTGTTGTTACAATAATGCTATCTTTTGTTGTAACTAATTTAATGGCTCTAACTTTTCCATTTCTATCAGAGCAATTTATATTTATAATCCCTTTACATGCTCTTGATGTTTTTCTATAATCTAAAACCGGACTTCTCTTTCCATAACCTCTTGCTGTAATTGTTATAATAGTAATTTCTTTACTCTCTTGCTCTTGTTTATTTAAAACCTCGAGTCCGATAACTTCATCTTCTTTATCTAGCTTGATTGCAGTAACTCCATAAGCTGCTTTTCCCATCTCCCTAACATCACTGGCTTTAAATCTAGCTGCTATTCCATTTTTTGTTGCAAGAAAAACTTCGCTTTCATTTGTAACGATTTTAGCCTCAACAACAGAATCATCCATTGGAAGTTTTATTGCCCTAACTCCAGACTGTTTAATTCTAATGAAATCCTCTAGATTTGTTCGTTTAGATATTCCTTTTCTTGTTGCTATGAATAAAGAACCTTTCAATTCTATAATTGGAATAATGGCCTTAATCTTGTCTGTAATTTGTAATAGATTAATTAAGGCTTTTCCTTTACTATATCTTGTTGCTGATGGTATATTATATGCTTTTAATTTGAACAATTTTCCTCTCTCTGTTATAAAAAGAATATTATGATGAGTATTGCAAACAAAAACATTCTGTACAAAATCTCCTGTTGTAAGTTCTGTTCCTGTTATCCCCTTACCCCCCCTGTGTTGTTCTTGATAAACTCGCAGAGGCATTCTTTTTATATAACCTTTTGCTGTCAGAAGAACTGCAACTTCTTCCTTCTTTATTAGATCTATTTCCTTAACCTGTCTAATTCTCTCTAGAATTTTTGTTTTTCTTTGGTCACCATATTTTCTTCTTAACTCATTAAGTTCCTTGATAATAATCTTTAAGATTTCATTTTCATTTCCAAGAATCTTTTCTAAATCTTTAATCTTTTCTTTAATATCTTTAAATTCTTTTTTTAATTTGTCCTGTTCTAGAGTTGTAAGTTTTTGTAATTTCATATCCAGAATGGCTTGAGCTTGTTTTTGACTTAATTTGTATTTATCTATTAATTTTTTTGTTGCTTCAACTGTTCCTTTTGATTTTTTAATTAAAGCTATGATTGGATCAATATTTTTTAATGCTATAATAAGACCAACAAGAATATGCTCTCTGTCTTTAGCAATCTGAAGATCATATTGTGTTCTTTTTCTTACCATAAGCTGTCTATGTCTTATATAACACTCAATAAATTGCTTCAAGTTCAGAACTTTTGGCTGCCCTTCAACAAGAGCTAACATATTTGTATAAAATTTATTTTCCAAAGGGGTTAATCTAAAAAGTTTATTGACTATTAGTTTTGAATTTGCACCGCGCTTTAACATAATGACAACCCTAATTTTGTCTTTTGCAGATTCATCTCTTATATCGGAAATATCTTGAATTCTTTTTTCTTGAACAAGTTTAGCTATTGTCTTTATTAACTCAGCCTTATTTACTTGATAAGGTAATTCTGATATAATAACTTTTTCTCTTTCTCCTTTGCCTTTTTCAATATCTAATTTACCTCTTATAATAAATGAGCCTCTTCCAGTGTTATAGATTTCAGAAATCCCCCCACTATGAATATAACCAGACGTTGGGAAATCAGGCCCTCTTATATATTTCATTAATTCTTGTATTGTTATTTTTGGCTTCTTAATACAGGCAATAATACCATCAATAATTTCAGTGAGATTATGTGGAGGGATATTAGTTGCCATTCCAACTGCAATTCCTTGACTACCATTAATCAAAAGATTTGGAAGTTTACCAGGAAGAATTAAAGGCTCTTTAAGTGAATTATCAAAATTAGGAAGCATTTTTACTGTTTTTTTATCTAAATCCTGTAATATTTCTCCTGCTATTGTTTGTAATTTAGCTTCAGTATAACGCATTGCAGCTGGAGGATCCCCATCAATACTTCCAAAGTTACCCTGCCCCTTTATTAAAGGGTATCTTAATGAGAATGATTGAGCCATTCTTACAAGAGCATCATAAACAGCCAAATCTCCATGAGGATGATATTTTCCTAAAACTTCCCCAACTATTCTTGCGGTCTTTTTTGTTGGTTTATTATGAAAAAGACCCATTTGATTCATTGCATATAAAATTCTTCTCTGAACAGGTTTTAAACCATCCTCAACACTAGGCAAGGCACGAGCAACAATAACAGACATAGCATAATCTATGTAAGCTTTTTGCATCTCATCTTCTATTTTTGCATCCTTAACAGTTTCATCCTTGTCAATATTTAAAAAAGGAAGAACTGTTTCTTTCTCTTCATTCTTATTATTATCTTCTTTATTTCCTTTTTCAGTTTCTTTTTTATTTTTGTCTTTATTTTCTTTTGTCATTTTAAATATCAAGAATAGCCTCCTTTGCATGTTCGATTATGAATTTTTTTCTTGGTTCAACTTCGCTTCCCATTAAAATGCCAAATAACTGGTCTGCTTTGATTGCATCTTCTATAGATACTTGTTTTAGAATCCTGGATTTTGGATTCATTGTTGTTTGCCATAATTGTTGAGGATTCATTTCTCCTAATCCTTTAAAACGCTGAATAGAAAGATTGCCCCCCAAACGCTTTAAGGTTCGTTCTAATTCTTTATCATTATAAATATAAAAATCCTTAGAACCTTTTCTTATTTTATATAATGGAGACATTGCAATAAAAATTCTGCCCCCTTCAATTAATTCTTTCATAAATCTATAGAAAAATGTCAATAAAAGAGTTTTAATATGCTGACCATCAACATCTGCATCTGTCATAATAATAATTTTTCCATATCTTAGTTTTTTTTGTTCAAAATGTTCGCCAAGCCCTGTACCTATTGCAGTTGTCAGAATTACAATTTGTTCATTACTAAAAATTTTGTTAAGATTTGATTTTTCAACATTAAGAATTTTTCCTTTTAATGGAAGAATAGCCTGGGTTTCTTTATTTCTTGCTTGTTTTGCACTTCCACCAGCAGATTCTCCTTCAACAAGATAAATTTCAGTTTTTTCAAGTTTTTTTGATGAGCAATCTGAAAGTTTTCCTGGAAGAGTTGTTGACATCAAAGCAGATTTTCTTCTTACAAGTTCTTTTGCTTTTTTTGCAGCGCTTCTTGCCTTAGCTGCATCAACTGCTTTAGCAATTATAATCTTTGCAATTCTTGGATTTTCTTCGAAGAATTGACTAATTGCTTGACTAGCTATAGAATCTACAATTCCTTTAATTTCTGAATTACCAAGACGCGTTTTTGTCTGACCTTCAAATTGAGGATCAGCCATACAAAGATTAACTATAACTGTAAGTCCTTCTCTAACATCATTACCTTCAATTTTTTTAACCCCCTTTCCACCATTTTTTAGAAGATTTGTTTTTGATGCATAATCATTTATTACTCTAGTTAGGGCTTTTTTAAATCCAGTTATGTGAGTTCCGCCTTCTATGGTGCTTATAGTATTAACAAAACCAAAAATATTTTCATAATAACTATCATTATATTGAATTGCTACTTCAACTATAGTGCTATCTAATTGTTTTTTGAAATAAATTGGTTTATGCAAAGGTTTTCTAGTTCTATTAAGCCATTTTACAAATTCAACAATTCCTCCGGCTGCATGGAATTTTTCTTTCTTCTTGTCTGGCTCAGATTCAAGAATAATAGTTAGACCAGGATTTAAGAAAGCCAATTCTCTCATTTTTGTAGCAATAAGAGCAAAATCAAATTTTAAGACAGAGAAAATTTCTTTATCTGGTTTGAATAATGCCTGAGTTCCTGTTGAACCATTTTGATAAGTTCCAATAATCTTGATTGGACCAATTGGCTTGCCTCTTTTATATTTTTGCTCATAAACTTTTCCCTCTCTTTTAACTTTTACTGACATTGATTCACTAAGAGCATTAACTACAGAAACTCCAACACCATGTAAACCTCCAGAAATAAAATAAGCTTTGTGATCAAACTTGCCCCCGGCATGAAGCATTGTCATAACAATTTCAAGCCCAGATTTTTTAAAACGTGGATGTTTTTCAACAGGAATTCCTCTCCCGTTATCTTCAACTAAAACACTTCCATCTTTGAAAATTTTAATTTTAATTAGATTACAATATCCAGCAAGAGCTTCATCAACACTATTATCAACAACTTCATAGACAAGATGATGTAAACCATCTTTTCCTGTACTGCCTATATACATTGCTGGACGTTTACGAACACCCTCAAGTCCGCCTAAAACCCTGATAGTACTAATATCGTATCTACTTTTTTCTCTTTCAGTTTTTTTATTTTTATTTTTTTCAATTTTCTTTGTTTGTTTTTCTTGTTTTTTGGGCATTTTATTCTATTTTAATTGGATTTTTCCAAATAATCAATCAAACTTTTTTAATTTTTTAGTCAAAATATCGTCGAGGAAATAGTTTTTCTCGTCGACAAACACATAAAGAAATACCACTTTAAAAACCTTTCTCCCCAAATTTGACTTAATTAAGGCTTATTTCGTTAGAATTTAAAAATTAATTTATTTCTTCTTTTTAAGTTTTTTAATTTTTATAGATCTAATCTTACCCTTTTTAAATCTTGGAATATGTGCTAATCTATACTTTCTTATTTTTTGTTTATGTTTATAAAAATAAAAACCCAGGGTAGCTAAGATTAAAATTATTAGAATCCACCAATACCAACAAATAATGCCTTGACAACAAATTCCAAAAAGACAGCATTGAGGAACACATTTATTTTTTACACATTTAGAAACTTTACAACCCTCTGGAGGACAACCACAATCAACACAACAATTTTTAGATGTTTCAGCAAGTTCACATGTCTTGTCTCCACATCTTGCAGAATAACAATCTTCAGGACAACTTTGCCAAGTTTCACCATATTCTGGTTCACATTTACCATTGCCACAATATAAATGACAATCAGTTGGACAGGTTATAGGCGTCTCATCAAATTCTGGTTCACAAATTAAATTTCCACAAGAAAGCTGACAATCAGGACATGGAGGATAAGCTTCTCCTAAATCACAAACTTCATCATAATCACAAATTACACAATCAATAGGGCAAGTTATAGCATTTTCATTACATGCAGGCTCACAAATCATATTCCCGCAAACACATCCAGGACAATCAATAGGACAATTAAGAGTTGTTTCTTTAAAAGTGAAACATAAACCTTCGATAGTCTCGCATATAAGATTGCCACAATTTCCACAGTCTTCTTCACAAGTCTCATTAGTTTCTCCATATTCTGGTTGACATAAACCATCTGGACAATGACAATCAAAAGGACAATTAAAACAATTTTCATCTATTTCTGGCTCGCATATATTATTCTCATTACAACCATAACAATCTATACAATTCTGGGGAGTTTCACACATATTTTGATTAGTTGAATTAGGGATTGGTTCACAAATAGTATTCTCATTACATTCAGAAACACAATCTTCTGGACAATTTTCACATTCTTCATTAGGATCACAATAACCATCGCCACAAAAAACAATATCACTTAAAATTAAATCAGGTGCTTGATCATTACCCCCATCTGTCAGAGTTACTTGGGTGCTCGCATTATTTGTAGAATTTCCAATAAAAATCTTAACTGAATCTCCTTCTTCCCATTGAATATCACAATTACCAACATCAACAGCATACCAATTATCTTCTTTAGAATTTCCTTCTACACCAACAATATCACTTAAATTGCAATAATTATCAATGCGCCAAATTCTGAATTCAACAATCATTCCATTAGGTGAAATCCCGCGGGGTGAATCATCAATAAAACCATTAATCCCATGTTGGGTTCCAGAAAGAACAAAAGGAAAATAAAACAAAATAATCAAAATAGCTATAAATACTAACAAATCTTTTTTCATCTTTTTTTCTACCTCTTTTTTTCTTTTTTTCTTTTTTTCCTATTTTTTGCTAACTTTTTCTTTATTCTATTTACCTATAGAAGTTTTTAAATATAACGATAGATTTAAATATTTAGATTAAAATTTAAAATTAGAAAACAATAATAAAAAGGTGACAATGGGCAAATCAATAGGAATTTTATCAATAAAAGGTGGTGTAGGAAAGACAACCACAACAGTTTCATTAGGATCTGCACTTGCCCAGTTTGGTAAAAATGTTCTTCTCATTGATGGAAATTTTTCTGCTCCAAATTTAGCCTTACATTTAGGAATAATTCATCCAGAATTTTCTCTTTTAGATGTTCTTCAAAATAAAGTTAATGCCTTGGGGGCTATAGAAGAAACAGATTATGGTTTTGATATTATTGGTAGTAAATTAAATCTAAAAAAAATTTTCTATCCAAATTATCTTAAATTAAAAGAAAAAATCCACCATCTCAAGTATCATTATGATATTATCCTTATAGATTCTTCCCCTAGTTTGGATCATGAAACTCTTTCAGCAATGTTAGCATCTGATAAATTGCTTATTGTAACAACACCAGATCATGCAACTTTGTCATGCACCTTACATGCTATTAAAGTTGCAAAAAAGAAAAAAGTTCCAATAGTTGGAATAATTCTCAATAAAGTTTATGGTAAAAAATTTGAAATCAGTCTTGAACAGATAGAAGAAATGACAGGAGTTCCAGTTCTTGCAGTTATTCCTCACGAAATAAATATTCCAAAAGCCTTGTCAGAATTAAAACCAAGTACATTTGAAACAAAAGAAAGTGATGCGGTAGTTGAATACAAGAAACTTGCAGCTTTTATAGCAGGAGAGAGCTATGAAGACAAAAGATTCAAGACAAAAATAAAAAAAATTTTCTCAAAAAAACTTCCTCAGCAGGAAATCAACAGACAGACAAGAAATAAAAAACACCGAATTAAGGATTAATTAACTCTATAACTTTTTCACGACTTTTATGACCTTTAATAATTTTAATCTTAGTTTTAGAAACTTTAAAATGTTCAGCAAGAATCTCTATTAATCTTTTATTAGCCTTGCCTTTCTGAGCTGGAGCATCCACCTTAATTTTAAGAAAATTTTTCTCCTGAATAACATTTGATTTCTTTGCATTTGCTATAACTTTAATTTTTAATTTCATTTTTTGATTTTATTTTTGATTTCATTCTTATATTGTTTTAGTTCCCACTCAGTTCTTTTTTCAATTTCTCCGACCATTCTAGGAGATAATTTGAATCTAGCTGTTTGATAAGTATAATGGGTATTAAGAATTTTTATTTTATTTAGATCGGGATTTCTTCCATATTCTTTAAAAAGTTGTTTTATTGTGGTTTTCCATACATTTCTCTCTAAATCTGACAAAAAATTTCCTTCTTGATATAATTTAAACCAAGAATAAAAGAAATCTTGTCTTGGTGGACCCCCCCAATATTTTTCTTGCGCTAATGCAGGTTTTTCATAAATAAATCCTTTTTTATAAGGAATTATATTTCTATTAAATTTTATTTTTTTTCCATCAAACCCATAATTTTCTTGCATTTCAGAGGGTTTATGATTAATGAAACCTCTTAAATTTCCTTTTAATAAACAAAAATCAACATATGCTTTTTTTTCATAAACAAATGCATTAACTTCAACATCTTCAATATTTTTCATAACCCAAAAAAAATTAATTTTATTTTCTTTAAACAAATCTAACACTTCTTTAGAAGTTCTTCTTTTAAAAAACCAAGTAGATTCTAATTCATTTAATCTTGGTTTATCTATAACAACAACCATATCAATATCGGATTTTTTACTTATGCAATAACATTGTCCAAATCCCATTGAACCACCTAAAAGAACACCTTTGGCTATATTTTCTAAAGGAGAAGCGATTTTTTTTGCTATATTTAATCTTTTTTTTGTTTCAACTATTATGTCCATGATGACATATAAAAATTGATATTTTTAATGATTATTGTTATAAGCCGCGGATGGGGATTGAACCCACAACCTATTGCTTACGAAGCAATTGCTCTTCCAATTGAGCTACCGCGGCATAAACATGAATGATGGGTAGAGTGATAGAAAGATTTTATCTCTTTTTTTTCCTGGTCGTCGTTCTTGTTGTTCTTTTTGTTCCTGTTCTTGGCATTCCTGTTGTTCTAGATGTTCTTGTCATTTTCATTTTTTTTGCAATTAATTCTTTAATATCTTTTTTTCCTTTTTCCTTCTTTTTTAATATTATTCTCTTTTCTTCAACATCATAAAAATCATTTGGATTAAGTTTCTTTTTAATTCCTCTATTCTTTAGATAAAGTTTTGCTATAATATAAAAAATAAGACCTATGCTTTTAGGAGCTTTATTATTACAAGGAACTAAAACATCAATAAAATCTATTACATTGTTTGTATCACATAAAGCAACTATTGGAACATTAATTTTAACAGCATCTTTCAAGACATTCTTATCTAACCAAGGGTCTGTAATAAATACGACATCTGGTTCAAAGAAATTTTCAAGATCTGGATTTGTAATCATGCCAGGAGGATATCTTGAGAAAATTTTAAATCCTGTTGCTTCTCCAAAAGCTTCTAGAGCTTTTTGGCCAGCATCTCTTCTACAACATAAAATAATTTTTTCTGGTTCATATCTAGCAAGAAAATTGGCCGCTATAGTAATTTTATCATCAATCTTTTTTGTATTAAGAACAGCAATACCATCTGCTTTTCTTCTATAAACATATTCCCTCATTCCTGGAGTGACTGCTCTAGTTCCTAAATGAACTGCGGTCTTTATATAATCTTCAAGAGGAACAAGAAGTTCTTCCTTTTCTTTTTTAGTTTCTTTTTCTACTTTCTCTTCTTTTTTTTCCTTCTCTTCCTTTTTTTCCTTCTCTTCCTTTTCCTCAGTTTCTTTCTTCTTTGGCATTTTAATCTAAGATAAAAGTGATTTAAAAAACTTGTGAAATATAAAAAAACGCCGGGACTGGGATTCGAACCCAGATGTCCGAAAGGACCCAGCTTAGCAGGCTGGTGCCATACCATTAGGCGATCCCGGCATATAACAAAGAAGAATCTATAACTTTTAAAGTTTATTTTATTTTTATTTTTTATTTCTTTGTCTCTATTTCAGTTTTATCAATAATCTTATATTTTCTCTCAAATCTTCTCTGTTTAATTAAAGCTATAGTTCCTTCAACAATAAAACCCAAACCAGCTAAAAACCAAAACCAGTCAGATGAAAAATCATAAATTCCTGTTACTTTAATTAAAGCACCAATAATCATAATTAATCCCACAAAAACAAAAATTTCATAACGCCAAAAATTATTTATGCTAATTAATCTCACTAATTTTGCTTTCATAGTCAAAACAGAAATTTAACTCATTTATAAATTTTTCTTCTTTCCTTTTTTCTTTTTTGTTTTTTCAATTATTCTTTCAGCTCTTGTTATCATATCTTTCTTAAGGCCAATAAAACAACCACCAAATTTACCAGCACAATAAGTTGCTTCTCCTGGCTTGATTATTTTGGCAATTTCAGGACTTTCTATATCTATATGGGTTACTCTTGCTCCTGCTTTTCCTTTTTCATGTATGTAGACTTTTACTTTCTTCAGAACATGTTTTCCTTTGCATGGACCTGACATAAAAATATAAAAGAAAAAGAATATTTAAATTTAATTAAACATCATAACATTTAAAAGAATTCTAGTAGTATAATAATTAAAGCGAGGTGGAGCAGTCTGGAGTGCTCGCAGGGCCCATAACCCTGAGGTCGCGTGGTTCAAATCCCGCCCTCGCTATAAAATATTAAAATGTTCTATATAGGAATTGATGAGGCTGGAAGAGGACCTGTTTTAGGGCCCATGGTTCTGACAGGAGTTCTTGCTGATGAAAAGGAAATAGCAAAGTTTAAAGAACATAATGTTAAAGATTCCAAAATGGTGACCCCAAAAAGACGTGAGATTTTAGCTAAAGAAATTAAAAAAATAGCTCTTGGTTATCATATTATTAAAGTATATCCTGAAGAAATTGATGGAAATATAGAAAAAAAAATTAATTTGAACTGGATTGAAGCTCTGAAAGCGGCTGAAATTATCAATATATTAATTAAAAAAGTTCCTAAGGTCAGAGTTATTGTTGATTGCCCCTCCCCTAATAGACAAGCATGGCATAATTATCTTATTAAGCATATTAATAATGTAAAAAAAATATCTTTGAGTTGTGAGCATAAAGCCGATGTTAATCATCTAATTGTAAGTGCTGCCAGTATTCTTGCAAAAACAACAAGAGATAATGAAATAGAGAAGATAAAAAAACAATATAATATAAAATGCGGTTCTGGTTATCCTTCTGATCCTGTATGCAAGGAATTTTTAAAAACATCCCGGGCAAGGGAATTATCCAAAACAGGATTAATAAGAAAAAGCTGGGCAACTTGGAATCGCGAAGTCAATAAAAGAAAACAAAAAAATCTTGGGGATTTTTGATTAGAATTCATGCAGTTTTTTTTGTTCTTTGTTGAAAAGATCTTCTTTATTAATTCCAAAAACTTCAAAAATATTTTCTACTGCTGGCAAAATTTGATGTTCTAGATAATAATTAATATTATATTGCCCTTTTTCATCAGGAAGTTTTACTTTTTCCCTAACAAGTTTTTTTGCTCCTTGTGTTTCAGCTATATAATATTCTATCAACATGCCAACATCAACAGGTGTTCCTCTTTTTTTCATTTTTTCAGCTGCTATAACATGGGGTGTTCTTGATTTGTATTCAGAAATAGGTTTTTTTAATTGGGTCTTTATTATTATTTCTTTTCTTGAAATTTTTCTCTTTTTTAGGTCATCTATTGTTTTTTGTAAAATTTGCAGGGCTTTTTTTTCATCACCATCTATAAGAATCCTCTTTAAAATATTATTTTGAAGATTTCTGACTAGTTTACACCAATCTCTTCTTACTGTCTCGAATCCACGAATTTTCAACTTGCCTTTTTCATCTATAAGAGCATATTTTTTCTTTGCCCCTTGTTTAACAGTTCTTTTTGCCACGAACAAACCCCTTTTATAAAAATCTTCTAATTCAAGTTCCATGATTCCTGGAAGTTCTGAATTTAATTTTTTAAGAAAATCAAGAATTTGTTTTTTTGTCCTTTTTCCAAGTAAAAAAGCAATAGAATCTGTATCAGAATAAATTATTTTATATTTTTGTTTTTCAACTTTATCAATGGTTTCTAAAATATTTTTTTTGGCTAGAGCTGCTGTAGAAGCTGCTGCTTCTCTACAATAATATCTGGCTCCAAAAAAACCTTGATAGCCATAGCTCGCATTTGCCAGAAGTTTATAGGCATTACTTCTTGCTTTTGCAATTGGGTTTGGATTTTGTTTGTATTCTTTTTTATATTTTTTTCTCTTTTCTATTATATCATAAAGCATCAAAGGAAAAAATCCTTGTTTTTTTGAAAAATAAACTTTTTCTTTATCCAAATTAACTGTTAATGCATTACTAGATTTTTTTTCTAAGAAAGTTGATAAAGATAAATTATAAGTAAAAATAACAGAAGCATACATGCTAGTAAAATCAAACATAACTATATCTTTATATAATCCTGGTTTTGGTTGAAAAACAAAAGCTCCAGAATATTTACCCATTTGTCTTCTGTTTTTAATCTTATCATTTAATGGTCTTTTCTCAGCTATTTCATTATATTTGCTAAGACCATGAATAATATAATACTCAACCAACTGAGACATTGAACTTCTTGTTATCTCAAAAAGAGGTTCCTGTATGATTCTACTAAATTCCACCATATCTGGCCACAATTTTTCTGCTAATTTATGTGCTAAAACAGAATCTTGAAGATTATATTCAAAAAAAGCTTCCCATTCATGTTCTTTTAATTTAGAGGAATGTTTAAATTCAAATTTATTTTTTCCTTCTCCTAATAGTTCATAAGCTACATCATTTAATCCCAAGGTTTCTGATTGTAAATATTGAGAATAGACTGTTTCTATAAATCTAAATAAATCAATATGCACTATTCCTGTAATTTTTGCTTTTGGAATCCTTCCTCTAAAAAAAGATGGCTGACTTTTATCTAAACCTAAAGCTAATTTAATTTTATTTTTTTCAGCCCTGGCTTTTAAATAAGGCACATCAAAACCATCACTAAAATAACCAACAAGAACATCAGGAGACAATTTAGCCACATATTTCATAAATGCTTCTAACATATCTGCTTCTGTTTTAAAATATTCAACATAATTAAATTTTTTTGAATGTTTTTTACATGTTAAAACTTTTTTAAAATTATCCGAGACAAGAGATATCATTAAAACTTCTCCTCTGCCTAATTCTAATTCATCTGTCTCTATATCAAATGCTAAAATTTTTGGCTTAAATTTTTCATTTTTTTTATCATCATTCTTTTCAATTTTCTCCACTTTGATGCAAAGATCAATATCCAAGACTGAATCAATTCCGCCAAATTCATAAGAATTGTTTAAAATCTCTCCAGAAATTTTGTGCCAGGATAAAGGAATCAGTTTTTTTTCAGTTATATATTTAGTTATAATATTAAGGTCATATTCTCTCCTTGCTTTTATTTCTTTAAAACCCAATTTATCTGCTACAGAATGCGCATCTTTATAATTAGTTATAAAAATTTTAATTGCTTTTACTGATTTTCCTAGAAAATTTTTATTATAAATTTCTGTTTTAATCACCTTGGTTGTTCTTGAAGGTAGTTTAATCTCAATTTTCTCTATTTTTTTCTGGATATTTTTTATTTTTTTATCAGAAACTCCTTTTTCGAAAATAGCCCATAAAAAAGGATCAAAATTATCTATAATACATACCCTTTTACCCTTATCATCTCTTCCTATAATCCTAATATAATTCTTTCCTTGCCAATCAAAAAAACCATAATCCAAAGGAATAAAATTAATCTGCATCATATAATTATCAAAAGACAGATGTTTTTAAAATTTCTTTCTTTAAAAATCGAAACCTTTATATATTACTATTACTTTTAAATAGTAACATAAAGGGTGTAAAATGATTTCAAATAAATATCAAAAAAATTCGCAAGAAGAATTATTTCCAGAAATGATTGGTCCTAATTATATTGGTTTTTTAGATGAAATTCAAAATCATTTTCCTGTTATTCGTAATAAACGTGGATATGATACAGAAGCTAAAGATAAAGCTATAAAAAAATATTTTCCAGGATTATATAGAAAAAATGACGTATTTAACTGGTCTCCAAAAAAGAAAGGTGCGCTTTTTCTTAAATTAGTTAAAAGTGCTAAACTTCAAATTGAAAAAACTAATAAGAAAAAAGAGCTTTTAGAGCAAATTATTTAAGTTTTAATTCTTTGTTATTTTTATGGGTTTACAAATTGGCGCTTTAGTTCCAAAAAAAGAAATAACAATAGAAAGTTTAAGAGGAAAAATAATAGCTGTTGATGCCTTTAACATTCTTTATCAATTTCTTGCAAACATTAGGCAGATGGATGGAACACCCTTGATGGATAAAAAGAAAAGAATCACTTCTCATCTTAGTGGTTTGTTTTATAGAACAACCAAACTTATGACAAAAGGACTTAAATTAGTTTATGTTTATGATGGTGAGGCTCCTGAATTAAAAGCCAAAACAAGAATGTCTAGAGAAGAAAGGAAGAAAACTGCAAGAGAAAAATATGAAGAGGCCAAAGAAAAAGATATTAAAGAAGAAATGTATAAATGGTCTAGACAAACTTTGCGACTTAGTGATGAAATGATTGAGGAAAGTAAAGAACTTCTTAAAGCATTGGGAATTCCCATTATTCAAGCTCCAAGCGAGGGAGAAGCCCAATGTGCTTATATGGTTAAACATAAAGATGCTTATATAGTTGCAAGCCAAGATTATGATACTTTAGCATTTGGAGCCACAAGACTTGTTCAAAATTTAAGTCTTGCAACAAGAAGAAAAACAATAAGTGGTTTTATTTCTATAAGTCCGATGATGATTGAATTAGATAATGTTCTAAACACTCTTCAGATTAATCGCGACCAGCTTATCTGCTTAGGAATTCTTGTTGGAACTGATTTTAATCCAAAAGGAATCAAAGGAATTGGTCCAAAACGGGCTTTACAATTAGTTCAAATATATAAACAGCCTGTTTTATTATTTCAAGCTATAGAAAAAATGATTAAAGAAAACAAAATTCCAAAAATAGATTTTAATTGGAAAGATATTTTTGAGATATTTAAGAAACCAAATATAAAAAAAGACTACAAAATCAAGTTTGGCAAAGTCAATGAAGAAAAAGTCAAACAAATTTTATGTAAAGAACATGATTTTTCAGAAAGCAGAGTTGAAAATGCTTTAAAGAGAATCGCCGAATATGAAAAAGCCGCCAAACAAAAAGATCTAAAGAGTTGGTTTTAAAAAAAGATTATGTTTAATATAAAGCTTAATAAGCAGATTTCATAAAACTTGCTCCTAATGATATAAGACCAAAGAAAGCAAGAATTCCAAAATAAATTCTTAAATCTTTGGGTAAATTTTCAATAAAAAAAGGCATAAATTCAAAAGAAATTGCTAATCCTATAAGACTGATTATAATTACCAAAATTCCTAAAATAAATAAAAACATTTTTTCCCTCGTTCCATAACCAAACATTTTCTACCTCTTTTCTTGTTTTATTTAAAGTTTTTATTATTTATAAATTTGTTGTTATTAAATCCTAAATCTATATCGTTTAGCAAGAACTTCTATTTTTTTCATAGTTCTTAAATTTCTAGCTCTTTTTTCTCCTATGCGCGTTCCCCTTTTTGGAATCTTGTTTCCTGCTTGCTTAAATATTTTAGCATTATCTCTCATCAAAAAGCTATAAGTTGATTTTAATTTTGCTATATTTACTCTACCAGAACCCGTATTGGTTCTTGGAGTTCTTTCTCTTCTTCCAAAAGGCCATTTCCTTTTTGTTCCTGCCCTTTCTCGTGGATAATACCCTCTTTGTGCTCCATAATCTCTATGCCTTAATCTAATTAAAGCCATTAAAATCATTATTATAGTAATTAAAATTAAAACAATAGAAATTGCATCAAGAACAATACAAATTTGTTGGGGTATAGGGCCATAAGGATAACAAACATTATTTTTTAGCCATAAAATCCAGACTAAAGAAATAGCCAATAAAATAAATAAGAAAACCATACTCCTTCCTTTAAGTTGATACCATAATAAACTAAGAATTAAAATAATAAATAAGGCAAGAACCCACCAAGCAATTTTAGGAATTATATTGCCAAAATAATAAATTGTTCCAAGAGATCCCATTAAGCCAAGAACAAAAGACATTACAAATGCAATTGTTGGGCTTCTTCCAAAAAAATTCTGTAATGCAAACCAACAAACTGTAAAAATTAATAAAAATAATAAGGCCGCATTAACCCATTCATTTTGAGCTAATTCAGAAGGGCTTAAATTACCAAAATCAAAATCTCCAAAAGTATTAGAACTATAACCATTATAAGCATAAATAGAACTACTAATAAGAATAAATGCAAATAAAAAAATAATAAATAATATGCCTCTTTTCATCATTTTCATAAAAATTTAAGGATTTTATAATTTAAAAAACTTAAGGTTAACCAAAATTATATCTAAGGTTTCAGTTCAAGAATAAGTTTGCCCTTTTCAACAAAATAATTTTTTATTGGCAATGAAAGAGGAATTAATTTGAAATAGGCTTTATTCTTTGTAAAAGCTTTTATTTCAATACTATTTTCAAGTTTAGTGATAATAATATCTTTTTCACTTTTTATGCCGGGCAAGATAATTTCATAAACAATTTTATCTGTCAGACGTCTTACTTTTGTCTGAGGCTCTTCTCTAGGAAGTTTTTTTAGTTTTTCTTTCTGAGCTTTTGTTAACTTCTTTTTTGGAAGTTTGATTGATTTTTCCTCTTTATTTTTCTTAGTTTTTTTAACAGCTGTTGGAAATTTTATTTTTTGTCCAGGACTAAAATGACCAACTTTAATAATAGGCTGGCCCTCAGAAGAAGTTTCTACTTTAATGCTGATTCCTTGCACATTTGTTGGTAATTTTCTTATATCTAAATTATTTATTCTGCCTTTATTCTCTTGTTTCTTTATTTGCGTTCCTCCAATCACTTTATCCATTTGCCTGAATTGTTTATCAAGATCCCGAATTATTTTTTTAAAAGGAAGTCTGACAAAAAAAGGCATTTGAAAAGCTTCTTCAAAACTTTTTTCCATCTGTTCTAAATTTCTGTCATGCTGTTCTTCAATTTTTTTTATTTCTTTTAATTGAGCACCACAAAAAGGGCAGAAACTATATGTAGAATCAACCTTCCTACCACAACGACATCTAATTTTTTTCTTAAACATATTCTTATTCTGATGATTTGACTTTTAAATATGTTGTTTAATGTTCCCTATGGGACAATATCTGTTACCACTCACACAGGACAACATACCGAAAGGTTTATAAAGCCCAAAATACTATAGATATTATAATAAATTAAATAAATAAAATATAAAACAAAAAAGAAAAATGACTGAAGAAAAAAGAGAAAGCCAACTTGAAAATTTAGTTAGGTATGGTTCAGCTGCTTTAGCTTCTAGAAAAGCCAAATCTGATCCTGGAATATCTCTTTTAGCTATGAAAGGTTTTTATGATAATCAATTAGATAAAGGAGATCCAATAATTTATCAAGCCTTAGCAGAAGCCCAAATAGGAATTCAAAATGGAACAGGAATAAGTAATGGCGGAGTTGTTCAAGCAATTGGTTTCTATGGTACTGGAAAATATGGAGAAGCATTTGCAAAAGCAACAGTGGAAGAAGTCATAAAAACTGTTGTAGATAGTGGCTACAAGATTCCAGAAGATACATTAAAAGGTTTAAAGAATTATGAAAAAGTTACTTGTGAAGAATTAAAAAAGTTAGCTGAAAAAGACAAAGATGCAGAAAAAGCACTTAAAGCCGTATATACACTTGATACTCAAAAACTAGAAGGAGAATTTTACTACAATTTATTCACAGGACAAACAAATGATGCACTTTCAAGTTTATACGCTAAACAAGAACAAGAAGCAAAAGAATAAACTTATTTTTTAATTTTTTCCTTTCTTTTTTTATTTTTTTCTTTCTTTTTATTTTTTTCTTTCTTTTATTTTTTTATATTTGTTATTTCTATTTTTCACTGATTATTTTGTCAATTATCTTTGCCATTTCTCTGACAAAGAGATCTGTTTTCTCTTGCCATTCATCAATATCCTTTCCTGTTATTTTTGAAATCGAACCATGTAGAATGCCGTGAGCAATCTCATAAAGCCGGCTATACCAAGAAACATATTTTGAATTTAACATTTTTGTTCTAACAAAAGTTTTATCAAGAAGTTGTGGAATATGTTCTGGACTTGGTGGAACTCTTTTTGCTGCGATAAGTGCGGCATGGCTTGCATCAACCATTGCCCAATAAAGACCTTCAATACCATTTAATAAAGCGGCTCTTGTCCTTGCTAAATGTAATGGAGCCCTTTGTAAGATAACATAAATAGATTCTGGCGTGCTTTTAATCTTGCCTTTAGCTAAAAGAACTTTAAGAGGCGTAAAGAAACCACCAAAATCAATCAAAGGCTGACCATATCTTATTATGTTAATTATAACTGGCTCCCCTCTAATCATTTCCTCCCACCATGTACTTAAGCGCACAGAATTAATATGTAAAGGTCTTCTATAAGGGTTTGTTTTGATTAATTTTCCTAATTCTTCTCTATACCAAGCAATAAGTTCAGCATCCCATTGTATAGTACAGTCATCAAGAATAATAATTATATCAATATCAGAACCTTTTTTCATTTTTCCTTTGACAGATGAGCCAAATAAAATAATTGATTTTAATGTCTTTCCAAACTTTTCATAAGCTTTTGTGGCAAAATCATATGCTATATCTTGTTCTGTCTTAATTCGCAGAGAAGGAAATTCTTTTTCACTGGCCTTTGTTACTTTAGGCATTTTAGGTATTGGAGGCTCTTTTAATCTATATGTAGAAATTTTTGCTCTTTTTTTCTTTACCATCACCTTTTACCTCTTTTTCTAAATAAAATAGATAAATCAAGTTTATAAATTTTCGGTTGTAATTATTTTTTCTAACTCTCTTGCTTTCTCTTCTGTCTTAAAACATGGAACGCGACCTTTTTCCTTACCATTATAGAAAACTATTGCTGTTGGTAAACGGCCGATTGGTTTGTTAAGAATTCCTTTTTCATTTAATATGTTTTTACATTTTGGATAAGTTACATCAAAATAAAATACTTTAAAATTGTTTGATAAATCCATAAAATAAGAGTTAAGATTTTGATTGGAAGATAAAGTTGAGAAAAGTGCGAGTACATAATTACTATCTTCTAAAGCTAAATAAAATCTATCTAATTCTTTCTCTGATCTTATAACCTTAACATTAGAAAAGTTCTCTTCAGTTTTTCTCTCAAATTTCTCTGCCCTTATTTGATATTTTCTATTAAATTTTATTAAATTGTTTTTTTCTAATATTTTGTCTTTACTCGTAAATATGAGGGCTCCTCCAAAAACAAGAGCTGCTAAAGTATAAATTAATCTTCTATTCATAAGAAAAGAAAAGAAAAGAAAGATATAAACCTTTCTATTTTGATTACTTCATAGTAGTTTATTTAATTACTCCCTACAGTTAATCCAGCAACAAACACAGACTCCTCCAGGAGTATAGTCATTAAAATCTAAACCATGGCTAGCACAATAGTTTGCACATTCATTAGAACCGCCTCTAGGTTCCGTAATTATAGCACCACCACACGAACAGTCAATATAAGAATATTCACTTGTCTCAAATATCTCATTACAACTGACTAAATGTGTTCCGCTATCTGAACCAGCTAAAGCCATCACACAAGTTCCTTTTTTTGCTCTACATTTAGTTGTGCATGTACTTCCAGTATCTGCTGCAAAAATCTGAGTGTTTTTCATTACTTCTAAAAGGTCATCAAAAGTTAATTTATATTCTTGTTTATAAGTATCTAAATCTCCATAAATTTCTAATTTAGTTCCTTCTGATGGGGTTATTCCTCCTAAAGGTGTTGTAGTCTCTCCACCAACACACGCACCATTACTACAACTTTCATAACCTAAGGCAACACAATCATAATCCATTGAGAGACAATTATCTCCTTCAAGATAAAATTCTCTAAGTGTGTTAGAAATACAAGCATCACTGAACTGGCCATTAGCCCCGGTACATATTCCTAAAAGCCATATAGCTGCACCATCATCACTATCTACATAAGTTGTTGTTGCGGGTTTTGCTATTCCGAAAAGTCTTTGAAAAAAAGTTTGCTCAACAGCTTGTGCATCTTCTGTTGCAGCTTCTGATGATGTTTCTGATGATGTTGGTTGAGTAACTGCTGTAGAAGCTTCTGATAATCCTTCTTGTGTTATAAAACCCGTAATTTGCGAATTTGTATAAACCATTCCTACCATAAATCCTAGAAATAAAGCAACTATGAAAAAAACCCAGATAAAATGTTTTTCCATTTTTTGTTTTGTTTTTTATTTTCCTCTTTTAGTTATTAAATATTATAATAAATTAATAATATGAGTCTTTTTATATGTTTTTATTAATAATAATTTTTATTAATATTATGATAGAGTTAATTCTTTCAATTTCTCAAACAAATTATGAAACTCTTTTTTTTATTTACTGCATTGTTATTGCATTGGTGTTCCTGTAAAAGATTCGCCTCTTTTTTGCATGCTTCCGCCAAGTTCCATAGGAAGAGCTGCAAAACCAGTGCCATAAGTTGCAAAATGTTGTTCAGGCAACATTAAACCATAACCAGCAGGATAGCCAGCAGGGATTCCATAAACATTTCTAACCTGATTCCAAAAAGGCTGCATATAATTTGCATAGAGTGGAGAGCCCATTGCTTCAAGAGAATAAGGAACAGGACTTACTTTAAAATGTTCTGCCCAAGATGAATATTCTAAAATTTTTTTTCCTTTATATCCTTTTTTTTCTAATTCTTTTAACATATCTTTGATTGGAACTTCACCCATTCCTGGAGGAAGTTCAGTATGTTCTGCACCAAAATTATCAACAAGATGAACGTGTTTTACAAAAGGAGCAATCTTTTTAGTTTCCTTAACAATATCTTTTTTAGAAAAGCCATATTTTCTTAACATATTAATATGACTTACATCCCAAGTTGTTCCAATTAATTTTTCAGCTGCTCTTTCTGCTTCTCCATGGCTAATACCTGTTTTTACTGCTTTATCAACAAAAGTTTTTCTACTTTCTTTAATAAGATGGCTAAGTTCTTCAGCCCTTCCAAAAACACTATTAGGAAAAACATTTTCTATAGAAACTATTGGAGATTTATTTTTGAATTTTTTATAAGCATGAAGAGCCACATTTGCAATAGTGTTTTTGCTCTTATCAAGACAAAAAGTTTCTGCAGGAACATAAGTTTCTGGAGGTATTACACGTAATGATTCAATCAAATCATGATAAACTGCTGTTGCTTTTGATGGGTTAGTCATTTGTAATCTTGGTAATTGTTCAAAAATTTTAGATTTTTGCTTTATAAATTCCCTAACTTTTCCTTTTTGATCTTCTGGCGCATATTTATAAGCTCTATCATAAAGAACTCCTAAATGCTTTTCAATTTCACTATAATAGTTTTGAGCCATCTGAAATTGATTGAAAAAAGGCTGCAATTCTGGTTCAATTTCTACTTTTTCTCCTCTTGCTTCTTTTTCTTTTATTTCTTTCCATTTTGGTTGTATTACTGGCCAAGCATTTTTGAAAAGAACATCTGCTTCTTTTTTATATTGAATAAGTGGAAGAATATGACCATCCCAATCTGTATGGTTTCTCATTCTAAGGGCATCTTCTGTTGTTATTAATCTCTCTTCTTTTTTTTCTTCAGGATAATATGGAAAAAATCTATCTTCTCTTTCTACTGGTGAAATTTGTCCTGTATCGCGATTAACAACATACATAATCTTTTTTTCTGGTTTGCCTTCAATAGGCATCCATTCTGTTGATGGAACTCCCCCTGTTGCATGAATAGTAACAGGAATATTTCCTTTAGGACTTAATTCATGTGCTTTTTCTATAACATTTTTAAACTGATGTTCTGCTTGTTGTCTATAAGATTCATTCCATCCATCTTTTGTAAAGCCAGCAGGATCAATTATTGGAGCATGCATTGTAAAATCCACACCAGTCAATTTTCCTATTCTTTCTACTTCTTTCCAATGTTGTTTTGGAATAGATTCAAAAACTTGCGCACTTATAGCTCCAACTTCAAAGGTTTTCAAACCCTGGCTTAATTTTGTTGTAACTTCTCCAATAACATTTGCTGTTCTAGGATCTGTAGTCATACCAAGCTGAGATGGTTGAAGCCTATAACCAGTAAAAAGAGGGCCATAGTTAGGATCAAGAGGACCATAACTTCCAGAATAAAGAGTTTCATAAGATTTAGGCAAATTATAAGTAGCCATTTAATTTTTATTTATTTAATCTAATATTTTGTTTTATATTTTTTAATTTTCTTTTCAGGATATTTAAATTCTGGTCCAAAAGTAACCGGAGTATCATCTTCTCTTTCAGCTTTTTCATATTTAATAACTTCATCATAGCGACCATGACTTATTTTTACTTCTCTAGCCAAAGGATTTTTTAATTCTCTAATTTCTCTAATAGGGGCAGTTGTTACTGGTTCAAAATCGGTTTTTCTCGCTTCAAATATCTCTGTTCTTGTTGTAATATATTTTTGATTATTTTTTTCTTCATAAACAGGAGCATATTGAAATTCTCTTTTTTCTTTTTCTTTCTCTTCAAATGGTTTTTTAATTTCTACACTAGCTAAGGAATCTTCTAATTTTTGCCCTCTAATTTCTCTTTCTGGTTCTGATATTAGAGCAGTATGTTCAGCACTAGTTTCAAATCCTTGCCTAAAGGGTGTTTCATCAATTATTTCTTTTCTTCTTTCTTTCTTTTTTTCTTTTTCCTTTTTTTCCTTTTCTTCCTCTTCTTTATTTTCTTCATTGTTTTCTTCTTTATTATTTTCTTTTTCTTTATCTTCATCCATTTTTCATTCTCATTTATTATTATTATTATTATTATTATTTAGGAATACGCCATTTTTCTGGAAGTTGCCAATCTGGTTCAGTAATGCTGGGCATTCCATGTGATTTTTTATAAATATCGTAAATTTTATAGCAAAAGGCAGCTGAAGTTCTTTCTGAAAGAGCTCTAATTACAGATTCCTCAAAATTATCTTTACGAATTTTACCTAATTCTGGTTCTTTTTTCTTTTTTTCAGGTTTTTTTTGTTTTGTCTCTTTTTCTTTCTTCCCTGTATCTATAAAATGTTCTATATCTTCAATTATTTGATTAAAGGTTTCTTCTGTTACAATTTCTGTTAATCTTAAAGCATCTCTAAAATCTTCTTTATCAAGTTCTTTTTCAAAAACTTTCATTTCATCTTCATTTAATGAATAAGCTTTAAAATTAACTTCTGTACGACCGCCAAAAATGTAATGTCCTTGTGGGCTTCTACTAGGAATCCCTCTGAAAACAAAATCAATAAAAACACAACTATAATACTTTCGTTTTAGTTTTAAATTTCTAAAAGATTTTGGAAGATTTTCTAAATCAACCTCTTTAACTATATTAATTGTACTTTTACCAAGAATAGTTAATTCCAAAAGAATTGTATTAAATGCCTTAACAAGAGCTGGTTCTCTACTTCTTCCTTTCATCATTAATTCTTCAGCAGCCCTAAGATAAGGTTTTGCCCATCTTGAATAAAGTCTTAAAGAATTAACCTGAGTTTTCAAATAACTCTTTTCAATTTCAAATCTCTTACGAAGCTCTTTTTCACTTTTTTCTTTCCAAACAAAAAATTCAGCCACCCTTGGTTTAAGGATTCTTTTAACCCTGTCATTTAAATCTAATCTATCAACATCTGATAGCCTTTTTACTGCCATAAAAGCATCTATAAGGGTAGCATACATAAATTGTGAAGCCATACCTTTAATGCTAGTATTGCCTCTTTGTATATCTACTTTATCCATCCAAATTTGTTTTAAACCAAGAACACCAGATTCGTGATCTCTAGCATTTTTACTTTGTGCAAGATCATATTGATCAAGCCTGATTTCAAATTCTTTAAGAGAATAAAGTATATTAATTACTGATTTAATAACACTATTTACAACATTTAAAATTTTCATTCCTTCTTCTTGCATTATTTTTGCTTTTTGACCTAGCTCACCAAAATAACCAGAGCCAGGAGATGCGGAAAAATTATCAATTATTTTTGTTACATCCTTATTAAATAAATCATTAACAAAATCAAGAATCCAAAAATAAATGGGTTCAAGTTGTTCAGAAGTGCTATCATAAATAAGGGTGTGTTCCCATATCGGTTTATCATAATGGGGATTTATTTTAGCTATAATCTCAGATATATCTAACCTCTTTTCTTCTTCTGACATTAAAAAACTAAGCAAGATTGATTTTTATTACTTTCGGTAAAGAAAACTATTTAAATATAATTTATATATTTTTAATATGATTGGAGAATTTTTAATTTTCAATATCGTTATGCTTGTAATAGCAATTATTCTAAATAAAAAACGCAAACTTGGTTTGTTTAGTAAGAATAAAGGAATATTGCTATTAGTAGTAATTATTTCATTTTTTGTATGTGAATTTTTTGGGATATGGGGTTATGCAAGACATTGGTGGGATCCTGGTTTTACTTATATCCCATTTTCTTTGCATCCCGTTTATTTTGAGGATGCCCTTAGTTATGTGGTAGCAACAATTATAGTTGTTGCTGTCTGGGAAAGATGCAAAAAAATTAAGTTTGGGAGGAAAAAGAAAAAATGATGGAATATACAATTACTGCTATAGTGGTGCTTATAGTCCTTGCTCTCTTAGATTACTTTCTCAAGACTGATGTTCTTAAGCCAACTAAAAGAAAGGCTATTTTCTGGGCATCTGGTATTATATTTTGGTATATAATAGAAATCATGGCTATTGGCAGATGGTGGGTAATTCCACCAGCAACTATTTCTGGTATATATTTAGGATTTAATATTCCTATAGAAGAACTCGGTTGTTTAATTATTTGGTTTTTGATAATTTTAATTCCTTGGGAATATTTTAAAAAACACATGAAAGGTTAAAGACAAAGATTTAAAAAATCTTCATCCATAAAAATATTATGGTTTTTAGAAAAATATTTAGGAAAAAAAAGGTAGAAAACATGGCGGTAATTGATCTTGGTAAACTTAATGAACTAAGAGAAAAAGACAGAATGATAAAAGAATCAGCAAGTCCTTTAACCACAACAGGAACAACACAAACTGGAAATGATGTTAATTTTTTAGGTGCATTAGCTAGTGCAGCAAATAAAACAGAAGATGAACAAACAAAAGTAGCAGTTTCAGGACAAAGTTTTGAAAAGATGGAAAGGATTCATAAAAGAATTGATCATCTCGCAAGCAGATTTGAACTTTTAGAAAGAAAAATTGAGAGAATTGAAAGAAGGATTGACTTAAAATACTAAAAAATAACTAAAACATCAACCAAAACGCTAAATTAAAAATGCCAAAAAAGAGAACCAAAACAAAAAGTAAGAAAATCAAAACCAAAAATAATAATGTAAATAAATTTTTCTTTTTTATAGCAATTGTATGTTTTATTTTTATTCTTGATAGATATACAAAATATCTTTCATCATTTATACAAGCTTGTTTTATTTTCTGTATAAAACAATCAATAAATTATGGGGCAGCTTTTAGTCTTCTTAATAATTTTGGCTGGACAAGAATCCTTTTAATAACAATAGCAGTTTTTGTAATGTTTTTTGCAGCTTTTTTTTATTTTCAAAATAAAAAATTCACACTTATAGATTTTGGTCTTTCATTATTGTTTGCAGGAACTCTCTCAAATGTTTTTGACAGAATTTATTATGGTTATGTTATTGATTTTATTGGCTTCGCTTTCTGGCCAGCTTTTCCTGCTTTCAATTTAGCAGATATAGCCAATCTTGTTGGTGTTATAATTCTAATTTGGGCAATAATCAAGAAGCCCTAAAATAATTAAAAATATAAATATAAATTTATATTAACTGTTAAGTAGTAAATAACCGAAAGATTTATAAAGACTAAATTCATATTAATTATATAAAAACTAAAATATTGGAAAAAGATTTGGTGGGGTGTTTTAACACTTCAGATGAATTTGTTACAACTTTATCCAGTTCTTCAAGGGAATTAAGAAAATATCAAAAAGAACAAGCATTTATCAATAGATTAGTCCAAGGAGATCTTGGATTACAAAAAGAAAAAAAACTGGGAATTGGAGATATAGAAGGAACAATAACTCGTGAGAATATTGTAAAAGCCCTAATAGATTCTGGATTAGTAAGGAATGCTAATTCTGTTCTAGGCAAATACCAAGTATCTAGGAATATAAGAAAAGTACATCAGACAGATTACTGGAGAGGTTATTCATTTAAACCAGCATCTAATGAACCAGAAACTTACAAAGTAGAATTAGAAGATATTTCTGGATTAGATCCAGGTTAGATTAAATTTTTCAGTTTCTATTAATTTTTGAGCAACTTTGTCGTTAGAATACTGTTCTAGCCTAAACTCAAACATTATATAATACCTATATAAAATTATATTAGTATGGTAAAATAAATATTTAAAGCCACCAAACTTTAAACTAATATGATAAAAGAGGCAAAGACAAATACAAAAATAAAAATAAGTGAAAAAAAGATTCTTGCTTATGCTTTAAAGAACGCATTAAATCATGATAGCAAAGCACAAGTGGGATCTGTTCTTCCAAAACTTTTTCAAGAAGGGCTGAAAAAAGAACAAATAAAATCAATTATTCCAACAATTCAAAAAATAGTCAAACAAGTTAATGTATTAAGCAGATTAGATCAAGAAAAAAAATTTAATGAACTAAGTAAATTAGTAAAGCGAAGAAAAGAAAGAGTTGGTCTTCCAACTTTATCTAATGCAATAAAAGGCAAAGTTGTAATGAGATTTGCTCCTTATCCAAGCGGGCCATTACATATTGGAAATGCCCGTCCTATAATTCTTAATGACGAATATGTAAAAGAATATGGCGGAAAACTTTTTCTTGTTATTGATGACACTATTGGAAGTGAAGAAAAACAATTAATTAAAGAAGCTTATGAACTCATTACAAAAGGTTCTGACTGGCTTGAAATCAATTATAAAAAACCAGTAATTTACAAATCTGACCGCCTTAAATTATATTATAAATATGCAGAGGAATTAATCAAAAAAAATAAAGCATATGTTTGTTTTTGTGATTCTGAAACCTTACATAAAAATAGAATCAAAGGAATTGAATGTAAGCATAGAAATACAAAACCAAAAGAAAATCTCAAGTATTGGAAAGAAATGTTAAAAGGAAAATATGAAGAACATAAAGCCACGCTTAGAATCAAGACAGATATGAAACATAAAAATCCTGCTTTTCGTGATAGAGTTCTTTTTAGAATCAGTAAAAGAGAGCATCCAAAAACAAAAAAGAAATACAAAGTATGGCCTCTTCTAGAAATAAGCTGGGCAGTAGATGACAAACTTCTTGGCATCACCCACATTCTTCGGGGAAAAGAATTAATGATTGAAACTGACATGGAAAAATATATTTTTGATATTTTTGGTTGGAAATATCCTGAATTTATTCATACAGGATTATTACAATTTGAAGGAGCCAAATTAAGCAAGAGTAAATCACAAAAAGAAGTTAAAACAGGAAGATATATTGGCTGGGATGATCCTCGAACTTGGTCATTACAATCTCTTGAAAGAAGAGGATTTAAACCAGAAGCAATAAGAAATTTTATCTTACAGTTTGGAGTAACTCAAACAGAGATTAAAGTCCCAATAGAGGCTTTATATAAAGAAAATAAAAAAATTATTGAAACAAGCAACAGATTCTTTTTTGTAGCCAATCCAAAAAAAATTACAATCAAGAATGCGCCAAAAATAAAAACAAAACTAGAATTGCATCCAGATCATCCTAAACGAGGCCACAGAATTTTTGAAACAGGCCAAAATTTTTATATAACAACAGAAGATTACAAAAAAATCAAAAAAAGAAAACCATATAGACTAATGAATCTCTTTAATTTTTCTGATTTTAAATTCCTGTCAAGAAAACACGATCTAAATTTTGGGGCTAAACTTATTCATTGGCTTCCTATTCAAAAAAATCTCATTAAGACCGAAATATTAATGCCAGATGCAAAAATAATCAAAGGTCTTGCTGAGCCTGACATCAGAAAATTAAAAATTGGAGATATAATTCAATTTGAGAGGTTTGGTTTCTGTCGTTTTGATAAAAAAGATAAAAATAAGTTTGTCTTTTGGTTTGCTCATAGATGATATTAATAGCATTATATTGAGTAAGATATAATCGTGTGCAATAATCTATATAAAAAATAAATTCTTAGTATATCAATGAATGGGCTAAGGAATATAATTTTATCATTGGTTATTTTGTTTGGAATCTCTTGCGCTAAAAAAGGCCAAATAAAAACAGAAAAGTTACCAGCAAAAACTATAAAGGAAATATTAAATGGACCTTTTACCTATACTGGAGTTTATAAAAATCCTGTTCTTGAAAAAGTTGATTATCAAAAAACCGCCCTTGATTTTTATTATGAAGAAGGTAGAATAGTAAATAGTTCAAAATACAAAAAAGTGAGAGATTCATTAGGTGTTATACTTGATAGTTTAAAACTTTTAGAAAAATAGAAAAACTTTATAACTATTGATTTTTCTAAATTGCCATGGCTAAATCTAAACAATCTGAAAAACCTGAATCTGAATTACAAGAATTAAAAGATTATACTTTAATTATTTGTGAGAAACCGCAAGCCTCTATGAAAATGGCTTATGCTCTTGCTGAAATAGCTCCGGTAAAGAGAAACTTTTTTAGCGTTCCTTATTGGGAATTAAATAGAGATGGAAAAAAATTTATTATTGTTAGTGCTGTTGGTCATCTTTTTGGTCTTGTTCAAAAAACCCAAAGCAAGGAATGGCCTGTTTTTGACATTGAATGGAAACCTTATGCTAGTTTTGTTAGAAAATATATTAATACTATTTTACACTTCTCAAAAAATGCTTCTGATTTCATTGTTGCATGTGATTATGATATTGAAGGGGAGCTCATAGGTTTTAATGCCCTGCGATTTTTATGTGATGCTAAAAATGCAAAAAGAATGAAATTTTCAACACTCACAAAACCAGATTTGATTGAATCTTATAAAAATATCATGAAAAATATTGACTATGGACAAGCTTATGCTGGAGAAACAAGACATTATTTGGACTGGTTTTATGGCATTAATTTAAGTAGAGCATTAATGCAAGCTATGAAAAAAGCCGGCGCTTTTAAAATTTTGAGTACAGGTAGAGTTCAGGGCCCAACTCTTAATTTAATTGTTAAAAAAGAAAAAGAAATTCAAGCATTCAAACCAGAACCTTATTGGCAAGTTTTTTTGCTTGTTAAAAATAAACATGAATTAGAAGTTAAATATCCAAAAAATATCACAAATAAAAAAGAAACCAAAGCTTTTGAAAAACTTAAAGATAAAGAAGGAAAGGCTGAAACAAAAAAAGAGAAACAAGAAATGTGGCCATGGCCTGCTTTTGATCTTACAACACTTCAAATAGAAGCTTACAAATTTTATGGTTTTACTCCTGCTCAAACACTTGCAATAGCCCAAAAATTATATCTTAGAGGACTTATCAGTTATCCAAGAACTAGCAGTCAGAAACTCCCTCCAACAATTGGTTATAAAAGAATTCTAAATAAACTTGATAAATTATTTCCAAAACTTACAAAAAATGTTAAAAAACAATTTCCAAGACAAGGTAAAAAAAGTGATCCGGCACATCCGGCTATTTATCCAACAGGCGAACACTCAAAAAAATTAAATCAGGTAGAAAACCAAGTTTATAATCTGATTTTAAAACGTTTTCTTGCATGTTTTGGAGAAAGCGCCATAATTGAAAATAAAAAAGTTGTTGTTAAAATAGAAAAATATGAATTTTATGCAGAAGGAAAGCAGATTCTTGAAAAAGGATGGTTGAATATATATCCTACAAAAATTAATATAAAAGAAATTCTAGATTTGAATG